>Ga0181532_10000049_pt1 | contig 119183 bp, 113 predicted proteins | sample PEATcosm2014_Bin_33_FD_119768 | JGI IMG/M metagenome (GOLD analysis project Ga0181532, IMG submission 119768) | Peatland microbial communities from MTU Mesocosm Facility, Houghton, MI, USA - PEATcosm2014_Bin11_30_metaG | ecosystem: Environmental > Terrestrial > Soil > Wetlands > Peat | place...
CTCGACGCGGTCAACCACCGTCTGGGCCCGCTCGCGACAGAGTCAACGGTCCTCGGTCCTTTCTACGTCCCGGACTCGCCGATTCGCGAGCTCGGCGAATCCATCTCTTTGATCGAAGGAAACGGTGAGCCCGCCATCGTGTCTGGAACGGTGCGCAACGAGGCCGGCGAGCCGATCGGCGGCGCGATCCTTGACGTATGGCAAAACAGCGTCCGAGGGACCTACGCGGTCCAAGATCCCTCCGAGCGCCAAGACAACCTCCGCGGCCGGTTCCGAACCGGCAAAGACGGACGATTTTGGTTCTGGTCGGTGCGACCAACGGACTATGCCATTCCCGACGACGGCCCGGTCGGCGACATGCTGCGGGCGACGAATCGCCATCCTTGGCGCCCGGCCCATCTCCACCTCATCGCGTCGGCACCGGGTTACGAAACGCTCGTCACGCACCTGTTCGACGATGAGAGCGCCTATTTGGACAGTGACGCCGTCTTCGGTGTGAAGCATTCGCTCATCTGTCACTTCGAACGACACGCACCAGCTGAGCAAGGAGGTCCCAAGGGCGCAGTGACCGATTGGTACTCTCTCGAGCGCGACATCGTTCTCTCTGAGGTCATGAAGTGATCAGCGCCGAGCCCGAGCCCACAACCGTCGCCTTTGAAAGTCCAAGAGATGTTGCCGAACGTCTTCTTGCCGTCGGATACCTCACTGATCCAACAATCGCAGACGCGGTGTTCCTCGCAGAGCGCCTCGACAAGCCGGTCCTTGTCGAAGGTCCAGCAGGAGTTGGAAAGACCGAGCTCGCGAAGGCCGTCGCGGCAGCAAGTGGAAGGCGGCTCATCCGGCTCCAGTGCTACGAAGGTCTCGACGAGGCGAAGGCGCTCTATGAGTGGGACTACCGCAAGCAGATCCTGCGCCTCCAAATCGAATTGCTGCCTGGAACGGGAAGGACGTGGGACGACATCGGGGCGAGCCTTTTCTCGCAGGAATTCTTGATGCCTCGTCCGCTGCTCGAGGCGATCGTCGCTCCCGAACCTGTTGTGCTGCTCGTCGACGAAGTCGACCGTATCGAGCCCGAGACCGAGGCGCTCCTCTTGGAGGTGCTCTCGGAATTCCAGGTAACGGTTCCCGAACTTGGAACGATGAAAGCACGCACGATTCCACTCGTATTCCTCACGTCCAACGCGACCCGTGAGCTCTCCGAGGCGTTGAAGCGTCGATGTCTCTTCCTTCCCGCGGCCTACCCCGATCCTGCGCGTGAGACCCAGATCGTGTTGTTGAAAGCACCTCAGACGAGCAAGGCGCTCGCGGAGCAGGTTGCTCGCATCATCGCCGCAATAAGGCTGATGCGCGTCCGCAAGCAACCTTCCGTGTCCGAAACGATCGACTGGGCACGAGCCCTCGCCGTATTGGACGTCGATGAGATCGACGGTGCCGTCTTGCAGCGGACACTTCCCCTACTGCTCAAGTCGACCGAGGATCTAGAGCACGTGCGTGCCGAGCTCCAACCGGATCGTGCACGACCGCATTGAGCGGGAAGCGCGTGGCATCGCGCTTCTCTTTTGGAACGAGTGCACGCGGTGGCGACACACGCATTTCACCACGGGCGGCCATTACTCGGGCTCTCGCATGATCACGGCCTCGAAAGACGCCCCACGGCATAGTATTTCTCGACACAGGGGATGCCCCCATTCCAAGTCCCGGTGCTAAAGGGAGTCGATAACTTGGCCGTGACGCGCCGCTCCGAGCGAGGTACTGGGACCCCGACGACGTGGATCGCCGACGCCGTTCGCACCCCGATCGGACGCTACGGAGGCGCGTTGGCCCGCACACGGCCCGACGACCTCGCGGCGACGGCGTTGCGAGCCCTTGTGGCGAGGACGAACGATCTCGATCCCGCGACGATCGACGACGTCTACTTCGGCGACGCGAACGGGGCGGGCGAGGACAACCGCAACGTGGCGCGCATGGCGGTCCTTCTGTCGGGTCTGCCGCCGAGCGTCCCGGGCGTCACGGTCAATCGGCTGTGCGGCTCGGGGATGGAAGCGGTGATCGAAGCGAGCAGGGCGATCGACGTCGGTGACGCGCAGATCTGCGTGGCCGGAGGAGTCGAATCGATGAGTCGCGCGCCGTGGATCCTTCCCAAGCCCGACGAAGCCTTTCCCCGACAACATGTGACCCTGCACTCTTCGACCCTTGGCTGGCGCATGATCAATGCCTCGATGCCGAGCCGCTGGACCATTTCCTTAGGAGAAGGAGCCGAGGTCCTCGCGTCTCGCTATGGCATCTCGAGGCACGCACAAGATGAGTTCGCCGTCTCGAGTCATCACCGTGCAGACGATGCGTGGAAGAACGGCTCGTTCAACGACGAGATCGTGGCGGTGCCCGGCGCCGGACTGGACCGGGATGAGAGCATCCGCCCCGACACGAGCATCGAGAAGCTCTCGTTGCTCCACCCGGTCTTCGTCGAAGACGGGACGGTGACCGCCGGAAACTCTTCGCCCCTTAACGACGGCTCCGCGGCACTGCTTCTCGCTGAAGAAGGCGCACTGCATCAGATGGGATGTGAGCCTTTGGCCCGTATCGTCAGTCGGGCAGTCAGCGCCCTCGAGCCGCACCTCTATGGCATAGGACCGGTGGAAGCGGCGAATGAAGCCCTCAAGCGAGCGGGTCTCGCCTGGTCGGACCTCTCGGTTGTCGAGCTGAACGAGGCCTTTGCCGCCCAAGCCCTCGCGTGCCTGAGCGAGTGGCCCGATCTCGACCCGTCGGTCGTCAATCCCCTTGGTGGGGCGATCGCACTCGGCCATCCCCTCGGATGCAGCGGCGCGCGCATCCTCACCACCTTGGCCTGGCAGCTCAGGCGACTCGGCGGGGGCTACGGCTTGGCAGCGATGTGCATCGGTGTGGGCCAGGGCATCGCCGTCGTGCTCGGCGCGTGACGAGCCAATCGCTACGGTCTGATCCTTTCGACAAGAAGGCGCCGCACGAACGTCGGTCGTCATCTGAAGTGCAAGGTCAAATCGCCACGTTCATCTCTTTGATCTCGCCCTCGCACAAGAGATCTGCTGCCGTCGCGCTTTGGACCTTCGCGACAGACGTTCCGGGAGCTACCTCCAAGAGACGAAGACCCGAAGCGGTGACCTCGATCACCGCTTCGTCGGTGATGATGAGGTCGACGACCTCTTTCCCCGTGAGCGGCAGTGAACAGGTCTCTCGCACCTTCGGCGTTCCGTCTCTCGCGACGTGCTCCATGGTCACGATGACCCTTTTCGCGCCCTGAGCGAGGTCCATCGCGCCTCCCATGCCCTTTACCAATGCACCGGGAACGACCCAGTTCGCGAGATCGCCACGCGCCGACACCTGCATCGCACCCAAGATGGCAACGTCGATATGGCCACCTCTGATCATCCCGAAGGAGAGCGACGAGTCGAAGAACGCTCCACCGGCGACGATCGTCACCGTCTCCTTTCCGGCATTGATGAGATCGGGATCTTCATCGCCTTCGATGGGATAGGGTCCGACGCCCAAGATTCCATTCTCCGAATGGAACACCACGGCCAATCCTCGCGGAACGTAGTTCGGGACGAGCGTCGGTAGACCGATCCCGACGTTCACGTATTCACCTTCTTTGATTTCGCGCGCTGCACGCGCGGCAACCTGTTCACGTGAAAGTGTCATCTCGGCCCTTTGTCTTTTGGACGAACGGTGCGTTTCTCGATGGGTTTTTCGGTGCCCCGTGGCACCTGTACCACTCGCTGTACAAAAGCACCGGGGAGATGGACGGAGTCAGGATCGAGGTCGCCCGGTTCAACGATCTCTTCAGCCTCGACGATCGTGATCCTTCCCGCCATTGCACATAGTGGATTGAAGTTACGAGCCGACTCATGGAAAACGAGATTGCCATGGCGATCCGCGACCGCTGCGTGAACAAGGGCAAAGTCACAGAAGATCGCCTCTTCGAGGACATAGGTGATTCCGGCGAAATCTCTCGTCTCTTTTCTCGGTGACGAGACAAGCACCGAGGCGTCGGGCCCGTAGCGCCAGGGCAAGCCGCCCTCTGCGACCATGGTTCCGACGCCGGTTGCCGTGTAGAACGCTGGGATCCCACAACCCGCCGCACGCAGACGCTCCGCCAAGCTGCCCTGAGGGGTGAGTTCCACCTCGACTTCTCCGGAGAGATATTGACGCGCGAACTCGGCATTTTCCCCGAGATAGCTCGCCGTCACGCGACTGATCCGGTGCGCAGACAACAACACCCCGAGGCCCCATCCGTCGGCTCCACAGTTGTTCGATACCACCCGCAAATCGGTGACATCGGTATCGAGGATCGCGTCGATGAGCACCGTCGGGACACCGCATACGCCAAATCCACCAACAGCGATGAGCGAACCAGAAGACAAGTCGGCAATCGCTTGCGCGGCACTCGCGACTACCTTGTCCATCTCGTCTCCTTTGGCATGCCCTAGAGATTCTCCTCTTTCATTTCCACTCGCCATTTCGTTTCGGATTCCATGAGGGCCCTGGATCCACGAGTCGGTTTCTTTCCTGAGCAGCTGATCGTCGATCACAAGAAGGCCCCTCGGTATCCCCGAATGGCACACCTCGATGCAATCGAGGCGACACGATAATGACAGCAAGATCCTTGCGCGTCTCCTTTTGTCGAAGGCACAAGCTGAGTACGACGCTCATCCGGTGTCAAGCACAGCCGCGCTCCAAGTGATCTGCGCGCCAGGCGCGCACGTGGGGACAGCCGGGCGGCTCGTTTCGAGACTGCGGGACAAATCTCGAAAAGGCAGGTGTCCAAAGACGGAGCGGACACGCGCGACGGCACTGCACGCGGAACAGCCCGTTGCACCGGTTCGGTCAGACGACACTTGTGCCTCGAGACGGCGCGAGCTCACATGCCGCTACCTTGGGTCAAGTGGACGACTTTCCCTCAGTCGTTCGTCCCGCGATCTGCTCGGCCAGGTGGTGGATCTTCTGGGTGAGGTCGTGGACCTGCTGTGTCAGCTCGGTGTTCGACTCGAGGAGCTGTTGGACGGTGTGCGTCTCGTTGTAGTGATGAGCAGCAAGGATCTCGTCGCGCGCCGCCGCCCGGTTCTGGCTCATCATGATGATGGGCGCCTGGATACCTGCGAGTCCCGAGAGCACGAGGTTCAGCGCGATGTAGGGATAGGGGTCGAACGGCCGACTGGCGAGCACATGTTGGATCAAGACGGTGTTGATCACTATCCACAGTGCGATGAGCCCGAGGAAGATGAAGATGAACGGCCACGAACCGCCGAAGCTCGCGATCTGATCGGCGACACGCTCGCCGAGGGTCCGATCGTCGTGTGCGGCCTGGAGTACTGGATGGATGTGGCGAGGATGGCGCCACGGAAACCAATTGCTGCGCGACCGAAGCGGGACCTCGTTGGCGGTATGCATCGTCATCGGAGAATTCCTTTCCTTTCGTTCCTAGCTTGGCGATCAGCCTGCCTCAGATCCGGTCATTGGAGCGATGTATGCAGAAACGACGTCGTCGTGTTCGACCTCGCGTCGGCGCGACCAGGTCTCGAACATCTCCGCGTAGCGCCCGCTCGTCGCGACGAGCTGCTCGTGGGTTCCGACCTCGACGATGCGACCTTCGTCAACGACCACAATACGATCCGCGCGCATCGCGGTGGTCAGCCGGTGAGCAATGAGGATCGCCGTGCGACCCTCGAGAAGGAGATCGAGCGCGGATTCCACTTTTGTCTCCGACTTCAAGTCCAAATTGGAGGTCGCTTCGTCCAAGACCAGCACGCGCGGACCAGCGAGGAACGCGCGGGCAAGCGCGAGGAGCTGACGCTCCCCTGACGCGAGCGACTGGCCTCGTTCGTGCACGACGGTATCGATGCCCTTCGGGAGGCGTTCCATCAGCTCGTCCAAGCCGACGGCATGTATTGCCTCTCGAACTTCGGCTTCAGTGGCGTCAAGGCGTGCGAACGCGACGTTGTCTCTGACGGTACCAGTGAACAAGAAGGGTTCTTGAGGAACCACACCGAGCTGGCGTCGAAGCGAGTTCATCGTGACGTCACGGATGTCGTGACCATCGATTCTGACTCGGCCCAACGTTGGATCGTAGAAGCGACTGACGAGCTTCGCGATCGTGGACTTGCCCGCACCGGTCGGGCCGACGAAAGCGACAGACTCACCGGCTCGGATCGAAATGTTCACGTCGAAGAGCACGGGTTTGGCCGGGTCGTAGCCGAACTCGACGTGTTCCAATGCGATCGCGCCTTCGATGGGGGGAAGTTCATACGCGTCGGGCTTTTCCGCGACACTCGGTTCGGTGCTGAGCAAGGTGCGCAGCTTTGAGACTGCGGCTTGGCCCTGTTGGTAGGTGTTGTAGAGCTGCACGAGCTGCTGAATGGGTTGGAAGAAAGAACCGAGATACAAGATGAACGCGGTGAGCTCGCCAATGGTGAGCTCGGGGTGCGCGTTCGGAGCGAAGCCGCCGCCTGGAATGTGATGCCAAGAGTGCAGCACCATCATCCCGCCGATCAAGAGCAGCGAAACCTGACCGATGAGGCCGATGAAGTCGCTCGCGGTCGAATAAACAGCGGTGACCCGCGCGGTCTTGAAGTTCGCCGCGCGGTATTTGCCGAGCACGTTGCGGTGGTGCACGACGTTGTTGCGCTGACGATTGTACGAAGCGATGACGCGTACACCAGAAAGGCTTTCGGCGATGTCCGAGATCACGCCAGCGAGGGTGTCGCGCACCAATAGGTACGCGCGCTCTGATGCCGAGCGGAACCAAACCGACGCTGCACCGAGGGCGGGCATGACGATCGCGACCGTGACCAAAGCGAGCATCCAGTTGTAAGAGAGGAGGACCGCGGTGACGAGCACCATCGTGAGACCTTGAATCGCGAACTGCGCAAGGCCATCTTGGAGAAGTTGTTGGAGAGCTTCGATGTCGCTCGTCATGCGGGTCATGATCACGCCCGCCTTCTCCTCGGTGAAGTAGTCGAGCGAGAGGCGCTGGATGTGCGCGAAGACCCGCACCCGCAGATCGTTCATCACCTGGGCGGCGAGTTTTCCGGTGTTGCGGACCCTCGCGCGTTCGACAAACACCGTGAGGACAACCGACACGAGATACACGAGGCCGCAGACCACGACGACTTCGAGGTGACGGTGCGCTCCGACGAGCCCGTCGTCGATGCCGATCTGGGTGAGGTACGGGCCGGTCTGGAAACCGACGGTCTCGATCGTGAGGAAGATCACCGACAAAAGTGCGATCTGCCAGCGGTCCTTGACCATCTGTGAGATCGAGAGCACCCTTTTGTCCGTCGCGCGCTGTGTGAAGACGGCGTCGGGTTCTCCGTGGTCGGGCTCGGTGTCGACGAGCTTCGTGACGGCGTCCTCAAGCTCCGGGGGGATGCCGGCAAAGGGCGCCCCCCCGACGGTGGCATTGCCTGCACCACCAAAGCCGCCCCCGCCTCTTCCGGCATGGCCCCCTCCGCCCATGCCTCCGCCCCAGACCGGGCCGCCGCCAAAGCCCATCAGTCCGGCACCTCGGGAGACCCTTCGGCAACGCGCGCGAGCACCTCGGCATAACGCGCATCGTGTTTGAGGAGTTCCTCGTGGCGGCCCGAGGCAATGACATGGCCACCTTCGACGAGCACGACTCGGTTCGCGAGGCTGATCGTCGCGATCCGGTGGGCGACGATGAGCGTGGTCCTTTGCGCCATCAATTCCTTGAGCGCGCGATGGATGCGCTGTTCGACTTCGACGTCGATCGCGCTCGTCGCATCGTCTAAGACGAGCACCGGGGGGTTGAGCAGGAGCGTCCGAGCGAGCGCCATGCGCTGGCGCTGTCCCCCAGAAAGGGTGTAGCCGCGCTCACCGACGACCGTGTCGTATCCCTCGGGGAGCCTCACGATGAACTCGTCTGCGTCGGCCGCTCTGGCCGCGTCGATGACCTCTTGCATGCTCGCGTCGGGCTTTCCGTAGGCGATGTTGTCCCGAATCGAGACGGAGAAGAGGAAGGGTTCGTCGAAGACGAAGCCGACCTGTGCGCGAAGGCTCTCGAGCGTGTAGTCGCGGACGTCGCGTCCGTCGATCAAGAGCCTTCCTTCGGTGACGTCATAGGAACGGTTCAACAGGCGGCCGGCCGTGGTCTTGCCCGTCCCCGTTCGACCGACGAGAGCGACGGTCTCCCCCGCTGCTATATGGAGGTTGAAATCGTTCAGCACCCTCGTCCCGTCGGAGTAGGCAAAACCGACGTGGTCGTAAGAAATTTCGCCACGGCAGTTGACGAGGTCGACCGCGCCAGGCCGCGTGACGATCTCCCTAGGTTGGTCGAGGACCTCATAGACCCGATTCGCTGACGCCGAGGCTCGCTGGCCGTTCATGATCACCATCCCGAGCTGGCGGAAGGGCGGCTGGAAGATGAGCATGTAGGCCTGGAAGGTGAACAGCGTCCCGACACCCAAGTGGTCGTGGAGGACGAGGATCCCGCCGTACAGGAGGATCACCGCGAGCCCGACACGCGGCAGGTTCTCAAGTGTCGGTGCCCAGGTCCCTCGGATATTCGCGTCCTTGATGTAGGACCACTGGAGTCTGTCGGCAGAACGCGCGAGCGTCGTGAGCTCTTTTTGCTCTGCAGCAAAGGACTTCACGACGCGTACGCCCGACACGTTCTCCTCGACGATCGTCGCGACGTCCGCGAGGCGAGCCTGTATGAGCCAGGAAACGGGGTACATCTGCTTTCGCATCGCGATACCGACGAGGAAGGTGATCGGCAAAGAGATAGCCGTGACCAAGGTGAGTTGGACGTTCAAGGTGAACATCTCCGCGAACGCGACGACGATCACCGCACACTGCACGAGGACGGTCGGTGCCATCACGAGGTACTGCTGCACGGCGCGCACGTCGGAGTTCGCGCGAGAAATCAGCTGTCCCACTGACACGCGGTCGTAGAAGGGAAACGACAGCGACATGTAGTGCTCATAGACGATGTGGCGAAGGTCGTATTCAAAGCTGTAAGCCGTCGTGAGCAAGCAACGCCGGCTGATGTAGTTGCAGACCTCCCGGACGCCGATCGAGATGAAGATCAACGTCGCGAAACCCATGAGGGGCTTTAGGTCTCTCGAGTGGCCCGAGGTCGGCAAGCAATCGGTTATCGCGCTACCGATGAGGCGGGGAATCTGAACCTGGGAAAGGAGGGCGATGAAGGACATGACGAGCGACAGCGACCAGATCCCCTTGTGTTTCGCAAGGACTGGCCACGCTCTTCCGAGCCAGCTCTTCGATATGTCGGGATCGATCGTCGCCCGCGGGGCTAGGTACTGGGATGTTTCTGCGATGGGCTCGAAGGGGTGCTCGTCAAGTGCATCGATCAGTGCAGCATTGTCGGTGCCAAGCAGGAGATTCCGAGCTCTCATGGAGCCGGTGGGATGACTTCGGCTTCGAGCGCGTTGCGTCGCAGCCGGGCGCGATCGAGTGCGACGCTCCAAAGCGCCAACGCGTCGATCGCAGATGTGATGAGAGCTTCGTCCTCGAGCTCGTTCGCGATCGACTCGAGACGAACGCGCACGGCCTCTTCGGCAGACGCGAGGAGTTCACGACCGGAATCGGTCAAGGAGATCGGTATCCGGCGACGGTCCACGACCGAATGCGTCCGCTCAACAGCGCCAAGGGCCACTAGCCCATCGATGACTGCGGTCACAGACGGTGCAGAGACGGCGAGCTTCTTCGCAAGGGAGCTCGATGCGTCCGCGCCCTGTGCGAGCTGCACGAGCATGCGGTATTGGGCTGTCGAGAGGTCAACGGTCGCGAGCGCTATTTCGACATTTCGCCCCAGCCGAGCGGCGACCCAACCGATCGAAGTGCTGTGCCGTTCAACACCCACACCCTTAGGCTAACAATTGAATAGGGTCTCGAACAAATAGACACTCTAAGGAAAAAACGGCAGTCACCTCGGACATGACGTCTCCCCTTTGGCCAACGACAACCGGCGTCAAGGGAGAACTCTTAGAGCCCCGAGGGAAAGCCGCGACCCATCGCCTCTTGACCGCGATCCGAACGTGTCATCCACACGGGCCCCGGGCACCTCGGCCAGGACCGCGGGCCTTTGGCTCGAGATTCAGCCCTTCGCGTGTCGAAGGACGAAACGCGTCACTCCGTAGAGCACGGCGAGGACGATGATGAGCTTGATGAAGAAGGCGAGCACGCCGACGACAAAGTGGAACGCCCCGAAGGCGATCACCGCTACGACGATCACTGCGACCACTGCGGCCATTGTGTGGACCGGACGAATACCGGACGAACCACTTCTTGGTTGGATCATGCGCTACCACCCGTCTATGTCGGTACGAAAAGCGTAGCGGTCAACGTCGCTGGCCGCGTGGCACGTGCGTCGCATCTTCTTCCCAATCGCGCCTTCCCAGTCGACCCTCGGTTTGACAGCACGGTCCCGGAGTCGCAATGATGACCAATCCAATCATATTTAGTAATTCTAGTAACTTCATAGGATTGATACGGTTACTCACAGGTTCGATAGAGATTGCGAGGAAACGTGCTGAGATTCATCAAGGACCCATTTCGAGGCCCGAACGGGCGCTCGATCCCGGACGCGAAAGCACGTGCGAGGTCAGCTGCCCTGGCCGGTGGCCGCGTCCGGCGAATGCACCGACCGCTTACGTTGCCTGTCGCCCTCGGTGCAGGACTTCTCGCTTTGTCGGGAACCCTCGTCGGAGCAACGGGCGCGGGAGCTGCATCCGAACCGAGCGGCGTCGTCGATCTCGTCGCGTACTCGACTCCCGCTCCCGCGTACACGGTTTTGGTCAGGGACTTTCAAAAGACTCCGGCAGGCAAGAACGTCCTTGTTGAGAGCTCCTTTGGTGCATCGGGAACCCAGTCGAAAAATGTCGTTGCTGGCCAACCGGCAGACGTCGTGAACTTCTCGCTAGCGACCGACATGGAGCGCCTCGTCGCCGCAGGGCTCGTCTCTACGACGTGGGGCTCGAGCCCGGTCAATCACGGATATGTCACGAATTCCGTCGTTGCGTTCGCCGTGCCGAAGGGCAACCCCGAGCACATCAAGACCTGGGCCGACCTTTTGAAGGCGGGCATCCGGATCTTTACGCCAAACCCCTTCAGCTCTGGCAGCGCTCGCTGGAACATCATGGCGGCCTACGGCGCGCAGCTAGCCGAGGGCCACTCACCGGCGCAGGCGCAGGCCTTCCTCAAGGCGTTCTTGGCGGGAACCGTCGTCCAAGACGCGAGCGCCGCGGATGAGCTTCAGACGTTCCTCATCGACCGCCAGTCGAACAAAACAGACGTTCTCATCGACTATGAAAGCGACATCCTCCAGGCGATCAACGCAGGGGCAAAGATCTCCTACGTCATTCCGCGTCAGACGATCCTCATCCAAAATCCGATCGCGGTGACAACCGACTCGAAGAATCCTTCGGCCGCCGCTGCATTCGTGACCTACCTCGAATCCCCAGCAGGTCAAAACGAGTGGGCGAGGCTCGGGTATCGCCCGGTTCTCAAGTCTGTCGCCACGAAGTGGGCAACGAAGTTTCCCGCCCCGAAGGACCTTTTCACCATCCAGTCCTATGGCCTTGACGGCTGGGACAACGTGGCAAAGGTCTTCTTCTCGACATCGAAGTCTTCTCCGGGTATCGTCACCCAACTTGAAGGGTCGCTCGGGATCTCGACGTCGAGCGGCTGACGCCGGAGACTGACGGTTCGACTTTGGCGATAGCAGACCTTGTGAGCAACGACGCGCGGGGCGCCGATCCGGCACCCCGCGCGTCGCGCTCGCATCGCACGTGGCGCATAGCGCGCCACGTTCCGGGACCCACACTCGCTGCGACGTACCTCAGTCTCCTCGTGCTGCTCCCGATCGCGGCGGTGCTCTCTCGAGCCTTCAGCGGCGGACTTTCCGCGTTTTGGAGTGAGATCACCGATGCTGAGACCCTCGCGGCGCTCCGGTTGAGCCTCGTGACCTCGCTCATCGTCGTCGTCGTCAACTCTGTCGCTGGCGTCGCGATCGCATGGCAGCTCGTCAGGGATCGATTCGTGCTCAATCGGATCATTGGAGCACTCGTCGACCTTCCGTTCGCCCTTCCGACGGTCATCGCGGGCCTCACCCTCATCACCGTGTATGGCCCGGGGAGCCCCATCGGTGAGAACTTCGCCTTCACGCGCCTCGCCATTGTCGTTGCACTCGCGTTCGTGACCCTCCCGTTTTCCGTGCGCGCCGTCCAGCCCGTGCTCGCTGCCTTGGACGCAGAAACCGAAGAGGCCGCGGCGTCCCTCGGCGCGAGCGGTTGGACCACGTTTCGCCGCGTCATCCTTCCGAGCCTCATGCCGGCAATGCTCACCGGCGCGGGCCTCGGTTTCGCCCGAGCCATCGGTGAGTACGGGTCGGTCGTGCTCGTCTCGGGGAATCTTCCCTTTAGGACCGAAATGGCCTCGGTGCGCATCTTCGGGCTCATCGAGAGCGACAACCTTCCATCAGCGGCCGCCGTTGCTTTCGTCTTGTTCTTCACCGCGCTCATCGTCTTGACGATCTTTGGGATCGCGAAGCGCTATTACATCCGCGGAGACGCACAAAGGTGACGACAAAGTGGGTCTTGCGAGCCTTTGCGCTTCTCTACGTCGGCTTCCTTGTCGGACTTCCCATTGGATCGATCGTCTGGCGCGCACTGTCACCGGGAATCAGCACGGCATTCGACGCCGTCACGACTCCGGCTGCGGTTCACGCTCTACAGATCACCCTCGAGGCGGCTGCGATCGCGGTCGCGCTCAACACGATCTTTGGCGTCGGCATAGCGATCGTTCTCGCGCGGCACCGATTTCCCGGATCATTCATCCTCGAAGCCCTCGTCGATCTCCCGCTATCTCTCTCTCCCATCGTTGTTGGCCTCGCCCTCACGCTCTTTTACTCAAGTCGCGAGGGCTGGATCGGGCCGTGGCTCTCCGCACATGGCATCACCGTCATCTTCGCGTTTCCTGGCATTGTGCTCGCCTCAGCATTCGTTTCCCTTCCCTACGTCGTGCGCGAGGTCGTCCCCGTGCTGCAAGAAATCGGCACGGACCAAGAACAGGCCGCAGAGACCCTCGGTGCAAAGCCCTTCACTGTGTTTCGCAGGATCACGCTGCCCGCGATCCGCTGGGGCCTCGCGTACGGCGTGTTGCTCACGACCGCGAGGATTCTCGGTGAATTCGGCGCGATGAGCGTTGTTTCTGGGGACGTCATCGGCCAGACACAGACCTTCACGCAGTTCGTGAACGACTCGTTTTCGAACTTCGACCCCAACGGCGCGTACGCTGGTGCGGTCCTGCTCGGTCTCATCTCCCTTGTGCTGCTCGGCCTGTTGAGCCTCAGCCGATCCAAAGAAGGTGCTCAGTGAGCATCGAAGTCCAATCGATTTCGAAGAAATTCGGCAATATTCTTGCCCTGGACGAGGTGAGCTTCACCGTCCCTGCTGGTTCGCTCACGGCGCTCCTCGGACCAAGCGGTGGCGGCAAGTCGACGGTGCTCCGCATCATCGCAGGACTCGAGGTCCCTGATACGGGCTCTGTGTTCATCGACGGACAAGACGTGACGCACGTCCCGGCACGCTCACGCGGCATCGGATTCTGCTTTCAGCATTATGCACCTTTTCGTCACATGAACGTTTGGGAGAACGTCGCGTTCGGCTTGAAGGTTCGCCGGCAATCAAAAGAAGAGATCGCGCGTCGTGTCGCGGAGCTCTTGGAGCTCGTGCGCCTCGAAGGCTTCGCCAAGCGCTACCCCTCTCAGCTCTCTGGCGGCCAACGCCAGAGGATGGCACTCGCAAGAGCGCTCGCAGTAGAGCCGAGCGTCCTTCTTTTGGACGAGCCCTTCGGTGCTCTCGACGCGCAGGTACGCAAGGAACTGCGCAGGTGGCTGCGCGAGCTGCACGACAAAGTCGCGGTGACGACGGTCTTTGTCACCCACGACCAAGAAGAAGCGATGGAAGTCGCGGACGAGATCGCGATCATCCGCGAAGGACGTCTCGAACAAGTTGGTTCGCCCGCGCAGTGCTACGACCAACCAGCGAGCGAGTTCGTCTTCACCTTCTTGGGTCCAGCTACTCAGATCGAAGGCTCCTGGGTTCGTCCACATGACCTCGTCATCACCCGACATCCGCACGAGGGGTCCTTGCCGGGCACAATCGAACGTGTGACCCAGCTTGGCTTTGAGATTCGCATCGAGGTGGACTTGGACGACGGGAAGAAAACCTGGGTCCAGGTCACTCGCCACGCCTTCGAACAACTCGACGCCGAAGCAGGCGACGTGGTGCACGTCTCGGTCGCGAGGTCCCCTCGCACGGAAAAGGCGCTTGTGGCAAACGAAGCGGAGCCGCTCGATGCCGCCTCGGGGACCCCGGACCTCCCACTTGATGCGCCGGCTCGAGCCTGATCGAAGCCTAAGAGGCGCGCGAACACCCAAAAGCTCGGCCCGTTCTCCCCGCTAACCTTAGGTGACGATGGCACGAGACGCGAACGTCGTCCTTCACGATGAAACGAACGACTATGACGGCACCTCGCATCTGCGCGACGTACGCGACGCGCTGAACACCGCTGTTTTGGCTGGCGAGTTGAGCCCGGGCGCGTTCCCCACTCGCTACGCACAAGCAGTCGATGAATGGCTTTCGGGTCTCCTCGACGAAGCGACCACGCACAAGACCCGCGGTTACGCGCTCGTTGCCGTTGGAGGCTACGGTCGCCGCGAGCTTTGTCCGGGAAGTGACCTTGACGTCGTGCTCATCCATCGCTTGCGACGCAATTTTCGACGGGTCGCACAAGGGATCTGGTACCGAATCTGGGACGTAGGCGTACACCTCGACCACAGCGTGCGGACGCGCCGCGAGGCGCTTTCGGTGGCACAAAGTGATTTGAAGGCGATCCTTGGCATGCAGGACGGGCGCGTTATCACAGGCGACAATGCCGGCGCCGATCGCCTGCTCGTCGAGGTGCGCGACCTTTGGAAGAAACTCGCACCGTCTTACCTCGATGAATTCGATGAACAATCCCAACACCGTCATCAAACAGCAGGTGAGCTCGCGTTCTTGTTGGAACCCGATCTCAAGCAATCTGCGGGGGGCCTTCGCGACGCTGCTGGACTGAAAGCGCTGTCGATCGCCTTCCCTGAGCTCGCGAACCTCGTCGAAGCACCCGAGTTCCTCGCCGCCGAGACCCTTCTCATTTCTGCACGCGTTGCTTTGCAATGCCGGACGCGGTCAACATCAGATCGTCTGCTTTTGCAAGAACAAGATGGCATCGCGGAGATGCTCAGCTTCTCCGACGCCGATGAGCTCATGGCGGCGATGGCAGAAGCGGGACGCACGATATCCGCGCGCTTCACGGAAGGCTGGAGGCGCGCCCGGGCTTGCGTGCGTCGTCCGACGGCGACGCACGGTCGAGCCGAAGAACACGAAGGGATGGGAATCGTCGTTCGAAACGATGAAGCGGCGCTCGCAAAAGGGGCGGATCCCTCGAGCGACGCGACCCTTGTTCTTCGCCTCGCGACGGTCGCGGCTCAACACAACATTCCCATAGAGCGCGAATCGCTCGACAGACTGGCGCTCGAGGCAAAAGCGCCGAATGCGCCTTGGACCGACGCCCTCCGGGACGCGTTCATCGCATTGTTCTCAAGCGGAAGGCCCCTCGTCACCAGTGTCGAGGCCCTGGATCAGCGTCATCTGTTGGAGCTGTACCTGCCGGAATGGTCCGCCGTGCGCAATTTGCCGCAGCGCAACGCCTATCACCGCTTCACCGTCGACCGCCACCTCCTCGAGGCGGTCGCAAACGCAAGAGACCACTTCGAAGACGTCGATCGGCCCGATCTCCTCGTCATCGCCGCACTCTTTCACGACATCGGAAAGGGCTCGCCGGGCGATCACAGCGAGGCGGGCAAAGAGATCGTGGAAAGTGTCGCGCGACGCATGGGCTTTGACGAAAGAGACGTCGAGACGCTCACGAAGCTCGTCTCTTACCACCTCGTCCTCGCCGAGGTTGCAACGAGGCGCGACCTGAACGATCCCGCGACTGCGACCGTCGTCGCGAAGCTCCTTGGGAATCGCAGCAACCTCGCACTGCTCGCGGCGCTCAGTGAGGCCGATGGGCTCGCCACGGGCACCGCTGCATGGGGTCCTTGGAAGGCCGAGCTCGTCGCGCTCCTCGTCGAGCGCGTTGGACAGGTCCTCGATGGCATTCCGCTCGACGTAGGGCCGCCCGCAGGGCTTACCGACGAACAGCGCGAGCTCCTTGCAGCGGGCGAGCTCGGCCTCTCCGTGAATGGGCGGCGCGTCACCTTTGTCGCCCCGGACCGCCCCGGTCTGCTCGCGACGGTTGCGGGCGCGCTCGCCCTGAACGGCTGCAACGTGCGTCGCGCGAGCGCAATCGAAGCCTCTCCTGGGATGGCCATGGAAATCTTCGAGGTCGAGCCCGCCTTCGACCGCCTACCGGACTTCGAGCGCGTAAAGCGCGACGTCGCAGCTGCACTCGCTGGTACCCTCGAGCTCGACGAGCGCCTAGCTGAGCAAGACCACGCCTATGCCCACGCGAGACGCCCCGTAGCAGCACGGACCGCCGATGCCCGCGTCGTGTTCGACAACGAGACGTCCGAACTTGCATCGATCGTGGAAGTCCGAGCGATCGACCGAATGGGATTGCTTCATCGCATCACCGCTGCATTCGCGAGCTCCGGGGTAGACGTCGTTTCCGCCATCGTCGACACGCTCGGGCACGAAGTGGTCGATACCTTCTACGTTCGAAACCAATCAGGCGGAAAACTCAACAAGCGAGATATCGACGAAGTGCAAGCGCTCATCGAAGGTGTCCTGAGCAATGCAGCTTGAACAAGCCAAACAACGAGTTCGTGACCTCTATACGACAAGAAAGCCGTGGCTCGTAGCAGCATGCGCAACAATGGTTGTTGTTGTTGCCGCCACCGTCATCATCTTCCAAAGTGCTCACTCGGGTGATGTTCGTGGAACCGCATCAGCTGCGCAGCGCCCCCGTGTGATTCCACTAAGTGTGCTGAGCGTTACACCCGCGAGCGGCACGAAGGATGTCTCGTTCAATGCGCCGATCACGATCCAATTCTCGACACCTCTTGCAAGTAATTGGACGCCACCGGTTCTTTCTCCAGCGGTTCCTGGAACGTGGACTGAACCGACCCCTTCCACGCTCAGCTTTGAACCCGCGGGGAATTACGTTCCCGATTCGACAATCAACGTAGGAATCCCGACGGGAAATGCGACGCTGCTCGCGACAAATGGCACGACGCTCGATGCGCCCTTTATGACGAGCTTCACCGTACAAGGTGCCACCATGCTTCGCCTCCAAGAGCTCCTTGCAGAGCTCAACTACCTGCCCGTCGCCTTCGTCCCACCTGGAACGTCTCCTGCGACGGTACCGTCGACTTCGACGACACCTCCCTCAGCAACGACGCCATCAAGCTCGCCTGTAACAACGCCGCAGTCATCGACAACTTCGACGATTGTTTCGTCGACAACCTCGCCTCCAACGTCGTCGACGACCTCGACGACGATCGCAACGGCTCCGCTTGCGACATCGACTGTTGCACTTGATGCTGAGCCAGACGTTGCATCCGCGATCTCGCTGACGTCGCTTCCTGGGAGTTTCACCTGGCGTTTTTCGAACACCCCGTCACAACTCCTCGCACTCTTTCAACCCGGCACGTACAACGTTGTGACACAAGGCGCGATCATGGCCTTTCAGTCCGAGCACAACCTGGGCATTGACGGCGAGATCGGATATTCGCTTTGGTCTGCATTGCTTGACGCCGTTGCGAATCGCGACGTGACCACTCGGCCGTATAACTACTTGATCGCGACGGAGACCTTGCCCGAATCGCTCTATGTATGGAGCAACGGAGCCGTCGTGTACGAATCGCTTGCCAACACCGGAGTCGAAGGCGCGTCGACGCCACTTGGCACCTGGCCTGTGTACTTGAGATTTACTTCGACGACGATGTCTGGGACGAACCCAGACGGAAAACCTTATAAGGACCCAGGTGTCCCCTGGGTCTCGTACTTCATTGGCAACGACGCGGTTCACGGTTTCATTCGCGAGTCCTACGGGTTCCCCCAAAGCGACGGCTGTGTCGAGCTGCCGGTCGCAAATGCCGCTGTCGTGTTTCCCATGGATCCCTATGGAACCCTCGTCACGGTGACCACGGGTGACCTCGCATCGGAGCTAGACGTTCAGCCCCCAATGTCTGGCGACTAGGGCTTCGGGCATCTCCGTCTGGAGCACCTTGACCTGACGAGAGAACAGATGATGCGCGTTCAGGCCCTTGTGCTCTGTGCTATCCCCCAAGAGCCGACGTATGAGGCACCGGGGTCCAAGACGACGAGGTCCGTGCCGCTTCGAAAAGCATTCGGCGGACAGGTCATGGGCTCGATGGCAACGGCCTTGCGGTGCATGGACGCGTCCGTGCTCTCGCCGGTAAAGCACATGATGTACTTGAACGTGGCATCCCCCCAGACCTCAAAGGAGTGACCGGGAGGACCGCACGGGATGAGCGACGCGTACCAACGCCCGTTTGCGTCGCGCTCTAAGTCGCCAAAGCAATCGTCGAGCACAACGTCTCGTAGCCTTGCAAATCGGACCTGTCCCTCACGCGTCTCAGAGCCTGCTAGCGCCTTTGCACCGACGACACTTTCTTCTCCTATGACGAGCAATCGGTCATCAAGGACGAGATGTCTTCGAGCAGGAATGATGAGCGAACTCTCATCGAGGCTCTTGCCCGTGGGCGCGAAATAGGAGTGGAAACCGAGCCCAAAGGGCACCTTCTTGTTGTCGAGGTTCGTCGCTCTCGTCGTCACAAGGAGGCCCTCGTCGGTGAGGCCATAGGTGACGTCGAGCGAAACCCAAAATGGGTACGCGGGCTGAGGCGAAAGCACGCAAGAAAACTTCGCAGAATCTCTTCCTGCTTGAACGCCGCGCCACATCAACCAGCGCACGAGACCATGTATCGCGTTGTTTCTCGCTGGCTCGTCTAGTGGGACAACTCCGAGCGTGCCCTCAAAGTGATACGTACCATCTTCTATGCGGTTCGGCCAGGGCGCGAGCACCTGCCCACGCCCAGCAGAGCAAAGCTCGTCCTCGGGAAAACCCCAGACAATCGGCACCCCATCGAAAGAAAAACTGCGCAGCGTCGCACCGATTTCGGTTATCACGGCACGAAATCCGTCTTTTTCAAGCACGAACTGCTCACCTGAGGGTAAGGGCATAATCCGCATCGTAATCACATCGATGACGCGACGCGCATGTCTCATGGCGTAATACACATTGACATCTGTGCAGCAAAGATCTCACGGCACGTACTCATTCCCAACGCGTCATCCCTGTTCACAACGGAACACTCATGAGCATGCGCGAATACGCGCGCGAAGGTTGCTATCGTATTCGCCAATCGGTCGCCCTGATGCGACCGCATGGTGCTGGCCTTGCTGTGATGCAGCTGAGCGTTTGCTCGTGAGCACGCAGGCCCGCCACTTCACTACAAAGCGCTCATTTTGCGCGCACGAAAACAAGCCATCAGGAAAAGGAGCCGCGACACGAGACTTCGTAGGGTTGCCCGTTTGCACCTCGTTCGAACGCCATGAGCGTTCTGAACCAATGTGCATATGAACATTGGTTCGCGAGCCGCATGCATGAAGACGGTCTGCCCGCATCCCACACCCACCTGGAATACCAAGGGAATCCCGAAGTCCAGAAAGGCAAAGATGCGAACGAAAATATTGCTCGCGTTCGTCGTACTTAGCTGCACACTTCTCACAGCGTTTGCGCTCTCTTCGAGCGCATCGGTTATCCGTGGCGCTTCTCGCGCTCGTGCCGCCACCGCAACTGCCTCCGCGCGCGCCAAAGATCCCTTGAATCCTTCGGTGGCACTGAACGGCGAAGGAGGCGCCAGTATCTTTCCCGACCTGCCCAGTCCGCTCAACATCCTCGGAATCGCGCGCGCCGATGCAGCCCGAGGCAAAAAGGCCCCGGCGCAGGACGCGAACAGAGGAATCTGGCTCGAGCTCCGCATGTGTGAATCTGGTGACAACTACCGAACCGATACGGGCAATGGCTACTACGGCGCATACCAGTTCTTGCCGTCGACGTGGCAGTCCATCGGCTTCGCCGGCATGCCAAACGATGCCCCAGTCGACGTCCAAAACAGCGCCGCAAGGATCGTCGAGGCGCTCTATGGCTGGAGTGCCTGGCCCCAATGCGCAGCTGAGCTCGGACTGCGGTAATGGATGCACAAGAAGGGCGCACCTAGTCCCTCCGATTGTCCGCGACGACCAGGCTCGGCCCGATAGCCTCAAGGCCAACGACCAGCGCGCGACGACCGAGGAGGTGGCGTTTCTTGGCGAGCCCCGCCCGACAACCCTTCGAGGGACTTTCTTTGACCTTTGACGACGTCATGCTCGTCCCCCAAGCGTCCGATGTGCTCCCCTTGGAGGTCGACACGACGACGAGGCTGTGCGACCGCCTCGAGCTCAATATCCCCTTGGTTTCCGCGGCCATGGACACCGTCACCGAGTCGCGCCTCGCTGTCGCCCTTGCGCGCCTCGGCGGGCTCGGAGTCATCCACCGAAACATGACGATCGAACGCCAGAGCGAAGAAGTAGACCGGGTCAAACGCTCCGAGGCAGGCATGGTGCAGAACCCCGTGAAGATCTTCCCCGACCGCCCCGTCGCTGAAGCGCTCGAGCTCATGCGTCGCTTCCACATCTCCGGCATACCCGTGGTCGATGAGGACGACCTCTTGGTCGGCATCGTGACGAACCGCGACCTGCGCTTCCACGTGGACCTCGGTGCACCGGTTGCCTCGGTCATGACGACCACGGGACTCATCACCGCCCCGGTCGGGACCGATCTCCTAAAGGCCCGGACCATCTTGCAATCGGCGAAGGTCGAAAAGCTCCCCATCGTCGACAACAAGGGTCGCTTGTGCGGGCTCATCACGGTCAAGGACATCACGAAACAAGAGAACTTCCCGGCCGCGTGCAAGGACACCGACGGGAGACTGCGAGTTGGCGCAGCTGTCGGGGTCGGAATCGACGGGCTCGCGCGAGCCAAAGCGCTCATCGACGCCGAGGTGGACGTCATCTGTGTCGATACCGCGCACGGTCATCACCGGCGAGTGATCGAGACCGTGGCTGAACTTCGCGACAACTGGCGTACCGGCATCATCATCGGCGGAAATGTTGCGACTGCGGCCGGATCCAAAGCGCTTGCAGAAGCTGGAGCAGACGTCATCAAGGTTGGGATCGGGCCCGGCGCGATCTGCACAACACGCGTCGTGACGGGCATTGGCGTCCCGCAGTGGAGCGCGATTCGCGAATGCGCCACCGAAGCGCAGAGCCACGGAGTGGGAATCGTCGCGGACGGTGGGATTCGCTTCTCGGGCGACATCGCCAAAGCGATCGGTGCGGGTGCGCACGCCGTCATGCTCGGGAGCCTCCTTGCTGGAGTCGACGAGAGCCCGGGCGAGATCACCATGGTTGGAAACCAACCGAGGAAGCACTACCGGGGCATGGGAAGCCTTGCGGCGATGTCCGCTCGATCGTTCTCGAAGGACCGCTACGCCCAAGAAGACGTCATCGAATCCGAAAAGCTCGTGCCCGAAGGTGTCGAGGGGTACGTGCCCTATCGCGGTCCTCTCGCAGAAGTCGTCCACCAGCTCATCGGGGGCGTGCGCCAGGCCATGGGATACAGCGGGACGCGCACCATCGCCCAGCTCCAAGAACGGGCGAAGTTCATCCAAGTCACGGCGCTCGCCAACCAAGAGAGCCACCCGCACGACCTCACCGCGGTCCGCAATGCCCCGAACTACTTCGCGTCTGACCTCTAGGCGCGCCCATAGAAGAAGAGCGTCTCTTCATTGCCTTTGACTTGACAATCCCCTGTCAGAAGGAAGAATCCTTCCATGCACATATCAGCCAAGGTCGACTACGCCGTGCGTGCTCTCGTCGCCCTTGCAGCAGCAAATGGCGGTCCCTTGGCGGGGGCTGCGATCGCTCACTCCGAAGCGCTCCCGGCGAAGTTTCTCGAAGGCATCCTTTCGGAGCTTCGCCGATCGAGCATCGTCTCGAGCCAACGTGGAGCAGAAGGCGGCTTCAGGCTTGCCCGCCCCGCACGTGACATTTCCATCGCGGACGTCATCCGCGCACTCGACGGACCGTTGGCCGCGGTCCGTGGAGAGCGGCCGGAAAAGCGCCCCTACGAAGGAGCTTCTCAGCACCTCCAAGAGGTGTGGATCGCCGTTCGCGCGAACTTGCGCGCGGTGCTCGAGAACACCACGATTGCCGACGTCGCAACCGGACGGCTTCCCGCGGCGGTAAAACGACTCGCTGCCAACCCCGACGCTTGGCAACCGCACTAACGACGAGAAAGAGGCGCTGTTATCGCGGCGTCTCTTCGCTCAATTGCGCATCGACGGCACAAAGCGCGTCTTTCATGACCAAGTGATGGAGTCGCGCGTCACCAGAAAGCTCGGGGTGAAACGAGGCCACGGTGACGCGCCCTTCACGACAGACGACCGGGTGCACCGTGCCGTCTTCGAGCGCTACTTCAGCGAGCACGATCACGTCTTTACCGAAGGCTTCTACGATCGGGGCACGAATGAACACGGCATGCATGGTGCCGCCTTCTATCTCCTTGACAACAAGGTCGGTCTCAAAGGACTCGATCTGGCGCCCGAAGGCGTTGCGCCTCACAGCAATGTCGATACCTCCAAGGGGGAATTGATCCGGCCTTCCATCTAAGACGGTCCTCGCCAACAAGATCATGCCCGCGCAGGTTCCGAGCGCTGGCATTCCCGCTTTGAGTCGACATGCTATTGGCGTAAACAGTCCCGCGGAATGGAGAAGCATGGAAACCGTCGTTGACTCTCCACCCGGAAAGACGAGCGCATCAACGTTGGCCAAGTCCTCCGGGAGACGGACGAGGACCACATCTGCGGAAAGACTTTCGAGCGCTGAAACGTGTTCACGAACATCGCCTTGCAGCGCGAGCACGCCGATGATCGGCGAGGCGGGACGCGAAGCGTCTTTTTTGTGACGAGGCGTCGAACTCAACGCCCGCGTTCGGCGAGCTTTATCCCGAGGGTCGCGATCTCTGCGCCGACCATTGCTTCACCAAGACCGCGCGAAACCTTTGCGACGATCTCGGGATCCACGAAGTGTGCCGTTGCCTCGACGATTGCGCGTGCGCGGCGCGGCGGGTCAGAGCTCTTGAAGATTCCCGATCCGACGAAGACGGCCTCGGCTCCAAGCTGCATGACGAGCGAAGCATCGGCAGGTGTCGCGATACCACCAGCGCAAAAGAGCGGCACCGGGAGCCGACCAGATCTTGCAACTTCTTCAACCAAATCGATCGGCGCTTGCAGGCTCCTCGCCCACGCGTAGCGCTCGGGCTCATCGGCAGTTGTGATCTTGCGAATGTCACCGAGGATCGAGCGCAGGTGTCGGACTGCCTCGACGACGTTTCCCGTTCCGGCCTCACCTTTGGAGCGGATCAACGCCGCTCCTTCGGAAATGCGCCGCAACGCCTCTCCGAGATTTGTCGCGCCACAGACGAAGGGAACCTTGAATGCCCACTTGTCGATGTGGTGTTCCTCATCTGCTGGCGTAAGCACCTCTGATTCGTCGACGTAATCGACCCGGAGGGCCTCGAGGATCTGGGCTTCTGCAAAGTGACCGATCCGGGCCTTTGCCATCACGGGGATGGTGACCGCCTCTTCGATCGCTTCGATCAGCGCGGGGTCGCTCATCCTCGCGACGCCGCCGTCACGTCGAATGTCAGCAGGCACGCGTTCCAACGCCATCACCGCGACGGCGCCCGCGTCTTCTGCGATCCTTGCTTGTTCTGCCGTGACGACATCCATGATCACTCCGCCGCGGAGCATCTCGGCAAGACCGCGCTTGACCCTCGCCGTTGCGCGCACTTTCGGCGCGTTCTCGCCGTTTTCTTGGGTCGCGTCGCTTGTCATAGCCATAATCTACTGCCTCACGTCACGCCTTGAACAAAGGTTAAGACCTCCCGTGGGCCAACGGGTCAGCGAAATGGGCAAGGCGGCCTCCGAGAACATCTCGAATGAGGATGTCGATCGCTCCCTCGCCGTGCGCGAAGAGCTGACGGTCAAAGGCGACGAGCTTCATAACGCGACGGATCCGCCCGAATGCCCGACTTTGTCTCTTTTGTGCTTCGAACAGGCGCTCTCCGGACAGCTCGCCTCACAAAGCCGCGAGCACAGCCTCCGCGGAGCTCACCTGCAAGCCAAGGTCGCTTTCCACCGCGAGAAAGCTCACGACGCCGTCGTCCAGGATGGCCGCGTAGCGCTTGGAACGAGTGCCAAGGCCGCCCGCGCTCGCGTCAGTCTCCAATCCAACCGCGCGAGCAAAATCTCCGTTCCCGTCCGCGACCATGACGACATCATCGCCGGTGTGTTGCGCGCTCCCCCAGGCTCCCATGACGAAGGGGTCATTGACGGAGATACACGCGATCGTTTGCACCCCTTTGGCCTTGAGCTCTTCGGCTCGCAGGACAAAGCCTGGCAGGTGATAGTCCGAACACGTCGGAGTGAACGCGCCCGGCACGGCGAAGAGAACGACCTTTCCCTTTCCGAGCAGCTCTCGGCTGCCAACTTTGCGGGGCCCGTTTCCGCTCATGACCCGAAGCTCGACGTCGGGGATGTGCTCGCCTACTGAGATCGCCATGGAATGCCTCCTCCACATCATGTTCTCGTGTCCGCAGCGAGATAAAGACCGGCTCCAAGAAGTGCGGGAGCGGCCCGAGACGAACCAAGTTAGCCGACAATCTCTGCTCTTTCGTCGAAAACCACGCGCCACTTATTGCCCGCTCAGGGGATAAAAGGCCCCCCGAACCTGCAGAGATGTTGCGCGAAGTCGACGCGGCATGCACAATGGCTGCGCAGGAAAAATGCAATAGCAAACGAGGTGGCCCAAAGCGGAGCGATCCGTTTTGGGCTGAATAGGGAAGCCGGTGGAAATCCGGCACGGTCGCGCCACTGTGACCGGGGAGCAGACCCGATCCATGCCACTGGAGCGTTCGCTCTGGGAAGGTGCGGGGATGCGTTGATCCGGGAGTCAGGAGACCTGCCTCGGTTGGATCCGTTGTCCCTCGCGCAAGGCGGCCCGGCTTTGGACAGAAGCCTTCGGTCTAGAACCGGAGGCCTTTTTCTTCAAGTGGGCCTTCCTCGTGTGAGCCAAGTGGTCGCGCGTTCGACCGTAAAGGAGGAAGGCCATGTTCTCGTGCGCAAGGCGCACCATGTCGCCCATATCGCGAGGAGTTCGTCGCGCGCCACGGGCAATGATCCATGGGATCGCCGTCAACAAGAACCTATGGCGGTTCCTCATGATCGGCCCAGCGGTGCTCGCATGCGCATGTTCTTCGACATCGCTCGCGGGCGCGTCGCTTCGCAACCACAGCAATGCAACGCCGAGCTTTCCCGTGACGGTTACGTCCGCCAACGGCCGAACGACGATTGCGTCACGCCCAGATCGGATCATCTCGCTTTCGCCGACGGCTACGGAGATGCTCTATGCCATCGGTGCTGGACGTCAGGTCGTCGCCGTCGATTCGGACTCCGATTATCCGCAAATCGCGCCGAGAACGAAGCTGTCTGCTCTCAATCCGAACGTAGAAGCGATCGCGAAGTACCGGCCTGACCTCGTCATCGTCTACTACAACGCAAACGGGCTCATACATTCGCTCACCTCGCTGCGCATTCCCGTTCTCTTAGAGCCCGCGGCATCAACGCTTTCAGGTGCCTACGGCCAGATCTCACAGATCGGTCGCGCAACGGGAAACGCGACCTCGGCACAGCGCCTCATCTCATCGATGCGCGCGAAGATCGCGAATCTCGTCGCCAAGGCTCCTCGGTTCTCCTCACCGGTCACCTACTACTTCGAAGTCGGCGTCGATCCGTACTACGCGGTGACTTCACAAACCTTCATCGGTCAAATCCTGTCGATGTTCCACGTGAGAAATGTCGCAGACGCCGCACCGTCTGCGGCTGGGGGATATCCCGAGCTCTCCTCGGAGTACATCGTGAAGGCGGATCCAGACATCATTTTCTTGGCGGACACGGTGTGCTGCGCGCAAACGGCGATGACCGTCACAAGGCGCCCAGGATGGGATGAGATCACCGCGATAAGAAACGGCGACGTCTTTTCGCTAAACGACGACATTGCATCGCGCTGGGGGCCACGCGTCGTTGATCTCGTCGCAGACATCGAGCACGCGCTCACGCAGTTGCGTGATGTGCACGGCGCCTGAACTTTCGACGTAACGACGTGGCCCAACAGACGAATACCGTCGAACCCACACGGTTGCGGCCGTGGTTGATCGTCGCGGGGATATGTGTTCTCCTTTGCTCTGGCCTCGTCTCCGTGCTCATCGGTCCGGCGGACCTGTCGCCCAAAGACGTCATCTTGGAGCTCTTGTCCAAACTGCCCTTCGTCTCGATCCGCTCGGGTCTCTCGCCCCTCAACTCGGCCATCGTCTGGCAGATTCGAGCCCCGCGCATCGTCTTGGCGGCGATCGTCGGAGCGATGCTCGCCGTTGCGGGAAGCGCATATCAAGGCGTCTTCCGCAATCCGCTCGCAGACCCGTACCTCTTAGGCGTGGCTTCGGGCGCCGGTCTTGGCGCGACGATCGCCATCGCGACGATTGCCCACCCCTCGTCGTTGCCTTTTGATCCCGTGCCGCTCGCGGCATTTTCGGGCGCGATCATCGCCGTTGGCGCCACTTACGCGCTCGGCCGTGGCGGATCTCGGCTCCGAAACTCCTCGAGCCTCATCCTCGCGGGCGTCGCCGTCGGCGCGTTCTTCACGGCGATCCAGACCTATGAGCAACAGCGAAGCTCGTCAACCCTCACCGCTGTGTATTCGTGGATCCTCGGTGGTCTGTCGACAGCGAGCTGGCAACAAGTCACCCTCGTGCTCCCCTATGTCGGCGCGAGCATCCTCGTGCTGTTCATGTGCAGACGGCTCTTGGATGTCATGAGCGTCGGAGACGAGGAAGCAAACAGCTTGGGCGTGAGCGCGAAGCGCGTCCGGCTCATCACCATCGGTGCCGCAACGCTCGGCACCGCAGCCGTCGTCGCGGTGAGCGGACTCATCGGTTTTGTCGGGATCATCGTCCCGCACACGATCAGGCTCTTGGTCGGCCCGAGCTACCGGCGCATCCTTCCTCTTGCCATTTTTGGCGGTGCCGCGTTCTTGATCCTGGCTGACCTCGTTGCCCGCACCGTCTTGTCGCCGGCCGAAGTACCCATCGGCGTTGTGACGGCGTTCGTCGGTGCTCCGTTCTTCCTCATCGTCTTGCGCCAGGCACGACAGTTCCCGTGAACGTCTCCCTGCACGAGGTATCGGTTTCCTACGGGGCGGTCCGCGCGCTTTGTGGCATCGACGTAGAAATCGCGCCCGGACAGTGGTTCGCACCCATTGGCCCAAACGGGGCGGGCAAGTCCACGTTGCTAAGAGCAATTGCCGGCCAGTTGGCCTTCAGCGGTTCGATCTCGCTCGGCGAGCGGGCGCTTCCGATTTCGAGTCACATGCGACTCGCACGTCTTGTGGCCTTCGTGCCCCAACGCCCCGAGCTTCCTTCGTCGATGACCGTCGCGGACTACGTCATGTTGGGTCGCACTCCCTACATCGGGTACCTCGGCGCAGAAAAGACCTCCGACCGCAGAATCGTCTCTGAGGTCTTGGACCGCCTTTCCCTGGGCTCATTCGCGAAGAGACACCTCGGCGCGATCTCTGGAGGAGAGGCCCAGCGGGCGGTGCTCGGGCGCGCGCTTGCGCAAGGCGCGCCGCTCTTGTGTTTGGACGAGCCGACGTCTTCTTTGGACATCGGCCACCAACTCCATGTGCTCGAGCTCGTCGACGAACTTCGCAAAGAGCGCGGCTTGACGGTCATCAGCGCGATGCACGACCTCACCATGGCCGGACAGTTCGCCGATGTCTTGTGCCTGCTTGTCTCCGGTCGCGTCGTCAAGTCAGGCGACGCGCAAAGCGTGTTGACCAAAGAGGCGATCTCGCTTCACTACGGCGCTTCGGTTGACGTCAATGACGACGGCGCGGGTGGCGTCGTCATCGTCCCAAGAAGGGCGCGCCGAGAAACGTCCTAGGTCCTGCTCGCGCCTTACGGATCAGACCTGGAAGGCAGCAGCGATGGAGCGCTCGGCCTCCGCGTAGGCAAGACCAGCCTTTTCGAGGAGTTCGGAGATCGCGACGAGCGCCTGGTGGACGTGGTCGGCACCGCCTTGCCATTGTCCCCAAAGACCCTCGAAGGATTCGCGAGCCTCGCCTTGCCAGTCGTCGACAAAGGGCGCGATCTTGCGCTCCAGTTCGCCGAGGATCAACTCGATCGCAGCGGCACCTTGTCGGATCTCTTGACTGAGTGCTTGGAGGTTCTCTGGCGAAACGCCGATCGGGCCGGGCATCGCACTTCCTTTGCTAAGTAATGGGTGGGACCTGCAAAGCCCAACCGTAGCGCCCAAAAGACGCCTTTGACACCCTCGTTCTCCTCGGTGGGCGCAAATCGAGCGCTAGTGCAGAGGTGGGAAGTCCGTGGAGCTTCCCTCGTCGTTCTCATGATCGATCCCGAAGCGCTCGGCGAGCACGTGGGCAGCCTGTGCGGGCCAGCTTTGGTGCTTGCTTGACGCGTCGTCATGAGCGGTCGCACCTTCACTCGAGGAAGGTCCGGCCGCCTTTGCATTGGCGTCGGGCTCTCTTTGGACGACCGCCGACGAAGCCGCCGTGGCATTTTTCGCCTCGAGCCTCGCGATGTGCGAGGACGCGAGCGCCGCCTTGGACGAGCGGGACTTCCCCGGACGCTTCTTTCCCGAGGACCCCTTCCCCGAACCATGCCCCGATGTGCTCTTTGGCAGTCTGCCGGGCCCGATCGTCGCCACGGCCCGGGTCGCGCCGATCGAGGCCGACGAGAGCACGTCGCGCATCGATTTCGACAACCCCAGGTGGCGCGACCCGCTCGTAAGCGCACGAGGGCGCGAGATCGGCGAAAGCAGCGATGTGGCGAGCCTGAGCTGGGCGAGAGGCGTGGCACCGAGATCCGAGGTGATCCCGAGCGCTTCGATGGAGAGCGAAGGCTTCGACCAGAAGCGATGGAGGACCTCGATGAGCGCATTCGGATCGAGGCCGACCGCTTCGGCGTAGCGCCACAGCGCGACGACGGCGGCCTGTTCGACGTGGAAGGTCTCGAGTTGACCGCGTTCCAAGGCGTCGAGATCGACCTTCGGCACGTCCGTGCGGTCCCGGACCTGCTCTAAGGAAAGGTCCTCGCGTTCTCGCGCGCTGCGCAGCGCGAGGCCGACTTCAATGGGGTTCATCGGCGGCGGCCCGTGCGTGACGATCCGCCCGCCCTCCGGTTCCCTATGCCTGCGAAAGAGTCTCAGCACGCCGTTCCATTCTGCTCCGCGCCATCACCGATATTGGCGATCCATCGCAAACTTACGCCCTTGGCCCCAAAGAAACGACCCCGAACGTCCCACCCATCATGCCCGAATCGCACCGAGCCTGTGGATGGCGCAAGGACATCGCTCCCTAGAGCGGCCCTTTCGCGCGTCCCTCGCCGAAGTCGACACACGGGCCCTCCCAAATGACCAGCTCACGGGTATTTCGCGCCGGTGCGCTTGCTCAGAGGCGCGCGCCCGGCCACGCGAGGACAGGGCCCGTCGCTCCGACGCGGACGGTGTCGCCCTCCTTAATTGCCGTGGCGCCGTGGATGCGCACGACGACTGCACCTTTGGCCCGTCGCTCGGCTCCGTATACCCCGGACGGATTTGGAAACACCACGGAAATCGCGGCGTCTTCTTCGTGTCGGACGACAAGGTGCACGAGCGCATCATGCCCGTAGTACTCGATGCGTTCGACCGAAGCGGCGATGCCGCGCCCGCTTTCCCGCTCAGAAATGGCGAGGTCCTCGGGTCGGATGAGGGCGATGACCTCGCCCTTTGTGCTTGCCAGCGGAACAGAAGTCCTGAGAGGAAGGGGCCCAAAGGGAGTGACGACGACGCCGTCTTCGAGGCGACCCGTGACGAAGTTCGCCACGCCGACGAACGACGCGATCACCGGATCTGCTGGGTTCGTGTACAACTCACTCGGTCGCGCGCACTGCGCGACGCGACCGTCGCGCAAGAGCGCAACCTCATCGGCCAAAGACAGTGCTTCGTCTTGATCATGGGTGACGAGCACGCTCGTCGTGTCAGCGGCGCGAAGCACGCTTATGACGTCTTCCCTCAATTCGGAGCGCAACCGCGCGTCGAGCGACGAGAACGGTTCGTCCAACAAGACGAGGCGTGGCATCGGTGCAAGCGCCCGGCCGAGCGCAACGCGTTGTTGTTGGCCACCGGAAAGCTCGTGCGGGTGGCGAGCCGACAGGTCGGCAAGCCCGACTAAATCGAGGACTTCTGCGATGCGCGTCGAACGGGTCTTCGAGCGCTTGAGCCCAAAACCGACGTTCTCCGCGACATTGAGGTGAGGAAAGAGCGAACCGTCTTGGGGGACGAAACCGATGCGTCTGTGCTCGGGGCGCACGTGATGGACGTCATCGGCGATGATCTCGTCATCGAAGCTGATCCGACCGCCGTTCGCGTGCTCGAATCCCGCGAGTACGCGAAGAAGCGTCGTCTTGCCCGAGCCCGACGGCCCGAGGACCGCGACCACCGAGCCGTCCGGAACGAACAGGTCAACCCCTTTGAGTACCTCGACGTTCCCGAAGGACTTTTCGAGTCCGTCAATGCGCACGGTCGTCATCGCGCGATATCCAGGCCCGCGAGGTCACCGTCGTTCTCACGCGTAGTCGCCCGACGGTCGAACCAGCGACTCAAGACGAACGTCGGAACCGCGGCAATGCCAACGATCAGGGCCGCATACGGCGCAGCAGCACCATAGGAGAGGTTCGTCTCGTAGACCCAGAACTGGGTGGCGAGCGTCTCGACCCCGGTCGGGCGCAACAACAAGGTCGCGGTGAGCTCGGTCACCGCGGACAAGAACACGAGGGAGAACGCGGCTCCGATGCCGGGTGCGACGAGAGGAAGGGTCACCTTTCGCCATGCGGTAACGGGAGAGCATCCGAGCGATCGGGCGATCTCTTCCAACCCGACGGGTGCCTGGGCAATCGCCGCGCGAACCCCGACCAACGCAAAGGGGAAGAACAACACAACATACGCGAGCACGAGCTCCTCGGCGCTTAGGTAAAAGGAAAAGAAATAGCGGGTCGCAAAGAATACGAGTGCAAGCGCGATGACGACACCGGGAAGCGACTGGCTGATGAACGCGCTGCGCTCCAAGATGATGGAAAGACGCCCGCGGTGGCGCACGATGAGCAACGCGATGGGAACCGCCAGGACTGTCGCGCAGAGCGCGGCGAGACCGCTGTATAAGACCGTATAGCCGAGCGCGGTGAAGATCGACGCGGACGGGACCGTCGTCGCACCTCCGACGATGAGCCAGTACGAAAGCGTGGCGATAGGAACACCGAGGCCGAGGCCGACGAGCAGGACCATCCCGATGACGACCACGGTCTTCAACCGACCCGGATCACGGCGCTCGGCTGGGCGCGCGACCCCTCGTCCAAGGCGAGTCACGCGTCGCTTGCCACTCGCGAAGAGCTCGCCCGTCAAGACGAGAACACCGAGCACCACGAGCACAAGGGATAGCGCACTTGCGACCGATGGCTGCGCGACGTCGATCTCCGTAAAGATCTGGGTGGTGAAGGTCTGGTAGCGCAGGATCTCGAATGCGCCGTATTCGGCCAACAACGCGAGCGACACAATGAGACATCCGCCGAACGCGGCGATGCGGACCTGGGGGATGATGACCCTGAAGAAGCGACGAAACCGCGAGAGTCCGAGGCTCCGCGCGACTTCGTCTTGTCCTGGATCCGAACGGCGAAGTGTCGCTGCCACGGGAAGGTACACGAGGGGGTAGAGCGAAAGCGTCATGACGAGCACGGCGGCCGGATAGCCGTAGATCGACGGCGAGAGAGACGACCAGGCGTAGCCGACGACGAAGTCTGGGATCGCAAGGGGCAAGACGACGAGCACGGCAAACAGCCGGCGTCCCGGTAGTTCCAAGCGCTCGGTGCATAAGGCCGCGCCCACGCCAATGACTGCACATCCGAGCGTGACGGCAATCATCAGACGAACGGTGTTCCACAACAACGTCGCGTCGGTCCGCTCGAAGATGTATCGCTGCAGCTGTGACCAACCCACCTGTTCGCCTTGGAGCACAACAAAAGCAAGTGGGACCAAAAGGACGGCGACGACAGCGAATCCTGTGAGATAGAGCCCGACCGGATGACTCCTTCGCCACCGTCGCAGCCGATTGAGAACGTACCGGGCACTCAGGGCGCTCGGCCCGCTTTCATCAGGTGCGACATGCGTAGCGCTCAGAGCAAACCAACTTGTTGCAAGAGCGCGACAGGAGTGGCGCCGTCACCGAGCTGCGCGATCGAAAGCGGATCGGGTTGGAGTTCGCTAAAGGGCCGAATCGGCTGTGAAGTTCTCACGTTCGATCCGATCGGGTACTCAAAGCTGTCACCGTTGGCGATGACCTCCTGGCCTTTCTTGCTCACGAGGTAAGCGAGAAAGGCCTGGGCCGCCTTCATGTGCTTGCTCGACGCGAGCACCGCCGCACCTGAGATGTCGAGAACATATCCCGGATCTCTTGGTGCAAAATAGAAGAGCGCACTTTTCATATTTCTCGCTCCGACTTCGACGCGTAGCCGGTACCAGTAGTAGTGATTGATCACGCCCGCTGCGACCTGACCGTCGTTCACCGCGGCAACGAGCGATTCGTTGTCGGGATAGACGTGGCTCTCCGCGTTGCTCTTCAGGCCATCCAAAAAAGAAATCGTGCGCGCCTTCCCGTAGCGCAACAGAACGGCTTCGACGACGGGCTGGAAGTCCGTCTCTCCCGGGGCAATGCCGATCTTTCCCTTCCAAGACGGCTCGGAAAGATCGAGAAGCGAACTTGGGAGTTCGGAGGTCTTGATGAGCTTTGTGTTGTAGACGAATACCGAGACACGTGCGGAAACCCCCACCCAGTTGCCCGTCGGCGAGTTGTACTTCGCTGGCACACGGGCAAGAGTCGCGGGATCGACGGGCGCAAGCAGGTGACGAAATGCGAGGGCTTCAAGCGGCAGGGAATTCTCCGTATAGACGACGTCGGCGGGGCTTCTTGTGCCCTCCTCGATGATCTGGTCGGTCAGTTGGTCCTCATCCCCGGAGCGCACGGCAACGTTGATGCCTGTTGCTTTCGTGAATCCTGCTACGAGGGCATCGACCGTCTGGGGATGCTGCCCCGAGTAAAGCGTGATCGTGGCCGTTGACGAGCGCGGAAATGCCGCTGCCGAGGTGGCCCCGATGGGAAGAGCGACCACGAGGGCGGCGAGGGCGGCGAGGACGGCGAGCCCCGCGACCGACACGACGGCCCGGGTCGATCGCGACAAGGACCGCGTCTGCCTGGCGAGCTTTTCCACTATCAGGCATACCTGACATTTTTCATCAGGCAAGCATGATATTGCATAGGTCCTTCGTCCGGCCGCAGGCCGACCCTTCAGGAGACCGGTCGCCCTAGCTCGCCGGGCTGACCGTGCTCATGTTGAAATCCGGGATGCGAAGTCCCGGCATCGCGGTGCGGCTCATCCACTCGCCCGACTCCCGTCCGAGCGTGCGCTCGGTGCGGCCGGCTTGGACGCATCGGCCCATGACGTCGATCGGGCTCTCGTTGAAGCGGAAGTTGTTCACGGCACCCACGACTTCCCCGTGTTCGACGAGATACACCCCGTCGCGGGTCAACCCGGTCAAGAGCAAAGTCGAGGGATCGACCTCACGGATGTACCAAAGACAAGTGAGCAACAGCGCGTGTTCTGATTCCTCGATGAGCTCATCGAGCGTTGCGGTGGCCCCCGGCAGGGAAAGGACGAGGTTGTCGGGCGCGGGCGTGAACCTTGCCGAGAATGCTCTCGCCCCAGCTCGGTGGTAGCGCAACCGCGAGAGCCGACCGCCGTCTATCCACGCCGTAGAGCCGATCGCACAGCCGTTGTCGAATACCGACATGTCTGCGCTCGAAAACGGCGCAATGACAAAGGGCGCACACGTCAACTTCGGATAGGAAGGGTCCCCAATGAGCGAGAACGGCAACGGTGCGATGGTCTCGCCAAGGCGTGTGCCACCCGAGGCCTTGGAAAAGACGTTGCTCCCGTCTTCTGCGTCACGGCCACTTGCCGCGAAGAACAGCTCGCTCATCAGATCTGACACGGCAGAAGGGGGCAAGATCACTTCGTAGCGACCGGCCGGAAGCTCAATTGAGCGTCGAGCCCAACCGAGTCGCTTTGAGAGATGCTCGTCGAGCTCTGCAAGGGAAACATCGGAGAAATCCTCTGTCCCCACTCCCGCCCAAACCGAGGATCGACCGGTATCCGATCGCGCTGCCATCTCAAGGGAGCCACCTTGTTGCACGTGTCGCCGTCTTAGGCCACTAGAGGTCCCGAGGTAGGTCGTCGATAGAACATGCGAAGCGAATCCCACCAGGACGCAATGGCTGGCACGCGCTCGAGAAAATGCGTCGTTGAGGTCTGACAGGACGTCGCCGAGAACCGATAGTTCGGTCATCGGCGGGTCGGCCGCAAAATCGACATCATCATGATCGGCAACTTCAAGTGGCGAAGCGTCCTCTGCTGGCAAAGCCGATGCCGCATCGTCCTCAGCAGCATCCACGAGTGCGGCGATATCGACACTTCCGCTCGCGCTTGCAACCCCGACGCTTGTCCCCTTAGAGGATTCGAAGAGCGCAATGACGCTTATGCGTCGATCGCGGCGCAAACCATTCGTCGTCGTCGTGTTGTTTGCAAAGCGCACCTCCGCATCGCTCTTCTCCTCGATGATGACGATGCAACCTTTGGATGTTGCGCAGCGCAGCGCGTCTTCTATGAGGTCAGGCGCCGGAATGAGGCGTCCTTCACCGAGGCTCATCGTCCGGATTCCTCGCGGGCGTTGAGCACGTTCACTTGAGAGAACAAAGCGGACGGGCAACCGTGTGAGACAGGGGCAACTTGTGATGGTTGGCCCTTTCCGCAATTCATCGCTCCTGCGAGCAAGTAAGTCGAGGCGTTTCCGAGGCCGACAAGGGATCCCCAAAACTGCGTCGTTTCCGCTTGGTATGCGGCGTCACGGACCTGGCCGACAATGCGGCCGTGCTCGATGAGATAGAACCGCTGACCGGTGAACTGGAAGTTGTGCCGCTGCATGTCGATCGACCAACTCTTGTCGCCGACAACATAAAGGCCGAGATCGACCGAAGAGATGAGGTCATCGGTGCTCGGGCCATCAGAAGGAGATGGGTGCAACGAGACGTTCGCCATACGTTGAATAGGCGTCATGAGCGGCGAGGACGCGAACGCGCATCCATTCGAACGTCCGAGACCGGCTTCGGTCGCGATGGTGCGGTCAAGCTGGTATCCGACGAGCACTCCCTCGCGCACGAGGTCAAAGGATTGAGCGGCGACCCCTTCATCGTCATATGCGACTGTCGCCAGTCCATTTGGTGTCGTGCGATCCCCTGTTATGTGCATGAGCGCTGAGCCATAGCGCAACGTTCCTAGCTGGTCGAAAGTCGCGAACGAGGTCCCCGCGTATGCAGCTTCGTATCCAAGTGCACGATCGAGCTCGGTAGCGTGACCCACGGATTCGTGGATGGTTAGCCACAGATTCGTCGGGTCAACGACGAGGTCGTAACGGCCACGCGTGACCGAGCGAGCAGCGACCCTTTCCTCAAGGAACCCCGGGATCAAAGAGAGTTCGCCCTCGAAGTCCCACCCATCTCCCAAGAGGTACTCATAGCCTCTACCAGCAGGTGGGGCAACGGTGCGCATCGTCTCAAAGCCCGAGCCATCTGGCGCGATCGACACCGCCTCGACGCTTGGATGAACCCTCACGCGGCGCTGCGTCGTGATCGTTCCGTTCAAGTCCGCAAAGTGTTTGTCCTCACGCACGGCGAGCAGCGTCGCCCGGACATGGTTGATGCCTGCATCATCGAGGAGTCGGCGGCTCCATGACTCCAAGAGCGCCGTCTTTTCTGCAAGCGGAACGATGAACGGATCGATTGTGTGTGGAGACTCCCATGACGCTTCGCCGTAGGAGGGCTCGTCCGCTAGCTCGACCTTCCTTCCACCCGCGCGCGCGGCCATCTCGGCTGTACTCACCGCGCGATCTGCGAGTTCTCGCGCCGCGTCGGGATGCATCTCAATCGTCGCGGCAAAGCCCATCGCGCCTGACCGCACGACTCGCAATCCGATCCCGAGTTCGCTGTCGTCAGCCACGGATTCGACAACTCCGTCGCGAAGCGAAATCACCTGGGAGCGAATGCGTTCGACGCGAACCTCGGCATGGCTACACCCGAGAGCGCTCGCGCGCTCTAACGCGGCCGATCGCACGGCTTCGAGGGGAAGTGCGGAGAATTCCTCAGACGGGTTCAACGCGGGTGCCAAGAAAGATCGGACCTAGGCGACGACACCTCTCGCGCCTTTTTCGTCGACGAGAAGAAGACCGGCTTTCTCCCACGCTTGCATGCCGCCCGCAAGATTGCGCGCGTCGTAACCGAGCGGAATGAGCCCAGCGGCGGCCATCGCCGACCGACCCCCCGAGCGACAGCACACGACGACCGTGGATTCGGGAGGAATCTCGCCATAGCGTGCCCCGAGCTCACCGAGGGGGATGTGGTGTGCGCTCTTTGCTCTGCCCGCTTGCCATTCTTCGGGTTCTCGTACGTCGAGAAGGTACGCACCTCCTGCGATGAGCTCAGCAGCGTCGAGCGGTCCAATCTCAGGGACCGATATCGGTTCGTCTCGTTGGCCAGGCATGGCCTTTCGCCTTTCTGTGCGACTCTTACGCCAAGGAAATGCTGAAGAGGTTGGCCAATCACGTGTAGGACCACATTTTGCGCCCTGATCGACGCCGAGCAGTTGGCAAACACCGGCGCATTCATAGATCATTGCACGGCAACCGTCGAACTGTGCCTTGGTGCAGTGACAACGATCGGCCGGAGGCGAACGACATTGAACGAGATGATGTGCACGCGCGATTTAGTGCGCGAAGGCCGAGGAGCTCGACAATGGGCGTGAGATCGTCCGTCAGTCGCTTGGCGGTCCTCGGCGTTGCGAACACCTCAAGGCTCCTTGGCCTCGGGGGCGGCTCGACCATCGGTGGGCACATCGGGCTCTTCATCGACCCGACATTGCTCTCGTCCCTCGGGGCGAATCGAGAAGTTGCACTCGTCACGGGGACGAACGGCAAAACGACGACGACGCGTTTCCTCACCGAGATACTCGGTGGCACCTCGGCCGTCGCGACGTCCCTCGCCGGCGCGAACATGCCGGCGGGACTCGTAACCGCGCTCGCGCACAGATCCAAGGGTCCGTATGCGGTTCTGGAAGTCGACGAGGGCTACCTCGCGCAGGCACTTTCGGAGCTCGATCCAGCGGCGGTCGTACTGCTCAATCTCTCGCGCGACCAGCTCGATCGGGTAAGCGAGGTCCGCATGGTGGCTTCGCGATGGAAAAAAGCGCTGAATGCATCCGATGCGGTCATCGTCGCGAATGCCGACGACCCACTCGTCGCCTGGGCTGCGAACGACGCACGATCGGTCATCTGGGTTGCGGCGGGGGGCCTTTGGCACGCCGATTCCTTCCACTGCCCGAACTGCGACGCACGCATTGACTTTGGTCCATCGAGCACGCATGATCAATCGCCGACTCAACCGGCCCATGGCGAAGAAGTCAGCATCGAAGAGCGCTCACTGGGCGAAAGCATTGGACTTGACGAGAACACATGGTCGTGTTCGTGCGGATTCGTTCGGCCGCAACCATATGCATCAGTGCGTGGCGAAGAAATCATCCTCGCCGATGGCCGACACCTTCTCTTGAGACCTCGCCTTCCTGGGCGCTTCAACCGGGCCAATGCCGGCATGGCTGCGGTGGCGGCCACGGTCTTTGGAACAAAGCTCGGTTCTGCACTCGACGCGATCGCGCGCGTGACAGAAGTCGCCGGGCGCTACGCCGTTGTCCAGGTAGGTGACGTGCGAGCTCGATTATTACTTGCGAAGAACCCCGCGGGTTTCACCGAGTTGATCGCGCTCGTGCGCGGCGAGCAAGTCCCCCTCGTGATCGGCATCAACTCCAAGATCGCCGACGGACGTGATCCGTCGTGGCTCTGGGACGTTCCCTTTGACTTACTGAAGAACCGGACAGTTGTCGCGACGGGTGAGCGCTGCCGAGACCTCGCCGTGCGCCTGCGACATGCCGGCATCTCGCATCTCACCGTCGAGGATCCCGTGTCCGCCCTTCGCTCGAGTGGTGCACCCGAGGTCGATTTCATCGGGAACTACACCGTCTTCCAAGAACTTCGTCGCCGACTCAGCGTCCGTGCCGGCTTGCCCGCAAAGACGAGATACGACCTCACGTCACGGACCGAGCCACGGTACAAAGCGACACCTTTGCCCAAAGATCTCGGCGCTTGGCGAAATTCGCCATCTCGGCCTTCGACGGCTCAAAGCGCGCTTCGTGTCATTGTCGTGCACCCGGACCTGCTCGGCACCTACGGCGACGGTGGCAACGCCATCGTCCTTGCGAACCGCGCTCGATGGCGGGGGATCCCAGTCGAGCTCGTCCTTTCTTCTTCGGATCTGCCTCTGCCAGAAAGCGGGGATGTCTACTGCCTTGGTGGCGGTGAAGACGGCCCGCAGGTGCGTTCGGCACTGCTGCTCAGAAGGGGCGTCTTGGCCTCGGCCGTGGAACGAGGAGCTGTCGTGCTCGCCGTGTGCGCGGGCTATCAGATCATCGGAACATCCTTTGCCGACGCCGACGGCGTCGCTCAACACGGAGCCGGGCTCTTGGACGCAAAGACCATCCGAGGCGAAGGCGATCGGGCTGTCGGAGAGGTCAAAACGCTGCCGCACGACGCCACGTGGCGCGAAGCAATCGGTGTGCTCTCAGGATTCGAAAACCACGCGGGCGTCACGTTGTTGGGAAGCGGCACACGACCCTTCGGCGAGGTCCTCTCCGGCGTCGGCAACGGCCCCGACCACATGGACGGTGCGGTGAGCGGCCGTGTATTCGGGACCTACTTGCACGGCCCGGTCCTCGCGAGGAATCCGAAACTCGCCGACCTGCTCCTGTCGCTCATCGTTCCGAGCGTCGCAAAAGAAAGCCTCGACGACAGCGAAGAGGAGGACTTGCGTAACGAGCGCCTCGGGGCGACGAGTCGTACAAAGTCTGCGCTGCGAAAGTGCCTACCGGTGCGCATGAGCCGATAGTCTCGCTCCCGTGAATGCCCGGGTCGGTATGGCGGCGGTGACCAAGGACACGAGAGGGACCCCCACCGCGGCCCGCATCAAGGCCTATATCGCCCTGACGAAGCCGCGGATCATCGAGCTCTTGCTCATCACGACGGTGCCGACGATGTTCGTCGCGTCCAAGCACTTGCCTTCGGTAGGGCTCATCGGTCTCACCCTCCTTGGCGGCTCGCTCGCCGCGGGAGGGGCGAACGCATTCAACATGGTCTATGACCGCGACATCGACGCGGTCATGGAGCGTACGAAGCGACGACCACTTGTGACCGGCGCGATCAGCCCACGTGCTGCGGTCATCTTCGCGTGCGCCCTCGAGGTCCTGGCCTTCGTCGAGTTGTGGAAGACGGTCAATCTCTTGTCGGGAGTGCTCGCGGTTTCGGCAACGGCGTTCTACGTAGGCGTGTACACGATGTGGCTCAAGCGATCGTCTCCGCAGAACATCGTCATCGGCGGTGCCGCAGGTGCGGTACCTGTGCTTGTTGGGTGGAGTGCAGTCACCGGGCACCTGGGCGTTACGCCATTCGTTCTCTTTGGAATCATCTTTCTGTGGACTCCGCCCCATTTCTGGGCACTTTCGATTCGTTATCGCGATGACTACGCGCACGCAAAGGTCCCGATGCTCCCGGTTATCGCTCACATCAGCTCTGTCGTTCGTCAGATCATCATCTACACAGCAGCACTCTTGGTGCTCACGGGCGTGCTCGCACCCATTGCCCACCTCGGACCTGTCTACTTCGCCGTCGCCATGGTTCTCGGAGTCGCCTTTTTCGTTCAGGCCTGGGCATTGAGGAAAGATCCGAGCTCAAAGCGCGCGATGAAGCTCTTCGGCTATTCGATCACCTATTTGACTGTCCTGTTCCTTACGATGGGCATCAGCGCGATCATCATCCACCCTTAAGTAACAGAGAGATAGCGCCCTCATTTCCCCAGGTGACACGCGAATACGCGATACAAAGTATTGCGCGAAGGATCCTACACGGAATACCAACACCGTTTCGTTAGACCTGCCATTGCTCTTCTTAGCGGGAACCTCCGTGACGTTGCGTTTCATGCACAGCGCTACGGAACGTCAAAGACAAAGAAGGATTCGGCAAGGCGACCGTCGCCGAGATCCGCGGCAGCAGCGGCTGCTGTGTTCCAAGCCCGGACCCGCTCGATCGTCGAGTTTGCGTCGATGTGCTGGCTCACGTGGGAAAGCAGCGCTTGGACCTTTCGATCGAACGCATCGGTGATGTCAAATGCGAAGTTCGTCTTTGGAGCGGCCATGAGCCACACCGTGCCGACGACGTGTGGTTCGAGTCCTTCTCCGAGTAGCTCGGAGAAAGCGAAGCGATTGCGCGCATCCGGATAGACCGCGCAGATCGTCGCCTCGCCGGTCGCCAAATGATCAGGATGGCTCGCCGGCAATCGAGAGAAGTCACGATCTGGACTCGGGCAGATGACAAGCTCGGGTCGTACGCGCCGAATCGACCGCGAGATGTCACGTCTCAGAGCGAGATCAGCAGCAACTTTTCCATCCGGATGGCCAAGAAACTCGACGTCCGCGACGTCAACGACCCGTGCAGCTTGCATCTGCTCGGCTCGTCGGATCCCAGGTATGTCTTCTCTCGGTATCCCCGGATCGAAGCCCCCAGCATCTCCATCGGTCACGATGACGTAGCTGACCTCCACGCCTTGCGCGGTAAGACTCGCTACCGTCCCTGCTGCCCCGAAATCAATGTCGTCTGGATGCGCCGCGACAACGAGCACCCGCTTGAAGTGAAAGAGGGACGCGCTCACGGGACACAAGATAATCATGCGAACTGTGTCGCCTGTACGCCATTCGCCAAAGCCATGGGGTTGTGCTGCATGGAAAGCATGCGAGCTTCACGGACCAAAGAGGACGCCTCGGGAATGGACGAACTTCGCGTCTTTTGCCCCCCTTGGCCTGTCGCCACTCCTCCTTCAGCGAATGAACCCGATCCACCGAGGTTGAGGCCGGGGCTGTCGAGCACAAATGTTGCGCCTACAATGCTGCGAACACGGCTTTTCGCCGTGCCGTGATCTAATAGATCCAGAATCAGCGCTGATCAGGTTTTCGGAGACATTCATCTGGCCCCGTGAATCCTTGGGGACCACGGGTCCTCGAAATGGAATTCGTGGACACGCAAATCTCTCATGAAGACGACAGCATCGGGACGCTCCTGCGTCTCGCACTTGCCCGCGAGGTTTCGAGCTTTGGCGAGAACGTTTCGATAGCAACCCTTCGCACCGACCCTGACGGCCTTCATGATGCTCGTGTTGCGATACGTCGCATGCGTTCATACCTGAGAACGTTCCGCAATATGTTCGAGCCCTCCTGGGCAAGCGGTATCCGTGCCGATCTCAGCTGGTACGGGACGCTTCTCGGAGCAGTTCGTAACGTCGACGTCATTGCGATTCGACTCGGCTTGCGCGACGAGGAAACGCTGCATCTAGAAGAGTCAGCAATTCTGCGCGACGTCATCAGCGCGCGTTGGACTGCGTGCTTCGATGAGCTCGTTGAAGCTGGCGAATCTCGGCGCTACGCAGCGCTGAGAAAGTACCTCGACATGCTCGGACATTATCCACCCCTACGTCCGACATCCCACGTATCGGCACGCAGCGCGTTGCCAGTTCTGCTCGAGCGACCATGGCGCGACGTACGCGAAGCGGCGCGAAGCGCGCGAATGGCAAGAACCGAAGCAAACCTGCACGCGCTGCGGATTCGCGCTAAGGAACTTCGCTATGCATCAGAGCTCGCTTCGAAAACGTTCGGAAAGCGTGCGATGAGACTTGCTTCTAGCGCGGCGGCAATCCAGGATCGGTTGGGCAGCCATCGGGATGCACTCGCATGTGTCGCACTATTGGACGAGGTGGGATACGACTATGCGAGCATCTATGCAGCCATGAGCCAACTTGCGGCGCGAGAGCAGCTCGCTGCCCGAAATGAGCTCGTTGGGCTCCCCGATGACCTTCGTATGCTCAAAAAGCGCTGGAAGATCTTCCGGCAATTCGCGCGGAATTGAGCAGAGGAACACTCGCTGGCATCGGGCCATCTTCGCGGATAGCGAGATGGATACAACGAGCTCGCGATGAGGTTCTGGTGCGCGTTTCCTAGTCCTGATCCTTCCAATCTGGATCGAGTTGGCGCAAGAACTGCGCGCAACGCTTTTCTTCATCAACTTCGCCAATGGCACCTGCCGCCAGACGAAGCGCATTCAAGCTTCGCAAGAATCCGCGATTCGTCTCCTCGCGCCACCGCACGTAGCCAGTCCCGTGCCACCCGGCACCGCGAAGCGCGTCAAGACCGCGGTGGTACCCGACTCGCGCATAGGCATACGCCTCGACTGGGTCACGAGCACATTCACTGAGGCGACCCCACGCGTCGATCATCGTCGGGTGGGCCTCAGCGACACGGGCAATCGCGTCACGGCGGCGTTCAGGAGGTTCGCCGAGCGCAGCCTCGAGCTCGCCGACCCACCCCTTGGGCATCGCGGGCAGCGCAGTCTCTGGTAGGCCACGACTCATCGAAACGGTTGACTCCTCGGGCATTGCTACCTCACTTCGTCAACGACGATTGCATCGAACGCTCAAGTTTTCACGCATGCATCAAGACGTCACAAGTGTTGGCGTCATTGAGATGACGCAGATCGTCGGCCCTACTGTGCGCGTTGGCGCTCAGGTGCGATCTTCAGGATCACTCGTTCGGTCTTGATCTCATTTTCATACGCATGTCCCAAATACTTTTGCGACAGCTTGTCTATGTGTTTGCGCGCCTCGCTGCCGCGAACCTCTGCAACGACGCGGCCTCGAACCTCTGCATAGTGATAAGGGTTGTCCCGGTCGAACACAGCCACGCTTACGCGCGGGTCTTTTTGCACGTTGTTGTACTTCTGCCGACCGACCTCGGTGTTGATAAGCACGTGGTCATCATCTGCGTCGACCCACATGAAGTTCGTCTGTGGAGATCCAGACTCGAACAACGTGGTCAGTGCGGCAAAATTCGGTCCTGTGGCAAGGGATTTCACGGTGGCATCAATCATGTTGCCACTCTACAGACCACGAATCGCGTCCGGTCACAATGACCGCTCCGCTCGCCAGGTATTGATGCTGGCGCTTCGTGCTTCGGATCATGACATGCCACCACTTGCATCGTTACCCGAAGTTCTTGCCAGATGGCGCCATGGGCGCGAAATGCGTACTCAGCCCTTTGGTGTCGTCGGTTCCGCTGCGCCAATCGACATCGTGGCCGCGGGATCCGCTTCAAAAGACCTATTCGCCACGCGCTTTCTTTCTCGGTTCCGCCGAAGCTGCGACGTATCCGGAGAGCCTTGCTCCATCGCTGTGGACGTCAGCCTTCCACTGGTCGATTCCAACTTCCACAACGCTGAATCCCGTTCTCGAGCCATCTCCGTTCACGACATTCGGCCCTTTTTGGCCTGGACTGTACGAGGTCACGACGGCGACATGCTGCGCCGTCTGGCTACCTACGTCGAGTCCGTAGATCGCGATGTCTCCGGGCTGTGGCGCGTAATGAGATCCTGCGGCGTGCCATCGGTGATGCAAGATGCCCCATTGATAGATGCTGTAGGAACTGGAATTCATCTCGCCTTCGTAGAACCCATAGTTAAAGTGCACCCCGGCTCTCTTCCAGACCCATTCGGCGAAGTCGGCACACCATTGCTCGGAGAGAAGACCTACGTCGCACACTGAAGCGCCGGAGTCCCAATACGCGCTGTATCGGTTGCAGTAGCTGTTCGTTGGATGCGTTTTGTACCCCAGCTGAGAAGTTGCAATGGCGACGATGCGCGCACGAAGAGGCGACAAGGTCGGACCGCGCCTTGCAAGCATGGGGATGAACACCGCCAACAACACGACGACGACGAGGAAAACGACAAGACGGCGTCGACGATACTTCCTGCGATTGTGCAAAGCGACGGCGCGCAAAGTCGGGGACCTGGGATTTGATACCAACTTCGGGGCAGCTCGACTCTTCTGAGGGTTCTACCGACGATTCAGCTCAAGCGTCACAGGGACCAAGGACGATAAGCAACGCCATGTCAATTTAACACTAGCCAACAAGGCAATGCATCGTGTGCCACGATAAGGACGATGCCAAGCGAAGTGCTTCGAATAACGAGGACATGTTCGATTCCGCTCGCGGAGCTCGAGTGGAAGTTCAGCGGAAGCGGCGGCCCTGGAGGTCAACACTCCAACACGTCGAACACTCGTGTTGAGTTGCGTTTTGACATTGCCCAATCGTTTGCGCTCGGTCCACGGCAACGTGCTCGACTCCTTGAGCGTCTGGGCCCGAGCATCCGCGTCGTCGTATCTGACGAACGCTCACAATTACGGAACCGGGAACTTGCGATGCAGCGTCTTGCGGAGAAACTTGCAACGGCGCTGCACGTAGAGAGACAAAGGCACGGCACCTTGCCGACGGGGTCATCTCGCGAAAAGCGACTCCGTGAGAAGCATGAACGCAGCGAGATCAAGAAAGATCGCCGCACTTTGAGCGACGACTGGTGAATGGACGACACCTCCTCGTGAGGACCCCCTCGTAGGCGGCTTAGGCCGAGCACTCAGAGAAGATGCGGTCCTAGCTGTGGCATTTGGCACAGCGCCCGAGTACGGCGAAGTGGTGTGGGTCGATGCCAAAGCCGTAGCGGTCCGACGCAACATCTGCGAGGTCCGAGAAGACCTCATCGGGAGCTTCATAGGTCGCGCCGCATGCTTCGCAAACGAAATGCCCGTGGGTTACCGATGCAAGGTGGTAGGTCGCTGGACCATGGCCAAGGTGCGAATGCGCGATGACCCCGAGCCGCTCGAGCTCTTCGAGGTTTCGGTAAACCGTCGAGAGGTGCACGTCGGGGGACTTCTCGTTGATCTCGCGCGCGAGCTCCTCTGCGGTTCGGTGCGCTGGGCCCTCGAACAAGCAGCGGAGCAGCGCCCGACGAGACGCCGTCACTCTCCCACCTTGTGCGCGAACAAGCTCCAGCACCGCTTCAACTCGATCATCTACGGGCATGTGCGTACCGGATCCAACGTTGATTGCAATTCATGCGAGCATACGCTCGACATCTTCTGCCGGCGTGGCTTCTCAAGAACGCCACAGCGAGTGTCGCGCCCTCATGTCGCTCGCTAGCCTCGCGGGGGTGCGATCGTTCTGGCTCACGCGTCGGGCGGTGTCGATGCACATAACCGTGGCCGTGCTCACGCCGACCTTCTTGGTGCTCGGCTGGTGGCAGCTCCATCGAGCGCTCGCAGGAAACACCTTGAGCTGGGCTTACACCTTTGAGTGGCCGATCTTCGCGGTCTACGGGGTGTACATGTGGTGGAAGCTCGTCCACGACCAAGACCTCCGACCCCAAAGTGCGAAATCGCCCGAGGAGGGAGTTCCATCGGGAGATGAGGAAAACCAAAGCTGCACTCCTGAGATCCCTGTCGATGAGGCTGAAGAAAAGCGGCTCGCCGCCTACAACGCGTACCTCGCGCGACTTCATGCGGAGGACCAACACGACCGTCGATGAGTGGCCGTTCGCTCAGATTGCCACGCGAAACCCTCTCGAGTTCGCCCGAGTCGACCTGTCCTAAGAAGAAGAGCCGTATTGAATCGGCACGATGAGACGCTGGCGTTCTCCCCAGGTGTTCTCTTGCGCGTTGAGGACCCAGCACCCAAAGTTGTCCCCGTTGACCGTTATCGACTCGATGCTTCTCGTCGCGGCGATGAACACGACGGTCTTGGTCCCCTGCGGGGGCGAAGCAAGCCGCTCCCACGACGCACCCCCAGGGCGATAAAGCTCGAGGGTTGGTTTGGAGGAGCCGTCCGAGACGAGGACGAAGAACCCACCTTCGCCGTCAGGCCCAACCGAGGTCACCGTTGTCGAAGGCCTCAATGAAAGAGGCGGAGATGTGCCCCAGGTCCCCCCTGTTTTCTGCCACGCGCTGACGAGGCTCGTCCCCAAAGGACCGCTCTCCGCGAACAGAGCGGCAGTCACGGCACCGACCGGCGCAAAGTCCAGAACTTCGACGTCGTTGTGCGCTGACTTTGAGGAGAGCGACGGACCGATGAGATCCCACGATGACCCGGTCTCCTCGAAGATGCCAACGACACCGGGACGCGCGCACGAGGCGCCGACGACGACGTCGCTTTCTTCGCTAAAAGTCACGCCCGTAAGGTCCTTTATGCCACATCGATTCGCATTTGGGCTCTTCGACAGGCTCTCTTGTGAAACAAGCGACCTCCACGTCGAGGCGCTCCCGTTACTCGTCATCACCTCGGGCCCATAACCGTCGATGAGCGCAGCGATTTCGCCATCGCCGCCAAGAGCCAACGCGTCATTGCGATCCAAGAGACCGTCCGGCAATGCCGTCACCGACCACACGTGCCCACCGTCATCGGTGATCGAAACCGGTGAGTACGTCAAGAAATTGCTCGGCCGAAAACCCACAACGAGCGCATTGCGCTCATTGGCTGCCATCACCAGCCCGCCGTTGGACGCGACTCCCGGAGGTGTGACGAGCGTCCAGTTGCTCTTGCCATTCGGTAGGTAGAAGAGCTGCCAGAAGGTATTAAGCGGCTCATCGAGATGTCCCATCGCGACGTCGACAAAGGACCCTTGGGCGTTCGTGAGTGAGGTGTTGAGCAATGGATGTACCTCTGTGTTGCTCACAGCTCTCGGTAATGCAGATGTGGACGCGTCGGCCCTGTGTGGCACAGCGCCAAGGACAACGAAGGTCGCTCCGAACACGAGCGTCGCCAAGAGCACCGCCACGGTCAGCGATCGCCGAGGGATCCCGAGATTACGTGCGCACGACCTCACCGCAGCAGCTGTTCAATCTCGCTCGTGAGCTCGCCTGAAAAAGACGACTGCGACACCGTCGTACCCGGCCCCGGGTCCGCGTTGTTGATGAAGCGCGTCGTGCCGGCGGAATCGATGACGTACGCGATGTCGCTGTGGGCGATCATCGCACCTGCGGGCTCGATCGAAACCTGGACGCCGAAGCTATCCCACACCTGAGTGAGCTGAGGAACGCTCCCTGTGAGGTATAGCCAGTTGCCCAGTCGGTCAAGCCCCTCTTGGCGGTCGAAGGCGTTCGTGAACACCAAAGAGCGATCAATGGGATTCGCGACGACGGCGAGGAGCTCCACCCGTCGCCGATTGCCTCCGAGCAGACCATCGGTTTGGCGGAATTCTTGTGCGATAACTGGGCAGTCCGCGGTGCACACGGGGTCAAGGAAGGTAAGGGCCACGATCTTGCCGCGAAGGCTCTTGAGCGTCACGACGTGGCCGTTTTGATCAATGAGCGAGAAGTTCGGCGCGGGCATATCGACGACGTCCGGCGTGCCGTCGGTTGCGTTGGCGATGATCGGATCCGCTTGGTTATTGAGCGACGCCACCGCCATGGGCGCTGCGCCAAGGACAACGACGACGATCGCACCAAATGCCGCCAGCGCTCGAAGCGCGTAGGTCGGATTGACGCGTCTCAAGAAACCAGGCGCAAAAAGGCCCGGAGTCTTTGTGCGCGCAACGACGGTCTCGTGTGCGTGCGCGTAGGCGAAGTAGCCGCTGCACGTGAACAGGGCCATCGGGATCATGCTGTTTGGGTCCGTGCCAAGGCCCCCAAGGAAACCGAAATCCTCAATGAGCACCCAATCGGCGATACAGATGACGACGGTTGCAAGAATCGCCCAGCGTATGACCGCTGGCTTGTTCGAAAAGAGCGCGATCCCGATGGCACCGAGAACGACCACGACCACAAGATTGACGGCAAAGCCGTGTGCATCATCGAGCGTCCCGAAATCGAGGACCATCCGGGAGAGAAAACTCGGCTGCGGCGTCGCCGCCATCGACTGTGCCATGGAGACGAGCGGACCAACCGCTGTGCCCGACGCCGTATGCACATGGCCGTGCCAAAAGCCATTTGCCGGCCAGGCCTGGAGGACGGCCATCCCGACAAAGAACAACCCCATCGAACACAGCACCGCTCGCCCGAGGACTCGTTTCGCCCACGCTCCTTCAGGTAGTGCGAGGAGCGCACCAGCGACGAAATAGAAGACCGCAGCGCCCGGCGCGCCGAACATCCAGGAGAGACCCGGCGCGAGAATGCCCCCCAGCGATTCGCCGAAAATCCAGACAATCACTCCCCAACCGCAGCTTGCGAGGCCACCGAGTCGCGAGAGTCGGCCGCGCGGTGCGACGAGCAACCACACCCCGATGCCAACTTGGATCCACACCGCTGAAACAGCCGCTTCGATGGGATGATTGCTCCATACGCCGACTCCGGAGTTCACGAGGCTTTGCAGCCAGTGAGGCGAACCGGCTTCGGTTGGCTGGATGACCTGTGGGACCAGGCCGAGCGGCATCGATGATTGGCCTTGAAGGATCCCGTCGAAGATCCAAATCAGACCGAAGCCGATCCGCAACACCCGTCGTGCCACGGGCTCGGGCGACACAGAAGCGACCTTGTCGATGAGGTCCCCCTTCGATGCGCGTTCGAGCTGCGCCGAGCGCAAGAAAATCCACGCGACGGCGAGGAGGGCGAGGATCGCGAGAACGACGAGTGACTGATGCAACAGCGAAGACTTAAACGCCGAGACGATGACGGGATTGTTCGTCTGGAGCGGCACTCCCATCCCCGACACTTCAGATCTCCTTCCTTTATGACTGCCCGACCTCGTGAAGCGATCGTTATTCTGGCCGCTCAGCGGAACATTCGCATATCACGAGATCGCCCGAGAATCCAAGTCCACAGAGCCAGTCCTAAGGTTTAGCCACCATGACATCACGAGCCCCCGCAACGAACCTCGGATTCCCTCGCATCGGCGCGCGTCGTGAGCTCAAGCGCGCGCTCGAGGCCTACTGGTCGGGTACAACGAGCGCGAGCGAGCTCGCGAACGATGCGTCGGACTTGCGCAAGACGCGCTGGAAACTCCAAAGGGACCGTGGTATCGAGCACATACCGTCGAATGACTTCTCCCTTTACGACCACGTTCTTGACACCGCGATCATGGTCGGGGCCATTCCTGATCGCTATCGGAACGCCGAAGGGGGTTTGGACCTCGACGGATACTTCTCCATGGCTCGCGGACGCGGTGGACCGCTCCCGCTAAGCGCCCTCGAGATGACGAAGTGGTTCGATACGAACTACCACTACATCGTCCCCGAGATCGCCCCCGATCAGGCGTTCGAATTGACGAGCCGAAAGCCTGTCGAGGAATTCACCGAAGCGAGAGAACTTGGGATTACGACGCGCCCGGTGATCTTGGGCCCGATCTCGTTCTTGTTGCTCGCAAGGTCATCGGGATCGAGCTCGACGCTTAGACACCTCCCGCCGCTGCTCGACGTATACGCACAGGTGCTCAGCCTGCTTGGAGAAGCGGGAGCGTCTTGGGTCCAAATAGATGAACCAGCACTCGGACTCGACCTCGATGACGATTTCGTCGCAGCATTTCCTCGGGCCTATGCGCAGCTTTGTGGCACAAGCAAGAACCTTAAGGTCCTCCTCGCCACGTACTACTCCGGATTGCGAAAGAACCTGCCGCTGGCTGCATCCCTACCGATAAGCGCCCTTCACCTCGATCTCGTCGCGGAACCGAGAGACCTCGATTGCATCCTTGAACCAGCAATTTTGCCGGACTCACTCTCGCTTTCCCTCGGCGTTGTCGACGGGCGGAACATCTGGCGGTCTGACCTTACGTTCGCGCTCAATCAGCTGGAACGGGCTCGAGCTCACGTCGGCACCGAACGCGTCCTCGTCGCGCCTTCGTGCTCACTTCTTCACCTTCCCGTGAGTCTCGAGAAAGAGACTGAACTTGATCCAACGTTGCGAAGCTGGCTCTCTTTTGCCACCGAGCGACTGAACGAAGTGGTCACGCTCGCGCGCGGCCTCAATGATGGTGCTTCTGCGATCGAAGACGAGCTGCGAGCATGCCGATTGGCGCGGAAATCGCGTCATGAGTCACCGGCCGTGAATGACGAAGGGGTCCAAGCTCGAATCCAATCACTTGACACCACGCTCGAGCGCCGTGTGAGTCCTTTTTCTTCGAGACGCGAGCGCCAGGCGGAGCGAATCGACCTGCCCGTACTTCCGACCACAACCATCGGCTCGTTCCCCCAGACAAATGAACTGCGCGTCTTGCGCGCACAGTTCCGCCGTCAAGAGATTGATGCACGCGCCTACGAAGACGCGTTGGAGCGACTCATCGCAGAAGCGATCCACCTCCAAGAAGAAATCGGACTCGACGTGCTCGTTCACGGGGAGTTCGAAAGAACCGACATGGTCGAATACTTTGCAGAGTCCCTGCGCGGCTTCGCGTTCACCTCCATGGGATGGGTGCAAAGCTACGGCTCGCGATGTGTGAAACCGCCAATCATCTTCGGCGACGTCAGCCGCTCCGAACCTATGACGCTTCGATGGGCAAAGTTTGCCCAATCCCTTACTCAGCGTCCAGTAAAGGGCATGCTCACGGGACCGGTGACGATCCTCGCATGGTCATTTGTACGCGACGACGAACCCCGCGAGCTCGTTTGTTATCAGATCGCGCTTGCGGTGCGCGACGAAGTTTGCGATTTGGAGCGCTCCGGGATATCCATTATCCAAATTGACGAGCCGGCTTTGCGCGAAGAACTCCCGCTACACCTAGCAGACCGCGCATCGTATTTGGCGTGGGCAGTCCGAGCGTTCCGTATCGCTTCGAGCGGTGTCGCTGATCACACGCAAATCCACACGCACATGTGTTACGCGGACTTCGGGGACATCATTGAAGCGATCGCTGCTTACGACGTAGACGTGATCTCCTTTGAAGCCTCACGTTCGAAAATGGATCTCCTACAGACCTTTGTGGAATATGACTATCCCAACGAAATTGGACCGGGAATCTGGGACGTCCATTCGCCGCGCATCCCAGACACCGACGAGATCGTCGAACTCATATCGCGCGCGCTCTGTGTCTTAGACGCTACAAAACTGTGGGTCAATCCTGATTGTGGGCTGAAGACGCGCCGTTGGGAAGAAGTCGAGCCGTCACTACGCAATCTCGTCGCCGCAACACAGCGCGTACGAAAGACGCTCGCTTCTTAGTCCACGGGAACCGGCTCAATGACCAATGGTCGCGCACCGGGACTGACGGTTGCGTCTCCCGTAAGGCAGATGGACGTTTGCAACTAACATGGCCGACGTGCAAAGGTCACTGTTGAGCTTCCCAAATCCGGTCAATGACGTCGCAGCACGGACAGTCGCCACCGGAGTCATCGTTCTCGCGGTCCTTGCCATCGCCCTTAGGGCTCCGTGGATCACGATCCTCCTCGCGTACGGTTTTGTCGCGCGGGTCGCGTCAGGGCCACGATTTAGCCCACTCGGCCAGTTCGCGACCCGCGTCGTCGCGCCCCGGCTCAAGCGGTTCGAAAAGCTCGTGCCTGGTCCGCCGAAGCGTTTCGCCCAAACGATGGGTGCGCTCTTTGCCCTGAGCGCGCTGGGCCTCTGGCTAGGAGGGGAAACGACCGCCGCGTACGTCATCCTCGGGATTCTCATCGTGCCTGCAACCGCAGAAGCTGCGTTCGGGTACTGCGTGGGTTGTGAGATCTTCGCGTTCGGGATGCGCCTCGGGATCGTCCCGACTTCTGTTTGTGCCAATTGCGCGGATCTTTGGGGCGAACAGAAGACTGCCCGACGCCCTTCGAGTCCATCAACTGCCCAATAGCGCCACGCCTGGCGCGGCTGCGAGTTGCCGCAGATCGACAAATTGGGCGGCTCGACGCGCACGTTTGATCAATGACGCGCTGCAAAGCAATGTCAAAGCTACTGTTTGGCAGTGCGAAACCTCGGCGTAGTCATCCTCGCAGCGCTCGTCGTCCCCGGCGTTGTCGCAGGGGTTTTGTACTTCGCCGTCCCAGCGCGTTCACTTCCCTCGCTGCTCCCCGGTCAGGTCGCTGGTCTTCCCACCAATCGGTCGATGCGAGGTATCGCGTCGGTCGCCATCGCCGTTGTCCTTTTTGGATTGGCCGCGCTCGTTGCCCGACAGCCCCGATCAGCCGCTCAGGGCTGAGCGCCTGGCGACGCCTAGCCCCTTCAGGCGCCTGAGCGCGCAACCGGCCTAGATCCCGAGCACCTGGACGTGGCCACCTCGCGAAAGTCCCGAGCGCTGCATCGAAAACGCCGCGGCGCGCGCTCTCGGCTTTTCCTTGTGGGCATCGGCGTGCTCGTTCTCGCGCTCGGGGGCGGGATCTTCGCTCTCACGAGGTCGCCGTCCTCATCCAAACAGGCGGCGACAACGACGATCCCGGTCGTATCGACGACGTCTCCGAGCACGACGACACCGACGCAGACGACAACCCCGCCAACGACCCTCGTTTCTCCGACATCCACAACCCTCGCGTCGCTTCCGCCAGACGACGTTCTCGTCGAGGTCTACAACGGCACGGGTCAAACCGACCTCGCAACGTCGGTCGCTAAGGCGCTTTCGAGCCTTGGCTTCCACATCAATGGGACCGGCGATGCTGCGTCGGCCACCTATACGGCAAGCGTCATCGAGTACGAGCCAGGCAACGAGGCAGGGGCCGAAGCCGTCGCCTTGCACCTTTCGGGCACGACCCGCCTGGTAGAAGACGACTCCCTCCCCGCGCAAGACGAGGTGAACCTCATCGTCGGCGACACCTACGACGGCGTCGTGGGTACCTAATCCTCAGAGATTCCCAACTCATCCCACAGGATCTTCCAAGGCGCGATCGCGACGATGTCGCCCGAGTTGAACAAGGCCGACGCGCTGGCTCCGAGAGGAATCGCCACGTCGGAACGTGCGCATCTATTTGGAGGAGAAACTCGTACATACTGTTGGGCCCTCCTCTTTGGAGGAAGGACGTTGAGGTGGACAACACGACGGTCTCCTTCAAGAGAAAGACAGCACAACGGGTAAAGGTGGCGATGATCCGATCTCACTGTCGACCCAGAAGGTTAAGGCGATGGGCGAAACCCGTCTTGCGGATTTGCTCGGTAATGACCGCGTCGATCGTCCTCTCGGGCTGCTTGAGCACAGGGTTCAACTACGTCACGCACCACAACCCCGACAAGACTGCTGCCTTCTATCGGCTGCCCGCGCACTGGAAGGTCTATGACTACGCAGAAGTCCTGCGAGCAGCGAATGGGCCACTTTCTTTGTCGACGCTCTCGGAAATGCAAGGCGCCGAGTGGCTGGACGCGTTCAGCGCGGATCCTCGCTTCAAGGCGAGCGAATTCGCCTTCATAGGAACGAAGTACCCCGCGGGCATTGCGTCGGCGTTCCCGATCGCGCCCAATGCTCGTGGGAGCTTTTCCATCTCCGAGCTGCGCTCGCTCATCCTTGGGAGCGACCCCTTTGCGGTGCATTCGCCTTTTGGCGTTATGGCTTACTCCGAGTTCACGGGCTCCGACGGGTTGCGCGGCATCAAGATGGTCGTCAGCATCCCGATCAGCGGTCTCAAGACGTCTGAGTTCGGAGAGGTCGCAGAGGTCGATGCCGCAACGAACTGGGTCTTCGAGATCGGACTCGGCTGCAGCATCGGGTGTTGGACAACAAACTCAGGGGTCATCCACCAGGTTCTCAATTCATGGCTTGTAAAGGAGCGTTGAGCCGATGAGCGACAGTTCCCCGCCAATAGATCAATCGGTGCAGAACCTGCCCGTTCTGCCGGCATCTTCTGCACGCACACTCGGAGAACTCGCGATACGACCACCGATCGGTCTTTGGGACCGCGTGAAAATCCTCCTCGGTCTCGTCGCACTGTGGTGGATCCTTTGTTGGGCGACGGTCACGAACAACCCGATCGAGCCCTTCAGTGCCGCAGCCGGGCACGAGCTGCAATCGCTCTTGTGGCTAGAGGTACTTGCCGGAATAGAGTTCATCCGCCAGATCCACTACTTCATAAGCGAGCGATCCCGCCATTGGCACCACTTCTGGTCGGTTCGCATCTTCGGCAGATTGACTCGAGCAACGGGCCGTACGAGCGACTGGACCCGCTATCGAATCGGCCGAGTGACGCGCGTCGTCGTCTTCCTCGCCGTGCTGGCGGTCATCCTCGCTGGCTTTTACCACGTCTCCCCGGCAGTTTCGCTCTTCCAGGTACCCGCCGCATTCTTTAACGCGCTCCCCTTCATCTTCCAGCTCGCCTTCGCCTTTTTCTTCATCGCGTTCCAGTTCATCGGTCTGTTCTGGCTGCTTTCTCGCGGTGGAATCGACGTCTATTTCCCCGGCGACGTCAAGACGCGCTTTAGCGACGTTTGGGGCCAAGACTCCGTGCTCGATCGGGTGAAGGAGAACATCATCTTCCTCCGCAGCCCTGAAGCAATCGAAGCGCGAGGAGGCTACGTCCCCGGAGGCATCTTGTTGTGGGGACCGCCCGGCACGGGCAAAACGCTCATGGCTGAGGCCGTCGCAGGCGAGACGCACAACCCCTTCGTCTTCGTCGACCCTGGTGCGTTCACGAACATGTTCATGGGCATCGGGATCTTGAAAGTCAAGAGCCTGTTTCGCAAGCTTCGAAAGCTATGCGTTCGCTACGGAGGCGTCGTCGTGTTCTTCGACGAAGCGGACTCTCTTGGCAATCGCGGTGCGCTCACCCCTGGCGGGGTGTTTGGGCCCAACATGAGGTCTGGCGGACTCTTCTCTGCAACTTCGTGCAACGCACACGGGTACTTCGATGCTCGTTCGCGCGACCACCTCATGCGCTTGTCCGCAGGGACCGATCCCGATGAAGAACCGCCTCAGGTCGGCACGCTGCGCATGATGGCCGGAGCGATGATGGGAGGCGGCGGTCAGGGGACGTTGCAGTCGCTGTTGTCAGAGCTCTCGGGGTTGAAAAAGCCACGTGGCTTTTTCAATCGCAATGTTCGTCGCGTGCTCGGCATGCAACCCAAACCACCGCCCAAGTACCGCATCCTCGTCATGATGGCGACGAATATGCCGCAGTCGCTCGACGAAGCCTTGTTGCGCCCTGGCCGGATCGACCGCATCTACAAAGTTGGGTATCCCTCGAAAGCCGGACGCGTTCGCACCTATTCCGGGTACCTCTCCAAAGTCGCGCACAACCTCACGGATGAAGAGATCGATCGTCTAGCCACCGTCACCCCCTACGCGACGGGCGCGACGATCAAGGACCTCGTGAACGAAGCACTGATCAACACCATTCGCGAGGGGCGCACGGTGATCACTTGGAAAGACGTCATGAAGGCGAAGCAACTCAAAGACCTCGGCCCACCGGAAGATGTCGAGTACATCGAACGTGAACGCCACGCGGTTGCAATCCATGAGGCATGTCACGCGGTTACCGCCGCGCGGGTGCGCAAGAATCGAATCATCGACATCGCGACGATCGAAAAGGGTGGCTCGTACCTCGGGATGGTCAGCAACGTGCGGGCCGAAGACACCTTTACGGAATGGCGGTCGGACTATGAGTCGATGATCATGGTCTGCCTCGCGAGCCTTGCTGGAGAAAAGATGTTCTTCGCTGGCGACAACTCCTCGGGCGTAAGCGGTGACTTGGAGTCTGCAACCCATATCGCCACGTTCATGGAGGGCTACTGGGGCATGGGCCAGACCGTGGCAAGCCACGGCGTGACGAAACAAGCGGGCATCACGGGCGGCGGCGAAAACGGCCAAGGGCGGCGCAACCAGAAGAGCCTCTTTGACTTGAGCCTTGGGGGAAGGATCGAGAGCAAGCTCCACGAGCTCATGGAACGCACCGAGGAGTTGCTCTCGGAGAATCGTCTCGAGATCTTCGCCGTCAGCCACGCGCTCGAAGCCCACAAGACGATCACGGGAGATGACGTCCTCGCGATCATTGATGGCCGTCAAGGTCCGCTCATCGACGGGCGCCGGTACCACACACCGAAATTCAAGGAACTCGCCGAGGACTACCACGAACAGGTCGTCGTCGCGCACATAAACCACGGACACGTGGACGTTTCCCTGCCCGAGCTCCCCGAGCTCGACGCACAAGGCGAGCCACCGAGCACCGCAAACGTCGCGCCCACCGGTGTCCACGCGAACGGCTCGGACGCTCACGTAGGCACCTCGAGCGAGGAAACCTAGGGCGAGGGTTTCAGCCGTCGGCTGTGGGCTGAACGGAGACCCCCCTTTCTTGCGCGGGCGTCATGTCACTGTTGCCCTCCTTTGCTCCTTGGGCACTTGGCCACCTCCCGCGTCAAAGCGCAAGGACGGTGGGGCGAGTTGTCGGACATCAACCGAACACGCGTCGGAGATCAACCGAACACGCGTCGGAGATCAACCGAAGACGAAACGACTGACGTCAACCGAAGTTTCACACGAAGAATCGCTGGCGGGGGAGGGCTCGAACCTCCACTACCGGATCCAAAGTCCGGTGTTCTGCCATTGAACTACCCGCCATCGCCTGTGAAGTGCCGCCCTACTGAACAGCACCTCCCAGACGAGACAAGCCTTACACACCCGCCGACCTGCCACGAAGCATCGCCGGAGCGATGGCTTCTGTGGCCACGAGGCGCTTTCCCATCGTCGGGCCAAATCGGGCTGCACCCGCATCCGCTAATCTTCGTGTCGCCATGGGGTCCCTCATCAAGAAGCGCCGCAAGCGCATGCGCAAGAAGAAGCACAAGAAGATGCTCAAGCGCACCCGTTGGCAGCGTCGCTCGAAGTAGCGAGTAGTTCTTTCTAGAACGCTCGCGCCAGCGTCAGGTAAGACCTAGAGATTGGCAATCGACGGATCTTGCCCCGGCGCTCTCGCCTAGAACGCACCAACGGTGTGGCAGAGCGCGACCATCGCGCGCATTTCGGCCGAAGAAACGGCGTCTTTTACAACGGACAAGAGCCTGTCGCCGTCGTCGCGCCCGCACTCGACGAACCACGTCGACCCGCTACCTGCCAACTGGGGCTCTCGTTCTGTCGCTTCGCGCAGAAGCTGTCGAAAGCGGGAAAGACGCGGCTCGACAAGTTGCGCTGCCGCCTCGAGGTCGTTTCTGCACGGTGCATCGCCACCTCTTTCATGGAGTGCGTCATAGGCCGCGTAGACGCTCGCAGTCGATACCGCATACGGCGGCGTGAGGAGGAGGAACGTACGGTCCTCGAAGGGACACGCCTCAAGGAACTCCCCGATTCCCGTCACCCGAGCCCGCCCGCCCGCTAGACAAAAGGGCACGTCCGCGCCGAGTGTGACCGCGACCTTTGGATCAAGAACCTTCGCCCAGCGCAAGACGCCAGCCGCGTCCGAAGAGCCACCTCCAAGGCCTGCTCCCGGTGGAATCCGCTTCACGAGACGGACGTGCGCGGAGCGGCCCACGACCTCAAGCGCCCTCGACACAAGGTTCGCCGAGCCCTGCGGCAGATCGAGTCGATCGTCGCTTTGCTTTCCGACCCAAGCGATCTCGTCGACGATCTCGAGGCCGTCGCCTTCGGAGAGATACAGCTCGTCGACGAGATCGAGCGCAACCATCTCGGAAGAAAGTAGGTGAAAGCCATCCGGGCGAACCCCGGTTATGTGCAAGCTTCTCGTCAACTTCGCGTGGGCTAGTTCCCGATGGATCGCCGGCATCCCGCTAGCTTGCCCCACGAGGAGACGTCGAGATTCTCCGCGCGGGCCGTCGGGTCGACACCAGCACATGAAAAGGCCTGCTCATCGACGATTCCTGCGAGCGAGCGGCGGAGCATTTTTCGTCGACCAGAAAACCCCGCGCGGACGAGCGCATTCAGCTCCTCATAAGACGCCGTTGTCGGATCGACCGCCGGCCGGTCACGCCTTTTCATCGCGACGAGCGCGGAATCGACGTTTGGACGTGGAAAGAACACCTCGCGCGACACGTGCCCGAGGACTCGAGTCTTTGCAAAATAGGCCATGCGAACCGTCACGGCCCCGTAGCTCTTCGTAGAAGGGTCCGCCACATACCGCTCCGCCATGTCGCGCTGCACCATGACCAACATCTCCGTGACTTGCGGAACGCGCTCTAACAAGGTCATCACAATGGGCGTTGCAACGTTGTAGGGGAGGTTCCCGACGAGCACCCAAGACCGCTCGGACACATCGCGAGCGTGCGCAGCGTCATCTTCTGCCAACACGTTCGTGAATTCGCACGTGAGCGCGTCGGCTTCGAGCACTCGAACCTCGGGCGGAACGAGGGAGCGGAGGATCTCGACGAGATGGTGGTCGATCTCAATCGCGAGCACGTCCGCTCCGGTTTGTGCGAGCGCAAGTGTCAAGGATCCGAGCCCGGCACCGATCTCGAGCACGTGATCGCCGGGTCCGACGCGAGCAAGGCGCGCGATCCGCTCAGCAGTGTTCGGATCGACGAGAAAGTTCTGGCCAAGCGACTTCTTCGGAGACAGTCCGTGACCCTCGAGCAATTCGAGGACCGCAGCGCGCCCGAGGCGCCGGCTCTCGTTCACATCTCGAGCGCGAAAAGCGCCGCGGTGTTCGCGCGAACTTGTGCACCGAAGCGATCAGCAGCGACACCGCGAAGTTCAGCAAGCGCGGCTCCAACGATCGCTACGAAGCCGGGTTCGTTCGGTTTGCCGCGATGTGGCACCGGGGCGAGATACGGAGCATCGGTCTCGATAAGGATCCTGTCGCTCGGGCATAACTCCGCGGCCTCACGGACCGTGCCTGCGTTCTTGAAGGTCACGATCCCGCTAAAGGAAAGATAGGCACCGAGCTCAAGGCACCGGCGCGCCTCCGCGGGACCGCCCGAAAAACAGTGGATCACGAACTGTTCGGGCGGGCCGTCGCTCGTAAGGATGTCAAGGGTGTCATCCCACGCGTCGCGCGTGTGCACGACAAGGGCAAGGCCGTAACGCTTCGCGAGCGCGATCTGAGTCGAAAAGGCCTCACGCTGTTCGTCTCGAGGCGAGTGCTCATAGAAGTAATCGAGACCGCATTCGCCGATCGCGACGAGATCGCCCGGCGCGTGAAGGACCTTGTCCGCTCCATGCATCGGCGAACGGTGTTCGAAGAGAAGCGCCTCGATGTCGTTAGTTCCTTGTCGAGCGTCATGAGGGTGAAGTCCAATCGTCGCCCACACCATTCGGCCGTCGGCCCCAAGCGATCGTGCGAGCGCAAGGGCTCTCCGAGAGGACTCTGCCCCCGTGCCTATGCAGATCTCCGCCACGACGTCATCGCGTTCTGCACGCAAGAGCACTGCCTCCAGATCCTCGAGGTCTTGGAGGTGACAATGGCTGTCAAACCAGCCCGAAGCGATATCTCGACGCCCGAAATTCGATGCTCCCTTGTTCATCGGCGCGACTGCATCGCTTCGACCTCGTCCGCCTTGCGGCGCGGAAAGAGAGGCTCGGCCTTCGTCACCACGAGACCACCTGGGTAATGGCCCCAAGAAAGCTCGTCGCGCCCGATGCTCGCACGACCGTTCTCATCGGGTGATCCCGGGAGGCCGATGCGCGTCCAGATCGCTCGGGCAGCGTCAGGTATCGCCGGCGCGCAGAGGATCGATGCGATGCGCAACGCCTCGAGCGCGTCACCGAGGACGCCGTCGACGTCTTTCCCCGGTGTCATCTTCCATGGCTCGTGGATTTCCAATTCAGCGTTTGTTTCGTGAATGAGCCGCCAGGTCGCTTCGAGCGCGTCATGTGGTGCCGGGCGCATCCAAGCAGCCCGCACCTCTTCGACGACGCTCGCGGCGACACCGCAAAGCCGATGGTCCACATAGGGCGTGGCCGGAGCCGGGCCGACTCCACCGCATTTGGATGAGACAACGGTGGAGACGCGCTGCAAGAGATTGCCGAGGTTGTTCGCGAGATCCGCGTTGTAGCGGGCGGTCAGCGCCTCGTAGGAGAAGTCACCATCGGATCCGAGCGAGACGTCGCGCAACAAGTGATAGCGAAGGGCATCGAGACCGATGTCAGCGATGAGCTCGATGGGGTCGATCTGGTTGAGGCTGGATTTTGACATCTTTGCGCCCGCGACGAGGAGCCAGCCATGCACGACGACCTGGGCAGGCGGATCGATGCCCGCTGCCATGCACATCGCTGGCCACCACACGCAGTGGAACCGAATGATGTCCTTGCCGATGAGATGATGCACAACCGGCCACCACGCATCGAAGCGAACATCGTCGCTGCCATAGCCGACAGCCGTCGCGTAGTTGATGAGCGCGTCGTACCAGACGTAGACGACGTGCTCTGGATCCCACGGCACGGGGATCCCCCAGTCGATCGATGTTCGCGTGATGGAGATGTCCTCGAGACCCTGGCGAATAAAGGAAAGCGCTTCGTTCCGCTTTGTCTCGGGCACGACAAAAGATGGGTTGTTCTCGTAGAGCTCGAGCAATCTGTCGGTGAACGACGAGAGTGCGAAGAAGTAATTCTCCTCTGTGAGCCACTCAGCAGGTCGCCGATGAACCGGGCAATTCGAACCGTCTACGAGCTCAGCTTCTGAGTAATAGGCCTCGCAAGAAACGCAATACCACCCGGAGTACTCGCCTTTGTAAATGTGTCCGGCGTCGCGGATTGCGTCCACGAAGTGCTGTACCGAGAGACGATGACGATCCTCGGTCGTGCGGATGAAGTCATCATTGGTTATGGCAAGTGCCTTCCATGCCTTGGTGAAAGACACGACGGTCTCGTCTACCCATTCCCTTGGGCTGAGCCCACGCTCCTCAGCAGCGCGCGCGATCTTCAAGCCATGCTCGTCCGTCCCGGTGAGGAAGTACACGTCATCGCCGATCAGTCGATGCCAGCGCGCAATGGCATCCGCGCACACCATCGTGTAGGCGTTGCCAAGGTGGGGCCGATCGTTGACGTAGTAGATCGGCGTCGTGATGAAGAACCGCTCGGCCATGGTCTGTAGCGTACCGGCGCGCAAAAGGGTGATAGAGGGCCTTTACGTCCCGCCCCTCTCTTTTGGCCGAACCGAAAGCCTCACGCGTCCGAACGGTCCCCGATCGATGTGTCGCGCACGACTCTCTCGTTCGCCAGTGCAGCGGCGTAGGCCACTCGGTGCGGGACCCCGAGCAGCGCCTCGCACGCTGTCACCGCGTCGCGCCGAGCTAGGCCGGCGGCCAACAGGGCGTGCATCGCCTCAGCTATCGCATCGTCGTCGGGCTCAGGCGGGGCTGGCGCTCCTTCCACCACGATGACGTGTTCTCCTCGAGGTTCACCGTCGCGTGCCCACGCGTCAGCTTCCTTGAGGCTCCCCCTAAAGAACTCTTCATGGATCTTCGTGAGCTCCCGGCCAATTGAGACCCGCCGTTCAGGACCGCAGAATGCACACAGCTCTTCGAGCGTCTGGGAAAGGCGCGCTGGTGCTTCGTAGATGATCGTCGGGTGTCTCGCCGTCGCGACCTCTGTGAGGCGCGCCTTTCGCTGCGTCCCTTTGCGGGGCAAGAATCCCTCAAAGCGCCAGCGCTCGGTCGGAAATCCGCTCGCGACGAGCCCGATGAGTCCCGCAAAGGGTCCCGGCACTGCGCTTACGGTGACGCCGGCCGACAGGGCGGCTACGACCAAGCGCTCACCAGGATCTGAGATACATGGCGTTCCGGCGTCGCTGACGAGCGCGACGGTTCCACCCTTCTCGAGCATCCCAAGGACCTCTTCGATGCGCGAGGCCTCATTGTGCCCATGAACCGACAGCAGCCGACGCGCCCGCAATGAACAGAGCTCGAACAAACGCCCGGTGTGGCGCGTGTCCTCACAACAGACGCAATCTGCGCTCGACAGCACCTGAGCTGCCCGAGGCGAGAGATCCGACAGGTTCCCAATGGGTGTCGCGACCAAGACGAGCTCTCCGAGGTGGTGCGTGTTCCTTCCATCGTCGCCTCTTTCGGTCGTCACTCCTTGATCTCCAGCTGATCGCCGACCCTCAGACCCCATCGCTCGAAAGCACCCGATCGAGCACGCAAGACGGACCTGCAGTGCAGGTGCGGGAGCCCGAGTCGGAACGGCTTCATGCGGGACATGGCGACGACAACGAGATCTCGATCGAGGTATGCGACGTCAAGCGGTGCACGTGCACCGATGCTGTGCCCGAACCTCGAAGGTCTCGAGAGCAAGACGGTGTCGTGATCCTCGTGCGCCGTCGCGCGCCGCGCCCAGCTCATTGGCCCTTCGCCCACCTCCAGGCTTGCGAGCGCGTCACCCCGACGGAGCAGCCAGGCCATGACCACCTCCATGCGTCAGCATCAGAAATTGCGGATTCGCCTCAACCGTAGCGGTCCTTCGGGGTACTCAGACGTTGAAACGGATCTCCATGACGTCGCCGTCTCTCACGACGTAGTCCTTGCCCTCCAGGCGGATCTTCCCCGCTGCTTTGGCGGCTGCCCACGATCCGAGCCCGAGCAGCTCAGCGAAGTCGATGACCTCGGCTCGGATGAAGCCGCGCTGGAGATCCGAGTGGATCACGCCTGCGCACTCCGGTGCCTTTGCGCCGATGCGATACATCCAAGCGCGCGATTCTTTCTCTCCGGTCGTAAAGAAGGTCTGCCTGCCGATCGAATCGAAGGCCGCGCGCGCGACGCGGGCAAGCGCGCCCTCGCCGAGTCCGAGACCCTCGAGCAATTCGGCCCGTTCAGCAGACTCAAGCCTCGATGCTTCTGCTTCAAGCTGGACGCACACGGCGAGGACGAATGCTTCACCTCCGAGTTCAGAAGAGACGTCCGCCATGACTTCGTCTTCGTGACCGATGTCGTCCTCACCGATGTTCAAAACGGAAAAGAACGGCTTGTTCGTGAGCAGAAACAGCGGGCCAAGAGCTGCCCTTTCCTCCATCGACAGGTTCGAGCGATAGATCGGCACGCCCGACTCGAGCGCGCTGCTCGCGGCTTCGAGCGCATCGGCAGCCACGCCCGCATCCGCGTTCACCCGGGCAACCTTGCGCGTCTTTGCGAGCTGGGCTTCGATCGAGGCGAGATCGGCAAGCACGAGCTCGAGCTCCAAGATAGAGAGCGCGGCCACCGGATCATGTTCGCCGGCGATGCTCGAGTCCTTGAACGCGCGCAAGACGAGGCAGAGCGCATCGACGGTGCGGATCCCTCCCAAGAACCGGTTTCCCAGTCCTTCGCCTTTGTCTGCTCCAGCGACAAGGCCGGCGATATCGACAACTTCGACCCCGGCATAGACGACCTTTCGGCTGTCGCTCATCTTTGCCAGCGCGTCGAGGCGAACGTCCGGCACGTGCGCAACGCCAATTGAGGTCTCAGTCGTGGTGAATGGGTGAGGAGCGACGGCCGCGTTCGATCCGGTGAGGGCGTTGAACAGAGCGGACTTGCCTGCGTTGGGAAGTCCGACAAGGCCGATGTGCTCCATCTCTTCGAGGCTAGTCGTCGCCCTCAGCTACACTTTCGGCCTCATGTCAAAGCGAACGACGAAGCGCAAGCTACGCAAGAAGAACAAGGCGAATCACGGCAAGAAGCCGAATTGCGGCAGGGGCTGAGAACTCTCCCACTCTTCATCTATCGCAAGCTCGAGTTTCAAGGCCGATAGGCCACCCCGAGGCGATCGAGCACCGGGACCAGAACGCTTGGGTAATCCGTCATGATCCCGTCGACTCCGGCGGCGACGAGGCGCTCGATGTCTTCTACCTCATCGACCGTCCAGACGTGGACGGCCAGTCCGTGGTTATGGGCGACGTCAACGAAGGCCGTGTCAACGAGCGAAGCTCCTGCGACGTAGGCGGGCACTTGGAGCGCGACGTGCTGGGAGATCGACGGGTCTGGCGCTTTCCCGGCGCGCAGGCACTGTATGAAGCGCGCAGTTGCATTGAGGCCCGCGGACGTGGCGATCTCTGGGGCGTAGCCCTTGAACGATGTTGTCGCACGGTCATAGAACGACGTCACTACGACGTCGTCTAGGCGCTTGTAGGCCCGAAGCAAGGTTGCGAGCGTCTCTTCGTAGGGATGCGTCATCGGTGCAGTCTCTTTGATGTCTAGGTTCAAGATGACACCGGGAAAAGACTCGAGAACCTCGACGAGCGTCGCGACACGAAAGCGCCGATCCGATTCAGCACGCCCGCGCAGCACGTAGTCCGAAAGCGGTCGATCTCGGAGCGCATAATGGCCTTGCACGAAGTAGTACGCGCTGTCGAGCGTCTCGATGTCTGCGAGATGTTGTTCAGCGATGCGACCCGAGCCGTTCGTCGTTCGGTCAAGCGTCGGATCGTGGCAGACAACGAGATCGCCGTCTTTTGTGGCATGGACGTCGAGCTCAATGGCGCTCACACCGTGGCTCAGTGCTTGTTCGATGGCATAAATCGTCGACGACGGGGCTTCTTTTGCTCCGCCTTGGTGTGCATAGGACAGAATGCGGCGCGAAAGCCACGGATTTGCCACGACGCCGTTTCTAGCCCGATGCAAGTAGCCTTCGTGCGCAATGATCGATCACATCCTCTTAGACGTCATCGGCTCGATCCGCGACGCGCTCGAAGGCGCCCTCCTCGAACAACAAGCGGTCGAGGAGCGTTTCCAAGTCGACGTCTTTCTCGGGGACATCTCCTTTGAGACGTCCTTCAGCCTCCCCGGAGAGCAGAATCCGCCCCGGGTACGCGCGGACGTGAGCCTCGAGTGGCCGACCTGGAGCCAAAGCGCCTACCGGTCGTGGTCGATCGGCGAACCTCCGGCGGAACGACCCGAACTCATCGTCGAGGTCGCGTTGCGCCTCCAACGCCTCGCATCGACGCCTGATCCACAGCTCATCCTTTCGGCCCTCGGAGACCTCCTACCCGAGATCGCCGACGAGGCTCTGGAACGGACGGGGCCGACCGTCGAACAGGTCTACGAGAAGGGCGACCAGACTCCGACGTGCTCCATCGAGGTTGCCTATCAGGGCGCATATCGCCTCGATGAGTCCGTCCTCGAGGATCCGACGAAGATCGACGCCCAAGTTGCTGGTCTCGCGCGTTGGATCGCGTCCGGACTCGTTCGCCTCGCCGATCTCGATCTACCCGTCCGTGCCACTGGGGACGAGACCGTCAGCGACTAATCGCTCTTTTCCCCTTCGGATGCGATGAGTCGCGAGGCGCGGTCGGAGAGCGCACACTGTGGACGGGCTCCGAGGTGGCTGATCACCTCCGCGGCCGCGAGAACACCGAATTGCCCCGCAACGGGCAGGCTGTATCCATGCGTGATCCCAAAGAGCGCCCCGGCTGCAAAGGAGTCTCCCGCCCCGGTCGCGTCGACGACCGCCTCAACGGGATCTGCTGGAATCGAGAACGTGTCGTTCTCGAGGGAAATGACGGCACCTTCTGATCCTCGGGTGATCATCGACACGAGCCCAGGCCGACGCAAGCATTTCACCGCTTCTTCGAGGTCGCGCGCACCGGTGAGTGCAATTGCTTCAAAGGCGTTTGCAAAGAGGAGATCGACCCTGTTCTCAACGAGCGCAGATAGAGCGGCGTGATGGCGCTTTACGACGAGCGGATCGGCAAGTCCGAGCGCGACGGCCGTGCCGGCTCTTTGCGCCACGTCCACGATGCGACCAATTAGGCGATATGCGTCAGGAAAATCCAGGACGTATCCGTCGAAGTAGACAATTTGCGCCGAAGCGAGCAAGGTGGCGTCGATGGCATCGTGGTCCAACAACGGACCCGCCCCGAGCATCGTCGCCATCGTCCGCTCCGCATCGGGGGTAACGAGGACGAAGCATCTGCCCGTCGCGCCTTGCGACGTTCCATCTGGCACAAGGCGCTCGAGGATCGCGCGCACGCCGGCTTCTTCGAGGTCCAAACCATAACGCTCGCCGAGATCGTCGGTGCCGACCGCACCAATAAAGGCCGCATTGCCTCCAAGTGACGCGATGCCAACGGCGGTGTTGGCGACAGTTCCGCCTGAGACTTGCATGTAATCGACGATCGCACCGCCAAGCTTTTCGGCCACAGCGGCGTCGATCAGGGTCATCGTTCCCAAGGCGAGACCGAAGGTGACGAGGAGTTCGGGATCGACGAACGCGAGGTGGTCTACGAGCGCGGTTCCGACGCAGATGACGTCAAGGTCACGATCGCGACGCGCCACGAGCGCTGTGGGCAGGACGAAGGGATCGGGCACGCCTCGACGCTACATTGGCCTTGACCGCTCCGACAGCCCAGGTCGTTTGGAGCCATTTGGGCTGTCGCTCCGACGTCGCTAGCGTAAGGCAATTGTGACAAAGACGACTGAGGACTACCGACTCCCCTACGACGCGTCGCCTCGCCGCTACGAGCTTGTCTTTGCCCCGGACCTAGAGGGCGCGAGGTTCGTGGGAGAAGAGCGCGTCGAAATCGACGTCCATGTCCCTACCGACCGGATCGTGATGAACGCCGTCGAACTCGATATTCGCGACGCGACGATCGCTGGGGGCGACGGCATCGCTCTCGAGCTTCGCGTCGAGTACGACCAGGCGACCGAAAGAGTCGCTTTCGTCGCGCAAAATGAGCTGCGCGAAGGTCGATACGTCCTGTCGTGTGCCTTTGACGGTGAGCTCAACGACAAGCTCTGCGGCTTTTATCGGAGCCGCTATTTCGACGACGCCGGAGTTGAACACGTCATCGCGACGACCCAATTCGAAGCTACCGACGCGCGCCGCGCATTTCCCTGCTTTGACGAACCTGATCGAAAAGCCGTCTTTTCGGTCACACTCGATGCCCCGGCGGGGATGCTCGCGATCTCCAACAGTTCCGAGATTGGCACCGAGGACCTGGGCCACGGAAGACGTCGCGTGCACTTCGCCGATACCATCGTGATGTCGACGTATCTCGTATGTTTCATCGTCGGCCCGTTGGAAGCAACGGAACCCGTAGACGTCGACGGCGTCGCACTCCGGGTCGTGCATGTCCCAGGGAAAGCAGACCTCACAGGTCCCGCCATCGACGTCGCGCGTCACGCCCTCGGCTTTTATGCAAAGTACTTTGACCTTGCCTATCCCGGGTCCAAGCTCGACTTAGTCGCGATTCCCGATTTTGCCGCAGGCGCGATGGAAAACCTCGGCTGTGTGACGTTTCGGGACGCGATCTTGTTGGCGGACCCGGAGAACACCGCACAGCTCGAGCTCGTACGCCTCGCAGAAGTTGTCGAGCACGAGCTCGCCCACATGTGGTTCGGGGACCTCGTCACAATGGCCTGGTGGAACGGCATCTGGTTGAACGAAGCGTTCGCGACCTACATGGCGCTTTGCTGCCAAGACGACTATCGCCCGGAGTGGAGGTGCTTCGCAGCCTTTGCCCGCGGCAAGTCCCAAGCGCTTGCGACCGACGGGCTGCACGCGACGCGCCCCATCGAGTTCCCTGTGCGCAACCCCGAGGAATCGAGCGCGATGTTCGACGTCCTCACCTACGAAAAGGGCGCGAGCGTCCTTTGGATGATCGACGCGTTCCTCGGCGATCATCGCTTCCGAGACGGCGTCCGGCGCTACCTCGCGGCGCATCAGTACGGAAATACCGAGACGTCAGATCTGTGGGAGGCGATCGCAGCTGAGGCACCGGATATCCCCATCCGCGACGTCATGGACTCATGGATCTTCCAAGGAGGCTATCCGCTCATCGGCGCGACTTTCCTCAACGCCGAAAGCGCACCGCCTCTGATCGGAATGCGCCAAGAGCCCTTCGCGTATTTGCCTGTCGAAGAGGCAGAGCTCAAGGAGAGCGCGATCGGAAAGGACTGGCTCGTCCCAGTGCTCAGTGCATCTGTCGCTCCCCGCTCTCCGGCTGTGCGTTCATTGCTCGGTCCAAAGTTCCTGAGTGTCGAGTGTTCGACGTCGCCCGTTGTCCTTAACGCAGGCGCGGCGGGCTTTTACCGAGTGCACTACGACAACGTTCTGCGGGCCAAACTCCTCGACGTTTTCTCGTCTCTTGACCCAGCAGAGCGCTACAGCTTCACTGCGGACACCTGGGCCGTGATACTCGCAGGCCATGCCCAACTCGATGAGTTCTTCGCGATCGCTGCGCATCTTTCACAAGAGCGCGACCCACACGTGTGGTCGATTGCGATCGGGGCGCTTGGCCTCATGGACCTCATCGCTCCCCTGTCCTTGCAAGGCGAGCTCGCGTCCTTCGTACGATCGCTCCTGTTGCCTCAGCTTGTCTCTTTGGGATGGGACGCGAAGCCAAACGAGGATGACCAGACCCCCATATTGCGCTCGTCGCTCATCACGGCGCTTGGAACGTTTGGCCACGACACCGAGACGATCAACCACGCGCGCGAGCTGTTCAACGTCGATCACACGAATGATGAGGTGATCGACGCGAATCTCACGACGCCGGTTCTCAATGTTGTCGCCGCGAACGCGAGCCGTCATGAATTTGAGGCGATACTCGAGCGACATCGACACCCGCGTAGCCCCCTCGATGAGTTCCGCCACCTCAACGCGCTCGGAGCTCTCACGAATGTTGAGTTCGCGAACGACGTGCACCGGTTGTGTTTGTCAGAGATCCGTAGCCAAAACGCGCCGTACCTTCTCGGATCGATGATTCGCAGCCGATCGATTGGCCCGAGCACCTGGCAGTTCGTCTCGGAGCGCTTCGGAGAGCTCGTGGAACGCTTCCCGGAGAGCTCGATCTCCCGCATGCTTGAGGGAGTCGTCGGCCTGGCCTTCCTCGATGAATCCGGTGCGCCGGTCTATCTCGATGAGGTTCGCGCGTTCGTTTCAGCGCACATCGAAGGTGGTCGTCGCAGACTGGTCGCCCAGAGTGTCGAACGGCTGAATGTGAACGTGAGATTCGCCAAGGTCGTCCGAACCGTTCTTCCGACACTTCTCAAAGAGGCAAGAGCGAGCGGACCGAAGAAGTGAACCTCGGGATCGAGGCGATCACCTTCGCTCTCGTCGTGCCTGCAGAGCTCCCTGACAAGACCTTCATCTCCGGCGTCGTCTTGAGCTCGCGCTATTCGGCGCTTCCCGTGTGGATAGGCGCCGCCTCCGGGCTCATCGTGCAAGCTGGCATCGCCGTAGTGGCCGGGAGACTGCTGTCGCTTCTGCCACACCACATCGTCGAAGGCGTCGTCGCGGCGCTCTTCTTCGCAGGAGCGCTCTATTTGTTGCTCGTCAAGGAGAAGACGGCAATTGGGGAAGGCGAAGCGATCGCTACGAGACAAGAACGTGCCCTCGACAAAGCTGATGTGCAAGCCGTCGCCCTAGGCGCGCGCTCGTCTCAGTTCCGCGTCGTGTTGACGACGTTCGTCATCATCGCCATCGCCGAGTTCGGCGATTTGACACAGATCCTCATCGCGAACCTCTCGGCGCGCTATCGGGAACCGCTGAGCGTCTTCATCGGAGCAAGTGTCGCCTTCATCGTCGTCTCGGGCGTCGGTGTCGCCCTCGGCCGAACGATCACCCGCGTCCTCCCGCTCGCCCTCATCAGGAAGATCTCGGGCCTTGCTCTTTTGGCACTCGGTATTCTCTCCGTCGTGAACGCTGCGACGTAACGGGGAAACCAGCAAAAACCGTGGGCCAAGTTTCTTCGGAGCCGCCGACAGAGCGCCTCGAGCAGCACAGCGAACGAGGGGCTGCACTGCTCAAAAGGGCGCGCGAGACCACGGGATTCTTCCCCGAGGACGAGGCAATGGGGCTCTACCGGGTCGCACGCCGGGCGGTATCCATGGGGATCGGCCCGATCGTCGAGATCGGCGCCTACTGCGGGAGATCGACGCTCTTTCTTGCCGCGGCGATCGCCGACGAGACGCCTTTTCGAGCGACGACCGTTTGCTTCAGCGTCGATCACCACCGCGGGTCAGAAGAAATGCAGGCGGGATCTAGCTTCCACGACCCAAGCCTCGTCGATCCAGAGACGGGCCTCATGGACACCTTGGCAATTTGGCGCAAGAACATCGCGACAGCAAAGGTCGAAGACCTCGTCGTCGGGGTGATCGGCGATTCCCGAACGGTCGCTTCGGCCTGGGGGAAACGCGCCTCTCTCGTCTTGATCGACGGCGGACACGCAAGAGACGTTTGCTGGGCGGACTATCGAGGATGGTCGCGACACGTGAGCGTCGGCGGGTTTCTCGCGTTCCACGACGTCTTTGCCGATGAACGAGAAGGTGGGAGGCCACCTTATGAGTGCTACGTCGACGCGATCTCCTCGGGCGCATTCAGCGAAGACACCGGCGCGTGCGTCAGAAGTCTGAAGGTCCTCGTCCGCCGTGGCAAGGGCCATTTGGAGGCGTCGAACGCGCGCGACACCAAGCCGTCGCAAAGGGCGTCCGTGGCAAGAACGACGGCGGCTCCGGAATAGGTCGTGCGCTCCCCCGCTGGGTACTCGCTTCGCTCTGGATACACGAGACCCGTCGGGTACGAACCGTCAACGTCACGCAACGGAGCGAGGGCCTCGAGGAAATGTGCCGCATCGAGCTTGCGACCGATGCGCGCGCAAGCGATCGCGTACTCAGCAGTCTCAGCGATCGTCACCCAGCGTCGGTCCGATCTGCACAACACGCCTCTTCCCTCCAAGATGAATGCTCCGAAGGAAGAATCGAGGCGGAACTTGCCGCTATCTTCATCGAGCACACCACAAAGCACTGGGTAGTACCAGTCCATTGCATAGCAATCCTTTGGCAAGAACCCATGGTCCATCCGCAACAAGGCGCCGCGAAGCGAATGTGCCGCTCGCTCCCACATCATCTTCCGATCGCCTAGGACCTCGGCGAGCGCGCATGCACAGCGGAGGCTCGCATAAATCGAGCACGAGGCCGCGACAAGGCCATACGTCGACGGTGTGCCGTCTTCTTCAATAGACCAGCACACAACGCCACTCGGCCATTGATGTGAGCACACGAAGTCCATGGCATGCGAAACAGCGGGATAGAGCTCATCTGCAAAAGAGCGATCTTTGCTGCAGAGGTAGTAGTGGTAAAGACCGGTCGCTAAGTAAGCAGTCGCATTGGTGTCGACGCGGTGCTCCTTGATGCTTTCGTCGTTGCGGTAATACGCGTGCCACGAGCCGTCGCCACGCTGCATCGACGCAAGCCAGCGATACGCGCTCTTCGAAGAGTCGAACTCTCCCCCAGCACAAAGGGCCATGGCCGCTTCGACGTGGTTCCACGGATCAACATGGCCCCCGGCAAACCACGGAATCATGCCCGAGGCATGCTGTGTCGAGGCGATCCATTCGATCGTGGGACGACAAAGCGTGAGGTGGTCAGCTTCGCGGGCTCGAAGAACTGAGGTCACGGCATCGGCTTTTCGAGATAGAGCACGAGGCTCTTGCCGATGAGGGGATTGAGGGCCAACTCGAGCGCATGGGTCCAGCGCGGATGCTTCACGATGTCCCAGACCAAAAAACGGTGATAGGCAGCCACGAGTCTCTGGTCCTCGCGGTCGACCCCTACGGCACAGCGAAGCCACCAATACGGCGCGTGCAACCCGTGGGCATGATGCGACCCGACAAGGAGCAATCCAGCGCGCTCGAGGAGGCTGACAAGCGCGTGCTTGTCATAGATGCGCACGTGCCCACCGTCAACTTCGTGATAGGCGCGAGAAAGCGCCCAGTTCACCCGTTCGGGCCCGGCCCGGGGCACGCTCAGGCAGACGAGCCCGCCTGGTCGCAGTACTCGCACGACTTCAGCGATCGCGCGTTCGTCGTCTGGGAGGTGCTCGAGGATCTCTGAGATGATCACGCGGTCGAATACCTCGTCAGGTATCGGGAGCGACGTCGCATCGCCAACGAGGACCGAAGCGTCGACCGTTCCGATCTCTTGAGTCGCGCGCATCGCAGCGATGACGCTCGCGACGGTTACGACTTCCTCGCGTTTCGCATCGATCGCAACGACGTCCGCGCCGGCCTTGAGACATGCAAACGCGTGTCTCCCCCCGCCACATCCGAGATCGAGTACGCGCTGTCCTGGCGCAACGGCCGCGCGATCTAAGTCGATGGTCAGCACGGCCTGACACCTTCGAGCAATTCTCGATACTGATCAACGGTACTGCGGGCACATTGCTGCCAGGTAAAGCGCGCGAGCACCCGACGGCGTCCGGCATCGCCCAATTTCGCACGCAACGGTGCGTCGTCAAGGAGACGGCCCATGGCATTTGCAAGCGCACTTGGGTCTCCCGGAGCCACCAGCAGCGCGCTCTTCTCGTCATCCCCGACGACTTCAGGCAGTGCTCCTCCTGTCGTCGCGACGAGCGGCACCGCGCACGCCATAGCCTCAATGGCAGGAAGCGAGAACCCCTCATAGAGCGACGGAACGACAGCACAGCTCGCCTGCGCATAACGGCGCGCGACGTGTTCGTCTGTCTCTCCCGTGACAAAGGACACCACGCGCTCGAGACCCAATCGCCCGATCGCTTCCGTCGACGGGCTTTTGTCCCGCAACTTGCCGATGACGACGAGGTGGGCATCTGGTCGCTTGCTGCGGAGCTTTGCGAGCGCCTCTAGGAGAGGCACCAGCCCTTTGAGCGCGATATCCGCGCTCGCGGTCGCCATGATGCGACCTTGAACACGAGCGATAGCCGGACGTGGGTAAAAGATGCCTTCATCGACGCCGACAGGAATGACAGCGATCCGTTCTTGTGAAATGTGTAGCGATGCAGCGATATCTGTGCGGGATGAGTTCGACACCGTAACGATCTTCGGAATTCGGCGCGCCACACGCGCCTGCATGCGGGAAAAGCCGTACCAGCGCCTGAGCGAAACGCGTCGCATCGGATTTCTCGTCGCTTGGAGCTCGAGCGCGCGATCGACGGTGATGGGGTGATGGATCGAGGTGAGCACCGGCCAGCCATGCGACATCAAGTCGAGCAGACTCGGCGCGAGACCCTGGTTGTCGTGTAGGAGGTCGAACGATTGGAGACGACCCTCGAGGATGAAGCGCGCCCTTCGACCGAATGTGCGAGGTTCGGGAAACCCGCCGGTCCACATCGTCGTGAGCTCGAAGAGGTCTGTCGCGCTCTCAATTTCTCTGAGACGCGGGCGTCGAAACGGATTCGGCTCGCGATAAAGATCAAGGCTCGGAACGGGGATGAAACCGACCCCGTCGTCAATGAGTGGGTAGGGCTGACCGGCTAGCACTGTCACGTCATGGCCGAGCCCGACGAGCTCTCTGCTCAGGTGCCTGACGTATACACCCTGGCCACCGCTTCGCGGGTTTCCCCGGTAGGACAAAAGAGCGATCCGTAGGCGCTCGCGCGAGGCGTCACGGGGCGCGCGGCCTGTGCGGGCGAGGCGATCCCGGTCCTGACGACTCGCGAGCGAAGAAGTCGTCATGTCCCTACAGCCTCGCCCGTGTCATGGCGAGCCGCAAGCGCACGTTGGCGGAGGCAATGAACAGGAATCGCCTGGGCGGCGAGACCTCAGGTTTCCGAAGTCGTCATTCCGAAGTCTTTGCGCCAGCCCTCGGGCAACAAGAGCTCCAAGACGTCGTCCACCGTAATGATCCCGATGACCTTGTGATCAGCGTCGATGACCGGTGTCGTCGAGAGATTGAAATCGGACATCTTCCGCATGACGGCGTGGATATCCGCGTCGGCTCGCACGACGACCGGGTCCACTTCCATAACCGCGCGGAGCGTCGCCGTTGGGCTCGCCTTCAGGAGCCGCACCACCGAGGCTGTTCCCAACAGACGGTCTTGACTGTCGACGACATAGATCGTCACGAGCGCCTCTGGAGAGACATCGCTCTTGCGGATGGCCTCGAGCGCGTCTTGGACGACGGTGTCGTCGCGAAGTGCAAGAAAGTCAGGATTCATGAGCCCCCCGGCAGATTCCGGGTTGTAGCTCAAGAGAGCGCGAATCTTCGCCTGCTTTGGATAAGGCATCGCACCAAGTATCGGGAGGCGTCTTTCTTGATCAAGGTCCACAATGAGGTCGGCTGCGTCATCGGGAGCCATGTTCGCGAGCAGCCTCGCCGCCTCGACATCTGAGCGAGATTCCAGAAACTCCCGCTGGTGATCGGACGTGAGTTCCTCGAACACGTCGGCTTCGAGTTCGCGGTCTTGGCCGACGGCCTCGATGATCTCTTCGCCTTCTTCGTGTGACGCCGCCTCGACAAGGTCTGCGATCTGCGCGGGTCGAAGTTTCGCGAGCTTGCGATAGGGAATGCGAAGGCGAGCCGTAGGCACATGGGCGACGAAGGGTTCGATGCTCTCCCAGTCGACAATTGCTCCTGGGCCAACGTGACGTGCGAGGGTGCGATGCAGGAGCCGGCGCAGAACGCCGCGACTCGACGGGTCGACTCCGACGACTTCCCATACCCCATTCACGCACGCGAGCTCGATCTCATTCGCGCGGATAAGGCGCGCGCCGATGAGGTTGATGAGGTGCCGAGACGACAAATCCTTCGCCAGCAACAACTCACCAGCACGACGCTCAAACTTGCCGAGGTTGAGCGTTTGTCCTTCGAGGCGAACGCTCCCGCGCTCGATGCTTGCGACGCGCTGCATGGGCACGAAGAGCTCTCGAACCCCGATGCGAGCAACCAGGCCCGAAATCGGAGGATGTGTTTGCTGGCCAAGCCTGACGATCAGGTCTTCAACCCGACCGATGCGCTCCCCGCTTTGATCCACTAGGGGGCTGCGAACGACACTCGAGAGGTGAAGTATTTCAGGCGGCATCGAAGCGGCGTCTTTTGGGCCGACGCCTAGGTTTCACCACGCTCTTCATCGTAGTGAGCCCCGAAGAACGATGCGCGAGGCGCGCGCCGTGGCCAACAAGGGAAAAGCTGCGCACTTTTCGAGCTGGTGCCCGAGACGACGAACGCGGTCTATTTGTCTCTAGAACTCCGTGATCAAGAGAACGGCCTTTTGGAACTCGGCGAATTCGGGGGACATCGTGATGGGCAATAGGGCCATCAACTTCGAGACATCGCCTGTGACCTTGATCTTTCCTTGCATGAACGCGGTGTTCGAGTCGAGTTCGCCCTTTTGCATGCGCATCGCGTCAGCGTTCGTCTCGGTCAGGGTCACCTCGGCGTCTTCCAGTGTGCCGAGCCGGTTCTCCTCGAGCTGGCCGTCTTTGACGATCCAGTAGTAGGAGATGTCGCCTTCGGGCCCGCCGGTGATGACGTACTGCAAGCGGGCGGTCGCTCCCGGGCGCACTGGCTGGCTCTTTGCTAGCTGCGTGCTCTCATCGAGCCATTCTTGGGTAAGCCATTTCGCCATTCGCCACGTCCTTTTCGAACAAGATGAATGAAAACCCAAGGCTAGCGAACCTCGGCTGTCGCCGACACTCCTAGGCGCGTTGCATGACCTCACGCACCCCGGCAAAGAGGTCGTCTTCCGGTGCGATTGGCCCGACGCGGTTCTGCGCGAGGAGAAACGTGTCGTAACTGTGGATTTCGTGTTCGATCTCGTCAGGAAGCCCGAACCAATGCGGCGACGTCGGATCGATCTGGGTCGCGTGCGCGCGCAGTGCATCAGAGCGGACGTGCTCGAAGCCCGTGAGGTCGATCCTGCACGTCCAGGTCTCGTCGTCGGGGGCGGTCTCGAGCCAGCCTTCCTTGATGCGCTGCTCGTAGGGCGACTCGAGCCCGAGCTCTAGGAACTTCTCGTGGCGCGCCAGAAACTGCTCGTGCGTCCAGGCTGTGTAATAGAGCTTGAGCGGCGTGTGCGGCGCCCCGGTGCCTCTGAAGGCGTCAGGATCTCCTGCAGCCAGGAAGGCTTCGAGTGCCACCTCGTGCGCACGCAAATGGTCCGGGTGCAAATACCCCCGTTGATCTGGCCCATACCCAATGACCACCTGCGGACGCTCCCTACGGATGATGGTGACGAGTCGCCCGACTGCCTCTTCGAGCGGGGCTTGGGCAAAACAGCGCGGGTCGGCATTTGCGGGGCTGTCTGGCATCCCGGAATCCCTATAGCCGAGAAGCGCGACTTCGTCGTAGCCGATGATGCGAGCGGCGACGTCGAGTTCGGACAGGCGAACGTCCGCGAGGTTGGCACGGATCTCGTCGGTGTCGAGCGCGGGGTTCAAGATGTCCCCCTCTTCGCCACCCGTGCAGGTGACAAGGACCGTCCGGACCCCTTCGGCGTGGTAGCGAGCCACGGTTCCCGCTCCCTTTGATGACTCATCGTCCGGGTGGGCGTGCACGGTGAGAAGACAGAGGTCTCCGGTCATGAAAAAACCTTACCGCCCGGCGCAAAGTCGGCCCCGCGTCCACAATTGGTCGTCTTCGCTGTGCGCGGTCTGTCCCGGAAACTCCTTCCCTCGGTCGTAGATCCATGTGCGCCGCTGTTTGGACGCGTCGATGCTCGCGGACCGAGGTGTTCTTTGCTGCAAGTCGCCCTATCGGAGGACAACGACGTCGCTTGCATCATCGATGCCACGCGAAGTGGCGGTCCATTCCCTTGCGCGAAAAAGGTCCCGACAAACGCGGGTACCTTACAATGTCGCACCGGAAGTTTTGGATGCCTGGCGGTGACAAATGCAACTCCTCAGCTCGCGATCGGGCCGCTCGTGCTCGCGCTACGCCCGGACGAAGAACGCTCGCTATTGCTTGTTGAACAACAGCTGCTCGTTGAACAACAGCACGTCATGAGACCGTTCACCGTGTTCGTCGTCAAGTACAGCACCCACGTGCTTGGTCTTTCCCCGGTGTCCATGGAGATCGCGCGATGAACGCTGGAGAAAAGGTGACGCCGCAGCAGAGCTTGCAAGTCGATGTGGAATCCCTCTATGAACGGTGCGCGCTCGTTGCCAACGATGACGACGCCGAACAATGTCTTTCGGAGATCGGCAAAGTGCTCGAAGAAATTGTTGACTCGAGAAGCCGCGGTCAGCTGTTCATGTGCCGCGCCAAGGTACACGCGAACCGGTGGCGCACACGTAACGCCTTCCAGGACGTTATGGCCGCGTCGGACCTCTTTGAGGAAGCACGAGACGAACAGCTCGCGACCGACGCAGAGAGCTTGGCTGCGGCCTATGCCTCTCGACTTGGTGAATACGCGCTCGCGTCTGAACTCGCGGCAAAGAGCATCCTCGCGCTCGAAACCATTACCGACGAACACCTCATCGTTGAGGTCACGAATCGCCTCGGAATCTTTTGCTACTCCTGTCTCGACTACGACCGTGCGATCGAGCAGTTTGAAGTGTCGCTCGACGTCGCCGAACGTCTCGGCGACGATGCGAAGATCTTCCGCGCGCGATACAACATCACGGACGCCCTTCTGCTCTCCGTGAGGCAATTGCCGATCATGGAAACCTACGAGCGGACCAAGCGGGTGCAGCATGCCGAGCGTCTCGTCCAACAGCTGACTTCGGCAGGAATGCCAGAGATGAACCGCCAGCTCGGAAGCCATCGCCTTCGCGCAGAGGTGCTCTGCGAGATGGGACACCCCAAAGAGGCACTCGAGGTTCTCGAACGCCACAGGACCGAAGGTGGCGAGGTCCTCGCCTCGGCACAACGAGCTGCGCTTGCCACGGTGGAAGCGCGCGCCATGCGCCTCACTGGGCGCGCCAAGAATGCGGTGAGCGTCGCGACGCGCGCGGTGGAGCTCGCTATGGGGAGTGACGACGAGCACGAGATCATGCTCACCTTGCAGGAACGCGCGAACTGCAAAGAAGCAGCAGGTGACCTCGCCGGTGCTCTTTGCGACGAGCGCGCCGTGAATGCCCGCATGCGATCCATCCAGCACCGCCAGACGCGCCAGGTCGTCCAGCAGCTTTGGAGTCGGACGGACCTCGAGCGGGAACACAAGCGCCTCACGAAGACGACGGAGAATGCGATCCGCGAGGCCGAAGAGGACGTCGTCACGGGCATCGGGAATCGCCGTCGACTCGAGCGTGTCCTTGCCACCTCGCCGATCGACCCATTGATCGACATCGCGATCGTCATCGCCGACATCGATCACTTCAAGAAGGTCAACGACGCGTTCGGCCACGGCGTTGGAGATGTCGTGCTTCGCCGGCTCGGAAAGCTCTTTCGCGACGAGCTGCGATCAGTCCAAGAGGTTGTCCGCTACGGCGGTGATGAATTCGTCTTCGTCATGCCCGGAATGGCGTTCGACGCCGCCCGCATCTTTGCCGAACGGTTGCGCTCCAACATCGAGAGGCGACCTTGGGGCAAAGAGGCTCCGGGACTCAAGGTCACGGTGAGCTTCGGAGTCGCCTGCGGGCCGCTCGCAGACTGGCAGACCGTGCTCGTGTCCGCCGACATTGCCCTTTATGCCGCAAAGCGGCGCGGAAGGAACGCCGTTGAAGGAGCCCAATCCCATACACCGATCGCGATCGGGCCGAAGACGACGAACAAGCTGTGATCAAAGCTTCGCCTCGACCTTCGGGCCGAGCCTTTCCGGGCGGGATGCGGACGGACGTCTTGCCCCACGCCGTCATGACGCAACCGATACATCTCGCGCCGACTAAGTGATCGCGCACGGCATGAGGGCCGGGAAGGAGCCAAATCCGGCCGGTGCCTGCGCTTCAAGCGGTGCGTGAACGCGCCTATGCTCGCTTAGAGGACGAGCCGCGAACCCGGCAATAACGGCCTGCTCCAGAGGTTATTGAGCGACCGGGGCACGCGGAAGGGAGCACGGAATGAGCGTCATGAAGCGCCTGTCTGGAATTATGCAGGCGAAAGCAAACAAGGCACTCGATCGCGTCGAAGATCCACGCGAGACACTCGATCTGTCCTATGAGAAGCAACTCGAGCAGCTCCAGCAGGTTCGCAGGGGTGTCGCTGACGTCGCGACGGCCCGCAAGCGCATCGAACTTCAAGCTCAACAGCTCCAAGCGAGCGCGACGAAGCTCCAAGACCAGGCCCGCCAGGCCTTGGCCCAAAACCGTGAGGACCTCGCGCGCGAAGCACTCACTCGCCGCTCGGCGATCGCAGCTCAGCTCGACCAGCTAAAGACCCAGCACGACCAGCTCGTCACTCAAGAAGACAAGCTCGTCGCGACCACTCAAGCGCTTCAAACTCGCGTAGAGGCGTTCCGGACGCAAAAGGAAACGCTCAAAGCGAGCTACACCGCGGCTCAGGCCCAAACGAAGATCGGCGAGGCTGTGTCGGGCATATCCGAGTCGATGAGCGACACGGGCCTCGCCATGCAGCGCGCCCAAGACAAGATCGCACAGATGCAGGCGCGCGCTGGTGCTGTCGACGAGCTCATCGCGTCCGGAGCGCTAACGGATCTCAGCGGCAACACGGACTCGATTCAATCCGAGCTCGACAAGACCGCCCAGTCTGGACAGGTCGAACTCGAGCTCGCGCAGCTCAAAGGTGAGGTTGGCAAGGGATCGACGCCTAGCGGTGAACTCGCTGCAGGCGCGATGGCTTCGAGCGCACCTTCGACAAACGCGCATCACGACGCGAGCGGAGAAGACGTCGAAGACGCTGAGGTCGCCGACGAGCCGAAGAACCCAGCTGATCCTTTTTCTTTGGACGACACGGATTCCACAAAGTGATCGTACGAATTCTTGGTGACGGCCAATTCGAGATCGACGAGGCGACAGCCAAGCGCCTCGAAACCCTCGATGCCGATCTCGACGCTTGTATGCAAGCAAAGGACGAGAAACGCTTCGACACGATCTTGAGTTCCATCGTCGGTGAAGTTCACAATTCGGGAAAGCCCCTCGACCCAAAGAGGTTCCTCCCGTCGGATTTGGTGCTTCCTCCCATTGGCGCGACGCTCGAAGAAGTGCGCGCTCTCCTTGATTCAGAACGGACTTCGTAAGACTCAGCACGACAACACATATGTAGAGGACGCATGGCTTGTTTCACACCTAAGGAGCTGTAGTGGCAACCCGCTCTCGCTATCCCGCAGACAAAGGGCTTACTGCCCGAATGTTGACTACGGTGTTCTTGCTCGGACTCTTGTACGCAGTTTTCATCGTCATCCTTGTCGCGGCGCACGTGTCCCTTGCGTTCATCTTGGTGATCGCACTCGGGATTCTGTTCGTTCAGTACTTCTACTCCGACAAGATCGCCCTTTACGCCATGCACGGGAAGATCGTGACGCGCGAACAAGAACCGCGACTTCATGGTGTCGTCGACCGCCTCGTTGCTATGGCAGACATGCCGAAGCCTCTTGTCGCCGTTGCCCAAAGCGACATCCCGAATGCCTTCGCAACGGGACGCGACCAAAAGCACGCGGTCGTCTGCGCAACGACGGGGCTGCTCCGTCGTCTAGACGAAGGGGAGCTCGAAGCCGTGCTCGCCCACGAGCTGAGCCATGTCGCTCACCGCGACGTGGCAGTGATGACGATCGCTAGCTTTCTTGGGATCATCGCCGGGCTCATGACCCGAATGTTCGCGTTCGCGGGACTCTTCGGTGGTGGCATGCGTGGGGGAGGTAACCGGAACGCGGGCAACGCCGCGATCATCGAGCTCGCGATGCTCCTCTTCTCAGCGGTCATCTACGCGATCAGCTTCGTTTTGATCCGCACCCTTTCTCGCTATCGAGAGCTCGCTGCCGACCGCTCCGGAGCGATCCTCATCGGTCAGCCGTCGCGACTCGCCTCGGCGCTCGTGAAGGTGAGCGGAGAAATGTCTCGGATCCCCACACAGGACCTACGCGCTGCAGAGCACTTCAACGCCTTTTTCTTCGCCCCGGCTCTCGCGCCGGGCTTGAGCCTCTCCTCGGTTTTCGCGACGCACCCGAGCCTTCAGAAGCGGCTCGACCAGCTCGCGAAACTCGACGCCGAGATGCGAAAGGGCCTGTCGTGAGGCCTGCTATGGCGAAAGAGTCGATCTCCCCTGCTGTGACCGCTCACTAGGAACGAGATGGGCTTCTTGGACGCACTGCTCGGCCGCACGAAACCGGCCGCAGCTAATCTCGATCGGCTCTTCGGTCTCCCGGGGGCGCGTATCACCCTCGAGGCATCCGAGGGCCTTCGCCCGACGGGCAACGCCGGCGTGTGCTTCAAGCCAGCCTCGGGGCAGGAATTTGGCGCTACGGAGAAAGAACTCGCCGATCTCTTACAACTTGGTGGCGATGAATCCGACACGTCTTCTCCTTCGTCGTCATCGACTGGTACCGACGCAGCTCCAAGGACACGCCTCGTTGAGAGCACCGACGATTTCGGCTACCGCTGGGTCGTCGTCTCCTCATCGGACTTTGACACCCTTGTGACGCGTGTTCACGTCGTCAATTCGACGCTCGAAGAACACGGCTGGGGCCCACAGCTCCTCTGCTCGGTGTTCGGGTTCGCCTCAGGCCCATCGGGAGAGAGCCCGACACTTGCGAACACGACACTTTCTGCTTCGACCTACCTCGTCTACCTCTACAAGCGCGGCAGCTTCTACCCCTTTGTTCCAACGGGAAGCGAGCGTCGCGATAACGAAGCGGAGCTTCGCCTTAAGAACGAACTCAAAGAGGATCTCACGATCGAAGAAGACCTCGATCGTTGGTTCCCTTTATGGAAGCTACCTGTGAAATGAGCGATCGACACCGGGTGCTGTTCAGCGAGGCAACTCTGCTTTTTTGACCAAGGGCGCGTTCAACTCAGGTGGTGTCCTTGAGGGATCCCATGCCTCGGGCGAAGTGGTGAGATAGCGACGAAGAATCTCGAGGGCGCGCTCTGGGCGAAGTGAGCTCTCGACACCGACATCCGGCGCGCAGATCGGAACGAGGTCACTAGGTTCACTTGCGTGCCACACGATGCCGCCGCGTTCTTCGTTTGATAATTGCTCGGCCAAAAAAATGAGGTTGCGCCTTTTTGCAAGTCGGCGGGACATGAAGCGGACCCACGTCTCATAGCGGTCGTAGTAGCAATACTGCGCGCCCTTAATGACGAAGATGCGGGGATTACGCGTCGCAGAGTGGACCGCCCACGGGTGAATCGCCAGCATTCGGCCGTGGGCAAAACTCATCTCCTTCGCGATGGAGAGGTCCTCGGGCACCCGTATTACGGTCAATGAGCTCTCGTCGTGTTCTTCTACACCGACGCGCCCATCTCGAACCGCGTCGCGCGCAGCTACGTAGGCTGCTTGTTCGTCTTCTATGAGGTCCATGAAATGCTCGGGTTCATCGAGGATTTCAGGCAGGCGTGGAAGGAGCTCCTCGTAACGTCGCGCCGTCAAGTCCACGTTGTCCGGAGAACTCGGCGCAGGGTCAAGACCGAGAGGAGAGCGCTTCTCATCAGAAAGTGCCCGCACCACAAGCACGGATTGTGCGGCGCGAAGATGATCGACGATGCCGAAATCTCCCGCGCGCGCGAAGGAGGTGAGCTTTTCTCCTCCCGCAAGCGCACGAGCCGGCTCCGCTATCGCAAAGACCGACGCGAGACCGTCTTCGTCAAAATGGTCGTTCGTCACAGCCTCGGCTTCGTGAGTCCAGTAGCGGCGGCGACCAAGATAGGCGAGAGCGATCTCGACTGAGAGATCTCGCCTGAGGCTCCGCGGCGTCAAAGACGCGGGCCAATGCGACAACACGAGCACACAACTCTTGCCTGGGTTCCCGTCGACGACGATGTGCGGTGTCGAATCGAGGCGATGACAACTGACGTAGGGGAGCCCATCTGGAATTATCGAGCGCACCGGCGATCCTCAGCCGAGCCCGTCTATGCGTCGCGCAAGGGACAGGTCCGCGTCCGTTATGCCGCCGAGTGAATGCGTCCGAAGCCGAAGGGTCACGGTGTTCCACCGCAGCTCGATGTCAGGGTGGTGCCCGGCTTCTTCCGCGAGACGGCCGACGTCGTTCACATAAGAGAGAGCTCCGCGGAAGTCGTACTTGCGCACGACCTTCACGAGCTCATTTCCGTCACGCTCCCAATGAAGCGTCGCAAGCGCGTCAGTGATGGCGGCGGCATCGACGAGCTCCACGTCAAGACGCTACCGCCAATACCTGGGCCCGCTCCTAGGATGAGGATATGGACCGGATAGGCATTGTCGACACGATGTTCGCACGCGTCGACATGGGCGCAATCGCTTTCGCCGAGCTCGAGAAGTGCCCAGGCTATGGGGAGCGCTTCGAGATCATCCGCCGGACCGTTCCGGGGTTCAAGGACCTCGCCGTGGCCTGCAAGTTGCTCATCGAGAAGGAGGGCTGCGCCATCGTTGTGGCGCTCGGTATGCCGGGCAAGGCGGCAATCGACCAGGTCTGTGCGCACGAGGCCTCCCAGGGCATCATGGCTGCCCAGCTGCTCACCTCGACGCACATCCTCGAGGTGTTCGTCCACGAGAACGAAGAGCCAGATCATCCCGAACGCCTCGTTCGAGTCTGCGAAGACCGCGCGAAGAAGCACGCGCTCAACGCGTACTGGCTCTTGTATGAGCCCGATCAGCTCGCCAAGCGAGCCGGACAGGGCATCAGGCAGGGTTACGAGGACGCGGGGCCGATCCTTCCCAAAAGCTGAGCACTTCGCCTTGTTCTCCTCGGCGTGAGCGAGACCTTGACCCGAGCGCTCAAATCACAGGGGTGCACCGTCAGCGCCAAGACCGAGATCACCAGTTCAGCAGCCCGCCTTGGCGTGGGCCATCTTTGATGGCGATGAGGTTCGCGCAGATGTAGCTGATGTTGTGCTCTTCGTGCCAGGGGCTCGGGAAGAACGTGAGCAACCGGCTCACCTGGAACTTGCACTTGATCGGTGGCACGAACGCGGCGTAGTTCGCCTCGGTGAAGTACCAAAAGCTGTTCTCGTTGTAGTACGACACGTGCGTCGGATCTTGGAAGGCTCCCCTGCCGTCCGTGCTTGGCGTCATCGATATCAACATCCCGCCATGGGCCAACAAGCGGTACAGCTCATTGAACAGCGCAACTTTGTCCGGTACGTGTTCGAGGAAATCGACCGCCCGAAGTACGCCGACACTCGAGTCGGCAAGGTCGATGCCCTGCGTCATGTCGCAGACAAAATCAACTCCGGGGGCAGCGTACTGGTCGACACCTAAATAACCGTCTGGTTTGTTATGGGCTGCGCCAAGGTCGAGAACGAGCAAACCGTTCCGCGCTGACCACGCCCGCAGGTCTGCCTCGACGTACGCGTCGTAGAGTTGCACGGTCTCGCGCTGGATGCGCGCGTTTAGCCGAGCATCTCGCTGCGTGTTCCTCGGATGCATGCGCTGAAAATAGAGACATTTCTCGATGTGGAAGAAATCGCCCTGTATATACATTCTGCACATCAATTCCTGATCGTCGAGCACCTCGAGCTCAGCGTTGTAGCCACCAATGGACTCATAGACGTCCCGCCGGAATGCCCGCACGTGATTTGGCGCAAACCAGACGTAGCTGACGTTGTGCGGCGATGCTTCGAGGCCGTGACAATGCAGATAGAACTTCCCGTCGATCTTCTCCTCCGTGTAGATCCATCCTGAAGCCGCATCGAATTGATCGTCATTTCGCGTCAGATCCTCATTGACTTGCGCGAAGTCCGAATACACCAATGCCACGCCTGGATTGGCCTTGAAGGCATCGTGAACCTCTTGAAGGCATGTCGAAACCAAGATGTCGTCATGGTCGAACTCGACGAGGATTTCGCCCTTTGCGAGTTCACACGCAGCTTTCTTTGCTGCGCCTACCCCACTCAGCCCCGTGGCCCTCGAGAGCTGGACGCGGTCATCGTCGGGTTTCTTCCAATTCCCCGCAGCGCCGTTCAGAACGACAATCCATTCCCAGTTCTCAAAGGTCTGGTTCTTGAGACTCTCATAGCAATCGTCCAAGAAGCGAGGGTTGTGACTCGGTGTGAACACGGAAAGCAGCATGGTCGTCTTGGCTCTTGTCATGCGGGGAGGAATCGCGACGTTGGTCGATATGTGCTTGGCGATGACACTTGTGCAACGCGAAGCCCACGAGACGGGTGGTCAAGCTGCAAAGCGACAAGGCGCGTCATGTCGAACTCGTCGAAGACGACGATACGGTCTTCTTCAACTTTGGAGCCTTCTTTGCAGGCGCTGTCGTCGTTGGAGCACTCGACGTGCCACCGGCCCTGGCTTGAAGGAGGCTGTTGGCAATCGCAATCTCTTCATTACCCAATGCGGTTTGCCCGGTTGCTATGAGTGCATGTCCGTAATCGGAGTCAACGGTGGGATCATTGGGATCGATGACCTCGAGGCGCTTGTACAGCGGAAGGGCCTTCGCCGGATCTGACTTGGTCTCCAAGAGTGCGAGATCGATGAGGGCCGGCTGATACGTCGGTGTGACCGAAAGGGCATTCTCGAAGTACTGATCTGCTTCGGCGTCGTTGGCTTCGTCGGCGTAGACGACTCCGATGTCGTAATTGGCTTCAGTGACGTCAAACGCGTTGTTCGGATCAATGTAGAGAACACCCTTGAAGTCCGCGAGCGCTTCGCTCGGCTGGCCGTCATCGAGCGCCTTGAGACCTCCGGCGAAGAGCTCTGTCGTGAGCGAGGGGGGGATGGAGGGCTTGACCGTCGTTCTCGGAAGAGTGCCTGGTCCAGCGATCGAGCCGAAGCACGCGCACGCGAGGATCGCCGTGAGGATTAACACCGCCGCAACGGCGAATTTCTGCTCGCGACCGGGCGGGATTTCTACTCCTTTCCCTCCGACGTGCATAACGAAACTCTACCCAACACGCGTGCTCGCACTCGGAAGCTCTCGTGCTTGCTACCTGCACAAATGGAGCTCCCTTTCCTCTGGAACGCAGAGGCTTTTGATCTGCCGCTCACGCGGCGCAATTCACAGCTCGCGTCGAGCGCCAAGGAGAACGCCTTGGAAGCCGTGCGCGTCTCTAGGAAGTGGATGAGATCTTGAGATCGACGACAACAGGGGCGTGATCAGAAGGCTGGCGTTCCGTACCTTGTCCCTTTCGCGCCTCGCGATCGACGTGTGCCGCCTCGAGCACTTCGGCGAGGCGGCGGGACAAAAGGACGTGGTCGATGCGCATTCCCCAGCCCCGATGGAATGCTCCTCCCCGGTAATCCCACCACGAAAAGGGCCCAGGCCCTTCGGGATTGGCTTCGCGAACGGCATCGGTAAGGCCCCAAGCGAGGATGTTCTTCAGAGCGTCGCGCTCTTTTTGGCTTACATGCGTTGCTCCAATGAATTCGGCGATATCCCAAACGTCGCGATCTTCTGGTGCAATGTTGAAATCTCCCGCGACGACAAGGGAATCATTTCGGTTGCAACACTCATCGAGCTCAGTGCGCAGGCGCTCGAGCCAAGCAAGCTTGGCTACGTATTGTTCTGATTCCAAGCTGCGACCATTCGGAACGTACACGCTCATAACGCGGGTTCCCGCGCACGTCGCCGCGATGATCCGACATTCTTCGATCGTTGAAGGGTCCTCATGCAAGAAACCTGGGCGCACATCGTCAAGGCCAATGCGCGACGCGATCGCAACACCGTTCCACCGCCCGTTCCCGTGATGTGCAGTCGCATAGCCGAGCTCTGCGAAGGCTCCCGTGGGAAAGGCGTCATCGGAGCACTTAGTCTCTTGAAGAAGGCAGATGTCCGGTTGGTTCGCGGCCAGCCACTCCTGCACCCGCTCAAGGCGTGCCCGGAGCGAATTCACGTTCCACGTGACGACTCTCACAATGAGGTTTTCGCCTTATTCACGGTCTGACAATAACGAAGAGGAGATCGGCTTCACACGCGAGAGCACCTTCGACGCTCGCTACGCCGTGTCCAGTACCGGCACGGGCCGACAGACGACTGAGCGTGATTTCGAGCTCGAGTGTGTCACCCGGTAGGACCTGGCGCCGGAAACGAACACGGTCAATTCCGCCAAACAGTGGCAAGGTCGAGCGAAGTGCGGGATCCGAAAGAATCGTCGCCGCGCCGAGTTGAGCGAGGGACTCGACCATAAGGACACCGGGCAGAGTCGGGCGGCCCGGAAAGTGACCGGGGAAAAAGGTCTCCTCTCCGCTGAGCCGCCATAGTCCACGAGCAGACCGACCGGGAACGATCGAGAGGATCTCCGAGATGAACAGGAATGGCGGGCGATGCGGGATGAGATCTTCGGGTCGAGGCGGCGGGTTCATCGCATTTACCTGATCGCTCGGGGAAGTTGTCATGGCTCGTTTTGCGTGCGTCGCGGCGCGCGTCGCGGTGCGCGACGACTCACTGCAGGACTTGAACTTTCATCGCGACGAGAACTTGTCGCGCTCGCATTGCGCGGACTTTCTACCGAAGGCAACTTCCCGGCGCGCTGTTTTGGTCGAGCCGGGAGCCGACGCTTCTTTGGAGCAACAGAAGTTTCCTTAGCTTCGACAGGTCGCGGCGACGGGCGCTTCTTCGAGACTGACGGGGACGCTTCGTCTGCCACCTTCGTCTTTCCTACAGCATTTCGCGAACCACCTTGGCGCACGGGGAGATCTCTGCTTGTCGATGTGCGCGACGCGCCAGGGCCTGCGACGGCGGCTCTCTTGTCAGGCACGTGAACGGCGGAACTGCCGGCGCGGGTCTTCGCCAAAGGCTTGGGCGAAGACTTGTTCTCACGTGAAACTTCTCTCTTCGCGCTATGTGAACGTGAGCTTTCTCTTCGCGCCAAGCGCACCTCGGCCTCGACGGTCTCGTCGCTCGGATGCCCGGACACGACCGCCACGTCAGGAAGACCAACCTCAACGCCGCGGCGGTGAGGATCGAGCGCAGTGATCACAAATGCTCTGCGGTCGCCGCGTTGAATGACTTCCCGTGCCGACTTTGGCGGCGGTGAGCCAAGACCGGACAACGGCGCGTAGCAGCGGACCTCCCCACAGCGCACAACTGCTCCATGTGACGTGAAGGCTTCAACCTCGCCTTCGACGACGTCTCCTGGGCGGTTTTCGGCAATGAAGGTGATAAAGGTGATGGGGTCGTTCACCGCCTGTTGTCCCGCGCTCCGCGGTTTTCTCACAAGCGACGAGCCGTCACCTAGAGCGTTGTCGAGGAAGGGATCGGGCGTAACAGCTTCTCTCGTCGCCTCGGCAATCGCCTTGACGACCCGCTGCTTTTCCTTTTGCCCGTTGCGAGTGACGCGGCTGCGAGAGCCGCGCACCGGTGTGCGAGGAACGAATATCCAGCCGATCCCAGGGACGCGCGAAGCACCGATAAGGCGGCCGCGTTCGAACAGCCAGGGATGTTCGCCATGAAACTCCTGGAACGAATCGTTCGAAAGCACCGTGGCATCGACGCGCTCCGCGATGCGCAACAAGAACGCGTCGCCTCGCCCGATCGCTCCTGCCGGTGGCGACACGTATTCACCGCGCAGTTCCGCGTCCTCGAAACTCTTGAGCTCTGAATGATCGATGCGATGTGCGAACGAAGCGTCGACAACGACTGTCACCTCGGCGTCAGGGAACTCACGACGCAACTCCGATACGGCCTCTTCCAACTGGGCCAGGCTCGGAGTCGACCGGCCTTCGGTCGCGATGTTCGAGCCATCAACGATGATGTGTGATGAAGTCATGTGCGCCCTAGTCAAGCACTGCGGACACGTGATCTGGCGCGCCGGTGACGACTGCCAGCCCGGGCGGCTCAGGTCGCGACAGGACTCGGCCCAACAGACTGGTCGAGCAGCTGTTCCAATTCGAGCACGTGCAGCTCGTGCGACCCGGTCGCGGGGCTCCCCGCAGCGGTTCGGCTCACGTGGCGAAGGGAGTATCGACCCCTGACGACGCGGTGCAAATGCTCGTGGACATAATGCCAGGGTCCCATGTTCTCGGGCTCGTCTTGGACCCAAATGACCTCGTCGGCGCCCGGGTAGCCCTCGAGGATCGTGATCAGTTCTTCCTCTGGCCATGGACTGAGCTGTTCGACGCGCAGGATGGCACAGGCCGACTCGGGCGAACCCGACGCAATGAGCGCGTCCCTGCGAGCCATGGCGTCAAAGGCGAGGCGCCCACTCACAAGGACAAGTCGACGCACTGCTCCAACGTCAAAAGAATGGTCGCGTCCCGGATCATCGAGGACCTCCTCAAATCTGCCCGTCACAAGTGCGTCGATGGGAGACCGAGCCTGCCGTGCTCTCAAGAGGGACTTCGGAGTGGCGACGACAAGTGGACGACGCATTCGACGATGCGCATGCGCGCGCAGCAAGTGGAAGTACTGCGCGGCTGTAGTGGGTTGAACGATGGTCATATTTCCGTTGGCTGTGAGCGCGAGGTAGCGCTCGATGCGCGAAGAGGAGTGCTCGGGACCTTGACCTTCATATCCGTGAGGCAAGAGCATCACGAGATTCGAACTTTGCCCCCATTTTTCTTCTGCAGAGGCGATGAAGTTGTCGATGATGATCTGAGCACCATTGGCAAAATCGCCGAACTGGGCCTCCCAGCACACGAGCGCGCCCTGTGCCTCGACGGAGTATCCGTATTCAAATCCAAGCGCCGCGTACTCAGAAAGTAGTGAGTTACCTACAAAGAAATGACCCATCCGATCAGATGAATCGAACGCCGCATCGTCACCGAGCGGGGCGGAAAGCCCAGCGAGCGGGGTAAACTCGTTTCCCGTCTCATAGTCGACGAGCACCGCGTGGCGATGGGAGAACGTCCCGCGCGAGGTGTCTTGACCGCTTAGACGGACGTCGATGCCCTCGACGAGCAGCGAACCGAGGCCGAGCGCTTCACCGATGGCCCAATCGACCTCCCCCGACACGTACAGTTCGCGCCGTTGTTGGAATTGGCGAACGAGCTTTGGATGGAGAATGAACCCTTCGGGTACTAAATGAAGGCGATGTTCAAGATGATCGAGCGTCGCGCGCGCAACCGGAGGACCACCGCCGAGTCGCGGTAGCGAAACACTGACTCCTTTAGGCAAATGATCGATATGCGGTGGCGCGTCCGCTCGCGCTTCATCGAGAGCTGAACTAAGGAGAGCAGAATAGCGATTGAGCCCGTGCTCGGCTTCTTCGACGGATAAGACGCCTTGTTCGATGAGCGTCTCAGAGTAGAGCTTTCGAACGGACTGATGCTCTTCGATGCGCTTGTACATGAGTGGCTGGGTGTAACTCGGGTCGTCACCCTCGTTGTGCCCATGCCGGCGATAGCACAAAAGGTCAACGACCGCGTCTTTGTGGAAGGTCTGGCGGAATTCTGAGACGAGGCGGGCGACTCGGACACAGGCCTCGGGGTCGTCCCCATTGACGTGGAAAATCGGTGCCTCGATCATCTTGGCAACGTCAGTCGCGTAGAGCGATGACCGAGCTTGTGACGGTGGCGTCGTGAATCCAAGTTGGTTGTTCAAGACAAGGTGGATTGACCCACCTACGCGATAGCCGTCGAGCATGGAGAGATTCAGGGTTTCGGCCACAACTCCTTGGCCCGCAAAGGACGCATCGCCGTGCACCAATAGGGGAAGAACTACGTATTCGGTGTATCCGTCATCGTCGTCCTGCTTTGCTCGGACCATGCCCTCAACAACCGGATTCACCGCTTCGAGGTGCGACGGATTCGATGCCATCACGACGGGGAGTGACAATCCATCACTTCCGATCCACTTCCCTGCCGCTCCTTTGTGATACTTCACGTCTCCCGAACCTTGCACGGTATTGGGATCGAGGTTGCCTTCGAACTCGGCAAAGATCTCTTCGTAGGATCGGCCAACGATGTTCGCAAGGACGTTCAGTCTCCCACGGTGCGCCATGCCGATCACGACTTCGGAAATGCCGGCTCGAGCCGCGTGATCCATGACGGCATCGATGAACGGAATCGCTGATTCCGCGCCTTCGAGGCCGAAACGCTTCTGGCCGATGTATCGGGCGTGAAGGAAGCTCTCGAACGCCTCGGCTGCACTCAGACGGTCAAGGATGTGGCGCTTTTCATCGGACGACAGTGCGCCCGCCACGCCTTCGACATGTGCTTGGACCCACGCCCGAATCCTGGCGTCTCCGATATGCATGTACTCGACGCCGACGCTTCGACAGTAGGCGTCCCGCAAGATCTCGAGGATCCTCGACAAAGGTGCGACGCTCGTCCCGCAAAGACCACCTGTACGAAAGACCCGGTCGTAGTCCCAGACGGACAATCCATAGCTCTCCAAATCGAGGTCCGCCGGTAACGACGGAGCTCTTGGTGCGAGAGGGTCGAGCTGAGCAGTGAGGTGCCCGCGCTCGCGATACGCCTGAATGAGCGCTTGCACCTGGAGCTGCTTTTCGAGATCACCTTCTCCGCGCTCTAAAGAAGAGCTCTGGCTCCGGTCGCGCTGCCAACGAATGGGTTCGCCCGGAACACCGAGAGCGGAAAAGACCTCGTCGTAGAACTCTCCTTCACCAATGAGGAGCTCGTGCACGCGCCGGAGGAACATTCCGGACTCCGCGCCCTGGATGACCCTGTGGTCATAGGTCGACGTCAGAATGACGACCTTTCCGATGCCCAATGCGCCGAGCGTCTCAGGATCGACGCTCGCGTATTCGGGCGGATAATCGAGTGCACCGATACCGACGATCGCACCCTGGCCGCGCATGAGCCTCGGAACCGATTGGCTCGTTCCGAGCGTCCCGGGATTCGTAATCGAAAGCGTCGCGCCCGCGAAATCCTCGACGACGAGCTTCCCCGATCGTGCCCGTCGAATGAGATCCTCATAGGCGTGCACGAACATCGAAAAATCCAACGTTTCGGCTTTCTTGATCACGGGCACGAGAAGAGAACGGGTTCCATCCGCGCGCTCAAGGTCGATCGCGATGCCGAGCCCGACGTACCGGCGCCGCAACACGCCCGGAGTTTGCTTGCCGTCGACGTCTTCTACGAAGCAAGAATTGAGCGCCGGAACAGCGTCTAGGGCACGCACAACGGCCCATGCGATCAGGTGTGTATAGCTCACCTTGCCGCCCGATGTGCGCGCGAGATGCTCATTGACCACGCGCCGATTCGCCTCGATGAGCTTCGCAGGAATTGGATGGACGCTCGTCGCTGTCGGAACGCTAAGGCTCGCGACCATATTTTCGACGACCCGTGCTGCCGCACCACGAAGAGTCGTGACCTCACCGTCTTCATCCGACATCGGCACGGACGCATGCGCAGGCACCTCGAGCTGCGCCACATGGGCTGCAGCGCTTGCGCGCGTAGGTAGACCGGAAGTACCAACGGCCCTAGCCAGCGGCACAGAAGAGCTCCCCGTTTCCCAAGCGTCGTCCGCATCGGACAGCTGTTGGAGTAGCGAAGAAGACGACTCTCGACTCGCGTCCTCAATCATGGGGCTCATGTAAACGCTGAAGAAATCGCGCCAACTGGGCATCACGGATGACGGGTTCGATTTGTACTCCTGGAACATCTCTTCCACGAGCCACGCGTTCAATCCAAGGGCTCCAGCGCCCTTTGCGATCAGGGTCGAATCTGATGGATGAACGGAGTTTTCTCTTCTTGGCACAGAATCGATCCTAACCGTGGGCGCGTGCGTCTCGATTCCACGGCAGTCGACAACGTCCAGCTCAGCGCACACCTTGTGCGGGATCGTCGCGACGAAAGCATGGGGGTCACTCCCATTGCCTGCGCGAATGTGGCTGTTGTCTTCGCAAGGTGTCATGCAGCACATAGACACGAGAGGTGCGTCGCGCGATGGATCATCTGCGCGCAAGAACACGGTACAAAGAGGTCCTCCGCACTGCCTAGTGCGGTGAGAATCACTAGTCTCGCCATGTAGGGGGAGGGACAAAGAAGATGCGTGTCCTCATAAGCGGTACGAGCGGATTCATCGGCCGATCCCTCGTGGAACGCCTCGAAGGAGATGGCGCGACCGTTCATCGCCTCGTGCGTAAGACGCCAAGTCCAGGTGAGGCGAGAATTGACCTCTCCGCGCATCGCCTTGATCTAGACCAGCTCCCCGGTGCGAGCCTGAGCGGCATCGATGCGGTGTTCCATCTTGCCGGTGAGGCAATCACCCCTATTCGATGGAGTCCGGCGAAAAGAGAGCGGATCAGAGCGTCTCGAGTTACCTCGACAGACATCTTGTCGCGCGCGATTGCCCGCTGCGACCACCCTCCGTCGGTCTTCGTCTGCGCTTCGGCTGTCGGCTTCTACGGTGACCAGGGCGACAGTGAACTTACGGAGGACGCTCCCGCGGGTACCGGATTCCTCGCCGAAGTGTGCCGGGCCTGGGAGGCGGCGACCGCTCCGGCGCGGCAGGCTGGCGTGCGCGTCGTGAACGCCCGAACGGGCATCGTCGTCGGGAAAGGAGGCGGGGCGCTCGACGCACAGATCAAGCTCTTCCAGCGCGGGCTTGGTGCGAGGCTCGGCAATGGCAGGCAGTGGATGAGCTGGATCGCCCTCGAAGACGAGGTCGCCGCGCTCATGTTCGCGGCATCGACGCCAAGAATCAAAGGACCTTGCAACCTAAGCGCGCCAGCACCTGTGCGCAACCTTGATTGGACACGTTTGCTCGCATCCGCGCTCGGTAGGCGCGCGGTTCTGCGGATCCCTCGTTCAGCGCTGCGCCTGGCGGTAGGAAGCCAAGTCACAAACGAGGTACTCCTCGCAAGCCAGCGAGTCATACCACGACGTCTCCTAGATATGGGTTTCAACTTTTCTTTTTCCGATGTCGAGCGTGCAATCGCGAACTGCCTTGGGGAAACGCCCGAGGATTGATCGTGAAGAGCAAGAGCATTGTCGACGTTGTCGTCATAGGCGCCGGACCTGGGGGCTGCTCGGCAGCCATCACTCTTGCGCGCGCTGGAAGGAACGTCGTAGTGATCGACAAGGCGAAGTTCCCGCGCGACAAGTGCTGTGGAGACGGGCTCACAACCGGGTGCTTGCGTCGCCTCGGTGCGCTCGGGCTCGATCGAGCGTTGGTTCCTTCTTGGAACTCCATCGATTCCTTCACCATCGCCTCGCCGTCGGGAAGAATCGCCGAAATACCGCTCAAGGCCGGGACCATGGGCGCAGCAGCGGTCGCGCGTCGAGTCGAGCTCGACGCGGCTCTCGGCGTGCTCGCACGCACGAGTGGAGCCGAGGTATTTGAAGGCACAGGCTGCAGGGGGATACAGCGCGTAGACGACTACGTCGCCGTCGAGCTGCACGACGGCCAGGTTGTGCGTGCTTCCTGCGTCGTCGCCGCAGACGGGGCGCGTTCGCTTGTCCAACGATTGATCCCCCTGCGAGACGATGTGCCACCTGTGCATCACCACAACACCAAAGACCATCTCGGTGAGAAGGTCGATATCGCCTTACGGCCCCAAAGTGAGTGGTACGCGTACCGGGGATATGTGAGAGACATTTCGCCTTACGCAGCCACTCACATGTGCGTGTGGTTCGAAGAGGCGTTCCTCCCAGGATACGGGTGGTCGTTCCCGCTATCGGGAGGGATCGCAAATATCGGACTTTGTGTCCGCCGCCACCCCGGGGATCCCGGTCACTTGCTCGCCGACGCGTGGCAGCAAACGCTATCCCATCCTTTTTTGGCAAAGCTCGTGGCCAACCCAGCAACGCGCGTCGAACACGTTCGGGCGTGGCCCATTCCCTATGGCATAGGAACCGCCCGCCTCAGCGCGTGGGACGGACTTGTGCTCTTCGTCGGTGATGCGGCACGCGCGGCGGATCCAATGAGCGGCGAAGGCGTCGGCCAGGCGCTCGAAACCGGCGTCACTGCAGCGCGCGCGATCGCTTCGCATAGCCGCCGCGCACATAGCGATGTCGCGCGAGATTATGAGCGCGCATTGCGCCGCTCGCTTCGCCACGACCACATGATCGCCCAAGTCGTCTCGGGTGCACTCGCTCGACCGCTCGGCGCACGCGCAGCCGTGAGGTTCAGTGGCTTCTCCAAGCGAAGCGCTCGCTTCGTCGGTGGCTGGGTGTTCGAAGACTTCCCGCGTGCAATGTTGCTCTCGCCAGCTGTGTTGTACCGCCATGCTCAGCAGAATCGATCGGAGCGCGCCCGCTCCTCGTCTTGAGGGGGCCTTGTTGCGCCACATTCAGTCGAGGTTCGCTCCAGCGACGCGAACATGGTCGTTCACGAGGTAATAAGCGTCGATCGATTCCCCGGCATCTCCCCAGAAGCCTTCGACAATGTCATAGGACATTGAGCCTTGGGAAATGAAATGGTTGTTCACATCTGTGATCTCTAGTTCTCCACGCGACGATCGCTCGAGGTTCGCGATGACCGAAAATACCGATGGGTCATAGCAATACACACCGGTAACGCAGTAGCTGCTCGGCGGCACGTCCGGTTTCTCGACAATTCGCGTTACGACGCCATTGGCATCCAGTTCGGGGACCCCGAGGTGGCGTAGGTGTTCGGGATCGGCGATCTCGGCGAGCATGATGCGAGCACCTTTGGCATCGTTGACGAACGCCTTGACCGTCGGACGAATCGTCTTGCCGAAGATGTTGTCGGCGAGCATGACGAGAACCGGATCGTCATCGACGAACCGTTCCGCGAGCCCGAGTGCCTCGGCGATCCCACCTGGGCGCTCTTGGTACGCGTAGCACAGGCGATCGACGCCGTGCTCCTCGCCATTTGACAGCAATCGGAGGAACTCCCCTGCGTGGGTCCCTCCCGTCACAATCATGATCTCGCTGATCCCGGCTTTGACCAACGCCTCGACGGCATAAGAAATCATGGGGCGGTCGTAGATCGGCAACAGGTGCTTGTTCGTTATGCGCGTGAGTGGATGCAGGCGGCTTCCTGTACCACCCGCGAGCAAGACGCCTTTCATAGGACGCGACCCCGCGGCGCTTCGTCCATGTGACCGAGCGTAGTAGGGAGAATGGGCCTAATCACAGGCGCCGTGCTCGACGAGCACGGCGTCGGCTATGGCTGGCCAGGCACTACCAGCCCATGTCCCAAAGGGGAAGTCGCTGAGGGCGACGAGAGCCACGCTTGCTTCTGGATCAACCCAGAGAAAAGTCCCGCTCCGGCCGAAGTGCCCGAACGTCGCAGCCGAATTGCGCGCGCCCGTCCAATGCGGTGCTTTTGCGTCTTTGAGCTCGAAGCCCAATCCCCAATCACAGGGATGCTGATACCCGAATCCAGGCAAAACTCCGGCAAGTCCCGGAAACGCGACGGAAACGGCGTGATGCAGAGTCTTTCCGTCGATGAGGTGAGGTGACAGCAATTCGGCACAGAAAAACAGGAGGTCACGCACAGTGCCGGTTGCATCTCGCGCGGCAGAACCGCTGAGGTGTGTAGAGAACATCCCGAGCGGCTCGAGCAACCCGACGCGCATGTACGCGGCGAAGTCCATCTCGGCTTTCTCCGCGACGGTGGACGCAAGCAACTCGTAGCCCGCATTTGAGTAGATGCGCCGTGTGCCCGGTGCCGCGAGCACCTGGGAAGGATCGTTCGGCCCGAGGCCGGACGCGTGCGCGAGCAAGTGCTCAATGGTGGACCCAGGAGGGCCCGCGGCGTCGCCGAGACCGATCGTGCCTTCCTCGATTGCGATGAGCGTGCAGAACGCGCTCAGGAGCTTCGTTACCGATGCGAGTGCGAACGGCTCGTCGATGTCGCCCCGCGTGGAGACCGCGCCCGAGGCGTCGATGACTCCGGCTGCGACGTGTTCGGCATTCCAGGAATCGATGAACTCAAGCGCTCGCACCGTGCGACCGTACCCGCCAATCCGCTCCCCTGTGCAATCCGGCTATGGCTCAGACGTCGAGGAAGCGCCGTATCGCGACCGAGGAACCGGCAACGCCGATGACCACGCCGATCAAGACGACCAAGAGTTCGGTCATCAAGAGGTCATGAGCAGGGAGCACGGATGAGGAGAGCACTTTGACGTAGTGGACAACGAGGTAGTTCACGCCGATGTTCGAGAGCAACACCACAACGACCGCGACGAGCGCGCCAAGGAGACCCTGGATGAGCCCTTCGAGCATGAAGGGGACCCGTATGAACCAGTTCGTTGCGCCTACGAGCTTCATGACGCTGATCTCGCGCCGTCGCGCAAAGATCGCCATGCGGATCGCGTTCAAGATCAACACAAGAGAAGATACGAGAAGCACAACAGCGATGATGAGCAAGATGATCTGCATGACGCTCGTCACTTGTTGCATGACCCGGATCGACTGGCCTGGATAGGTCGCCTTCAAGACACCGTTCACGGTCCCACCGTTGAAGATGGCAGCGACCGTCGCCGCGTCACTGGGGTTTTGCAGCTGGCAGCGGAAAACCTCGGGCGTCGTCTGTGGAGTGAGCGCTTCTATCGCGGTCGGCTCTCCTGAGAGAATCACCTTTGCCTGCGCATAGGACTGGTCGTGATCGAGGAAGGTGAAATGCGTTATCTGGGGCGTTTGCTCGATCTGAGAACGGACCGCGGCGACCTCTTGAGTGGTAGCGGAGGTGTCCATGAAAACCTGAAGGCTGACGTTGTTGCTCCACTCGCCGATCTGGCGATTGACCGCTTGGCGCAACAGCAGCGCAGCACCGACGAGCGAGAGGGAGACAGCGACGGTGAGAATGGCGGCAAGCGCCATCATGCGGTTGCGCCAGAGATTCGTCGCGGTTTCTTTCGCGAAATAGTCGAGTGAAACGCTCACGATGGAATCAGCGCGAACCGCGTCTTGCGCGAACCGAGGCGATCCTGCTCGTCACGTGCTCGTCGTCTTCGAACGCATCGTCGCCCATGTCGGATCGTCTGACGCCCACTGAAACAGCGGGCACGCCTCTCGTCGATGTCGGTACGTCCGTCCCGTACACACCACGTGCTTGGTCCCGGACGAGGTGGCCCTGGTCGAGCTCGATGACGCGCCGACGCCACTCGTCGACGATGCGAACATCGTGCGTCGCCATAACGATCGTCGTGCCGGTCCGACTGATGCGATCGAGGAGCTTCATGATGCCCTGGCTCGTCGCGGGGTCGAGATTCCCCGTCGGCTCGTCAGCGAGGAGAACGAGTGGGTGATTGACGAAAGCGCGCGCAATGGCGACGCGCTGCTGTTCCCCACCTGAGAGCTCGTGGGGCATGCGGTCACCCTTTTGGCCGAGCCCGACAAGCTCTAGCACCTGGTTGACCTGTACTTTTATTACGCTTCGCGGGCGGCCGATAACTTCCAACGCGAAGGCGACGTTCTCGGACACGGTCTTGTTCGGCAGCAGGCGGAAGTCCTGGAAAACACAACCGAGGTTCCTGCGCAAATACGGGACGCGTGACTGGGTGAGCTCGCCGATGTCGCGCCCGGCAACCCAGATCGATCCCTTGTCAGGGAACTCCTCACGAAGCAAGAGCCGAAGGAACGTCGTCTTGCCCGATCCCGACGCACCGACGAGAAAGACGAACTCGCCGCGCTGGATCTCAACAGAGATGTCTCGAAGCGCCGGGACGGAACCCTTATAAGTCATCGAGACATTTTCGAAGCGGATCATCGTCCTCTTCCTCAGGGCCTCTCAAACGGTGATCTGCCGCCCGACCGGCTCGTCGTCGCGGGGCCCAACCAACTCCAGCCTGCTTGCACACAAACCCGGTCTTACGTTCCGAGCCCGGTTACACGCGGGCCCGTTGGAAACCCTACCAGTCAAGGCTCCTGAAAGCAGAGACACCTGGCGATGAAGCCCAGGCCAACGTGGTACAAACCGCGTTAGATTCATGGCGCGAGCTTGCGCGCGTAAACGGCACGCGCCATCACTCTTCGTGGTCTTCTCCACGGTGCCAGCGCAAGTACGCGACCATGAACGCGTCGAGGTCACCGTCCAAGACGGCGTCGACGTTGCCGGTCTCGTATTCGGTACGCAGGTCCTTCACTTGCTGGTAAGGCGCGAGCACGTAGCTTCGGATCTGGTTTCCCCAAGCGACTTCGGTTTGCGGTCCGGTGAGCGCGGACAGTTCTGCGCGCCGATCATTTCGTTGCCGATCAAGGAGTTTCGCTCCGAGGATTTGGAGAGCCTTCGCTTTGTTCTGATGTTGAGACCGCTCGTTCTGCACCGACACGACAATGCCCGTCGGAAGGTGCGTGATCCGCACTGCTGAATCCGTGACGTTGACGTGCTGGCCGCCCGCACCTGAACTGCGATAGGTGTCGATTCGCAGGTCGCGTTCATCGATCTGGACTTCTTCTGCGACGTCATCGAGGAAGGGGGTGACTTCAAATGAGGCGAAACTCGTCTGTCGCCGGTGTTGAGAGTCAAACGGCGACATGCGAACGAGGCGGTGCACTCCGCGCTCCGCGGTAAGAAGACCGTAGGCATGACGCCCGCGGATGATGAACGTCGTCGATAAGATTCCCGCTTCTTGTCCCGGTGAAACCTCTTCGAGCTCGACTGAAAAGCCTTTGCGCTCGGCCCATCGCAAGTACATGCGCAAGAGCATCTCGGCCCAGTCCTGGGCGTCTGTCCCTCCCGCCCCCGCGTGGATTTCCACGATGGCGTCTCGCTCGTCGTGCTCGCCGGAAAACAAACTTGCGAGCTCGAGTTCGTCGAGCCCATTGCGAAGGTGCGTGACAGCTACGTCCAGTTCGTGGCCAAGCTCCTCGAATGCACCCTCACCTTCGTCGGTCACCAGCTCTACGAATGCAGTTGCATCCTCGAGGCGGCTCGCCAAATGATCGAACGCATCGACGTCGCTCTTCAAGCGACCGTACGCGGTGGTGACTTGCCTGGCGTGATCGGCATCGGACCATAGATCTGGTTGCGCGATCTCGGCTTCGAGTGCATTGAGCTTGTCGCGTAGTTCCGTTATGTGCAGGTACAGCTCCGCCGCGTCAAGACGCGCACGCAAGTCCGCGACGTCTTGCGCGTAATCAGGTCGTGGGGCCCCAGCGCCGCTACCCGAACCAGGCGCGCTGGTCGGTGACATGGCGTGCTAGCTCGCGCCGTGGCAGAGCTTGTACTTGCGCCCGCTCCCACACCAGCAGGGATCGTTACGGCCGATCTTGGTCTGGGGTGCACGGGTCACACCGGCAAGCTTCGCTGGTGCAAGGACGGCTCCGCCTCCCTGAGCGCGTTCTCGTGGCTGGCTCGCCGCAGGCTGCTCGAATGCCGCGGTTTGGACCAAAGCATCCGTTGCGATCTCCGCGACCGGGTCATCTGCGGCGTTGTAGACCGCCCGCGTGTAGTCCGGCGTGGGTTCTTCCGTCGGGAGCACTTGAACATGTGCGACGTAGCGAAGGTACTCGTCGTCGATCGATTCCATGAGCTTGCCGAAGAGCTCGAAGCCCTCGCGCTGCCATGCGACGAGCGGATCGGTCTGCGCTATGCCTCGCAAGTGGATCCCTTCGCGCAGGTGGTCCATCTCAAGGAGGTGCAAACGCCACCGCTGGTCGATGATCTGGAGCATGATCTGGCGCTCGACGCGCCGGGCCATTTCTTCTCCCCCCAAGAACGTGCGCTCGCGCTCTTCGAAGCAGTCGAACGCCTCGCCGAGAACACTCTCGAGAACTTGTTCCACGCTCGTCGCTTGCCTTAGGTCTGCGACCGAGAACTGCGTTGGGTAGTAAAGGGTCGCCTCGGCAATCAAGCGTTCGAGATCCCACTCTTCGGCGAAATTGCGCGGGCAGCATTCATATACGATGCGCGTCAAGGTCTTCTCAAAGAGCTCGGTTGTGTATTCGCGCAGATCCTCGCCGCTCAGAATTTGCATGCGGCGCTCGTAGATGACCTTGCGTTGCTCGTTCATGACCTCGTCGTACTTGAGGACGTCTTTGCGCACTTCAGCGTTCTTTTGCTCGACGGTGTTCTGAGCTCGCTCGATCGCGCGCGTCACCATCCGGGCCTCGATCGGTACGTCTTCAGGGAGCGCTCGCTCCATGACCCAGTTCATCGCTCCGCTAGCGAACAAGCGCATGAGCTCGTCTTCAAGTGAGAGGAAGAAGCGGCTCTCACCAGGGTCACCTTGGCGACCGCTGCGACCGCGTAGCTGGTTGTCGATTCGGCGCGACTCGTGACGCTCGGATCCAAGGACGTAGAGTCCGCCAAGGGCGCGAACCTCGTCGCCCGCAGCACGGCATTCCACGGTGAACTTCTCCAAGAGAACGCGGTAGCGGTCTTTCCCGTCGTCTGATGCCAGATCGAGACCTTCAGCGAGGACCGCGTCTCGAGCGAGCCCTTCAGGGTTGCCCCCGAGAATGATGTCCACGCCTCTTCCTGCCATGTTCGTCGCGACCGTCACCGCATGCAGGCGACCGGCCTGCGCGACGATCGTCGCTTCTCTTGCGTGATACTTCGCGTTCAACACCGTGTGCACAACGCCCTGTTTGTCCAACAGACGCGAGAGAACCTCGGACTTTTCGACCGAAGCCGTGCCAACAAGAACGGGCTGGCCGGTTTCGTAGCGCTCGGTGAGGTCCTCGACGACCGCTTTGAACTTTGCCTCCTCGGTCTTGAACACGAGGTCGGAAAGGTCCTCGCGGATCATTGGCACGTTCGTCGGTATCGGCACCACTTCGAGCGCGTAGGTCGACGCGAATTCCGCAGCTTCCGTCTCAGCTGTTCCCGTCATCCCGGCGAGCTTGTCGTACATGCGGAAGTAGTTCTGCAGCGTGACAGTCGCCCATGTGTGGTTCTCTTCTTGGATGCGAACTCGCTCCTTGGCTTCGACGGCTTGGTGCAGTCCATCGGACCAACGACGACCGTCCAGGATTCGCCCGGTGAATTCATCGACGATCTTCACCTCGCCGTCGGTGACGATGTAATCCTTGTCTCTTCGATAGAGCTCTTTGGCTTCCAAGGCTTTGCCAAGTTGGTGGACAAAGTTCACCGCGACGTCATCGAAGAGGTTCTCGACTCCGAGCTGACGTTCAACTGCCGCGATGCCTTCCTCAGTTGGGATGACAGTGTGCTTTTCCTCGTCGACTTCGTAGTCTTCGTCGCGCTTCAACGTTCGCACGATGCTCGCAAATTGGTAGTAGAGCTTCGTCGACTCATCCGCCGGACCACTAATGATGAGTGGCGTACGAGCCTCGTCGATCAGAATTGAGTCGACCTCGTCGACGATGGCATAGTTGTGCCCGCGTTGAACCATTTGCTCGAGCTCGACCGCCATGTTGTCGCGCAAGTAGTCGAAACCGAATTCGGTGTTCGTCCCATAGGTGATGTCGGCCGCGTACGCACTGCGCTTCAGTTCAAAGTCGTCATTATCCGGTACGACGAGGCCGACGGTCATCCCGAGGAATTGGTGGATCTGACCCATCCATTCTGCGTCTCTACGAGCGAGATAGTCGTTCACGGTGACGATGTGAACGCCCTTGCCCGAAAGGGCGTTGAGATAGGTGGGCAGCGTTGAAACGAGCGTCTTTCCCTCACCGGTGCGCATCTCGGCGATCCACCCGAAGTGCAACGCGATTCCACCCATGAGCTGTACATCGAAATGGCGCTGGCCGATCGTGCGCGTCGCCGCCTCCCGCACGACGGCGTAGGCCTCAATAAGGATGTCGTTGAGCTCTTCGCCTTTTTCCAGGCGCTCTTTGAACACTCCGGTCATTGCCCGTAGTTCGTCGTCGCTCATCGCATGCACTTCGGCTTCGAGCGCGTTGATCAAAGGCACAATGCCCGCGATGCTGCGGACCTTTTTGCCCTCGCCCGCGCGAAGGAGCTTTGCGAAAGGGTTCACCGCACCAGTCTAGGGCGAGGTCCAGACGCCGAACGGGCGCACTCTGCCAAAGGCCTCCGCTGCTAGGAGGACCGCACGGGGATCAACGAGCGGCGGTGCGCGTGGCCCGAATGATTTCCGCCGGTCCTTTCTTCAGCGCCGACGAGCTCACCGGAAAGGTGATGGGATCCTGCGGAAGTGACCTGCACCGTGGCGTAGGTTCCGGGAGGAAGGTAGGCGTCCTTGGTATCAAAGTGGACGAGCTTTGCCTGGCGGGTGCGGCCAGACAGAACGGCTGGGTCCTTTCGTGACGGCCCCTCGACGACGATTTCTTCTAAGAATCCGATCCGAGCACAATTCGCCCTGAGAGCCGACCGGTCGACCACGGCCTTCAGGCGAGCGAAGCGCTCGGCGATCACCTCTTGGGGCACGAAGGAATCTTCCATGAGGGCGGCGCGAGTGCCCGCGCGCGGAGAAAAGATAAAGGTGTACGCGCCGTCGAATTGTGCTTCGGCGACCACTTCCAGGGTCTGTTCAAAGTCGGCTTCGGTCTCTCCGGGGAACCCGACGATGATGTCTGTCGTCACCGCGAGGCCGGGAATGGCGGAACGAGCACGCTCCAAGCGTTCGAGGTAGCGCCCGACGCTATATCCGCGTCGCATCGCCGACAGAACGCGGTCGCTCCCAGATTGCAAAGGCAAATGGAGCTGTTCGCAAACCTCCGGAGTCTCCGCCATGGCTTGGATTGTCTCTGGTCGGAGATCTTTCGGGTGCGGGCTCGTAAAGCGAATACGACGGATGCCGTCCACCGCGCCGACAGCGCGCAATAAGTCGGCGAACAAAGGACGCGCCCTTTGTGCGTCGTCGCTCGCCCAATTCCGCCCCGCGATGAGGGCACGTTCGCCGAACGTGAGATCGCCTTTACGAAGACGGGTGGTCAGATCCCGACCGTAGCTGTTGACATTCTGGCCGAGGAGCGTCACCTCGGTCGTGCCCGCGCGAGCGAGTGCTTCGACTTCCGAGACAAGCACGCCGAACGGCCGGCTCTGTTCTTTGCCCCGCACGCTCGGGACGATGCAAAAGGCACAGGAGTTGTCACATCCCACTTGAATTGTCACCCAGGCTGCATAGGCAAGTTCCGGACGTATAAGAAGAGCGCTCGGTAGCGACTCTTCTTCACCTGTCGGCTCGTCGAGCACTTCGAAGGCGACGCCACCTGTCGCGCGTGCTTCGCGCAAAAGTGACGCAGCGCGCCCGATGTTGTAGGTGTCGAACACCGCATCGACAAATGGGGCGCGCTGGATGAGCTTTTCTCGGTCCTTTTGCACGAGACATCCGCCGACTGCGATTTGCAAATCTGGCTTCTTCTTCCGCAACGCCTTTATGTGTCCAAGGTATCCGTAGAGCTTGTTGTCGGCGTTTTCGCGGATGCAGCACGTGTTCAACACGACGATGTCGGCGTCTTCGATGTCTTCGGTCCGAACGAGGCCCTCATCTTGGAGCTGGGCGGCAATGCGCTCTGAGTCATGCTCGTTCATCTGACAGCCAAAGGTGCGCACAAAGAATTTCCTCGCCACGACACAGAGGTTACTCACGGGGCGAAGTGACGAATTCAGAGCAAAGTAGTGTGCAACCGGTGGACATCGGTGCGCACGTCAGCTCCGCGGGAGGACTCCTACCAGCGCTCGGACGTGGTGAGGAGCTCGGTGCCGACGTCATCCAGATCTTCGCCCAGAACCCGCGTGCCTTCAAGGTGACCCCGCTTTCTCCGGAACGCCTCGTGGCGTACCGGCTTGCGCAGGTCGCGAACAAGAAGGTACGCGCGACGTATTGCCATGCGCCTTATCTCATCAACCTGGCGACGGACAACGCGGGACTCGCAGAGGCCTCGCGTCGCTCGCTCGTACACAACCTCGCCACCGCGAGCGCGATTGGGTCGTCGGGTGTCGTTCTCCACGTAGGCAGCCACCGTGGAGCTGGCCTTGACGGTGTCCTACGACGAATTGCCGATGCGCTCATCGCCGCGCTCGACGAAGCGAGCGAAGTCTCCGGGGTGCCGACCTGTACGTTGCTCTTGGAGAATGCCGCTGGTTCCGGGGGAACGGTCGGGCGGAACTTCGACGAGCTGGCACGCGTGATCGACACCGCAAATCGCGACGACCGTTTGGGGATATGCCTTGACACCCAGCACCTCTTCGCGTCGGGTGTGCCATTCGGCACGTTCGAAGAGACGGAGGATGTCTTGTACCAAGTAAGGCAAGCCGTTGGCCTCGAGCGCTTGGGACTCATCCATCTCAACGACTCCAAGGTGGCCTTCGGGGCAAATCGCGATCGCCACGAGAACCTCGGTGATGGCGCGATCGGCAGCGAAGCTCTCGGCGTGTTCATCTCGCACCCGTCTCTTGATGGCGTCGCATGCGTTCTCGAGGTCCCTGGATCAGGAAAGGGTCCGCGTGCAGAAGACATCGTGAGCGCGCGTCGCATCCTCGAAGATGGGCTCGCACGACGCGCCGCTGCTCTTGACTCATGACGTATCCGTCGGTCAACGCGATGCTCGTCGTCGAGGTGTCCGTCATGTCGCGAATCATCGACGGGCACAGAGACGCTCCTTTGGTCATGATCGCCAAGAAAGCCTCAGACCTCCTCTGGGATCGCGCCACAAACGCGCGCTAGCGATAAGCGGTGTTGCCATGGCATCTGGCCTTGGTGGGACTTCAGAGGTTGCTCGCCTTGCGGTCGGGCGGTACGGGGTGCACGATCTCAGGTGTGGTCACCCCGGTAGGCACCTATTCGACCTTTATCGGCTCTCAGGAGCTCAAGCTCCCCCTCGTCCCCATTGCCGAGGATCTCGCGATTGCCCTACTCATCACCGTTGACTACGGCGTCAGTTTCTCGGCCAAAGCGGGCGCAGAGATCGCGGAGCTCCTCGCTCCCTACGACGTCGATGTCGTCGCTTCCGTCGCGACAATGGGCATCCCACTCGCCATCGAGGTAACCCGATCCCTCGGGCTCGATGACTATCTCATCTTTCAAAAGACCCCGAAGATCCATCTGAAAGACGCCATCGACGAGCCGGTCAAGTCGATAACGACCGGAGCCCAACAACGACTGCTCTTCGATCGAAATCGCGTGGGAGCAGTCGCGAATCGCCGTGTGGCGGTCGTCGACGACGTCGTTTCGACGGGCGCCTCAATCCAGGCCGCTCTGAACTTGCTGCGGCGCGTCGGAGCAATACCCGTTGCCATCGGAGCGTTGGTCACCGAATCGGGGGCCTGGAAAGCGACGCTCGGAGACGATGCGGCTCTCGTCCATGCGCTCGGCGCCATACCCATCTTCCGTCGAGACGCCTCCGGGGAGTTCATCGCCGACTGGTCCGGCGACGCCATGCCCCCAGGTCGCGTGAAGGCCGTCTGAAGAATCAGGCGTCCGCCGAACGCCTGATTCACCGCAGGCTCCATGCGAGCTGGGTCCGCCCCGGAGCAACCGGGGCGGACCCGTCACATCGAAGGGCTCTTCGGCTACGTGCTTGGGATCACGCGCCGTGCAGTGACGCAGCTCGTTGGAGGATCTCGTCTTGGCGCTTTGCCTCCCGGCGCACCTGCGCCGCAGCGAGGAGGAAGTACACGAGGCCACCCACCACAATGCCCGTAAAGACACTGAAGTCAGCGCCCTTGGTGTGCGTGGAGATGGCGTTCATCCACGAGGGAACGTGGAACGTCGGCGCGAGAGCCGACATCGAGGCGATCATCCCGAGGATCTGGGCGATGATTGCCGTCCAGCGAATCCCGCCTTGGCTCCAGTACAAGCCGCCATTGTCTCGCCTTTGCAGTTCGGCAGGCGCGTAGCGGAAACGACGAAGCATCCAGTCGACGATGTAGATCGCAAACCACGGCGCGATCCAGATGATCACCACATCGGCAAAGTCCTTCAACAGGTTGAAGAACGATGCATCGAAGATCGCGTAGAACGTGAGACCACAAGCAATTGCGGTGTCGATGACAACTGCCTGCCAGCGCTTGACGTTCGCACCCATTGTCTGGAGCGTCACGCCTGAGGAGTAAAGATCGAGACTATTGATCGCAAACAGCTGGAAAATAGAGACGACGAGAAGCGGCACAACGAACCAAGTCGCGACGACGTGCGAGGACTCAAACGCCGCGAAGGGATTGAGCCCGAAGGCAATCGCCGATGCATAGGTACCTGCGGCTGCCCCGAGCAACATGATGAGGATCTCGGGCACTGCAGTTCCGAGGAAGACCCAACCGATGATCGACCGCTTCGACGCGTTTGGAGACAAATAGCGCGAGAAGTCGTTCCCGTTTTCCGTCCAGCCCAATCCGCTCAGCGCGATGACAAATGCAAGCCCTGCCAGCATCGTCGGCCATCCGGCGCCGTGTGCAGCTGTGAGGTGCGCCTTGTTGAGCGTCAAAGCAGCGAGTATCACAAACATCGCGACGAACGGCACGATAAGGATGCGCAGTGTCTTTACGACCGCGGCATGGCCGAGCACGGGCACAAGGAGCTGAATAAGAACAGCAATAACGATGAAGATCACCTTTGCAGGCGTACCCGTTTGGAACCCCGCCTTCAAGGCGAGCACTTCGGCAGCAAAGACCACGAGGATAATCCCCTCGGTCTCAAAGCCGACTTGGGTCAACCAGTTGAACAGCGCGATGAGACGCGAGCCGTTCGTGCCGTAACTCGCGCGGTTGATCGTCATCGCGGTTGTCCCGGCATTGGGTCCTTGCAAGCTCGCTACGCCAAGCAAGAGATAAGAGATGTTGCCGACGATGATGAGCAAGATGGCCTGGGCAAAGTCCAGTCCGAAGAACGCCATGAGCCCAACGCCGTAAACGAAGTACTCGATCTGTACGCTCGCCCCGGCCCACATCCCGAAGAGATGCCGAGGTTTCGCCCATCGCTCGGACTCTGGGATGTAGTCGATGCCGTGCTGCTCGACGCGGAACGCGTTGTCTACATCCGACAGTTCCCTTTCGCGGATAGCCACGCTTCCTCCTTAATCGACGTTGTGGAATGTTCCCCGTAGCGAGTCTTCGCCCGATACGGCCCGTCATTCGGTGATACTGGGATTTCCCTGTGATTCCACACGCCCGCGTTGCTGCACCGACGTTTCGTGAACCAACGCGAGCCGGCCATCGGAGTTCGACCCCACCACCGAGCGTGGACTTCGAACGAGCCGCCTCTGCGCTGCGCAACGGACCTGCCCAAGCGACGTACAGGCACGGTGGTCGCAAGCCTCGCGGCAACGACCAACGATGTCAATAATTGTCCGGCTCGAGAACGTCGCGACCCTTCGCGCCCCTGCGGATGACCGCGCCACCCCTTCGCACGCCTGATCCGCTTGCTTGCGCGTAAAGAAGATGTGTGTAATACTGTAATTATGGAAAACGAACATGGAAGACGGGGCCTTGGACCCCGAGGGCGCGGCCCCCGAGGCCGTCGCGGGCCAGCGTGGCGTTTCGCAGAGGACCGGCGCGGTCGGTCGTCGACGACCCAAGCAGAGCGCGAGGAGATCCGTGCTTGGTTCATCGGCAATCTCGTCGACAAATGGTTTGTCGGCGAACCCGACATTGTGGTCGACGATTACGAGATCCTCGTCGTAGGCACCTTGCCGCCCGTTGATCTCATCCCCCAGGCCGGGTCGGACCAAGGTATTGCCGATGCCGCTCGCATCGAGCGATTCCGCTCTGACACGCGCGAACGCCGCATCGAAATCGCTCTCGGCGGCGAGGAGAGATTCTCTCGCAAGGTGTCTTGGGGAGCGACTCTCGGCTCGACGACGAGGCTCTTCACGACGGCGAGCGTTCCCGTCATGACGAGGCTTCAGCTTCAACAGCGGCAAATACTCGATACCCTCGTCGACGCGGGCGTTGCCCGAAGCCGAAGCGAGGCACTCGCGTGGTGTGTCGAGCTCGTTGGACGTAACGAGGACGAGTGGATCAACAAGCTACGGTCCGCGCTCGAAGATGTCGCAAAAGCGAGAGACGACGGTCCCTCCTAAGACAAGAAGTGTTTCGAGACCCGACGTGGCCCTTGTGCTTCGCGTGCGTCGTCGGGATCGGACAACCCAATAGACACCGGGCGCTGGATTTCGTCTACGCAGATTCCAGTACCCTGAACCCTCGTGTCCGATGCTGCGACTCCGCCGGATAATGCCAAGAGGGCCAAACACCGGCGTCATCGGACAAAGACGGGCCGCCGTCTCATGTGGTCGGGTATCGGCGTCGGTATTGCCATCGTCGTTCTCCTGTGTGCTGCCGTCGGGTACTCGATCTACCGCAACGACCAGATTCATCACATCGCGGTAGGAAATCTCACGAAGGCGCCGAACGGCGGCATCCAGGACATTCTGCTCATCGGCTCAACGTCGCGATGCGCCCTCAAGGTCCAAAACGCCGCATTCGGTACGTGCGCGCAAGGCGTCACCGGCATCAACAGCGACGTCATCATGGTTCTGCGCCTTGATCCGCAAACCCACCACGTGGCCTTGCTCTCTTTCCCACGAGACACCTTCTTGCCCAATGCGCGACCCCACGAGACGAATCGGATTGACTCGGCGCTTCTTTACGGTCCAAGTCAACTCGTCAGCGTCATTGAAGAAGATTTCGGGATCCCAATCAATCACTTCGTCGAGCTGAACTTCGACAGTTTTCAAGGTGTCGTGAACGCGCTCGGCGGCATTGACATGTACTTTCCCGACCCATTGAAGGACGCGTATTCCACGCTCAACATCAAACAGAGCGGATGCATCCACCTCAACGGTTTCGAAGCGCTGGCCGTCGTGCGGGCACGCCACCTCCAATACGAGGTCGATGGCAAGTGGCACTACGACGGGTCCGGCGACATCGGCCGCATAGAACGTGACCATGAGTTCTTAAGGGTTCTCGCCGCAGCACTCGCAAAGAGGAGCCTGGGTAACCCCATCGTCGACAATGACCTGTTCGGGGCGATTGCTCCTCAGCTCGTCGTCGACAACGGTCTCAGCCTCCGCGACATCGTCGACCTCGTTCTCACGTACCACAACGTCAACGTGGACGCCACACCCGAGCTAACGCTTCCCGTTCGCATCGATCCGTCGTCCAGCTACATCTATGACGGATACAACTACGGCTACATCGTGTTTCCGTCCGAACCTCAAGATCAGCTGACCATCTCACAGTTCATGAAAGCACCGATGGCCGGTCACAGCCTTTCGCCGTCAAAGGCGACCGTCTTCATCGACGGCGGAATCGGATCATCGAGCGATACCGCGGCAATCTCGACGAAACTCAAGCAACTCGGCTTCGACGTCACGGGTTCGACTGAGGTGACACCTGTGGGTCCGATATCAGAAACCGACGTTCTCTACACACCAGGCCACCTCGCCGAGGGCGAGCGCGTGCTCGATTCCTTGGCAGGACCCGTCGCGCTCGGCGAGCAGAAGGAATCCAACGGTGCGGAGGTCACCATCGTCACCGGATCGAGTCTTTCCGTACGGGACGACCCCACCGCGGTTGCACCCGCGTCACCGAAACGAGCGCCGAAGAATTCGCGAAAGGAATCCGCCGTTCGTAATCCTTCGGCATCCGCCGAGCTTGTGGCTTTGATCCAAGCGTCGGTGCTGCAGTCTTCGATCACGCAGGATCTCGAGGCACCGACGTCATCGCACCAGGCTTTACAGCCTTACGATCCGCGCGCCTGTCCGGTCAAGAAGCGCCTGAAGAACAAGACTCCGACGTCGAAGAACTCCTAAGGCATCGGTCCTCGCAGTGGCACGCGCGATCGTTCTTCTATGAGCGACTCTCTTCGCACCGTATCCCCGCTAAGAACCAAACGTCGGTCCCGATCCACCGATTGGGTTGCTCGCCACGGGAACGACCACCGATCCGACGGCCTTGTCATGCCAGGTTTGCTTCTCCCGATCCCAGAGCATCCAGAAGTACCCGAGAAATATGACAAGACCGGAAAAGAGGCTCACGACGTAGCGGACAACCGAGCGGGCGTATCCGATCGACCCTCCGGTCGCGAGTGAGATCACCCTGATCCTGAGCGCCATCGCGCCAAGGGTTTGGCCACGAGGCGATCCGACAAGGGCGATGAAATATACGATTCCGGCGAGCACGCCGATCGTCGATCCTGCGTCGTTCCCAAGGGCGTCCCTAAGGATGAGGTCGACGACATTGAGCAGGACCGAATCCAACAACAACGCAGCGAATCGAATCCAAAAACCGGCACGAGGACCCGACGGTCCCGGCTTTTGGACGGGACCCGACCGGTCCCACGGCTCTTGCATCCGCCCTCAATTCGCTGCGCTCGGACGAACCGCGGCGACTCGTCCCGGCGCCCCCGTTACGAGCAGTGTAGCGAGTAGGTGGTTTCAACCTTTGCGATCTTCTCGGTCACGACGGACGTACCAACGAGGACCGTAGGATGGAAAACGTCGCGTGCACGCTCGAGCGACAGAAGGGACATAAGCAGGCCGCTCGCGACTCGAGCGGAACGCTCGAGACAGCACACGAGCTTGGAACTCCCGTCGGCTTGTCGAAGCACACCGAGTACATGGCTTCGAGGGCCGAGCCGTCGAGTTATCGCCATAAGTCGAAATCCGCCACCCATGAGGAGCAAGAGCAATGGAACAGGTGAAATTTCACTTCGACCCGCGTTGTCCTTGGTGTTACCAGACGTCGCGGTGGGCAGTACGGCTCGAAGAGCTCGGCGAAATCGCCCTCGATTGGGGTGTGTTCTCCCTCGATGTCGTCAACGCAGAAGAGGGGACCGACCTCCGCACGCTCGAAGCGCGATCTGGACCGGCCCTTCGCACGGTAATGGCGATTCGAAAGAAAGGGCACGCGGAATTGGTCGGGGCCTTTTATACCGCCCTCGGGAAGCGCATCTGGGAACAGGCTCCGCCTGAAGAGGACATGGCCGTTGCGGTGCGCGGCGCGCTCGAAGAAATCGGCCTTGACGCTTCGATCTACGAAGAAGCTCTCGCCGACCCGTCCAGCTGGGATGCGGTGCTCGACGAACACGCTCAGCTCGTCGAACGGACCCGCAGCTTCGGCGTGCCAACGATCGTCCTCGACGGAGGTAAGGGACCGGCGATCTTTGGTCCCGTCATAAGCAGCCTTCCGAACGACGACGACGCCGTGGAGCTGTGGCGCCACGTCTCGTGGCTCGCGCGCTACGAAGATTTCTCGGAGCTCAAGCGCGAGCGCGTCACCCCGCCCAATCTGCCCGCCGCGGCGTGGCGGCGCAAGCAAAGCGAGTCAGAAGCCAAGAAGAAGACCTAGCCGCGCTTGGAAGACTTTGCACGCCGAACTTGCGACAAAAGAGCGCCTCGTGGAGGCGAGCACCTCGATAGTTGCGCGCGCAGCGCTAACGAGATGAGGAGGAGAAATGGTCCAGAACCCACCGGCTCATTATTCGCGTGTCATGCCGTATCTGTTCTACGAAGACGTTGGATCAGCGCTCGAGTGGTTGACGAACGTTTTCGGCTTCAGCGAGACGTTTCGAATGCCAGCTAGCGACGGATCCGTCATGCACGCCGAACTTTCGTCAGACGGCGCTACGTTCATGATCGGCGATCCCGGCCCCGAATATCGGAACCCAAAGCGACTTGGCGCTCCCACACAGTGCGTTTACGTGTTCGTCGACGACGTAGACAAGCACTTCGAACACGCGAGACACGCTGGCGCGAAAATCCTTTCCGAGCCGACAGATCAATTTTACGGCGATCGCACCTACATGACCGAGGACCTCGAGGGGCACCAGTGGAGCTTCGCTCAACATGTCCAAGATGTGGCGCGCGAAGATATGCACCCGTAGTGAACAACCCGGAGCCTTCTGCGGCCATCTTTGCTTTTGGCGATGAAGTAAGGAATATCGCGACACACAAGGCCCTATGAGCGACTTACAGCTCCACGGTGTAAAACGACGCGCCACGTATGGCTTCGCCGCAACGATCCTCGCTGATCGCGATCCCGTCATCGCATCGCTGGTCGAATCGGCCGGGTTGCCTCGACTTGGGCGTCCCTTCAAGACGCACTTTGGCGCGCTCGTTCGATCGATCATCCACCAACAGCTTGCGGGTTCAGCCGCGTCGGCGATCCACAATCGACTCATCGAAGCGCTCGACGATGACGTCGACCCCGCGAGAATTCTCGCACTGTCGCCAGAGGCTCTCAGGTCCGCCGGTCTGTCCTCGAACAAGGCTTCATCGCTGTGCGATCTCGCCGAAAAGGTGCTCGACGGGAGTGTCGATTTGGCACCTAGGCGCCTGTCACGCGCGAGCGACGACGAGATCGTGGCTCGCCTGACCACCGTACGCGGCGTCGGGCGCTGGACCGCGGAGATGTTCTTGCTCTTCCAGCTTCGGCGCATCGACGTGTGGCCAACGGGCGACTTTGGCGTCCGACGCGGCTACAGCCTTGCGTGGGGCATTCCCGCACCGACTCCTCGCGACCTCGAGGCCCTGGGCGAGCCCTTTCGACCCTATCGATCGGTCGCCGCTTGGTACTGCTGGCGCGCGTGCGACCTCTACGCGAAAAAAGCCGAGAGCCCGATGGCGAAATGACCGCCACATTCCCATGAGTCAAGGCGAGAACACCTCATCGAGGTCCTCTCGATTTATTCTTGACGATTGCATAGGTATAGAGGCCGAATATCGGGATATGGCCGGTCACGGCCCGTATGCTCTGGGCGGACAATTCTCCCGTATCGTGTCGCCAGACGACAGTCGAGCGCGCGAAGAAAGCGCATTGACAGGAGTGGGGTGCGGATCGGTCTTTTGACAGGCGGCGGCGACTGTTCGGGGCTCAACGCCGCGATCCGCGCCATTGTGCGCGTAGCGACATCTCACGGCGACGAGATCATCGCTTTCCATCGCGGATGGCGCGGGGTGGTCGAAGGGGACGCCTCTCCCCTGTCCTTGCAGGACACCAAGGGAATCCTGCAATCCGGCGGCACGATTCTTGGAACGGCTCGATTTCATCCCGACAGACATGAGGGCGGAATCGACGCCATTAAATCGAGCGTCGTCGAAGAGCGGATCGATGCGCTCATCGTTCTCGGAGGGAACGGAACCCTCGGCTCGGCGATGCACTTGTCGGAGGCTGGTGTGGCGATTGTCGGGATCCCAAAATCGATCGATAACGATGTGGCGGGTACGAATCAATGCATCGGCTTTGACACTGCCGTGACGACCGCGGCCGAAGCGATCGACCGCATACACACGACGGGCGAGAGCCACGACCGGCTCATGGTCGTTGAGGTGATGGGCCGCGCGACGGGTTGGCTCGCGATCTGTTCTGGGATCGCGGCGGGTGCCGACGCAATCTGTATTCCCGAAGAGCCCACCGATCTCGATGAGCTCGCCAGAGCCATCCATCGACGTCACGACAGCGGACCTTCATCTTCCATCGTCGTCGTCGCCGAGGGAGCGTATTCCAAACGCGGTCGAGCCGAGCTCGGAGCTTCATCCGGAGAGGCCGTCGCGACAGCGCTATCCGAACGCACCGGCTATGAGACACGCCTTACGGTGCTCGGTCACATCCAGCGCGGTGGCACCCCAACGGCCACCGACAAGCTCCTTGCGACGCGCTGTGGAGTCGCTGCAATCGAGGCGGTCCGCTCCAAGGCATTCGGAACGATGGTGGCACTCGGGGACGGGGCGATCGAACTTGTTCCACTCTCGGAGGTTGCGAACAGCCCGCGTCCGGTACCCCAGGCACTCTTGGACGTGGCACACCAACTCACCGTGTCGTGACATCGCCCAAGTAGCACTTGTGCTGCACTTGAGCACGCAGTTTCTTCGGGTCGAAGAGAGTTCGACTTCGCACTATCCGGCGAGCGCCATCACTAGTGGCAAGGCGCGAGGGACGCTTCGGCTGTTGATCCCGTACGTCTTGTGCTATGCGGGCTGCATCAAGTGCTCTCGCTCGTACCGCCGTCTCGCTGGCGCAACAGTGGGACAAACGATGGGTGCTCGTGCTGCTTGGTTTGCACTGCGAACACGGCGGCCTCGGTACGCCGCTTCATGCGCAGTTTCATGAGCAGATTCGACACGTAATTCTTGACGGTCTTTTCCGCGAGGTACATCTCGGCCGCGATCTGGCGGTTCGTCTTCCCCTCGGCGATGAGATCAAGGATTCGGCGCTCCTGTGGCGACAATCTCTCGAGGCGTTCGTCTTCTTCGACGCGGCCTAACCGTTCACGCACCCGCGCTACGTGTTGCGGATACATGAGGGACTCTCCACGCGCGGCGCGGCGAACGGATTCGACGAGATCGTTCTCGCGGATCTGCTTCAAGACGTAGCCCGCGGCACCCGCGATCACCGAGGCGAGGAGGGCTTCGTCGTCGGCATAGGACGTGAGCATCAAACAGGCAATCTCTGGGTGATTGGATCGAAGCTCTCTGCATACTTCGATTCCGTCACCGTCAGGAAGCTGGATATCGAGGATCGCAACGTCGGGCTTCGAAATCGGGATGCGCGCCAGTGCCTCAGCGACAGTCGCGGCTTCACCAACAACACTCAGATCACTCTCGGACTCAAGAAGATCGCGCAATCCGTGCCGCACGATCTCGTGGTCATCAAGGAGGAATACTCGTGTCATCTTTCGCCTGCACGTTCGCGATCTAACGGTCTCGTCGCCGCATTCATGCGCTGAACCGAAAGCGCACTGCTCGCGTTTGCCCGCTTATTCGACAAGATCAGCCTAGCCGAGGCACATCATCACCTTTCGTTCAGCCCGCTTTGGGATGTGCATGAATGAGTTCGATGATCGAAGAGTTGTCCAAGAAACCACGCGAGAGAACATCTATCCGTCTTTCTCGAGCAGCGCAGGATGCGAAGGTAAGAAACCAACGCGAGCAATGAAGTGCGCGTCGACAAGACACGACGTGACGATCGTTACAGCCTCAAAGATGTACCAAGTGCTTTGCCTCAACTGAAAGGCTCGCCCATGGCGCGCTCTTCTCGCCGTGGGCTTTCGCGATAAGACGTCAAGAACAACTGCGAGATAAAAGACGCATCTTCACCGATCGCGTCGCTGCCAAGTCCGCGTGTTCCTCAGTGAAGCATCGCGCTCGCCGATGCTTCTTAAGGCGACATCCAGCCACGCATATCCGTCGTCGACAGCCAGAAGGTGTCGCTGTGTCCTTCATGTCGGTCAGGTCCCGAAACTTCACCCTCGCATCTCGCCGTCAAGAAACCCCGGACCTCGACGGTCCACTCTTGGTCGAGCCCTTCACCGAGCGTGCCGGCTTCGAGCGCCGCGACGGTTCCGGCAACAAAGGGGAACGCGGCGCCGAGCAACGACTCGACCACGAGGTCGTTATCGACGAGATAGATGTGCACCGGGACGACGGCTGGAAGTGCCTTGTAGGTCACCGCGAGGCACCCGAGGGACACCGTCGCGAGGTGCTCTAGGCATTCGCGCCGGGACAACTCCTTGAGATCACCAGAGACGATCGCTCCCATACCTTCATGATCACCGGACGAACGCCCGATGCCCAGGGCCAAAGGGCCTGAACCGTGCTCGCCGGGCACTCCTTTCTCGGGGCCCTTCTCGCCGCGATCTCCTCGAGGGTCAGAACAAGAACGGTCGCAGGCGCCAGCGGGACTGGCCGTGCGCGCGGGAGTCAACGAACACTTTGCCTGCATATGGCGGGAAAAGAACCTGGTGGCCTGCACGGCTGCCACCGAGTGGCCACGGACAGACGTCAGGTGACGCCTCGGGAACCTGAACCGATCATGAGGTCGCCCCAAAGGACTCCCACCGGAAGGTAAAGATCGCGCCGAGCAGTCCAAAAAAGCCCCAGATCGCCAGGATGCCAAGGTTGACCGTCGTGATCCCGGTGGAACCGTGTACGACGAACGCGGTCTGCAGGCCTCGTGCCGAGTGCTCGAGAGGAAAGAACTTGCCGATGTCGAGCAGCCATGAAGGCATGAGGTCTATTGGGATGAACACCCCGGAAATGAACGCGAGTATCACGGTGGCAAAGGGGCCGAACGCCGAAGCGGCGTCTGTCGTCGCACAAAGACGAGTCGCCGCCAGTCCAAGGGCAGACATGCACGCCGTTCCGACCTCGGTGTAGACGACAAGACCCCAGAACGTGTCACCGCTCAGCTTCACGTGATAGAACGCGACGCCGATGACAACGAGAATGGCAACGGTGAGCGTCACGACGATGATCGTCCTGCCGATTACGGCTACGAGGTAGACCCATCGCGGCATCGGCGTGCCACGCATCCGCTTGAGGATGCCACGCTCGCGGTCCGTTGTGATGCTGATGAGCACGGTACTGAAGCTTGTCAACATGATCTGATAGGAGATGATCGAAGCGGTGTAATAGGAGGCGACTGGAACGCGCATGCCGTCGAACAGCGTGTAGCCCTTGAAAATGGCGTTGAACAACAACAGCATGAATACCGGCATGATGACCGTGAAGATCAGCGCTTGGGAGTTTCTGATGAATCCCTTCAGCGAGTGGCGCGTCTGAGCGCCCGCCAGCAACACGTCGTTCATTCGGTCTCACCCTCGCCGTTCGGATCGGGCTCGGCCAGATGGACAAAGACGTCATCGAGCGTCGGGATCAACACCTGGATATCTCGCAGCTCGATCCGTTGTTCATCCGCCCAGGTAAGAAGGGCCGTGAGGTCCCGCTGCGCTTTATCTGTCCTGAAGACACGTACCTCGCCGTCTTCTCTCACCGCGGCACCAACGATCGCGATGAGCTGGTCCGCCGTCACCCCAGAAGGGGCGACGAACCTCACTTCCGAGGTGTTTCCGAGGCTCCTTCGGAGTTCCTCGGCGCTTCCTCGGGCGGCAATTGAGCCGGCGCGCAATATCACAATGTCGTCGCAGAGGTGCTGGGCTTCGTCCATGTAGTGCGTCGTCAAGAAGATCGTCTTTCCTGAAGCCCGAAGCGACTCGATCATCGTCCACATCTCGCGACGCGCAGATGGATCCAAGCCTGTCGTCGGCTCGTCCAAGAAGAGGATGTCGGGATTGCCGACGAGGCCGAGTGCCACGTCCACGCGACGCTTTTGTCCCCCCGAGAGCTGACCGATGCGAGCATCAGCCCGGTCGCGAAGCCCTACCGTGGCGATCGTCTCTTCGACGTTGGTCGGATCGTCGAAGTAGCGCGCGAAAATGCCAACGGTCTCGCGCACGGTGAAGACGGGGTTCAGCTCCGATTCTTGGAGCACAAGACCGATCCGATTGCGCCAGGCCCGTCTGGGATGCGCCGGATCGGTGCCAAGCACCGAGACTTCGCCCGAGCTTCGCGTTCGATATCCCTCGAGAATCTCAATGGTGGTCGTCTTGCCGGCCCCATTCGTTCCGAGGAATCCGAAGATCTGGCCCGCTTGGATCTCAAAGCTGATCCCGTGCAACCGCTCGACCTCGCCGTAGGACTTGCGGAGATCGCTCACCTCGACAACAGGAGCCATGGCGGCCGAGCGTAGACGACCTCACACAAGTACCCCTCTTGCGAATCGCGCCGATGTTCTTCGCCACCTCGTCCTCTGGGAGCTCCCTTCACCCTCAAGAACGACCTGGTCGCCGCCGTGAGGAAGAGAGGGCGCAGCTCGAAAGAACGCCCGCCTTTGTCGACTTGGAGGTCGTTCGCGACGTCGGTGACCTCAAAAGATGCTTGACGAACCCTGGAGGTCTTCGTAATGTCCTTGTGTTCGAAATGTCCGGATTAGCCACCGGGCATCCTCAATTCGTCGGGGTCGGAGAAACGGAGGGCGTGCAGTTGGCTCGGTCCAGGCGAATTGCCGTCGTCTTGGCGCTATTGGTGCTCGCTCTGGGCATGAGCGTGTTCACCTCGATGGCCTTCCTTCGTTCGAACCCACCAACGGTCGATTTCACGTCAGGACACAAAGCCGGCGAGCCCGTCAATATGACAGTGCAGACCGTGGGCTCGATCGGATTTGGGCCCCATCCGACCTGGGTCTCCTACCTCACGATGACGCCAGGGGGCAAATGGGTCCACACGACCCTTTGGCAATTGCCGGCACACACCCGCGTGAACGTCACGATCTTGCAATACGACACGGGAAGTCCCCTGCGTAACCAGTTCATAGGCCACGTGACGGGAACGATCGGCGGCACCATGACCGTCAATGGCCGCACGACCTCGCTCATCAATTCCTATGGCGCAAACGGCGTCGGTCACACCTTCACCGTTCCTAGCCTCGGGATAGACGTGCCGCTCCTCGGGAACCTCGCGAGCGCGAAGAACTTTTGCGGTGCCGCGCCGTGCACGACGAGTTCGGCTCACAACGTCGTGAAGTTCTCCTTCATGACTCCCGGACCAGGTGAGTATCCCTGGCAGTGCTTCGTCCCCTGCGGCCTGGGCTATCTCTACGGTAACGGTGGCCCGATGCAAACCATCGGATACATGGACGGATTTTTGGACGTGGTCTCTTGATGGCCGAAGCTTCCCCGCATCACTTCCGGCGGATCTTCACCATCTGGGTCGTGGCCTCCGCGATAGCCGATCCGCTCTATTACTTTCTCGCAGGGCCTCACATCCCTCCGGGCACGATGACCACGACGGCTTCCGGTGCTCAGTTCGACTTCAACGTCTTGTTGATCATCGCCATCCCGGTGATCCTCGCCGTTTGGGTGTACATGGCCTATGCGCTCTTCCAGTGGC
>Ga0181532_10000051_pt1 | contig 117899 bp, 91 predicted proteins | sample PEATcosm2014_Bin_33_FD_119768 | JGI IMG/M metagenome (GOLD analysis project Ga0181532, IMG submission 119768) | Peatland microbial communities from MTU Mesocosm Facility, Houghton, MI, USA - PEATcosm2014_Bin11_30_metaG | ecosystem: Environmental > Terrestrial > Soil > Wetlands > Peat | place...
AGAGCAGGGAGTACACGGTGAAAGCAGTGGGCACGAAGGACGATGGCAAACCAGTTTTTTGGGAAGGCCTTGTCTCATATTCCGGCCTTGAAGCCGTACCGGGGAAAACTCGCCGTACGGAATCTTAGGGGAGGCGATGGAAACGTCGGCATCATTCGAAGCCCGATTAGCGCCATTGCCTTACCCGACAACCGGCATGAAGGAGAGGATGAAAGAGCCTTACAAGAAAGGAGTAGTAGCGATCCACTTGGCCTCGAGTCTTGCGCTGCTACCGCGTTGGTGGCCGTCGCGGTAGGCGTGGTGGGCGAGGAAACTTGGCGCAATCGTGCGCGTCGAAGGCTTTTTGCGTTTTGACGGCGGAAGTGCCACTGACCAGTATCCAGGCACACGCCGTACATCCCCAAGCTGAAAAATTTCCGTTTTCAAGCCAGACAAGCTCTCTCGCCATAAACGGACTGAGCGTAATAGGGCTATCGCGGAGCCGCAATAGCCCAAACAGGCCGAAACAGGCCAGAAGTGCAGGATGTTGGATACCGATAAAGGCGAGAACCGACTGTTTAGTGTTTAGTTTTGCTCAGACCAAAGCCAGAATCTAGCCCTACCATCTCTGCATGGGTGACCTTGATGCCCTACGTGTTCGACTGGAGGGACTATGTTAGGTATGGGTGTGGTCGGAACAATTATTGTGATTCTGGTGATTGTGTGGCTCGTGCGTCGCGTGTGAGGCGAAGCCTATTAGCAGGATTGTTGACAGTAGCGCTCAACCCCGATCATTGGGCCAATGAGTGATCCGTTTTCCGCTCCTACTCAGAAAGCTCGATCCAGAAACGTCAATATCAACCCCGGTTCCAACCCGCCTCTTTCCTCGTGGGACTCGCCCGTTGTCACGGTTCTCCACGAGGCCGCCAAGGACGCTCCGAAACGTCATTTTCATTTCAAATCGTTTTAACGCCAAACCGCACGCATCACACTGGATCTACAGGGTTTGCACGCTCGCTGCAGAAGTTTCTCCGGACAGCAGTGGCGGGGAATGGACAGGATGAAATGATGAAGTCTCCCGGAATGACCTTTCGGCGGGCCATCACTGGTTGTACCTCTTCTTATAAAAATCGAGTTGTTGTTGGAGCTGCTCTTTGCTCAGGCCTTTTGTCCAGTGGTGGTAAGGGCTGTTCATAACCTCTGCGGTCACACCGGGAAGCAGCGCCTCCGCTTCGGGAATGAATTCCGTATAGAACGTCTTCGCGACCTCGTAGAAGCCGTGCCACTGTGTGTAGTCTGGGCCCATCATTGCCGTGCCCATCCGGGCTCGCCGCCCTTGGTGATGCCAGAGCTCATAGTAGGTCCATTCGATCTTTTCATCGAAAGGTGTCTTCGTCAGCTTATTGGCGGCATATAGCTTATCCATGATCGCTTTGGCTGGCTCGGCAAACTTCTCGTTGTAGAGATCGATCGTGTTCTCGTACTGCTTATAGAAGTTCTCGACCCAGCCGGTGGCGTGGCAGTTCGAGCAGACGTCCTGCATGGCGGCACGACGTTTCTCCCAGTTTTCCAGCTTGACGCTCACGACTGGCCGTAGCGTGAAGCTAATACGCTCGCCCACATCGTGCGTCACTGCCTGATTGCTGGTGGCGCTCATGTGACAAGTCGCGCAGGTGGGCGCGGCGGAGTAGTCCTTGCCAACCACCCAGGACTTTGCATCCAGGTTCATCTTGGCGATGTTGGCGCGGAACTGAATGCCATGCTTCGATTCACTGTAAATCTCCATCTGCGGATGATCGGGCCCCAAGTGACACTTTCCACAGTTCTCGGGCTGCCGAGCCAGTGCTGAACTGAAAGAGTGCCGTCCGTGACAGGCAGCACACGTGCCCCGGCTGCCGTCAGGATTCACACGCCCAATCCCGCTATTCGGCCAAGTCTCCGCATCAAACTTGCCGTCTTTCAAGTACTTGACCTCGCTGCCGTGACACTGCCGGCATCCGTTCGCTGCAGCTGGACCGCCCTCAACTACCTCTCCCAACATGTTGTCCAGAGACCCGATGAACTGTGCTGCCTGAGCATGATGACTTTTGGCGAACTGTTCGACTTCCTTGCCGTGACAGCGCCCGCAGTAGTTGGGCGTGACAATCACGGCGATGCGATGGCCGTAGTGCTCAAACGTTGCGGGATCTTTCTCATTGGCACGATGGCACGAGTAGCAGTCCACATTCTTCTTGGCGTGCGCGCTTTCTCGCCATTGCTCCACAATTCCCGGCGTACTGCTGCTGTGGCAATCCAGGCATGCCTGGCCCTCCGTGGATGCTTGGGCAACTGTAATCAGCGGAAAGAGGAGAAAACTGAGAAGAACCACAGAGCGCATGGCAACCTCCGCAGGCGAGCCAGACCAACCCTATGCAAAGGGGCGGCGATAAGTCTGTGACCAACGTCACGGTTTCGAGCCTGTTACTGCGCCTGTTCCATCGCAATCGCTCGCGGGAACAGGATGTTGTTTTCCAGGTGAATGTGCTCATGCAGATCCGCCTCGAACTCGGACAATACCCTGTAGAGCGTTTGGTAGCTGACGCACGCATCGGTCGGAGGCGTGTACGCACGGCTGGCCTCGCGAATCGCACGCAACGCAGCACCAGCGGATTCGTGCTCCTGCTCCATCATCGAAACTGGATTTTGCACACTTCCGAACGGCGGCGGCAGCGCCGGCTCATGCTGCAGAACCGATTCCTCCATCCTGACGATGTATGGAAACAGCACCATCTCTTCCTTCATCATATGCATCGTCAGTTCCTGCGCCAGCCCGGTGAAGCTCGCGCGAACGTGCAGCAGTTCGGGATGGTTTTTGCCATGGACTGAGCACACTTTCTCGAGCAAAGAACCGAGTCGGGCAATCTCGGCGCGCGTGTATTTATGATGAGTACTCTTGATGTGCGCGACCAGATCGCCCAGCGGCTCCCTTTGCCAGTCATGGATCTTCTGCGCTGTCTGCGTTGCCTGTTCCGCCATTTCGAGGGAATCCAATACCTGATCCACCGGCAGATTGGCCACCCGGCACGCTTGTTCCAACGATTGATTGCCGCCACAGCAATAGTCGATGCCCAGCTTCTCAAAAACCCGGGTTGCAGCAGGGTTTTCCAGGGCTAATTCCCGCACAGTTTTCTCAGTAGTCATATTCATCGCGTCCTCCTCGGCAGCGCGTCTCCATTGCTGGCGACGCGGTTGATGTTCTGAGGTTAGTGGAACAATAGCAGCGTGCCGATGACTTTTGTCACAGCGACCGAGAGAAGTCGTCAGACTTGGGTTGGGAAGGTCTCGAAAGAGCTATTGGGCAGATCGGAGTTCAGCTTCTAAAGCCTTCGGATCGTGGATGAGCACGCTGCGTCCATCGATCTTCACCAATCCTTCGGATTGAAAACGGGAGAGATTCCGGGACACCAGCTCGCGGACCGTTCCGATCTGCGAGGCCAATTCCTGGTTGCTGACCGGCAAAGTGACTTCCACTCCGTCAGCTGTGCTCTTGCCTTTGGTTCGGGCAAGATGCAAGAGGAACGACGCCAGCCGGTGCCGCACTGTTGTGAACGAGAGTTCCTCGATGATTCCCACGAGTCGCCGCAGCCGAGCACCGACCACGCCCAGCACCTTGAGAGCAACTTGAGGATGAGCCAGGCAGAGTGCCTGAAAGTCCTGCCTGCTGACAAACAGCAGCGTAGCGTCATCGACGGCGGTCACCGAGGCCGGATAGTTCCCTCCATCGAAAACTGGCAATTCTGCGACGGAGCTGCCCGGTCCATCGATACTGAGAACCTGTTCACGTCCACTGGAGGAACTCTTGAAAATGCGGAGGTGTCCGGACTCAACCACGTAGAGTCCCGCGCACGGTTCGCCCTCGCTGAAAACGGTTTCGCCTGGGGAAAAATGGCGAGGCGCTGCTCGCTGGGCCAGAAAAGTGACTTCAGATTCCGTGAGCCCAGAGAAGATCTGGACCTTTGCCAGTGTCTGAGCGTGGTCAACCTTGATCTTCGCCACGGCGGCTATTGTACCGAAGCAGCCAATGGACAAGCACGGGGGCGAACCCCTAGGCGGCTTTTCTCACGTCGGGCGGGAATGGTGCCGCATTGCCGACTGTCCCCGATCACGGGCAAACCGGAACTAATGGCTCCGGATTAGACGCGATAAACGCCCTTGTCGTCACGGCATTGCATCCGCTGGCGGATGCTGTGCTCTCTGGCAGTGTCGTACAGCCTGCGGTTGCCGTGTTTCTTGATGATGGCGGCGGAAGACTCCACCTCATCTTCTTCTTGTGCGACGCACAAACTGACACATATATCTTGACACAAGTGCTTGCCAAGATTATAGTTAACTCGAATGCTGCATTGCAGCATATTCGGAGGTATGATATGTCAGCCACCACAAAGACCCAGAATTCCCGGACTCATTCCCGGGAGCCGTCCTTGGTTTCTAGTCTATCGGGTTGGGCGCAACAGGGGGTTCAGAACTTCCTCGCCACGCCACGGAGCCTTCTGGACCTGGCAATGCGGCAGAATACAAACGTGATGCATTTTCTGCGACAGCAATTGTCCGACCCTCATCATTCTCCTCGCGCTGTCCTGAGCGAGATGGCCGGGGAGAGCATGACGAACTTCATTGAAGCGCAGAAGGTACTTCTTGATCTGAGCAAGCAACAGAATGAAATTCTCATGATCGCTGTGAAAGAGCGCATCGGGGAGGGGCCCGCGGCGCATGCCACGGCCGACCTTCTGCGGCGTAGCGTAGATACCTTCATCCACATGCAGGAGGAGTACCTGAAGATCGCCGGCAAGCAGACCCATATTTGGGTGGAAGCCGCTAGGACCGGCAAGCCGTTACCAGGCCGAGCGCCCTTGGTGGGTCTGGCCCGCGAGGGTATGGAGAACTTTGCCAAAGCGCAGAAGCAATTCTTGGATGTCATCGCCGAGGAGACCGCCAAGGTCAGCGGCAGCAAACGCACCGCCATTAAGAAAATCAAGAAGACCGAGTTGTCCAAACTGGCGCGGCAGGCAGCCGAGTTGTTCATCAATACGCAAGAGAAGATGGTGAAGGTAGCCGGCAAGCAGATGAACGCCAACGTGAAAACTGCGGGCAAGACCCTGGAACTCCTGCGGCCATTTTCGAAGACATTGATGGATGCAATGGTAAAGCCGACTGGTGAGCACAAGCGCGCGGGCAAGCCAGCTCGTCGCGGGAAGAAGAAGGAAGCGCCGGCAGCGGCCGCCGCCTGACAGCGGAACGAGGTGGAGCTGTCATCCTGAGCGAAGTGTGGCTTGAGCGAAACGCGGGCCATCCGAGGAGAACGATCCCTGCACGGTCGAGTGCATCAGACCGGGTGAGGTCAGTGTCTGGGAACGGCCTGCTTCGAGCGTTGTGAAACAGCACGGGGAAGGTCGGACGCTGAGGTACGCGAGCCCAAGGTCCTCTGACTCCGCAACCATTCGCTTAGCGAAGTGGTCACCCCGCTCCAGATGACAAGTTAATCCCAATTGACCATCGGAGGAACCCCGGCTCGATGGTGCGATTGCGACGTCGACGAATCTCGCCTGCCGCAGGATCCTGCTCTTGAACGTCTAGAACATTACGAGGCGGGCCACAAGGGGGGAACAATGGAAAACGCGCTCGGTCTAGTGATGACTGGCGGGGGTGCTCGCGGCGCTTATCAAGCCGGTATTCTTAAACGCATTGGCGAGATAAAACGAGTTCAAACGCACGGCAATCCTTTTCCTATCATAGGAGGCTCTTCCGCTGGAGCGATTAATGGTGCTGCCCTTGCCGGGGGTAGCGACGATTTTGCTTCGGCGACCAAAGTTCTCGCACGGGTTTGGTCGGGTCTCAGACCTTCCGATATCTTTCACAGCGATGTTTTATCACAGGCCCGTAATTCCCTTACCTGGATACTAGATCTCTCCTTCGGAGGAGTTCTTGGAGGGGGTCACGCCCACTCTTTATTAGACGCGACTCCTTTGAGGCACTTTCTCAACGAACATCTCCATTGCGAGCGAATCCACGACAATATCAAGCGAGGGCATCTCTACGCACTCGCTATTTCCGCGACTAACTATACCTCAGGGAAAAGTTATCTCTTCATTCAAGGACTGAAGGGCCACGCTATGTGGAACAGAAGTCGGCGTGTGACAGTTGCGACAAAGATTACTGTCGACCATGTTTGCGCGTCGGCTGCTATTCCTTTGATCTTTCAGCCTGTAAGACTCAAGACAGCGCAAGGAACGGCTTTTTTCGGCGATGGTTGTGTGCGCCTTCAACAACCTCTTAGCCCGATCATCCGTCTGGGGGCAGAAAAGGTTTTCGCGATCGGTGTCCGCTGCGACAATCTCGAACCTCAAGCAGAACCCGTGGATCAGAGAGATCCTTCGCTAGCGCAAGTCATGGGAGTTCTCTTTAACGTTATGTTCCTTGACCATCTTGCAACTGACATCGAGCACCTTGAGCGCTTGAATCAGCTGCTCGGCAGTGGCCAGGTCAGCCAGTCTGGTGTTGAAGGATGTGAAAGGATACGGCCTTTAGCATCATTTCTCATAACGCCTTCGGTCGATCTGTCACAACTGGCAGAGCAGCACCAGAAAGACATGCCCTATCTTATCCAGTACTTTGTAAACAGTTTGGGACGAGATGCGGCTTCATGTGCCGATCTGATGAGTTATTTGCTATTCACATCAGCGTACACGAGTGCCCTCACTGAGATTGGGTACAATGACGCCAGCCAGCGAATCGATGAGATCGAGAGTTTTCTCTATTCTCCTGATGATGGGGCCAGCGAAAACCCTCGAGCCAGCGCAGTCGGAACAGGTAAACCAGGACAGGCAGGCTCGTTGGCGAAACGGGCCTCGAACTCGGTCATGTCTCGCGGGTAATCCCGCTGGAGAGATTTCTCCGGTAAACGGTTTTTATTACAGCTTTCCGTGTCCTCCGGTGCAATAGCTTTTCCGCTGTCGTTTCACAAAGCCTGTCCGTCAGCCTGCACGAGTATATGATTCACCTATCGAATCGTTGGGGCCGGCCCCACGACAAGAGATTCGAAATGAAGCCGCTTTTCATCATGACCAGCGGAGTGGGATAGCTGCATCCCGCTCGCTTGTACTCTCGGGGGCTTAAGCCGATGTCGGCGCTTGCCACGATCGTCGCTACGCTTACAGCCGTAACCTGGTCTTACCTCGTCTTTGCTCGGGGGGCTTTCTGGCGTCTTAAGAGCGCTAAGGTCGATGCCAGTGACAAATCGGGATTCTCGGGCTGCATCGCCGCGATAGTTCCGGCCCGCAATGAGGCAGAACTGATAGCACCGGTGGTCACATCCTTATTAAATCAGCGCGTGGCTATGCCGGTCTTCCTCGTAGATGACGAGAGTACAGATGGTACGGCGGATGTGGCACGGCGCGCTGCAGAAAAAGCGGGCAAGGCCGGTGCGCTTATTGTGATTCAGAGCAAGCCCTTGCCGGCGGGGTGGACTGGGAAATTGTGGGCGATGCACCAGGGCATTGAGCGGGCACGCGCGTTGAATCCCGCATGGCTCATGCTCGCAGACGCTGATGTAGTGCACGATGCAGAGACAGTAGCGAATCTGGGTTGCATTGCTTCGCAAGGTCATTACGATCTGGTCTCGTTTATGGTGAAGCTGCATTGCGAGAGCCTTCCGGAAAAACTGCTCATTCCCGCCTTCGTATATTTCTTCTTCATGCTTTACCCGCCAGCCTGGATTAGCGACACCCGGCGCTCGACCGCCGGCGCGGCCGGGGGCTGCATGCTTGTGAGATCAGAAGCTCTGGAACGCGCCGGAGGACTGGAAGCCACGCGCGGCGCGCTTATCGATGATTGCTCTCTGGCGCGGCTCCTGAAGCAGCACGGCGGCCGACTATGGATAGGATTGACAGATCAGAGCCAAAGCTTGCGACGATACGAGACCTTCTCGGATATCGAGCGCATGGTCTCGCGCACGGCATTCAACCAGTTGAAGCACTCTTCGCTGCTGCTACTGAGCACGATTGCGGGCATGATGATCACCTATCTGGCGCCTCCACTGTTGCTCACCGGCAACAGGCTGGCGTTCTTTATGGGCGCTGCGGCGTGGGCGGCCATGACGATGACGTACTCGACCATGGTGCGCCACTATCGACTGAACCCCGCATGGGCATTGGCCCTGCCGCTGGCGGCCCTGTTTTATCTCGGCGCGACCATGCATTCGGCGCTGAAGTACTGGAGCGGCAGTGGCGGTGACTGGAAAGGGAGAGCCCAGGACGTTCACGACCGCCACATCACTGAGACTCCCCTCCGTTAGATCAGCAGCTTGTGTCGAGCAGACGCAACGCGCAAATGCCACTCGATCTCTTTACTAAGCCTTCTCGACCCGCTGTACCTGGACCCGCTGAACAACGACAAAGCTTCTCGGGTCGCCCTTTCGACGATTCTGGATGTCCCACTTTCGGGCTAAACCGAGTGGTCTTGCGCACTGAAAGCGGGAGTCTCTTGGCAGAGCATTGAGAGTGGAGCGTCGGGCTCTCATCGGGAACGGTTTGACGTTCTTCTACCCAAGAAAACACCGCCGGAACCGATCCGGTGGCGCTCGACGCTTATGTGGCCAAGGCCTACCGGAACTTGGAGGTCTCCTCTCTGGCCGATTTGAAAATAGCGTCCCAGCACGGTTGGGACCTGCCAGTTTGGGAAGATCCGCACACGCGGAAGGCGCAGTGCGTGAGAAAGGAGGTGGAGCGTCATGAAACTCCCAACTATTAAACCTCGCACCTCTGCGAATTAAACGGGGAAACCTGCTAACTTTCGCTTGGCTGTTACTCTCCACAGGACTTTTGGCCGCACAGGTCACTTTTTCAGTCGGACCCCTTCTGCTGCATCATGTGAGGACGCAGGCTGCCACGGAAGCGATCAATGCTACGCCAAAGGAGAGTGAAAGACAGTGCTTGAATGCCGGTTCCACGATTGCCCCGTCGAACAACGCCGTTTCCGTACATGCATCACGAAAAGCTCTCTCCCTCTTCCTTTAACACCGGGATTCACAACCCGCTGTGACCGCGGTCACCAGTTTCGGCTTGGAGTCGGTGGCATTGCAATTTCTTGGAGAAACGGAGTGTAATAAGAGCAGGGAACTTCACGGGTTTGTCTTCGAAAGGGTCCGCCGCCATCGGCGAGGCTTCCATGAACACTCTGATACATCTCAAAAGGCACGGCGCAGTCCATTTTCACCTGCACCCGTTGCTTGAGACGTTCTGACTTATCGCGAGCTTCCTGGTAGCGGTGATTGTCGTACTGATGCTCGTCTCGTCAGCGAGATAGAGGGCAGACCTCGCAAGCCGGATATCCCATCCACAAGAAAGGGAAGAACAGTAATGTCTCATCGGAGTTGTTACAATGTCCGGATTTCCCACACAGCTTCCGTGGAGGCGCTTCGCCTGCCTTCTGCGTGACCTCGGCTACCGTCCGCTGAAGTCGCATCGGGGGTCAGTGAGGCAGTTTTTCAACCCCACGCGCAGCCCAAACCTGGTCTCGTTCCACGAGCCTCATCCGGGCGACACGCTGCACAAAGCAACCTTGCACGACTCTCTACGGAAGCTCCAGCTCAGCCCGGATGAATTTGTTCAGCTGCTTGGGAGACGTTGAGCAATCGCGATGACCCGAGTTACAGCGCCAGAAGAAGCAGTTCGGTCTTCTGGGTGTTGACCACTTGCTGCAGGTCCTTGGTGCAGCTCTCATAGTCCAGCGACCCGGCGAAGCCGAGGCTGCAGCCGGGGTACAAGAGGCGTAAAATCAGAGGACAGAAGCGGTGGAACGTGGCCTCTCTCTCAATTTTCTTTCCAGAGGGCGTATCCGATGAGTACAGCATGAGCCTGATGGTTGAAGTTCGAAACAGACCATGGAAGGAGAATGGCTCAGACTACATTTCGCACTGTGCATTGTCGACTATTCTTGCAGGTGCAGCTAGTACCTCTAGCCCCCGGACCAGTTAGAAAGAGTTTCAATCAGAGGGCTCCGATCAATGAGAATCGCACAGGTTGCGCCACTTTACGAAAGCGTTCCCCCCAAACTATATGGGGGTACGGAGCGTGTCGTATCGTCGCTTACCGAGGAATTGGTCCGTCTCGGCCACGATGTCACTCTGTTTGCGAGCGGCGATTCCCTGACGGCTGCCCGTCTGGTCCCAGCCTGCAAGCAAGCTTTGCGACTGGATTCGAGCTGCGTGGACCAGTTGGCACATCACGTGGTAATGCTGGACCAGGTCTTCAGCGAAAAAGAGCATTTCGACTTAATTCATTTTCACGTTGATTACTTGCACTTCCCGTTCAGTCGCCGCCAGCAGATCGCGCATGTCACAACTCTTCATGGCAGACTCGACCTTCCCGATTTGGTGCCCCTTTATCGGCACTTCAGGGACATACCGGTGATCTCAATTTCAGATGCTCAGCGCAAGCCTCTACCTTGGGCGAATTGGCAAGGCACGGTCCATCATGGTTTGCCGCGAGACTCCTTTTCTCTGGGCGGCGGAAAGGGCCAATACCTCGCATTCCTCGGACGGACCTCCCCTGAGAAGGGTTTAGACCAGGCTATCAAGATTGCGAAACGAGCTGAAATGCCGCTGAAGATAGCAGCCAAGATCGATCGAGTTGATGTGGAATACTTTGAGACCGTTATCAAGCCGCTCCTGGACCATCCTCTCATTGAGTTCATCGGCGAAATTGGCTACCCAGAGAAAAATGTGTTCTTGGGCAACGCTGCTGGACTTCTCTTTCCCATCAATTGGCGCGAGCCTTTCGGCTTAGTGATGATTGAGTCCATGGCTTGCGGCACGCCAGTGATTGCTTACCCGCTGGGTTCCGTTCCTGAGGTCATGCAAGAGAGAGTCGCCGGATTTATCGTGCCTGACTTGGAGCTCGCTGTAAAAGCAGTAAAGAGACTTGGAGAAATCGACAGAAGGAAATGCCGCCGGTACTTTGAACAGCATTTTAACGCCGAGCGCATGGCGCAGGATTACTTGAACATTTACCAACGGCTGGTTCGAAGGGAATCCTCATCGATCACCGTTTCCGACGGAGGTCTCAGTTGGACCAAGACGGCGTGACCCAGCAGTACTACATAGCTACGACGTCATCGCCTGCGGATGACCGGGCCCGAGTTCTAAAATACGGTAGACTGTTCTCCGTGTTCGACCGGGTGGGGGATATCCAAACGTCCGGACTGGGCGAGGAAGGACTTTTCTTTCAAGGCACCCGTCACCTTTCGGAGCTCCTCCTTCACCTATGGGGCGCTCGCCCATTGCCTCTTAGTTCCACCATTGAGACAAACAACTTTCTCTTCACTGCCGACCTCACCAATCTCGACGTCTTCCACCTCGATGGAGTTGCCATACCTCGCGGCACGCTCCACCTGCAGCGATCCAAATTCCTGTGGCACGATGTTTGCTATGAGGAGTTCGCGTTCGTTAATTATGGACTTTCAGCCCTGCTGCTGCCATTCAGCATGACTTTTGGCGTCGACTTCGCCGACATCTTCGAAGTGCGTGGTATGCACCGGCAAAAGAAAGGGCAGCGATTGGAAGACCAAGTTGAGAAGGACTTCGTGCTGCTCTCGTATAAAGGTCTGGACAACACAATTCGTCAGACTCGCCTTCGATGCGATCCCGCTCCCAAAACCATCTCGGCATCGGAAATGCAGTTCGAAGTGCATCTCCAGCCGAGACAGAAGGCAATCTTCCGTTTATCAATTTCTTGCGACTCCCGCACCGTCCACGATTCGATTGGCTATTGCAGCGCGATCGTTTCTGCCAGGGGCGAACATAAAATGGTCGCCGAAACGTTTCCGCTGATTCACAGTTCAAATTCTCGTTTTAGTGATTGGATCAGTCGTTCGGTTGCCGACGTCCAGATGCTGATGATCGGCAACCCAGAAGCAAATTATCCCTACGCAGGAGTACCGTGGTTCAGTACGGTCTTTGGCCGGGACGGGATCATTACGGCGCTCGAAATGCTTTGGCTCAGCCCCTGGATTGCCAAAGGCGTTCTACAGTATCTAGCGGGGACGCAGGCAAAAGATTTCAATCTAGCGATTGAAGCCGAGCCCGGCAAGATCTTGCACGAAATGCGCAGTGGAGAGATGGCTGCTCTGGGTGAAGTCCCGTTCGGGCGCTATTACGGGAGTGTAGACGCGACTCCTCTCTTCATCGTGCTGGCCGGCTCCTATTACGAGCGGACGGGTGATCGCGAGTTTCTGCAGCAGTTGTGGCCGCACATCGAGCTCGCGCTGCAATGGATTAAAAAATTCGGAGATCTGGATGGCGATGGCTTTGTGGAGTACGCACAACGCTCCAGCAAGGGTTTGGTCCAGCAGGGATGGAAAGACTCGAATGATTCAGTTTTCCACGCTGATGGAACGTTGGCGGAAGCGCCGATCGCTCTATGTGAGGTGCAGGGTTACGTATACGCGGCCAAATTGGCAGCGGCCCGACTAAGCGAAATGTTGGGTGACCAAGAGAAATGCAATGCCCTCGAGTCTGAGGCAGAAAAACTCCGCATAAACTTTGAAGAGGCTTTTTGGTGCGATGATCTGTCCACCTACGCGGTGGCGCTCGATGCGCACAAAAAGCCGTGCCGAGTGCGAACATCGAATGCGGGGCACTGCTTGTACGCTGGAATCGCCAGTTCTGACAAGGCTCGGTTGGTGGCAGAAACGCTGTTGGGCTCGGATTCCTTCAGTGGCTGGGGCGTCCGGACTGTCGCTGCGGGGCAAGCCCGTTACAATCCACTCTCTTATCACAACGGTTCCATCTGGCCGCATGACAGCTCCATCGTTGCGAGCGGCCTCGCGAAATACGAATGTAAGGACATGGCGGGTCGAATCCTGCTCGGCCTGCTCGACGCGAGTAGGTGGGCGGATCTTGCCCGTCTTCCTGAATTGTTCTGCGGACTCGATCGTCGTCGCGGCGAAGGCCCCACACTTTATCCCGTCGCTTGCTCGCCCCAGGCCTGGGCGGCGGGGGCAGTATTTTTGCTGGTTCAGGCGTGCTTGGGAGTTTCCATCCAGGGGGCCAGCAGCCGGATTCTGTTTGATCGTCCGTACCTGCCAGAGGGTATCCCGCAGCTGTGGATTAAGGGTCTTCGCACCAGCAAGGGTTCTGTGGATGTATTTCTTGAACGCCGAGATAATACTGTGCGAGTTGAGGTTACGGACCAAAAAGGCGAGATCGAAGTAGTCGCCACACCGTCCGCCGAGGCCCTAAACATAGTGTAGAAATGACAAACTAAGCCGATGATGGCACGCGCTCGGTGCTGGCGATACCTCTTGGCTCAACTGACGAGTTCGGTCAGGCTCCTCTCCGCCCGCATAGAGAAATATCGCCTTCGCACCCGCAACCGGGTTCTGAGTTTCGCCTGGAACCTGGCGGCCCACCCATTGCAATGAAAAACGCGCGGCTGAGGCTCAGTGATTCTAAATGAGTTACGCGCTGTCTTTCGACGGAGTGAAATCGCTGCTTTTCGACAATTGAAGTGGGGACTAGTTTGCGGCTAGTCGGCGCAAGAGAATCCCGCCGCTGATTGCAATTTCAAGTTATCATTTCAGTGAACTGGCGCTGTTACCGCTGATTGCGACCTCGGGAACAGTGACAAAATCATTGGGGGGAAAGCATGGCGATTAACGTTGTGCGGACACGTGACGGAAGCGACGACTTCATACGCTTTCAGCCAATGGAGCGCCTGAAAGTATATTTGTTCGGGGCAACCGTATTGTTTGCTTCGTTTGGGATGGGTGAAGCGGTCTATCGACTCTTGTTTTCAGAGTATGACGGGATGACCGATCGTATTCCGGTTGAGGTGCTGTTTGGCTTGGTATTTGCCTGGCTCGCCACTAAGTTCGTCGGCGGCGTTTACAGAAATCGCAAGGAGAGGAGCGCAAGGCTCAACTTCATTTGGACTCGGAATCATCAAATACGAGGCGCTCTGGAAGGCATCACTCCGTTTGCCCACCCATCGAAAAACCAACAATCAATCAGAGTGATCCGTGAGGAAGTCGATAGGATTGAGTGGGCGCTTAAGGAGATCTTGCCGCGCTAAGCTTCTCGGCCAAGCCGCAACTGGAATAGCGCTTTCAACAGCACCGGGTACCTCGCGCGATGCGGTCGAACCTTCAACCCCCTCGTCGCTTTGTTTGTCTGGAGCCACACAGCATTTAGGTTTTACCTCAATGTTCGGGAGCTCTACTGCCGTTGGAACAACTCTGCAAGGTCCTGATTAGAAAACTACCCCTTTGTAAACCCCCGAGTTGAAGTCAAGGAGTCCAATCTCTACGGGCGTCCACGCGAGCGATTCGGGGCCCGTTTTCTAACATCGCTCCGTAGCTGTTAAGTGGAGATCTCTTGGTCGGGGTCGGACCCGAAAAAGCTCATCGGTCGAATTCCACAAACTGACCTCACGAAACCGGCGGGGTAGCTGAAAACGATGGTCCGCGGGAAGGGCACAGAGGATTGGTGCAAATGTTGGGCGCACGCATCATGCTCCTCACTAAGAGCACGAGATGACTCTCTGGTGGTCTGCCAAGCATTCGGACTTGAGGGATCACGGGCAAAGGGGTTCGAGATTGTCTGCGACGAAGCGTTGCCCCCTTGTTCGTATTTCGTAACAAGGGAACGTGCAGCAATCTTTCTTGTTGACATCCCAGAGAACGAAGCGTAGCTTGCCGAGCATTCAGCGAGTCGGAATTCCCGAGAGAAACTGATTCTCCGTCTCGTCATTCATTGTCCTGCTCGCTGCTTCCCCTGAAGTGCACAACATCCGGCGACGCGGATTGCCGTTGGGCTCGACTGTTTCGAAGATTTCGCGATCTGAAAGCAGACCTGCGAACAAGTAACAAGGTCCTCAGTCGCGCGTTATAGACGATCTCTAAACGGCAAGGCTGGCTCTCATGCCGGCACAAAGGACTGCCAAATGATTCAAATGATGGCCTTGGTTCTAGCGCTGAGTTGGGATAGTTTCGTCATTGGACTCTTGGATGGGTGCCTAACCATCAGTAGACCTCGAGTGCCCCGACTTCTGGCGCTTTTTGCGGTTTGTGAAGGCGGAGCGGTCGCCGCCGGAATGTGGCTTGGCCACGCGCCAGAATTGCAGTTGACGAAAATCGCCGATCTGCTCTTCTGGGCGTCATTGCTGTTGGTCCTTCTTCTCGCTCTCCGCAAACCTAAGGAATCCTCGCACACAATCAATCGAGCGGTTTACTTGTTACCAGCCTTGCTCAGCGTTGACAATTTTGCATTAGGTCATGCCTTCAGTGCGACGGGCGTCCCTGCGATCGTGTGCGTCCTTGCCGCGGGAGCAACCAGTGCTGCCCTCTTTGGCTTCGGTGTTATCTGCGGAAGAGTGGGAAGAGCGTGCCTGACCCGACGAACTTCCATTCAGCTTTTCGGCACTGGGAATTAACCGCGGCCGAGTAGAGCCGGCAAAGAGGTTAGTGGAAACTGTTTGCTGATTAAGACAAGGATTCGCAAGGCCCCGTTCTCGCTTCAGTTTTTGCAAATGCCACCTATCCCGTCTTGGAGCACGCGCTATGGCCAACGATGTAACCACCTACCATTACGACAATGAACGGACAGGCTGGAATCGCAAGGAAAAGCATCTGACCCCTGCGGCCGTTGCCGGCCCAAAATTCAAGGAACTTTTCCGGTACAGCAGTGGCGTCATTGATGACATTGTGCGCGCCCAGCCCCTGTATCTGGAAAAAGTCGTTATCGGTCAGAAGAGGTATAACGTCGTGTTCGTGGCGACAGAGTCCGCCACCATCTATGCCTTCGATGCCGATGTGGTTCATACCGGATCCAATCCGTGGCTTTGGCGGCGGTCTCTGGTAAATACTGCAGCACAGGAGACCGCTTCACAAGACGGCGGTTTAAAAGGTACCCCGGTAATTCATCGTTCGAAGCGCGCGATGTACGTTCTCGGTCGACTCCAGGATAAGAATCACAATTACTTTTTCCGACTTCACGGAATCGACTTCACTACCGGGTTGGACCTGCCAGGGCTGACGCCGCAAGTCATCGACAGCACAACCGTTCTTACGGTGGCCGGAAATGGTCAGCCCTCGACAACTCCAGGGCAGGTATATTTTGATCCGCAAATGCAGTGGAATCGTCCTGGTCTTCTTTTTGCGAACCATACGGTTTATGCCGCTTTTGGATCGACCGGTGATAACGCTCCATATCATGGATGGGTTCTTGGTTTCCGGGCGAGAGATCTCAAGCTGAAGCACGTGTTCTGCTCTACTCCTGATGCTGCGGGGCAAGACTTGCAATGCTGGAGCGACCCGGATTTGGGTGGCGGGTTGTGGCAGGCTGGCTTCGGAATCGCCGGCGATAAGCATGGACATGTCTATTGTGTCACCGCCAACGGGCTGTTTGGCAGCAGCGGAGGAGGAAGTCCTGCACGAAACTATGCAGATTCGCTGCTCAAGCTCGCTCCCAATCTCAAGTTAGTTGGATCTTTTACGCCGCCCGATCCGCTGGCCTTGACGGCGCAGGACATTGATTTTGGTTCCGCAGGTACGGTGGTTTTGCCAAACGGGATCGGCGGAAGAGACTTTGCTATCGCGTGTGGCAAGGATGCGATTGTCTACCTCGTAGATCGTTCCGAACTCAAGCCTGCACATCTCGGAGAAGTTGGCATCTTCCGATCTATGACAAGACTCACTTCAAACCCTGGAGCTACTGCTCCCGGGTGCGGATCTGGTCCTGGCGTTTGGGGCGGACCTGCTTATTACGGAGGGCACCTGGGTCATGTCATCTACTACTGTGGTGACAAAGGACCTCTTCAGGCACTCGTCCTGAAGATGAATGACAAGATCTATCACAACTGGCAGAAGACCCCAGGGGGAGCTTGGGCAGGAGATACCACTCTCGCTGGCCGAGCGAAGCAGATCGCAGCGGCCATAAATAAAGATGGCCGGCTCGAGATTTTCTACATCGACCCAAAGAACAAGACTTACCACAACTGGCAAAAAAACGCGGGCGGAGCTTGGGCCGGCCAAACTCCTCTCGGCGGTTGGGCGAAACAGATCACCGTCGGGTCAAACCAGGATGGAAGGCTTGAAGTCTTCTATATCGGCGCGAATGACAATATTTACCACAACTGGCAGGTCACTCCAGGCGGAACCTGGGCTGGAGAAAGTGTGCTCGGCGGAACTGCGAGGCAGATCTGTGTCGGTAGAAATCAAAACGGAACTCTGGAAGCTTTCTACGTCGGCATCGACGACTTGCTCTATCACAACTGGCAGATGACCGCGGGCGGAGCATGGGCCGGAGAGAATCTCCTGCCCCTAGGCCCTGCTGGACTTCGTGCCGACGGATTCACAACCATCGGAGCCGCGCAACAAATCACCGTCGCTCTCAACAAAAACGGAACTCTCGAGGTTCTCTATATCGGGAGCGATTTCAACCTCTACCACAATTGGCAGACCAGCCCCAGCGGGCCTTGGTACGGCCAGACGAACGGCGAGACTCCTCTCGGCGGATCGGCGAAGATCGTCACTGTCATCGGTAATCAGGATGGCCGCCTTGAGGTTTTTTACATCGGCACCGATAGCAATCTCTACCACAACTGGCAAACGACGCCGAATGGCCCGGCCTGGGCAGGTGAGAGCGCTCTGAATGGATGGGCGAAGCAGATCGCGGTTGGCGCGAACCAGGACGGACGTCTGGAAGTCTTCTACACTGAGAAAGACGACAAGATCTATCACAACTGGCAGGTCAGTGCGGGCGGCAGCTGGTCCGGAGAAAAATTGCTGGGAGGTTCAGCGATGCAGATGGCCACTGCACCCAATCAGGACGGCCGGCTCGAGGTTTTCCATGCGGACGGCTGTGTGACCCTTGATTACACCTCTTCTTCCGTTCCCAATATGACCGCTACAACAGAGGACTTTCCAAACGAAGGTGGGACTATCCCTGTCGTGACGTCAAACGGCTTAAAGCGAGGAACGGGAGTCGTCTGGGCAATCACGCGGCCCGATGGTGCTGGCATGATCCACCTGCGTGGCTATGATGCAGCGAATCTAGCGAAGGGGCGATTGTTTGAAGCCGTTATCGGCTCCTACAACAACAGCAACGCTTTTCTGGCGCCGATTGTTGTGAACGGCAAGGTATACGTCGCTTCAGATCAGCAGCTCACTGTTTATGGGCTCAAATAGCAGGCGCACAAAACGTGAAATTGATTTCAGCAACTGTGTTTTACGGACTAGCTGTGCAGGACCGAGTAAACTTTCGTGAGCAGCAAACTTTTGGTGAACGGCTTCGCTAGGAACGCGGCTTCCGGCATCAACCCGCCGCGTAGAGCAGCCAGATCGCCGGCGTATCCCGATATGAACAACGAACGAAGATTCGGGTGGATTGCTTTGGCCTGTTCCAGAAGCTGACCTCCGTTCTTCCCCGGCATGATGACATCCGTGAGGAGCAGATCGATTCCTGATTCAGAAGCCTTCATGATGTATAGCGCGGTCTCCGCATCTTTCGCTTCAATGACTCGGTAACCGGCACCTTGCAGCAGCGTGACCGCCAGTTCACGCACGGACTCCTCATCTTCCACGACCAAAATCGTTTCTGATCCTCCGAGTAGCTCGGTTTCTTGATGAGACGGCACTAGAGTTTCGGCTTTTTCGGCCACGGTCGGAAAATAAATCTTGAACGTTGTGCCCTTGCCGGGCTCGCTGTAAACGAAGATGTTACCCCCGCTCTGCTTCACAATTCCGTACGCGGTCGAGAGTCCGAGGCCGGTCCCCTGTCCCGCACCCTTGGTGGTGAAGAAGGGCTCGAAGATTTGCGATTTAATGTTTTCGTCCATGCCGCAACCCGTGTCGCTAACCGTCAAAACGACGTGTTGCCCGGCATGGGAACCCGGGTGGTGGGAAACGTAATCCTCGTCGAGTTCGGCATGCCCCGTCTCGATGACAATTTTGCCCCCGCTCGGCATCGCATCTCGCGCGTTCACCACCAAATTCACCAGGACTTGTTCAATCTGCCCCAGATCGGCATGGATACTGCCAATCGGGACAGTCGGCCGAAACGAAATAGCAATATCCTCGCCTACCATTCGCAGCAGCATGTCGGTCACGTTGCGTACCACTTCGTTCAGATTTAGGACTTTGGGAAAGACAACCTGCTGCCGGCTAAACGCCAAGAGCTGCCGGGTGAGTAAGGCGGCCCGGTTCGAGGCTTTCTTGATTTCCGCCAGGTACCTGTTCACCGGACTTTCCGGTGCAACCACATCGAGCGAGAGATCGCTGTAGCCCAGAATCGCACTGAGGATGTTATTGAAATCATGCGCTACACCCCCGGCCAACCGCCCAATCGCCTCCATCTTCTGCGCCTGCCGAAGCTGGGTTTCCGTGCGCTTCCGCTCGCTGATGTCGCGGTAACTGCAGTAGAACACTCTCTTGCCCGCCCCCAGATCCACGGGTGCGACCAGAAAAGAAACATCGATTACAGCGCCCTCTTTTGTCCGCCGTGTTGTTTCCACCGAGCACGTGCCCCCATCTCGCAGCTGTTGATAGAAACGCTCGTGCTCGTCCAGTTGTGCGGTGGGAACAATCAGTTCTGCTACGCGACGGCCGCAAGCTTCTTCGGGGTAATACCCGTAGAGGCGAGTGAACTCCCGATTGATCTGCTGCACGATTCTGTCGGTTCCGACAATTGCTATGGCTTCGGGAGCACTCTCGATCACTTGCTCCAAGAAAGCCTTCTGCATTGCAAGCTCTTCCCTCCCGGTTTCAATTGCACGCTTTTGCTTCCATAGAGTCTGGGTGTAATGGGATTGGCGGAGCTCGCTGATCCCAAGGCGGCTTGCAAAACAGAGGATGGACACACCGAGAAGTGAATAACGCAGGAGGGAAAGCTGCGAACCAAGTTGCGTGACCTGCAACAGAACGATCAGTGGGGCCAAGGCGAAAGTTGCATTGGCGAGGATCAAGTCAGAGATCTTCCTCCGCTCAATGATCTCGACTGGCTTTGGTTCGCCGCCAGGTTCCCAAGATCCAGCCCAGAGTGCGACGGCTAGAGTCGGCAATACCCAGGCCATATCAAGTAAAGTCCCTGAGCGGATCGAATAGGTGAACATAAGGTAGAGCGCACTGGTCTCGACAAGGAAGTACCAACCCAGATAAATCAGGAACCCGGCTTGAAGGGCACGAAGATGTTGGGTTCCGGTGCGGGCCCTCTGGACGATGGCGAGAAGGATAAGCCCACCGCGCATGGCAATTGTGGACCACAGGCCGTATCGACCATAATCTTGCAAAGGATTGTGTGCCGGGATGTAGAAAAGGTACAAGTACATGAAAAAAAAGACGATCATGACCTGAGCAAAATCGACCAAGAGCTCTACGTCGAGCCGCGATGAATCCTTTTGTGGGTCCAGGAACAAGGCCATTGCGAAAAACATGGCTCTGGTAAGAACGAGAACAGGCAAAACTACATTCGTATTCGGCATGGCGCCGAAATGGATCTCGTAATACCCGTAGATGAGGTCGGTGAAGCACTGACTGGCGATCCCCAGTCCCAACAGCAACCAGAAGGGACGACTCATTCCTCGCGCCCGGCGACATGCGCGAAAACACATGGCGGCCGCTAGCCCAGCGGCTACCGCTTCCAGCCCTTCGGCGAGAAAGGGGCCCGCTTTGGCGGTTCCTAAGGTGAAAATCTCGAGGAGATGGAGCCCGATCAGGAGCGCTGCCAAAATTGCCAGCTTCCGGGGCACGCGGAAGAATTTCATAACCGAGACTCTAGACATCCGTAGACTGCAACAATCTTAACGCCTTCTTTGCTTGAAATCGCGACATTTCACCCGCTCGGGCAAAGTTCTTCCGGCAATAACTTTGCAGAGTGATGAAACGGGTGTAGGTCGGCGTCCTTGCCTTTGTACACGACACCCAACCCCGCCACCGCTGAGCTTTTCATGACGCGGACTTCCTTGGGTTGGGCGCGACGTTCCGCAGTTCTCCTTACTGCATGGACCGAACTGCATGGACCGACCGTGAAGATCTTCGGCTACTTCACGGTAACGGTAACCGTCGTGGAAAGCTGAACGGAACTGGAACTTCCGTTAATGGTGAGAGTGTAGCTGGCGGCGTTGGAAGTATTGACGGCGCTGCTGGCGGTGTTCCCGCCGCAGGAACTGCCTCCGACGATCATCGCAGCCAGAACGCAAGGTCCCAGAACAGCGACCATGCGCTTGCGCTGAACGCTTCCGACAAGAGTAAGACCGAACAGACCGAAGCTGAACAACCCAACGGCGAGGAGGGAAGGGCTCCTCTGGCGATGGTTCGTGGCTGTAGCCGTAGTGGAGGTAACGGTGAGGATGGAGCTGACAGCTCCGGCGCCAGGAACGATGGAAGCGGGAGAGAACGAACAGGTCAGACCCTTCGGCAAGCCGGAGCAGGACAAGGCAATGGCGCTGTTGAAAGCGCCTGATTGAGCGGCTGCTGTCACGCTAACGTTGCCCGACCCTCCCGAGGGAATCGTCATGGACGATGGATTCGTCCCGAGCGATACCGTTGTACTTCCCGAACAGTTTGAAGTGAACGTCACCGGTGCGGAAATCTGGTTGGTGATGCTCGGCTTTCCCACGGCCTGCACAAACAAGGTATAGCTGCCGTTCGGGATCGAATAGCTGCACAGGTTCACGGAAGCTGTACCCGCATTGCTATCTCCCAGAGCCATCAGATTCTGACCGTCCGTGCTGATGTACGCGACGTAGTGGTCGACCGTGGTTCCGTCGCCGTTAATCGTCCACTGCAGCGAACTGCCAGACACGGCGGCCGAAACGGTGAGGCAGTTATTGATTCCGGACTCGATCTCAGTACCTTCTTCGTAGTCGTTCCACGTCACCAACTGCAGAGCGGATAACTGCTGTCCTGAGTTGTAGAGGCCGTTGATTTCCGAGAATGTCTGCAACCACGTTTGCCCGCATTGCTGGCCCATGATGCGGCCCGAACCCCAACTCGCCAGCGAATCATTGAAGCCTTTGTAGGCAGCGCCCACAGTTTGCTCGGTAGTGAGCGGCATCCCGGAGCCGTAGAAACTCGTCAGATAGCTCATCCCGTAATCGCTCGTCGTCGGCATCACCCAGGAATAGCTGCCGTCGCTCAAAACGTGAGTGAATCCGCCGTTATTTTGAAAGAGAAAGAGCGGCTGTGTGGAAAGCGCAGCGTTCACAGCGGTCCAATCGACGGTGTAGGAGAGGTCAATGTTGAAATTCGTGACCACGGGCCTTCCCTGCCGGGTCATATATGCCGGAGACGGGAAATAGGTCTGCTCAATATATTGCAACTGGCTGATCAGTGCCTGCTGCGGCGAGCAGCCTGAGCAGGAATCCCATTCGATCGCACCCTGATCGATCATGATGGCGAAGGTGAAGCCGGGATGAGTCTCAGCTTCCGCCATAACAAGCTTTGTGGCCTGGTCGATGCTGTTGTTCGGGCCATACCAATCGATAATCACGCCATCGATTCCACGGCTGATCATGTCCGTGATCTGGTTGTGGATTTGCCCTGCGTTCGTGGAACTGTAGCCGACGCTCATGTGGTTCGACCCGCCAAACCACAGGAGCAAATGAGCGTAAACCTTAGTGCTCGCTCCTGCATACAGCAACGAGTGCACGTCCACTTTGCTTACATTGCCTGCACCGGAATTGCCGTTGGTCTGACTGACAAAACTGTTGGCGGCGCTGGTATTATTCGCCGTTTGCGCGGCTAACGTGGTGGTGGGTACAAGGTAGTTTCCAGCCGCGCATACGCCGGTCGCGAGCAGCAGCAGAACTGCAACACAGAACGCTTTAAGACACATCTTTCCTCAGGAGCGCAGGGACCGAGGTCTTGCCTAATGACTTCAGCTAGCTTGGGAGGGAGGCACGCTGCGCCTGTAGATTCCTCTGAGCTACCTTTCTTTCTGGGACAAGCTTCCTCGGGACTTTGCCGAAACGACTTGCTGGAACAACTTTCTGGGATCGACAAGAGCTTAATGGCGGAGTGATTGGTTTGAGAAGGTATCGGTAGTCTATGAACCTGTGGGCGAGGGCCCTGCGTGCCATTGTCTGAGTCGATACCTGCTGATCGCGGTTCCTGTTTTCACGACTTTCGTCCTGACCAGACCGCGAGAACTGCAGGCAGATGCCTGCTCTCCCCCAATGCTAACTTTTGTTTTTTCAGTCCCTTGCCTCGCGTAAGATAAAGCCCTGGCTCGCCGAAAGAAGGAATGGGACAACCTCGACGAACTGGACTTTACTTACCAGTGATGAAGCCTGGCGCATTGCGGCGCGTGCGAACGAAAGTCACGCACGCGCTTTATCCATCATCGCTGTCCAGATACCTTTGGATTTGAGAACCAGTTCCACGGCTTCGCGGACTGCACCGTGGCCGGCGAGGGCTTTCGTGGTGTAGTGTGCCGCCTGTTTCACTTCGGGTACGGCGTCACCTACGGCAATGGCTAGACCTGCGCGGCGCATTAAGGGGATATCCGGAAGGTCATCGCCGATATAAGCGACAGTAGCATCGGGGGTACCCGTTTTCCGCAGGATTTCTTCATAGGCTGGCATTTTCACAGGCTGTTTCATGTAGATAAATTCCATCTTCATTTCGTGAGCGCGGCGCAGAAGCGCGGCACTTTCGCGGCCTGTAATACAGCCTGTCCGCAGGCCGGCGCTGTGCGCGAGAGTCAGGCCCTGTCCATCGTGCGCGTCAAACGTCTTGATTTCGAGGGCGGTGCCGTCGGTTTGAGAGAGCAGAGTGACGCTACCGTCCGTCATCGTGCCGTCCACATCCATCAGAATCAGTTTAATGTTCGCGGCGCGCTTTTTGAGTGCAGGAGAGATTTTGGAAACACGGGCCAAAAGCAGCCTCCGGAAGAAAGAGTAAAAGAGAGTCTAAGTCAAAAGCCGAACATTCTGTACGATCGAGCCATTCCATGTTTTCTCAGCGAGGTCGTTGCCTACTTTAGCTTTTCGTATTCAGCCTTGGCCTGCTTCAAGATGGGAATTTCGGGGTCGGCGTCTTTCCAAACGGCGAAGAAGTCTTGATAAGCGGTGCGGGCTCCGGCCACGTCCGCTGAAAGGGCACGCGCTCTTGCCAGGCCCAGGTGCGCAAGCGCGCCGAGCGGAAAGTTCACGATGACGCCGGGATGGTCAAGAATCTTCTGGAACTCTGCGGCGGCCTCCGATCCCTTCCGGGCAGACAGATAAGCCTGCCCCCGAAGATAAACCGGGTACATGGTTCCAGCGGCGAACGGCGGCGGATCGGCCAATTCATAAGCGACGGCTGGCTTCAGAAGTTCAATGGCTTTGTCGCTGTTCTTGAGGTTCAGTTCAACCGACGCACGGATGGCTGCAATCCAATAGTTCTGTATAAGCGTATCCAGCGGGAATTCCTGGTTAAGCTGGTCGGCCAGCTTCTGGGCTCCGGTGATGTTGCCCGCGCGCGCCAGCGCCAATCCGGATTCCACCCAGACGTCACGGCCCGGGGCCAAGGCCAGAGCCTGCTGTGCTTGGTCGCGCGCCTCGGTGGTTTCATCGAACTCCGCTTCCCGCAGCGCTTCGTTGCCTTGCCAGAAGGCTGCCGTCTCTTTGGAATCGTTGCGGCGGGCAGAGTTTTCGGCCTGCTGCGAAAGCTCGCGCGCCTTCTGTAGGTGGCCGTGATAGGCCTGTGTGTCGGACTCGGCTGAAAGCAGGATGTCCTCTGCCCCCGGCTTGCCCATCGCCCAGGTAATCTGCTCTTGCATGCCGGCATTGTCTTGCCGAAGAAAATCCAGATAGTAGATCGACTGGCGCAGGTACGGGCCATCGAGCTTTCGAGCGAGGGCCTCGTCGAAGGCAGATTTCGCTTCGTCCAGACGATTCATCGAGAAGTAAGCTACGCCAAGATTGTTGTAGCCGAGAATAGAACCTGGCTCTAGACTGAGCGCCTGGCGAGTCACCCCGGCGGCCCGTTCAAATTGTCCGAGGGTAAAGTAGTTGACTCCAAGGTTGGTTGCCGCGACGTAGTCCCGGGGATAGTCCTGAATCCACAACTCGTATTGCTGCATGGCGTTTTCTAGCTCGCCCGTGACCAGAGTGAAGTAGGTACAGGCGATGTAGTATTTTTCGCGCTCACTCACGCGATCGCGCAGTTCATAGGCTTTCCTGACATTCTGAATGGCAAGGCTCGCCTGTCCGAGGTTGTTGTAGCGGACGCCGAGCGACGCATAGGCGCGCGCAAAATTAGGATCGAGTTCAACGGCTCGTTTCAGGAACGGAACGGCCGCGGTGTCACTCTGTTCGCGGGCCAGCCGGTCGCCTTCGCTATAGGCTTGCAGCGCCTCGAGCGATGGAGTGGTTGCCTCTTCCAGCGGCTTGTCGAACTTCTTGATGGAGGCAAGGGATTCTCCCAGCTTGCCGCGCAGAGTTGAAACTTCTTCCCCCAGAGTCTGCAACACTTTCTCGCGGCTCTCCGCCTCCGCGTTGGTTGCCGCTAGAACGTCTCCATTGCGACAGCTCAGGGCTTTGATCGCGATGGCGTAGTGGCTCCCCAGGCTGGCGATCGATCCGGAGAGCAGCGCTTTGCTGCCCGTCCGCATGCAAATCTCGCGGCCCATGTCGCGGGTGATCCGCTCTCCGCTGGATTTTCCCATCAGCTTCAGCGTGTCGTTCACTTTGCGGTCGGAGAGGACATTCAGAAACGGGGACTGCTCCAGATCGACCGCCAAGGCTTCCTTCAGAGTGCTGTCGAAGACTGGATCGCCGGTCGTGTTGGCGAAATCGGCGATCACGAGGGTGTCCTTCTCGGTAAGCGGCTCGGCTTGATGCGAGCGATAGTAGAGTCCGGCCGCGATAGCCACGGCGGCCAGCAGGATCGGAACGGCAATCTTCCATGCGGTTCCACGCGCGGCAATCGAAGGTCCGGGAACTTTCGCCGCGGCCGATGACGGCGAGGCCCCGGTTGCTGGCAATGCGACTGACGCTTGCATCGGTGGAAGGGCCGTGGCGCGCGAGTCGCTTCCTCGATCGCCTGGAGTCGTCGCCGCGGGCACCGTCCCGGAACTGGAGATTCCGAACCGACCCGCCTCGGAGTCGCGCCGCAGACGTTGCAAGTCCGCTCGCATCTCGGAAGCGTGCTGATACCGCAAATTGCGGTCTTTTTCCAGCGCTTTGTAGATGATGCTTTCAAGGCCAGGCGGGAGATCGGGGTTGAAACGAATCGGAGGAGTGGGTAGAGAATCCAGGATCGCTTTGAAGATGACCCCAGAACTCTCTCCACGAAAGGGCATCGCACCGGTCGCCATCTCGTAAAGTACTGCTCCAAAAGAGAACAAATCCGTACGGGCATCAACGTCTTTGGTTCGGACTTGCTCGGGTGACATGTAGGCCACCGTTCCCACCACCGTACCCGGGTTGGTCAGTTCCTGGGTCTGCGTGAGCAAGGCCTTGTCGCTGGCAGAACCGTCCGCCGACTTCACCTTCGCCACGCCGAAGTCGAGAATCTTGGCATGCCCGCGCTTGGTCACGAAAAGGTTGCCGGGCTTGATGTCGCGGTGCACGATCCCTTCCGCGTGTGCGGCATCAAGGGCGTCCGCGATCTCGATGGCCAGCGGGAGCAGCGTTTCCAGGTCCAACGGCCGTCCCGCGATGCGATGCGTCAGCGTAAGGCCGTCGAGATACTCCATCGCAATGAACGACCGTCCTTCATGTTTGCCGATTTCGTGAATGGTGCAGATGTTCGGGTGATTGAGTGCGGACGCGGCCCGCGCTTCGCGCCGGAAACGCTCCAGCGCCTGCGCGTCCTCGGCCAAGCTTGCGGGAAGGAATTTGAGGGCGACGAAGCGGCCAAGCTCAATATCTTCGGCCTTGTAAACCACACCCATCCCGCCGCCGCCCAACTTCTCGAGGATGCGGTAATGCGAAACGGTTTGGCCGATCATGAGGGGCCCAAGACTCTGAGTGCAATGCCGCTAGCCTACCATAGCTTTAGTCGGTTCAGACTCGTCTTGCCCGACCGGCTGCGCCTTGACCGGCCCAAACGCGAATGTTAGTTTCGGTTCCACACGTGACTCGAGGGACATTACTCTGAACAGGGCCGGGAAGCCGCACACATCCGTCGATCTGCGCCGGCGCGATTTCCTTGTTCGCTTCTGCCAAGGTGCCGGGGCCACTCTGGTTCCCGCGAGTTTGTGGGGAATCACGGTTCCAGGCTTCGGATCCTTCGCACCTCGCAGCGAACCCGACACCGGTGCGGGATTCCACCTGCACCCACACTATCGCACCCAGCGGCCGCTCGATGCCACGCTGCTGAAAGTGCAGGCAGGACTCGACGACTTCATCACCGAAAAGTACGCCGACCAGATTGCTGCGATTCTTGCGAAATGGAGCGCCGGCCTGTTGCGGTCTCCGCTGGACACTCGGGCAATCGCAAAGATTCTCGCAGGCGATTTTTTGGGTGCTTCGCTTCAGCCCGCGGAATCGCGAGTAGTGCGTTCCAGTCGGCTGCTTGAAGTGCGCCAGAACAAGTTCGCCAGTCAGGCCGCCCTCAGTCGCGAGGGCTTTGTTGGGGAGTGGCAGTCCTTGCTGAGCACCTTGTCCCGGATCGTGACGGCGGAATTCCAAATCACGGGGATCGATGCGGCGGTCGCAGAGGGTACGGCAGTGTCGTCTGCGCCCCGACTCCCAAGCCGCGTTCAGACTCGCGTGCGTTACGAAATCGCGGGCACTGGCGCGGATTTCTATCGCGAACAGCGTGTCGGCAATTGGGACTTGGTATGGCAACTGTCCTCTTCCGGCGAATTTCGTGTACGCAGTTGGCGCGCACTCGACGAGACGCGGGCGCGTTCCAGGTCACCCGTCTATGTGGACATCACCGCCGCCGCGCTCGGCCGCAATTCTTCCTATTCGACGCAACTGTTGCACGGCACCGACTATTGGCGCACCGTGCTCGACGGCGCGTCCGGTATTGACATCTACGGACACAATGGCGTTTCGGTCGCCGACATCGACAACGACGGTTTCGACGATCTCTACGTCTGCCAGCCAGCGGGACTCCCCAACCGCCTTTATCGCAATCGCGGCGATGGAACGTTTGAAGACATCACGGAATCGTCTGGCCTGGGAATCCTGGAAAACACCGCCAGCGCGCTCTTCGCCGATTTCAACAACCATGGCCGCCAGGACGTGATCGTCGTTCGCGCCAACGGGCCACTGTTGTTTCGGAATGAAGGCGCTGGCAAGTTTCGCCAAAAGACCGACGCATTCCAGTTCGCCACTCCTCCGCGGGGGACCTTCACGGGCGCGGCCGTTGCGGACTACGATCGCGACGGATGGCTTGACGTCTATTTTTGCCTGTACGCCTATTACCAGGGTACCGGGCAATATAGATATCCCTCTCCGTATCACGACGCCGAGAACGGCCCGCCGAACTTTCTGCTGCGCAACAACCGCGACGGCACGTTCCGCGATACGACCGCCGCGTCCGGCCTGAACCAAAACAACACCCGTTACAGTTTTTGTTGCGGTTGGAGCGACTACAACCGCGACGGCTGGCCCGACCTTTACGTGGTCAATGATTTTGGCAGAAAGAATCTATATCGCAACAATGGCAACGGAACCTTCATCGATGTTGCTGCGGAAGCGGCAGCGGAAGACATCGGCGCAGGCATGAGCGTCGCCTGGCTCGACTACGACAACGATGGCGCGGAAGATCTCTACGTCGCAAACATGTGGACCGCGGCCGGAGAACGCGTCTCGATGCAGCCGAACTTTAAGAAAGACTCGGCAAAGGAGGTCCGGGCCCGCTATCAGAAGCACGCGATGGGAAATTCTCTGCTGCGGAATCGCGGTGCCGCTTTTGCAGATACGACGGATTCCGCAGGCGCTGGAATGGGACGCTGGGCGTGGTCGAGCGACGCGTTCGATTTCGATCATGACGGTTTCCCCGACCTCTACATTGCCAACGGTATGGTCTCCGGCTCTTCGCGGCAAGGCCAGGATCTCAACAGTTTCTTCTGGCGGCAGGTCGTGGCCTTGTCCCCCGACGAAGCCGGCGCGTCTCACCCATACGAGCAGGGATGGAACGCTATCAACGAGTTGATCCGCTCCGACGGTACATGGAGCGGCTACGAACGAAATGTTTTCTATGCAAACAACCGGGACGGGACGTTCTCGGACGTTTCCGCAGTGGTTGGCCTGGACTTCGTGGAAGATGGCAGATCGTTCGCCCTTGCCGATTTCGATCACGATGGACGGCTCGAAGTGCTGCTGAAGAATCGCAACGCTCCGCAGTTGCGCATCCTGAAGAACGTGATGCAGAACCTACCTCCCTCGATCGCGTTCCGGCTGCAAGGCACGAAGAGCAACCGCGACGCAATCGGCGCCTCCATCACGATTGAGACCGGCGCTGGAGAGCAGACGCGCATGCTTCAGGCCGGATCAGGTTTCCTCTCCCAGCACAGCAAGGATGTGTTCTTCGGCCTCGCGCAGGCGGAAGGTCCGGTGCGAGCGTCCATTCGCTGGCCCGGCGGACTCGTGCAGGAACTCCAGAATCTTCCCATCAATCACAGGATCTGGGTGGAAGAAGGCGCCGAACCCGCGCGCATGGAACCATTCAAGACTCGGGCGACAGAGCGAACTCCTATTCCTGCAGACACCACAGCAGAAATTGAACTGCTCCCCAGCAAGGTTGAAACCTGGCTTCTCGATCCGGTTGCCGCGCCAGATTTTTCGCTTCCGGATTTGTCAGGCCATGTTCAGACACTTTCCGCGACCCGCGGCAAGCCTGTGCTTCTGAATTTCTGGAGCATGCAGTCAGAGAATTCGCGGGAGGAGTTGAAAGCGCTCGAGAAATTCCACTTTGAATGGGTGACGAAAGGCCTGCAGGTAATCACGGTGAATGTGGATGATCCCGCCGATGACAAAGTTCGCACTTTCACTCAGCAACTCACGTTTCCTATTCTGCGCGGTTCCGAGGACGTCGCGGCCATCTACAATATTCTTTATCGCCAGTTGTTCGATCGCCACCGCGATCTGAGCCTTCCAATATCCTTCCTGATCGACCGCACCGGCGAGATCGTGAAGGTGTATCAGGGTCCGATCGCACCCGAAAACGTAGAACAAGACTTCCGGCACATTCCCCGATCCGACGCGGAGCGGCTGGCGAGGGCTCTGCCTTTTCCAAGTGCGAACCATGCACTTCAGTTGGGCCGCAACTACCTCTCTTACGGTGCGTTGTTCTTTCAGCGAGGATATCTCGATCAAGCAGAAGCTTCATTCCAGCAGGCGTTCCGTGACGATCCGTCAAGTGCCGAGGCCCTCTATGGCATTGGAAGCGTTTACCTGAATCAAAACAAGAACGCCGCGGCGCAAGAGACTTTCGAACGCACCGTGAAACTTCCGGCCAATTATCCTGATACTCTGCCGGACGCATGGAACAACCTTGGCGTCATCGCCACCCGCGAAGGTCGCGTTGACGACTCGGTTCCGTGTTTTCAGGAAGCGCTGCGGCTGAACCCGCATCACCTGCTGTCGCTCGACAACCTGGGCAACGCGTATCGTTCGCAAAAGCGTTGGGACGATGCCCGCAAAGTGCTGGAACGCGCGCTGGAACTTGCCCCTCAAGATCCGGAAGCGAACTACAGTCTGGGAATGGTTTTCGCGCAGACCGACGACACGGCCAAAGCCTATGAGTATCTGCAGCGCGCCTTGCAAGCTCGTCCCGTTTACCCGGAGGCGCTGAACAATCTGGGAGTGCTCTATCTGGTGACGCAGCGCCGTGATCAAGCCGTGGCAAGCTTCGAACAGTGCATCCGTGTGGCCCCCGCATTCGATCAGGCGTATCTGAATCTAGCCCGCGTCTACGTCCTGGGAGGCGCGCGGGACAAGGCGCGCAGCGTGTTGCTCGATCTGCTCAAGCAGCATCCCGATCACTCTCTGGCCAAGCAACTACTCGAACAACTGCAATAGTGATTCAAGGCTTGGGTGTCGGCGACGTCAGCAGATCAACGAACATCTTGTAGAACTTCTCCGTATCCAAATCCGTTTGCACTTCGACCGGTGGTCCGACGATGGTGGGCTTGTCGTGCTCCGACCAACTTAGAGTATTCCCGTAGCTCGCTCCGTGGTTAAGATCGATGTCCAGATAACGCGTGTCCTTCTCCGTGATCAAACTCGGATCGAGCCACGCCAGAGCCGCGAGTTCATCCCACAAGTAGTTGTATTTGCCAAACAGGCGCGAATAGGAGCCGACGTAACGGGCTGCAGGCGTGTTGCCCGCCTTCACCCTGTCGATCAAGTCCTGCGTTAGCCGCGTCTTCACCGAAATGTCCACGGGGGTGCAGACAATTTTCTTCCACGGCGCCATCAGCACGATGTGTGCCGCCTCGGGATCAAACCAAAGATTGAATTCATGCCGTGGAGTGTTCACAAACTCTGGATCGTCCGTGTCCGGATTCAGACTCCCACCCATCAAGACCAACGCCTTCGCCAGCCCGGCAAACCCCGGATCGATCGAGATCGCAAGCGCGAGATTGGTCATCGGCCCACCCGCGTAAATCGTGATCTCGTGCGGATACTTGCGGACCATACGCACCAGAAAATGCGCCGCATCTTCGTCCAGAGGCTTGGTGGTTGGCTTTCCCTCCGGCATATCGCCCAGCTGATCTGGCGGATGATACCGCCGCGGAGTCCACGCTCCCACCCACGGGATGGAGCCGTATTGCTGTTGCCAGATTTCCGTATCTTCCTTGCGCCGCACCAGCGGGTACTCGGCTCCCGGCACAACCGGGATATCCGTGCGCCCGATCATCTCCAGCATGCGTAAGGTGTGCGCGACTTCCTCTTTGAGCCAGGCGTCACCCGTCACTACAGTCACACCGAGGACTTCGGTTTGCGGAGACTGAACCAGCAGCAGAATGGACTGTTGATCGGTTCCTCCAGGCCCCGCTGCGTCCTGATCAATGATGATCTTGCGCTTGCCGGAGGACTGCTGGCTCCAGCCTGCAACCAAGGTGGCCAACAATAACAATATTGCTACCATCGACAGCCGAACCAATCTCATCTCGTCCCCTCACGAAGCATTGCATTCTAGTTTGTGTGCGTGTGCGTAAGCCAGCGCTTTCTCGTCCCGGGGTACGGAGGAAGTGGGCCATATTGCGGGGCGCAAGGCCGGCAGATAGAATCCGTGACGAGGCGCGACGTCAGTTGCATCTGCGCCTGTCTTCATGGCCCGTCTCTGCGCAGGTTCAAAACAACTCAGCTCCGCTGCTTTTTTCGGTGGCAGCCTTGCAGCGTTCGTTCTCTTCGCATTGCTTTCGATGCAAGCTCAAGAGGTGGCCTCCTTGCGCGGTACCATCCGCGATTCGCAAGGAAGAGCGCTCGCCGGCGTCACCGTTCAGTTGCGCGTCCAGGACGCGACGCCGACTCAAACAGCTCATACGGATTTGCAAGGGAACTACGGTTTTGCCGCGCTGCCGAGCGGAGTCTACGCTCTGCGGGCCCAGATGGCTGGATACAGTGACGCCGCGATTCCTTCACTCTTCGTCGGCCCGCAAGAAGCGAAGAACGTCGATCTCGTTCTGCAGTCCGCAAAGACTCCGGCATCGCAATCCACTGCCGATCGAAAGCCAGAGTTCTTTGACCAGCCCCAATTCACGGTCGCTGGAGTCACCGACGCCACAAGTCTCGGCGGTCACGGTTCCGACACCATTGTGCGGACCCGCGAAACCCTCGCCAAAGAAACGGTTTCCCTCGGCAAGACCCCGCCAGGCGCCGGAATCGCTGAGGTGTCCGAGGGCGAACGAGCGTGGCGCGAGAGCGTAGAGCGCGCCCCCGATAGCTTCGACGCGAACCATCGTCTCGGCAAGATGCTGGCAGAAAACGGTAAAGCTCGCGAGGCGATCCCCTATCTTGAGCGGGCAGCCGAACTCCATCCCGTCGATTACGAAAATGCCTACGACTTGGCGCTGGCAAATGAAAGCGCCGGCAATTACGATCGTGCGCGCGCCCACGCGCAGTCCTTGCTGATCCATTACGACAAAGCTGAAGTCCATCACTTGCTCGGCGATTCGCAGGAGAAACTCGGGAATTCACTAGCCGCGGTGCGCGAGTATCAGCGTGCCGCCGAATTAGATCCCAGCGAGGCCTATGTTTTTGATTGGGGCTCCGAACTTCTGCTGCATCACGCACCGGAGCCTGCATTGGAGGTCTTTGCCCAAGGCCATCGCCTGTTCCCTCGTTCGGTCCGGATGCTGATCGGACTTGGCGCGGCCTGGTTTGCTCGCGGTTCCTACGATCAGGCGGTGCAAAGAATTTGCGAAGCATCCGACATCACTCCCAGCGATTCGATGCCCTACTTGTTCCTGGGAAAAATGCAAAGCGCCGAGCCCATGCCCTCAGGAGAAGCGGTCGAAAGGTTGCACCGTTTTGTTGCGCAGCAACCTGAGAACGCTGAAGCGAACTACTACTACGCAGTCGGCCTCTGGAAACTCCGGCCAGGGTCGCAAGATGTGGCCAGCGCGGCTCAGGTTGAGTCCCTCCTGAAAAGCGCGGCTCGTCTCGATCCGAAGTTCGCCGCTGCCTACCTCCAGTTGGGCGTTCTCCATTCCGAGCAGAGAGACTATCCGCGGGCGATTTCGGACTACCAGCAAGCCATCCAGGCGGACCCGCAGATGGAGGAGGCGCATTACCGTCTGGCCCAGGCCTACCGGCAGATTGGGGATGCCGCTAAGTCTGAAGCGGAACTCCAGATCTACGATCGGATGGCCAAGGAATCAGCGCAGAAAGCGGAACGCGAGCGCCACGAAATCCGGCAATTTGTGTACACCCTGCGCAACCAGCCTCCGGCTCAAGTCCCTTAGACCTTCCCCACTCCCGAGTGGCTGCGGCTCAAGCCTCCGCTCCGCCTCCCGCTGTGTTACACTTTTTGATTCATATTGACAAACTGTTGCACGCAGGACACGCAATCCACACATGCTTTTTTCCAAAGAATATGTGGGCTATCTGGCCCGCGAAGTCACCAAGAAACTGATTGCTGGCAAATTCATCGAGGTCTCGGCGGTTCCCGCCGTGACCGAGCGAGTGAACGCCGCGCTGGTTGATGAACTCTCCCTGGAGGATCGCATCAACGACGAAGTGCGCGTCATCCTCGAAGCCTACTCCGACGAAATGCGCAACAGCGGCGCCAATTACCAGGAGATGTTCCGCAAGGTGAAGACCGAATTGGTGCGCAAATACAAGGCGGTGCTGTGAGGCTCAGCCGCGACAAAATCAACGTGCTGGCCCGGGCCGTTTCCGACGTGCTCAAGCAGATGGACGAAGTCGAGTTCATCGAAGACCCCAACACCATCCGCCAGGAAACCCGCAAGATTCTTGAAGAACTGCTCACACAGGAAGCAAGAATCGACGTCGCCGCCCGCCAGAAAATCGAGAGCCAGAAACGCACCATCCTCGAAGGCTCGCAGGAATGGGACATCCTCTACCGCAAATACTACAACGAGGAAGTGAAAAAGCTCGGGGTCTAGCCCACTGCTTAAGATTCCCCTGCGGCTCACCTGTTCAAGCGGAGCGCCTTCCAGTCGCGCCGTCGTGTTTCTCTTCTCTCCCGGTTATGGAACGGACTTCAGTTCAATCGTAGTGAGGTTGCGTACGGAGCGGGCGGGGCGCTTGTCTTCCCGTAACGACCAGCTCGAACGGCCCAGAGTGCGCATCGAGCGGCTTGCCGTTCATCGTGTCGGCGACCAGAACTTCTCCCGGATGAAAGCTCGGATCGACTTCGCCGAGAGCGAGGACGGCCTTGTAGCCGTCAGAACCAGTAGCCACAATGTAGTTGGCGAGCGCTTTGCCGCGAAGTTCATTGCCTAATGGCACTCCGAGTTTGGCGAGCAAATCGGAAAGTCGGACGCCGGAATACGTTTCATCAGCGTGCGTGCGCGAATTGTGGATCGTGACGGTGGTGTGCGGCATGGCCTTCAGTTCTGACGCCGCCAGCGTCGCTGGTCCGTGGCATGGGTACGTAAGGATAGCCAGGCCAGGCTCGGAAGAGATCGGCGACGCATCCTGTGCCCCACCAGTTGCCGCAGGCGTCGTGCCCTCCTGTGCCAGCAGTGCAGACGAAGCGAAGAACACGACGCCGAGAATGATGACGCTGAGCTCTCTTGTGCGCGTGGCAAAAGGATAGCGTGGAAGCCGGGGGATGTCAGCCCCATGAAGAACGAGAGCTAGAATTGTGTCTACGAAGAAGTCGCACCAAGGAGGCATAGCCGGTGAATCGGGTCAACGACGTGAAAGCCATGGTCAAGCGCGCTGCCGAGGATGCAGGCTTCGACCTCGCGGGCATCGCTGCCGCCACCGATGCGTCTGAACTCAAATATTTCCCCGAATGGATTGCCGCTGGCCGTGCCGGAGAAATGAAATACATGGCAGCGCGCGATGACCGCGGCGCCCTCAAACGCGGCTCGCTCGCAGGCGTCGCGCCTTGGGCTCGTAGCGTGGTTGTCTGTGCCATCAACTACAACACCGATCAGCCCTACTCAACTGCGGTCCACAACTCAGATCGCGGATGGATCTCTCGCTACGCCTGGGGCCCCGAAGATTATCACGACGCCGTCTTGCTCCGACTGAAGAAAGTGGAAGCCGCTCTCCACCAAGCCGTGCCCGCCGAGCAACCGCCGCCGCTTACTACCCGCAGCTATGTCGACACAGGACCGGTCGTCGAACGCGTCTTTGCAAAATACGCCGGTGTGGGTTGGATCGGCAAAAACACGTGCATCATCAATCAGCAAAAAGGCTCATGGCTTTTTCTGGGTGTAATCCTTACGTCCCTCGAACTCGCCCCTGACGTGCCCGCTGCGGATCGCTGCGGCACCTGCACCCGCTGTATCGAAGCCTGTCCGACAGATGCGATTCTTGCGCCCTACCAACTCGATTCCAACAAGTGCATTTCCTATCTCACGATTGAAAAACGAGGATCGATCCCCGAGGAGCTTCGCGTCGGCATGGGCCGCCATATATTCGGCTGCGACATCTGCCAGGACGTTTGCCCATGGAACCGCAAAGCCTCGGCATCGACTGCCCCCGAGTTCGAACCTCGCCCCGACCTGGTGAATCCTGCCCTTGCCTGGCTCGCCGCAATGTCTGCGGAAGAATTTCGCGCTGTCTTCCGCGGATCGCCCGTCCGCCGCACCAAGCATTCCGGCCTCCGCCGCAACGCCGCCATCGCCATGGGCAACAGCGGGAACAGGCAGTTCCTTCCCCTGCTCGACCAACTCGCCACCGACGAAGACCAAACCGTCAGCGAAAGCGCTCAGTGGGCAAGAAAATGCTTACGAACGTCCACCGAAATAAGATAGAGAAACAGCGCTTCGCGGCCGATGCACTTATATTCGTATTATGTTCGCTCTCGCCAATCCCTGTTCTAAGCCAGATTCTTTGCCCTTCCGTAACTGGTTTTTCCGATAATCAGCAACTAATCTTTGCCTAAAGGGTTCTTACTAAGCAGGTTAGTCTGAATCGTCTGGGGTGACCATGTTTCCACGCCACATACGACCAATGCGGCGCGCGTTCGGCCAGTTAGTTGTCCTGATCTTGGTCTGCGCCTCGTTTGCAGCGGCCTCGGCGACCCTTCTTCTGGAAGAGCCCTACGGCAGAATGGGATTCTTTACGGCGACCGGACATGCCGCCGTATATCTGTCCGGCGTCTGTGCCGATACCCCTCTCGTTCTACGCCGCTGTGCCCCTGGAGAAATGGGAGTCGTGCTCAGCCGTTACGATGGCGTGGGTGGATACGATTGGATCGCCATCCCTCTCATTCCTTACCTGTACGCTGTGGAACGCCCCGAAGATGTGCCGCTCTTTGCCAACGCGAAGATGGCCGCCTTTCTGCGTGACCGGTACCGCCGTAAATATCTGGAAGACATCGCCCCCGACGTGAAAAATGGCGAAACTCCCGGCGGAAACTGGTATCAACTCATCGGTTCTTCCTACGATCGCACCATCTACGGCTTCGAGATTGAAACCACCCGGGAGCAGGACGACGCTCTGATCCGCAAACTCAACTCGTCTCCGAATGTGTCTCATTTCCATCTCGTCTCCAACAACTGTGCGGATTTTGCCAAGGGTGTCCTGAACTTCTATTATCCAAAATCTCTGCATCGCAGCCTGGTCGCCGATATTGGCATGACCACGCCGAAACAGATGGCGAAAATGCTGACGAAGTTTAGTGACCGCCATCCTGAACTGCAGTTTTCGCGGCTTATCATTTCGCAGGTGCCCGGCAGCATGCCCCGCAGTTCGACGGTGCATGGAGTGGTCGAGTCTTTCTTCACATCAAAGAAGTACATCGTGCCCAGTCTGGTGGCCAGCCCCATCTTTGCGGGATGCGTGGCAGCGGTTTATGTTGCCACGGGTGCGGGCCACTTCGAGCCCGCGCGCAACGCCATGGTGTTCGTCGTAGGCAGCGATCCGGAGCGGCCGCTGGACCGCGAAGATCGCCGGGCCTATCAACTGCAACTGAAACATTTTCTGGCGGGCGCCTATCCGGACAAATCCAAGCAGAACGCTGACAAGGTGTGGGAGAAGCTGCAATCAAAGGCGAAGACAGGCATCGATGATCAGGGCAGACCGGTTCTTCAGGTGCAGGTTGGAGACAGCCTCGTTCAGATCGGCATGGCCGCCGACAACGTCTTGAACGGGAACGCTCCACCACAATTGGTGCGTCAGCTTCTCGAGGCCCGCCTTCAGTCGGAACTGCGGCAAAGATCGACGCAGGGCATCTCCGAAACTGAAGTGGATCGCGACTGGAAACTCCTGCAGCAGATGATGGCTGAGAGCGATTCGCCTCTTAGGACACGCAGCGCCGCTCGCTCGGAGAATATCCGCTGAACCGCCCGTGACTTCTGGCGCAGTTCCTTCCCAAGTGAAATGAAAAGGCCGCGCCCTTCAGCCCGGCCTTAGCTGTCTATTGCTGTTCTTGCGGCGGTCGCGGCGGCATGCCCGCGCCCGGAACGGGCGGCTGTCCCGGAGGTTGCTGCTGCTGCAACATCAACTGCCGCTGCTGCATCTCCTGCAACATTTCCTGCGGCGTCTTCACGCCAGGCTGTTCCGGGTTGGCGACTGGCTGTTCGGCCTCTGCTGCCGCCTGGTCTGCGGCGTCATCCGTGCTGTCCTCCGTGGCTTCCGCTTCGTTTCCCATCTCTTGCTGCGGCTGCCCCGGATTCGCTTGCGCAATCCTTGGTTGCGGTTGTTCCGCGATCGCCGGGCCATTGGGGGAACTCACATTCTCCGGTCCTGTCTTTGCCACCAGCACCACGCGCGTCAGCAGTGCGCCGTCCCCCGGAGATCCCAGCAGTACATAGTTAAAGCGCGATCCATTGAGCAGTTCGGCCACGACTTCCCGTGCGGGTCCCGGTCCCAGATGGGTCACAACTCGTTCCGGCGCCACAGGAATTTCAATCTCGGCCCCCGTCTGTTTCCTTACCGCTCGCAAAATGTCACCCAGCGTCGAGTTGGGGGCCACAATGGTCAGCTGCGCATTCTGATAACTCACTTGCGGCGGCACCGGCGCCATCGAATCCAGCGGAATCTGCTGTACGGGTCCAGTCGGACCGGATGGCAGGGGAGGCAGTTGCGGCGGTTTCTTCGCCTTCCGGTGGGTCTGCGAGGAGGCTGCGTTTGCGGGACTTGCGCTTCCCAGGCAAAACACTGCCGCGCACAGGACCAGTCCCCCGGCAACTTTTTTGAATTTCCATCCCGTGCTCATAACCGCTCCTCCCAGGAATCTGATTCGGGGGACACCGCAAGGACGCCTTTACCGGAATTTTAGCACCCGGCACGGCGTAAAGGACTGGCGGGCAAAACGTCCCACTAGATGGAACGTCTTAACACTACTCTCTTGCATCTCTTAGATGCTATGGCTAGATGCTAGGGCACGAAGCTGGGGCGGTTCTTTAAGTCGATTGCAGTCAACCATTTCCGGCCACGCAAAATCTTACCAGGCGAGGCTGAAGCAGGCGTAGACTGGGCCAGGCGGCCTTTCCAACTCTATGAAAGTAAAGGCGGAAATACGATGAATCTGACGTCTCGCAGGCTTCTCGGTTTCTGGATTGCCCTGTCTTTCCTGGCGTTCGCGCCCCTGAACACCCGCGCCCAGAGTTGCCAGATGGCAAGCGATCTCGAAGCTGCCCCCCGCGCAGCCCTTACCGCCGCCGGCCAGCGCTATTTCGATATAGCTGCCAAGGGCGACGCAACCTCCCTGCGGCAGAACGCCATCCCCAGCATCTCCTCGGACTTTTCGGGCATCGAAGCCACGGTCAAAGATCACCAGCAGGACCTCGCCGGTGCCCAAGCGACCGTGAAAGGCGTCTTTCTGCTTGACGGCACGACCCCCGTCCCCCGCGCCGAGTTTTACTGCGGAGTCTTCGGCAAGAACGGCCAGACCACCGGCAGCGCCGTCTTTTATTTCGACAATCTGCCAGCGGGCAAGTACGGTATCGTCCTTTTGGACGCGACTTCCGCAAAAGGTCGAATGATGGTTTCTTTCGTTCTGCAGCAGGCGGGTCCCGACTGGAAACTAGGCGGTCTCTACATCAAGGCTGCGCAGGTCGCGGGACACGACAGCGACTGGTTTCTGGCGCGCGCCCGCGAATACAAGGCAAAGGGACAGATCCATAATGCGTTTTTCTTTTATGCTCAGGCCCGCAGCCTGATTTCCCCCTTGCCCTTCATGAGCACATTGGCGACTGACAAGCTCTATGACGAATCGCAGAGCGCTCAGCCCGCGGACGTTCCCGCCAACGGTAAGACCGTCGATCTTCCGGCTGGAACCGCCACCTACAAGCTCACCGCGATCTTTCCGGAAGTTGTGGGCACTGATCTCGACCTGATCGTGAAATATCAGGCCGCCGATATTTCCAACACGAACCAGGCCTATCAGAACAACGTTGCGGTCATGAAGGCGCTAATCGCAAAGTATCCTGAGGTAAGAGACGCGTTCAGCTCTGTCGTGGCCCGCGCTGTCGATCCCAGTGGCCACGACTACGGCACGCTGCTGGCGATGAAAGACATCAAGTAGGCGGTATTGCGCGTCGGGACGTTGCCCGTCAAGAGCAGAACAGCGGCGCTCACGCGAAGAGACGATCATCCCGTAGGGATGCCTGACAATCGCGAAGACATCGTACAACTAACCCCGAGCCTCCTCCAGCAGGCATTCTTTCGGATCTTTGTCGTCGCGTAATCCGAGAAATACGGGAGCTCGCAGTTTCGGTCCGCTCCCCGCGCTGGTCCCGTCCGTCCACTCGGTGAACTCAATCTCCGCTACCCGGTCGGGCTTCACCCAAAAGACTTTGCGCAAGGCTTCGACTTCTCCGAAGAATGGATTCTTCTTCGTCTCCAGCTTCTCCAGCACTTTCCAAATCTCGGCGAGCGATTTCTGATCAAACCCGCTGCCTGCCTGCCCCACGTGAATCAGTCGCCCCTTCTTGTCGTAGAGTCCCAACACCAGAGAACCAAAATGCGCGCGGCTGCCTTCCGGTTCGGTATATCCGCCGATGACGCACTCGATCCGGTGTCGGATCTTGATCTTGAGCCACTCGCGGCTGCGGCGTTCTTCGTAGAAACTGTCGCGCCTCTTGGCGACAATCCCTTCCAGTCCCTTTTTCTGTGCCATTTCAAACAGAGCCTTGCCGCGCTCCTCATAGTGATCGGAATACCGCACGACATGGCCCGTCACCACCAGCGAGGCCAGCTTGCGCTTGCGCTCCTCAAGCGGCACCCGCCGCCAATCGTAGCCGTCAACATAGAGCAGATCGAATGCGTAATACAGCACCGGCACATCCGCATTCCCCACCGCCCGTTTCCCGCCAGGACGAAACCCCGTCCGTTGCTGCATCAAACTGAACGACGCCTTTCCCTCCTCATCCAGCGCCACCACTTCGCCATCCAGAATCGCAGTCTTTACCCGGAGGAAGCGTGCCATATCTTTCAACTCCGGATAACGCGGCGTCAAATCATTCTGATTCCGCGAAACCAGCCGCACCTTGCCGTCAGCGATAAAGGCGATCGCGCGATATCCGTCCCATTTGATCTCAAACAGCCACTCCGCCCCGTCGAACGCCTTCTCCACCGACTCCGCCAGCATGGGATGGATCGTAGCCGGCATAGGCTGCTTCACCGGCTCAGAAACCAAAACCACAGAGGACGCAGAGGAAACGGAGGATTTTGTTTCCTTTCTTGCTGGAGGAGCAGTCGTAGCTTGAGAGGATCTCTTGCTAGAGGTGTTTTTCCGGTTTCTGTTGTCCTCCGCCGCCCCCGTACCCCCTGTGGTCAACTTCTCCTTCTTCTTCTGATCAAGCTTAGCCACCGCATCCGCCAGCCAAGTTGCCTTCAACTTCCCGCGCCCCGTAGGACGGCTCTTCCACTCCGCCGATCCCGCATCCCCGGCAACCTCTTCCAGGCTCCGCCCGCTGAGCACGGACTGGTCGATTGCCTCGATGTTGTATCCCTTCACCACGTAATGGTCGTGCTTTTTGATCATCAACCATTCGTTGCCCTTGCTCCCCGGACGCCGCCCGCGTATCTTGACCAGCGCGAAGTCTCCTTTCAGCCGTTTCCCGTTCAAACGAAACTTCAGATCTCCCTTGGCCAGCATGGCCGCCGCTTCCGCTTCTGTGCCCGGCACATACTTTCCGTTGACTGCCGCCGGCGAGAGCGGTTGCCACGTTCCCACGTCCCAGACGATCACGGTTCCGGCGCCGTAATTGTTCTCCGGAATGTTGCCCTCGAAATCGAAATACGAAACCGGATGATCCTCGACCTGCACGGCCAGCCGCTTGTCCTCGGGATCGAGCGATGGCCCCTTCGGCACCGCCCACGATTTCAGCACGCCTTCCATCTCCAGCCGAAAATCGTAGTGCAGCCGCGTTGCATCATGCTTTTGCACGACAAACCGATTTCCCGCCTTCGTGGCTACTTTTGGAGGAGGCTCCGGCGTCTGCTCAAACCGCCGCTTCCGCTTATATTCTTCGAGCGCCATAGAGAACGCTATTTAACCACAGAGTCGCAGCTGCGCAAGTGTGAGGAGGGGCATATGTGGGGACGGGCGCCTTCGCCCGTCCGCTGCGCGAAGCTCGGCTGCTGTCCGCGGTCCCGCGAACTCTCCATTCGCTTTAGAATGCTTGCACCATGCAACGCGAGTTCCCCGAAATCCCGCTGGTCGGCATCGGCGCCATCATCATCGAGGACGCCCGCGTCCTCCTCGTCAAGCGCGCCCACCCGCCACTGCAGGCCCAGTGGTCCATTCCCGGAGGCGTGCTCGAAGTCGGCGAACTAATAAGAGAAGCCGCCATCCGCGAGGCCCGCGAAGAAACCGGACTCATCGTCGAGCCCCAGGACCTGCTCGGCGTCTACGACCGCGTCCTGCGCAACGCTGAGCGGCGTGTGCAGTATCACTATGTGTTGATTGATTTTCTCTGCCGGCGTGTAGGCGGCGAACTCGCAGCCGCCGACGATGCCGCGGAAGTCCGCTGGTTCACCCGTGACGAACTGCCCGCGCTTGAGGTCGCTGAAGATACGCTGGATGTAATCCGCAAAGGCTTCCGCAAGTTAGCGCAATAATTATTTGCTCGACGATTGGCGGAGGTGCATGACGATGAATGAACCCCCTTGCGGATGAAAGAGTTGACAGCAATCGCGAAACCATCGAACCCTAGCTCGGTCCCTCGCTGAACGCGTACCAGCCATCCGCGAGCTTGCGGTAGGAGTATGCCTCATCGCCCGGGCTGTAAGGGTGATCTCCCGCAGGCTGCGATAGAGAGCACGGTGGATACCTGTGCGTTGGGCCGGGACCGCAGTAAAGGTATCCGTTTGAAGTGCCGCGATTCAGAAGTCCGACGGACTTGACCAGAATGAAGGCATCTCTACTTGCCGGATCACGCTGAATACCCTGCGAAATGCCGTTGCGAGCGAACCGATGGCGGTACTCGTCCCAGCGCTCCAAGGTGCTACCTGTTTCAGGGCTGTATGCAAGATACCGATGGTTTGCGGTTAATAGCCAGTCGGGGTCTATGCGGATGAGCTGCGCGTCGTGATCGGACATGGAGACGATCGTCGCAAAGATCCTTTCGTTGACGCGGGAACCGACTTGCAAGCGTGTCGATCGAGGGTGGCTCGCAGTTCCACATGAGGAGCAGAAGTCCGCCAAACAGGGCGGCCAACAGCGAACCAATACGACCAGAAGAAATCCCAGCACCTTTTGCCAGCGCGGAAACTTCAATAGCCGGGTCGATTTCTCTAGGCTGCTCATGGTTCAAGATTTTGCATCGCGTTGGAATCTTCCCCATCGTCTTCCCACTCCGCGTCGCACGAGTGGCACCTCCATGCCCGGCGGTGAAACGGAAATGGCACGCTCACCGCGGCGCTAAGGTATGCTGCCGGAGCCACCTCCTGAAAGTTCACATCCAGCGACTGGCACTTCGGGCATCGCGGCTGTTCGTATTTCCCGACGCCGGGCACGTCAAAATTCTCTGGAATGGGCTGCGAGAGAATCTCTTCCGCAACCGATACATCTTCCGGCCTCACCTGCAACTTCACGCCGCCGAGCAGATTCGAAATAAACCAGTCCAGCCGCACCAGGTTGCCGTCGAGCAACGCACAATCGATTCCCGCAGACTCCAGACTCCCTTTGGCGAATAGAGCCTCTGGCAAGTCTCTAAACTGGCGGATCGTCACCATGCCTTGGGTTTCGAGTTCGTCTTCTGGCAACGACCCGACCCGAGGAGTTTCTGGCGGCGGGTCACCGCGCCGAGGGGACGGGACAGAAGCCACAGGAGACCCGCGAGCGTGTTCGGCGAACGTAGTCGAGAGGCCTCGGCGTGCCATCTCCGCCCGCAACGCCTCACGCGCCACGTCAGTGAGGTCGTACGCCTGCCCCGCAACCTTCTCCAACTCTCCGTCCATCTGGTAAGAGTAGAACTCAACCAGCCGCCGGCGTTCCTGCTCAGGATCAATCGTCGCCATGGCAGGGAATCATACTCCGTTCCGCGACCCTGAGATTCCGCTGCGGTAGGCGCGATTGACCGGCCCACACTCGTTCGTGACCCTGGTCACAGACTTCGTCGCTCCCGCATGTAACAAACGGAAAGTGGAAGCGAGCATCAAACTGGACCGGCGCGCCTTCCTGCAGGCGGCTCTCGCCGCGGCCGCAGCGGGAGCGGGTGTAGCGTGCAGCGCGAACGGAACTCCGTGGCGATTTTTCACCGTCGATGAAGCCCGAACTCTCGCCGCGATCAGCGATCAGATCATTCCACCTGATCAGGATCCAGGCGCCTCCTGGGCCGGCGTCGTCAATTACATCGACCGTCAGCTTTGCGGCCCCTATCAGAGCCTGCAGCCAACCTACCGCCGGGGAATTGCTGGCGTAGACCAAAGCAGTCGCCTGATCTATGGCAAAGCCTTCGCCGATCTCGATGCTCAGCAGCAAACCGATGCGCTCCGTCGCTTAGAGGATGGGCAAGCTCCCGGCGAGATCTGGAAGAAGGCTTCCTCGTCGGAATTTTTCTCACTCGTGATCGATCACACCATGCAGGGTTACTACGGCGATCCCCGCCATGGCGGCAATCGCGACGGCGTGAGTTGGAAAATGCTCGGCCTTCCTTACCCGCCGATTCGTGGACGACTGCGCTATGACCTCACCAAGCCATAGCGGATTGGAATGAAGCGGATGTCTCCGAGGCACGTAAACGCGGTTGTGATTGGTGGCGGCGCCGGAGGCGGCATCGTCGCCAAAGAGCTTGCCGAAGCCGGCCTCAGCGTCGTCCTTCTGGAACGCGGCAAATGGTACACGTCCTACGACGACCGCAAAGACGACCTGCGCAACCAGCGCACCTGCGTGCTGGGCAATTCCTTTGGTCCCGATGAGCAACGCAACCCTCGCGTTGTGGTCGATGCAAAAGGTCAGGAATACATCGTTCACTCCAACCAGGGTGCCTACAGCAATAATGCCGCTTGCGTGGGCGGTGGCACGCTGAGCTACGGTGCGATGGCATGGCGCTTTCTGGAAAAAGATTTCCGCCTTCGTTCGACCTACGGATCGGTCTTAGGCAGCACGCTCGAAGATTGGCCCATCAGCTACTCCGACCTCGAGCCCCACTACGAAAAAGCAGAGTGGGAAATCGGCGTCTCGGGCGACGACTCGAACAACATCTTTCGAGCCCCACGCCGCCGGCCTCTGCCCATGCCTCCGCTGCCGCCAAATCGGGAACACCAGATTCTGAAGCCTGCCGCCGAGCGCCTCGGCTTGCATCCGTTCGACCTCCCCATGCTGCGAAATTCCGTTCCTTACAACGGACGGGGCGCCTGCATGCGCTGCCGCTGGTGCGTGGGCTTTGCCTGCGAAGTGGACGCCAAATGCGGTACGCAGAATACGGTCATTCCCAAGGCGCTCAAGACTGGCAACTGCGAACTGCGCTCGGAATGCATCGCTAAAGAGGTTCTCACCAACGACCGAGGGCGCGCCACCGCTGTCGCCTATTTCGATTCCGACGGACGTCTGCAGGAGCAGAGCGCAGATTTGGTGATAGTTTCGTGCTCGGCCACGGAATCAGCCCGCTTGTTGCTGAATTCGAGGAGTCGTCTTTTCCCCAACGGTTTGGGCAACCGTTACGACTGGGTTGGAAGAAACTTGCAGGGCCACGCCTACACCGGCGCCGCGGGCCTGTTCGAACAAGAGACTTACGACGACCTCGGGCCTGGAGCGTCCATCGCGCTCTGCGACTACAACCACGGCAATCCTGGATTCATCGGAGGCGGACTGCTGGCCAACGAGTTCATTCGCTTGCCATATCAGTTCGCCGGCCTGCACGCCCCGGGGATCCCGCGCTGGGGCGCTGCTCACAAAGACTTCATGCGCCGCTTCTACCGGCGAAGCATTTTTGTCATGGGTCCGGTACAGGAAATGCCGGTATTTGACTCCAGAGTGCAAGTCGACCCGAAGGTGAGAGATGCCTGGGGAATTCCAGTTGTTCGCCTCTCCGGCCACCGCCATGACAACGACTTGCTGGGAACGAAATTCCTGTCCGCGAAGGCCGAGGCGTGGCTGAAGGAAGCTGGTGCCACCACGACCATCCCTTTCAACTGGATTTCTCGCGACGGACCCAGCGGCGGCCAGCACCAGGCAGGCACGTGTCGCATGGGCAACGCCCCCCAGGCTTCTGTCGTCGACAAATACTGCCGCGTTCATGACATAGATAACCTGTATGTAATCGACGGCAGTGTCCATGTCACGAATGGCGGTTTCAATCCGGTCCTCACCATCATGGCGATCGCGTATTACGCGTCCGACAATCTGGTGAAGTCGTGGAAGGGAACTCATGGCCGGGCTTAGCGTTTATCGCGAGGAGCATGCGCGATGACGGCCCGCAGATTTTTTCGTCTTCGCTGCATTGCGTCACTGGCTGTAGCTCTGTTCGCCATCCTGCTCCTACCCGGAGCCAGTCTCTACTACAGCTACTCGGGCGGCCGATCCTGCGCGCGCTGCCACGAAATCTGGCAGCCCTACCGTGACTGGCACGAATCGGCGCATCGCAACATCGCATGCTCCGAGTGTCACGGCGACGTCCTCACCCTCGATGCCGGTTTTCATTTGAAAAACATCCGGCAACTGGTGGCGCATCTGCGCGGTCAGGTCCCCGAACAAGTCCGGCTGAAAACGGATGATGTACTCAAGATCGGAGCGCGGTGCGCTAAATGTCATCGTCAGGAATTTGCAGACTGGTCGGCTGGCCCACACGGCGCCACCTACTCGCGCATCTTCCTGGACAAGGACCACAACCAGCGCCGCCTCCTGATGGATGACTGCCTCCGCTGTCACTCGATGCATTTTGAAGGCAGCATTCGCGACTTAGTCACTCCCGTGGACACACATGGTCCATGGAAGCTCCTCGATCCGAAACTCGCGGACCAGCCTGCAATCCCGTGCCTCGCCTGCCATCAGATGCACCGTCACGGAGCACCCTTGGCGCGCCCGGCGGTCAAATTGGATGATGCTGGTCCCCGCGAGGAAATCTCCCGACCTTCGCTGGCATTATTTGATCGCCGCGAACAGGATTACGTTCCGCTCGGCCGGCTGCCGCTCCCGCAAATGTATGAAGGCGTGGGTCTCGTCAAGATCAGTCCGGACCAGCGCCAAGCTCTCTGTTACCAGTGCCACGCTCCTGAAGCCAGTGGTCAAGCCGGGTCCGGCGACGACCGTACGCCGATCGGAGTCCACGAAGGCCTCAGTTGCCTCGCCTGTCACGAAAAACACGGTCAGAACACGCGTGCGTCATGCGCGACCTGTCATCCTCAGCTCTCGAACTGCGGTCTCAATGTCGAGACCATGGATACGACTTTCAAATCGACTAAGAGTCCGCACAACATTCACACCGTCAAGTGTCTGGACTGCCACACCAAGGGCGTTCCCAAGAAGAAACTGCGGACGTACGCCCTGGGGCAAAGGTAAGTTTTTCGAAAGTCACGAATTAACACGAAAAGCAATATTGCTGGTGATCGTGCCGCTAGGCGTCGTCACTGTGACTAGGCCCGAGGTCGCGCCGCTTGGGACGTTGGCTGTGATCTGCGAGTTTGAAACGACTCTAAACATGGCCGGGATCCCGTTAAACTCACCGGCCGTCGCGCCCTTCAGATTCGTTCCCAGGATTCTGATGAGTGCTCCGACCGCGCCAGACGTGGGCAGTGTTTCGACCAACGGGCCCCCCTCCAGACCAACTGAACAACCTCCCACCGAGCCCGGTTCCCTGCACCAGTCGTTGTCCCGTAAAGGTTCCCGTTCGTGGCTTGAACAAGGCTGCTTGCGGGGTTGGCCCCGTCCGGGCCTGCGAAGCGGTGTAGTGTCGTCAGCGCGCCGCTTGCCGTAATTCTGAATACGGTTCCACAGCCGTTGCTGACAGGCCCCGCCAAGGTATGTCGTCCCGTAGAAGTTTCGGTCGGTCGCTTGAACCAGCGCCGTTTGAGGAGCGATGCCGTCAATGCAGTTCGTTTGGGCGCAAAATCGGTAAAGAGTAGACAGCGTGCCGCTCGGGGTGATTTTGAAGACTGTGCCACACCCGAGGGTTGGGTTACAGCCACTCACCCCCGCCGGCCGTCGTTGTCCCGTAAAAATTCCCGTCCGTGGCTAGGAGCAGGGCTGCATAGGGATCGTAACCGTCAGTACAGGCAGTTTGGGCGCAAAAACTGTAGAGACTGGTCAGAGTACCGCTAGCAGTGATCTTGAAGACAGTGCCGCGGGCTTGAGCACCTCCGTAAACCGTTGTTCCATAGACGTTCCCGTCCGTGGTCAGGACCACGCTGGCCGTCGGGTACGAGCTGTCCGCGCAGTTTGTTTGCTCGCAGAAGCTGTACAGAATCGTCAGCGTGCCGCGGGGAGTGATTTTGAAGATCGTGCCGCAGCCGCCCGCGCAGTTGCTACTGGACCCGCCAAAGATTGTCGTCCCATAAAGGTTTCCGTCGAGGCCTTGGACGAGAGAGGCAGAAGGCTCATAGCCGTGGCTTCCGTCGAAGTTCACGAGGGTGGTGAACGTCTGAGCTGCAATGCAGTCGTCGCCGCAGCGCAAACGATAAACACGGCGCAGAATCTCGTTCTTCGAAGCGTGCTTCGCACGGAGAGAACCATCCCGGCAAAACTGGACGACCAGCGAATCATCACGCTGGACAGCATTGCGTATTCCCTACTGAACTGAGTCTGGACCGCTCCCCAGGGACCCATTCCGTCTGGCGTAGCCCTAAGAGGCTCGGTAGACGAAATCCCGGATCAACAGTCTGGCCCCCGTCTTGTCGGGCTGTCAATGTGCAGAGATATTGCATTGCATCGGGTCCTGGCAAAAGGACGAGATGTCCATATGGAGGCACGCAGCCCGAAGTTTGCCCCGAGAAACCTCAGTCCTGTAATCAGATTGTGATCTCGTGAGCAGTGTCTCGGAAATTATTGACAGGAAATTCCAGAGCGGGTACTCTGCGATTACACCGGAAAGGAGGTGGTCGGATGACAAGTTCTGAAGGCAGTAGTTGGGGTTATCAAAGACCAGGTGAGGTGGCTGAGACTTAGAGCGGTTGCTCTAAGCGGGGCTTCAGGCGCCGACAAGCATGATGGGCGCGCCGGAAGCTACAGCCCGCACACTACCGGTGAATAAGGATTCAATTCCGCCTGACGCAGGTCGGTCGGGAATCCCGGAGTTGCCGTAGAGGCCACGTAGAGTGACCACCTCTTGGTCAATCCCAAACGGTCCACCGGGCGGCCCGCAGGCTCAACCGAGCTTGCGGGCCGTTCTATTTTGTGTCGTAGATCTCGACTCTCAACCAGTCAGCGCTCCTACGGCAACCCGAACGCATACACCGCGCTGCCCGCGGCGATCGCCACATATTCCTTGCCATCCACCGCAAACGCCATCGGCGCCGCATAGACCGCACCGCCCATCTGGAAGTGCCACAGGGTCTCGCCCGCCGCGGCAGCGAAGGCGATGAAGTTTCCTTCGGCGTCGCCCGTGAACACGAGACCGCCAGCTGTCGAAAGCACTCCGGACCACGTCGGCGACGTGTGCTCAAACTTCCACTTGATCTCTCCCGTCGCCGGATCGATCGCCTTCAGGAATCCCCGGTAAGGCTCGGCCTCCTCCGAGGGAAAATACGCGCTCCCGTAGTATGCGTGCCCCGCCTCATAGGGCTGGGGAGCCGTGCTGAAAATGTCGCACTGATCGCGCGCCGTCACGTAGAACAGCCCGGTCTGCGGACTGTACGTCGGAGCCATGAAGTTCGTGGTACCCAGCGCCCCCGGACATACCGTATGCCCTTCAAGCGTCGGCGAAGCTTCCTTCTTCGCCACCGGGCGCCCCTCGGCGTCTTTCGTGTCACTCCAGGTGATTTTGCCGTACGAGTTCGCTGATACAAGCTTGCCCGTCGTGCGGTCCAGCACGTAAAAGAATCCGTTGCGGTTGGCCTGCGCGATCAGATGCTTGCCGGCCGCCTCGATCATCACCGGAACCTGCGTCGCATCCCAGTCGTGCTCGTCGTGCTTGGTGAACTGGAAGTACCAATTCATCTTGCCGGTGTCGGCATTCAGCGCCAGCAGGGAATTGCTGTAGAGATTGTCGCCCGCCCGCCCCGCGCCGCGATTCGAGGGCGCGGGATTTCCGGTCGGCCAGAAAATCTGGTTCGTGACCGCATCGTAGGTTCCCGTATTCCAGGCGGGAGCGCCGCCCACTTTCCAGGAATCGCCTTCCCAACTCTCATGTCCAGGCTCGCCCGGCCCGGGAACCGTATAGAAGCGCCATTTGCGTTCACCAGTGTCGGCGTCATACGCGTCAATGAACCCGCGCACTCCGTACTCCCCACCGGAAATGCCGATCACAATCAGGCCCTTCACCGCCAGCGGAGCCACCGTGAAGCTGTGGCCCGTGCGATAATCCGCCGCAACGACATCCCACACCACGGCCCCGGTCTTCGCGTCGAGCGCGATGACATGCGCATCCAGCGTCCCCAGAAAAACTTTGTCGCCCAGAATCGCCAGCCCACGATTCACATGCCCGCAGCACGGACGAATATCTCCCGGAACTTGCCGCTGGTACATCCAAATGGGCCGCCCCGTACGAGCATCGAGCGCAAACGCGCGGTCATCCTGCGCGGTCGCATAGAGAATTCCGTCGACGACCAGCGGCGTGGCTTCGAGCTTTCCGGTCGCCCCGGTCTGATACACCCACTTCGCCACCATGGTGTGCGCATTCGTGACGTTGATCTGATCGAGCGCGCTGAACCGCCTACCGGAGTAGTCCCCCGAATAGGTCATCCAGTTCTGAGGTTCCTTCGCGGAATTCACCAGCCGCTCGAAGGTCACCTGGGCATGCGCCCAACTCGCGAAAAGACCGACCATCAACCAGATTGCCAGAATCCTTGCCGTACAGCTGACACGACCGTGGAAGAGCGGCCCTTCGAGGGGCGCGTTGCGAATCCGTGAGAAAGAGGCCTTTAGGCCCTGTGGTTGCCTAGGGCGGAAGACCTCACCCTTGACCGCGCTTCGACGCGGCGCTGAAGCGCCGCTCTTCCACGGTGGCTCGAAGCCTCTCATGCTACCCCGTCCCTTCATTTCGCCCCCACGCTGACCAGGTAGGCCACAATGTCCGCAAGATCCTTGTCGCTCAAAACGTCGACTCCGTACACCGGCATCGCCGACTGCCGGCTCTTCTGAAACGACCGCAGCTTGTCTTTCTCCAGCAGATGAATCTGCTCACCCCTATCCATGATCTGGACGCTGAAGCTGTCTTCATTCAGCGTCACTCCCTTGATTGTTTTTCCGTCCACGGTCACCGCGGTGACGCTCTCATACTCCTGCGGAAATTCCTTCGTTGACTCGGTCAAGCCCCACGCCAGGCGACGGCTGGGATTGCGGACCGAATCAACAATCGCCTCCCGCGTACGCGACCCGCCCACGGCAGTCAATTCCGGCCCGAGCCTGCCCCCCTTGCCCTCGACCATGTGGCACAGCGAACAGTTCGCATCGCCATAAAACAGATCTTTGCCGTGAGCCGCAATGCCCACCGCAGTGGCCGGAGCCTTCACTTCCTGGCTGCGAATGTAGGTAATGATTTGCCAGATCTCCTCTTCGGTCATCCCGACGCCCTGCCCGTTGGTTCCGTTGGCCGGCATCGCAGTCCCAGGAATGCCGTTGCTGATGAGCTGAAACATTTCCGCGTCGGAGTGCGCATGCTTCTTCACCGCCCGCGTCAGGTCGGGCCCACGCCCTCCACCGTGCGCACCCAACCCGTGACACAGCGCGCAGTTGATGCGGAACTCATACTCCCCCGCCTTCGCCGCCTTGGCATCGCCCGCCAACGGATTGCGCTCATCCGCGTGGCTCGCCGTTGCCACCAGCACAGTTGCAAGCCACGCAGCCCATGTGAAAACTCTGACAGCCCGCCACCTCTGAGGGAGCCCTGCCAGACGCATTTTCGGTTTCATCCAGAGCATGATTCACCTGGGTCTTCGAGGCAGTCCCACAGATGCCTCTCGAGAATAACGGATGTTACCACCAAGCTCGCCTGTGACTATCTGCCGCATCCGAATCCGAAGACAGAATCAAAGCGCCCGCGCTCGAACGCGCACGAGGAATCCAGCACTTCGGTAACGGGAGAGCCCCACCTAACTCAAAGTAACCTAACGGCGTAGCGTTTCTGGTGAGGAATCATGCGCTCGGCCGGGGAACAATTGTTCGTCTTGTCCATCATCGGGTCGTGCCTTGCCTGCACCAAGCCACAAGCTGCGGGCCCGCAGGCAAGCGCGGTTTCCGCAGCGACCGTAGCCTCCGGCCCGGCATGGGCATCTCAAGCATCCGCGCCTGCCGTCATCACACAGGCCAGCAGTACCGAACCCGACTCTACGATTCGTCGAGAAGACCTCGAAGATGAGATGACGATCTCGTTCCTCAGAAGCGTCCACGCCACCAACCTGCACGACGCCTGCAAAGACGCGCTGGGAACCGGAATCGAGCTTTCAACCAAAGCCTACGGCGACCTGGACGGCGACGGCCGCGAAGAAGCTGCGGTCACCGCGTTCTCCTGCCAGGCAGGAAACGGTGGGCCGGACTTGATCGCCGTGTTCACCCTGACCCCGAACGGCAAGGTCCAGGAACTACCGATCGAGAAACGAAAATGGACTGAGCCCTTCAAGGGGCGAGATCCCAGCATAGGGTTGCGCGGACAAAGGACTGTGGCCATCGAGAACGGCCGGCTCATCCAGAAGTTCCCCATCTTCAAGGACACAGATCCGGGCTGCTGCGCTTCCGCTGGTACCCGCGAGTTCATTTACCGTTGGAAGCTCGACAAACTCGTTCTCGATGACATCGTTGACCTGGCAACTCCTGCTCCGGCGCAGCCACCCGGTGCGGCTCGCACCCTGCGCGCCGTCGATGTCAAGAAGCTGCTCGAAGCCAATACTTTCGGCATCGTACCCAGCTCCCAAATTGAGGAATTGAAAGAAGACTGTGCCGGCAACGGACGCGACCTGCTCGAGGTTGAGAACCTGGACTATGCCGACCTTGACGGAGATGGCCAGGAGGAAGCGATCTATGAGGGCTTCACCTGTATGTCCGGCACCGGAGGGGCGGACTTTTTCGGCGTGGTCAAGCTGACGCACGACGGAAAATTGGTCGACATGCCGATTCAGCCGCACGAGGGACCGTTCAAGGGTCGGGATGTTTACACCGGTCTGCGCGGCCATATGAGCGTGGCGGTTCGGAATGGAAGGCTGGTCGAAGTCTATCCCGTATACGCGGACGAAAAAGAATGTGAAGCGTGCTCCTCCGCCGGACAGCGCCAGTTCTTCTTCCATTGGGACGGAAGCCGGTTCGTGCTGCAAGACGTGCTCGACGTGCCAGAGCCATCCAGATAAGCCAGAACCACCGGTAATTTCTCCCCGCTTTCCCGCAAGGACATGTCCGGCGGGCATCTTGGGACTGACACCTTTGGCTCTCTACACTGAAATCCTGCCCTCAGGATGCCGATATTCTTGAGGGGAGAGAAGGATTTTCCCTAGGCGTCCAAGTGATTGATGCGTCAGCCTTTCCAGCGAAAGGCGTCGGTCTGGGGAAGGCCCAGATGAGCCAGCACGCGATAGGCAAATTCGCGGGCCATCTCATCTAAAGAAGCAGGACCGTAATAGAAAGCCGGAATCAGTGGGAACACGGTGGCTCCGGCGTCGGCGGCCCGGTACATGTTGCGGATGTGGATTTTATTGAGCGGCGTCTCGCGCACGCACAGCACCAGCGGACGCTTCTCTTTCAGCGAGACGTCAGCCGCGCGCTCGATCAGATGCGAGGCGACGCCGTTGGCGATACGGGCCAGAGTGCCCACGCTGCATGGCATGACGATCATGGCGTCAGCGGGATATGAACCGCTGGCCACGTTCGCCCCGATGTCAGCGTTCGATTGTTCTTTAATTTTTGGTGTTGGAACTTTGCGCGAAGCGCGGCTGCCGGAACTCCGGCTGGGATTCCTGATGGAAGACCCGAGAATCCGGCCGACCAGGTTGGACCGGCCCTTCAGGCCCAATTCTTCGGCCATCACGCGCAGCGCGCTGTCGGAAGCGATGAAGTTGACCGTATCGACGCGCTCGTCGCGTTCGACGGCTAAAAGAAGATGCCGCAGAAAAGTGGCCCCGCTGGCTCCCGTCGTGGCGATGGTCAGATTCTTCGGTGGATGGTTCGGCAAGAAGCCTCCGATGAGGCAATGGAAGCATTGCCCCGAATTCTGGAGCATAGGGAGGCCGTACGGCAGAAGTCAAGAAGAGCACGCTAGAAGTTATGAGCTCGTAGCGAGAAGCTGACGTTATGTCCTCGGCCACGAATCTTCGATCCCGCCGCAGCGCAGCCCAGTTGCACGCGCTGGCCGGAGTGGAGCGCGAAATCCGTGCCCAGGATTCGCACAATCGCCGCAAATATCTGCGCGAGTTTAACGAGGCTTATCGCAACTACGATTCCGTTCTTGATCCACAGCAGAGGCAGAACGCCCTGCACTCTGCCGACGTCGTCCTCATCGGCGATTACCATGCGCTGCCAGCCGCGCAGCGCTATGCAGCCTCGCTGATCGAACAGCGCGCGCTCGCCGGAGACCGTCCGGTGGTGCTCGGAGTCGAAACCATTTTCGCCCGTGACCAGCACATTCTCGACGAATGGTGGCGTCGCGAAATCGACGAGAACGAACTCCGCCAGCGCATTCGCTTCGACCTCGACTGGGGATACGACTGGACCCCGTTCCACGAATTGCTGGTTACCGCGCGCGATCACGCGGAAGCCGTCTACGGCCTCGATTGCATGCCGCGCGAAGACCTGCGCAAGATCGGCGCCCGCGACCGTCACGCTGCCGCCAAGATCGCCGAAATCCGCGAACGCCATCCCAGCGCCGTGATCTTCGTTCTGTTCGGCGAGTCGCATCTCGCTCCCGGCCATCTGCCCCGCGCCCTACACGAACAATTGCCGGGCGCAAAACCTCTCACCGTATTGCAGAACATAGATGCGCTTTACTGGCGCGCCGCTGGAGAGCGCGCCGACAAAGTGGAAGCCGTCCGCGTGAACGACGAAGTGATTTGTGTCTTCAACGCGACGCCGCTGGAAAAATACGAAAGCTACCGCCTGTTTCTCGACCAGTGGAGCCGCTGCGACGATGGTCCGGACTTCGCTCCCACCATCTACAACCTGATCGACAGCCTGGCTCGCTTCCTCGAGATCAACCGCTACTCGCCGCACAACGGCACCCAGCCGAAATTCCTGGTCGACATGCTGCCGGAGGTCTACGGCGAGCCGTCCGACGCCATGCTGAGCCGTCTGCTATCGCGCAAAGGCATCGCCGAGCAGGAACGCGAAGCGATGCTGACCAGCGTCGAAGAGCACGGCAGTGCCTATCTGCCGCAAGTGAATGCCTTCTACGTTCGCGAGTTTCAAATGATCCACGCCGCCGAAGACGCCACTCGCTTCCTGCATCAGGCTTGTCAGGGATTGCCGCTGCGGCTCAATGGCCATGCGGAGCAGGGAAGTGTCGCAAGCGGAGATGGCCGCGAGCTCAGCCCGATCGACAGATTCTATGCCCGTGTAATTGAACACGCGGTCGCCTACTTCGGTTCGCGCGTACTCGATCCCTCGCGTCCCGCGCCCGACGAGTCATCGCCAATATCCCGCGCTGCCTGCGAAAAGACAGCGCAAGCCGCCATTCGGGCCGACAAGAATAAATTCGAGTCGGCCGCGCACGACTTGGGCTACCGCATGGGAAGCCAGATCTACGACGCCTATCTCGCCGGCAAAGTCTCGCCCAGCGGCCTGCGCCGACTTTTCCTCGCGCACCTCAGTGAGCCCGGACTGGCCCGCAAAGTCTGCGCTGCCGTGATTGCCAAACTCCGGTCGGTCTCCAACTCAAAGTCGCGTGCCGCCCACGCCTGACTTCGAGATCATCCGCAAGATGCTAATCTAGACCTCAGCCCGGCTGAACGCTGACTGCCGAGTGCCGAGTGCTTCGTGAACGCCGAATCCATCCGCAAACTCTTCGAGCAGGTCCGCAAAGGCAAGCTCACGCCCGATGATGCGGTCTCTCGCCTGCGTCACTTGCCCTTCGAAGATCTCGGTTTCGCGAAAGTCGATCATCACCGCGCCCTGCGTGCCGGCATGCCCGAGATCATCCTCGGAGAAGGGAAGACGCCGGCACAGGTCGCCGGAATCTTTGCCCGCCTCGCCAAGCACGGTGGCAACATCCTGGCTACGCGCGCCAGCGAAAAACAATTTGCCGCGGTAAAGAAGAAAGTTCGCTCCGCCGAATACCGCGAGCTCGCCCGCGCCGTCGTCCTGCAGCGCGATCCCACAAAATATGGCAAGGGCATTATTGCCATAGTCTCGGCCGGAACCAGTGACATCCCCGTCGCGGAAGAGGCCGTCGTCACCGCCGAACTCATGGGCAACGAAGTCGAGCATTTCTACGACGTCGGAGTCGCCGGCATTCACCGCCTGCTGGCCAACCGCGAAGCGCTGACCCGGGCCCGCGTCGTGATTGTCTGCGCCGGCATGGAAGGCGCGTTGCCCAGTGTCGTCGGAGGCCTCGTCGGCGTCCCTGTCATCGCCGTTCCCACCAGCGTCGGCTACGGCGCATCATTCAAGGGAATAGCCGCGTTGCTTGGCATGCTGAATTCGTGCGCTTCGAATGTCAGTGTGGTCAACATCGACAATGGATTCGGCGCAGGCTACGTCGCGTCGCTGATCAACCGCTTACCGTAAGCGCCAAGGAGGAACCATGCCCACCGCTCTCTCACCGGAAGCGAAGCAACTCATCGACCGTCCCAACTTCGCTCACCTGGCCACGCTCATGCCCGACGGCTCTCCCCAGTCCGTGCCGGTATGGATTGGCCGCGAAGGCGAGCGCCTCGTCATCTGCACCGGTGAGAATTCCCTGAAAGCCAAGAACACGCGCCGCGATCCGCGAGTGGCTCTCTCCATCGTGGACTTCACCAATCCCTACGAGGAAGTTCAGATCCGTGGTCGCGTCGTCGAGCGCCGCCCCGATCCCGACCTGAAGACCATGGATCGTATCTCGCACCAGTACACCGGGAAGCCTTTCCCGATGCGCAATCCCGAAGGGCGAGTCGCCTTAATCATGGAAGTGGAGAAAGTGCGCTACACCAAACTTCGGTTCGAACATACGCCGCCGAAATGAGAAAAGGCGCGGTCGTCGCCCCGCCCTCTCCGTCACCGCTACATCAACCTTACAGTCCCTGCTGGCCCGACTTGGTTTCAACCTGCAGTTTGTTGTCCACGCTGAAGGCACCGAAGAGCTGGTTGGCTCTGAGTCCGGCCACCGTCTTGTCCATGGAGCTGTCGACCGAGCCGTACAGGGTCACGTGCCCGTTTGTCACGATAATGCGAATCGGCCGCGCCGGATCCATCGCATACTTGCTCAACACAGAGTCGCCATAGATAACCCGCATCGCCCGCAGTCGCAGCCCATCGTCGAAACGCGAAACCGGCTCGACCGACACGTTGTCGATCACATCCTTCACTCCGGGCATATTCGCGATGTCGGCCAGGGCTTCGTCGCGGCCCAGGCCCGTTCGATCCTGTCCCTCGACCGTGACCACTCCGTCCTTCACTCCCAACGCAAAGTAGTCGAACGTGTTGTCATAACCCACACGCACGTAGCGCAGCTTCTTGGCCAGTTTCTGCTCAAGTTGTGCGTCCGGCAAATTCGGACCAGCTACGCTCAGCAGGTTGCGCACGCCCTGTGCCCTTGCCGTCTTGCGCGCCAGCTTCGCGGCGTCCAGTTTGCCCTGGTAGAGATCGACCGTGCCCGTAAGAGTGACGATCCCCTCTTCCACGTTCGCCTGCACATCACGGAACTGGCTTTTGGATGCCAGCTTCTGCGTCACCGTCGCCTGAATTTGATTGTCGTAGCGGGTTGCTGCCGGCGCCTGAGCTAGGGACATTGCGCCCATCAGCCCGACCGCCAAAACCGTACCCGCCAGCCTCCCGACGAAGTTCTTTCCTGTTGCAGCCATAAAGGTCACCTCCGACCCATTGACGAATCTTTACGAATTAACTACCTGGTTAATTCTTCGATGCGCAGGGACCCACGAGAGATGCATCGGCAACCCGGAACGCGCTGCCGCCGGGATGCAGCAGTCGTTGAGCGAAACTTTCCGCGCTGTCAGGGGTTTATACAACCCTGGGAAGAAGTGTGTCGATCAGCGTTCTAGTACTTGGTCAGGAGGAACGGAACGCGGGTTTTCCGCCTCACTTCCCCAGCGAGGACCAATCCGTCAGCAACATCGGCTGACCGTTCTTCACGATCGTGGGATAGACATTGTCGAAGCCTTTGTGGTCTGTCGGACCGTAATCCAGAATTAGTTTCGATCCCATGCCGACGTTCATTTCATGAATCGACTCGATTGCCGTGATGAACTTTTCCCGCGTGACATCTTTGCCCGCGCGCTTCAGTCCTTCGACCAGCACCATCGCATCGACAAAGCCCTCCAGGCTCACAAAACTCGGTGGTGTGTCCGGATAATACTTCGACAAATACTTGCGATACTGCTCAACCGTCGAATAGTCGGTGCGATCGTAGGGAGGAACCACCTGCGTGATAATCATGCCCTCGGCGTCTGGGCCCGCTTCCTGGATGAATTCTTCGGTCCCCACAAAGGACACGGTGACAAACTGCGGTCGCCAGCCGGCCGCGTGCGCCTTTTTCACGATGGCCGCCACTGGGGCATACGGTCCGACCACGACCACAGCCTGCGGACGCGCCGCCAGCACGCTCTTCATCCCGTCATCCACATCGATGGTATTTCGCGCAAACGTGCCTAGCCCAACCGGTGCTGAGTTGTGCTTCTGGAGTGCCAGCTTCACACCGTCGAGCACGGTCTTGCCAAAAGCGTCGTCCTGATAAATCACTCCGATCTTGCGGATGTTCACGTCCCAAAGTTTGTCCACTTGCTCGCGGGTTTCGTCGTAATAGGACGCGCGCACATTGATGATGTAGTGTTTGAGGGGTTCGTAGAGCATCTGCGCGCCGCTGAACAACCCCACCACCGGGATCTTCTCCTCCTGCGCCAGGGGCACGTAGACCTTAGCGGTCGGCGTACCCACAAAGAATCCCAGTGCGAACACGCCTTCCTTGGTCATGCGCCGAAAGCATGCTGGGGCCTTGTCTGGATCGTAGCTGTCATCGAAGGCCAGCAGTTGAACCTTGCGCCCGAAGACTCCGCCTTCGTCATTGATGGAATGGAGGTAAGTTGTCGCCCCCAGCACCGTTTCTTTGCCCAGGAAATGCGCTGGGCCATCCAGCGCCGAGCACGATCCAATCAGAATGCTGTTTTCCGTAACGCCCGGTGTTTGTGCCGAAGCAGAAAGCGTGATGGCAACGGCAAAAAGCAGAAATAGCGCAGCGCGCGCAGGAAAACAGACAGACCCCGCCCCAAAACGGTTCATCTGCGAACTCCCTCTTGCCAAGTATTTCCCCCGCACTGGGCTACACTTGCTGAGGTTCCAGGTTGTACGTGCGTGAGATCAGCGGGGCCATTGTGCCACGGCAACTGGGCGGGCGCTATCCATGCGACCCACAAAAGTAACCTGAGACGGCGCGCTCATCCCAAGGGCCGGGTCTATTTGTGGCTTCGGGTAGCGCGCACTGGACCTCTCGCTTTGGGTTTGGCCTTGAAGGCCGCCCCACTGAAGCACCAATATCCGGCCATAGATCCTCCGGCAAACACGGACCACAAGACCGTATTCGTCCACGAGGCATATTTTTCCAGGCCAAGGTTAGCCAGGTCCCAGAAGGTAAGGGGCCACACGAGGGTCACGTAGAGTCCTACGACGACCAGCACCGCGGCCAAACCAACGCCGACCGCCAACGTCCCCGCCGACAAGCTCTCAAACAGCAGCATGCTCCAGTGCTGATCGCTGGGGTCGGACTTGGAGCCGGCTCGTGATCTTTCGACTAGCGGGGACATGGTCCTCCTGAGAAATGGGCAGCCCACGGGACGCGGGCCTGCCACCATAGACGATAAAGATCGGTTGGGCTGCCCACCAAGTTACGAAAGACCGCGCTGATTTTGCCCAATCCGGACCCGGTCATTCTGGGATTACCCCCGTAACTTTCGACCCGGTACTCTGCGTTCTACCATGCCCTTGGACTGCGTATTTCAAGGGGGGAAATCGCGGATGGGTGAACGTGTCACCCAATCAGGACGGGCGGATCTTTCCCGCGCCAGCCGCCTGAAAAAGGCCCTGGAGAGCGGAGCTCCACCTGCGTTTGTACCGCCGGAACACACTGCTTCTCCGGTGAATGGTGCGTGCTCCGAACATTCCTGTCCTCTGCCTCCGCTCACGAATCCCTCCACTAACCACCCAACGAGTCCAGAAACCCGGTTACAGTTCTTGGAACAAATGTTTCAAGCATCACCCGATGGCTTGAGCATTGCGGATACCAACCACCAGGTGCTTTGGGCGAACGAAACCTTCGTGCACATGTTCGACTACCAGTCGCCTGAGGTTGTAGGACAGCCGTTGGAGAATCTGGTGGTGCCTCCCGAGCGTTTAGCGGAGTCGCGATGGGTCACTGAAGCCCTGGCTAGAGGCGAGCGGATTACCCTGGAAACGCAGCGCCGAAAGAGAGACGGGACCCTGCTCGATGTTTCGGTCTCGTGTGCGCCTCTGCTGCTGGATGGCAAGATGGCGGGCTTCTATGCCGGATACCACGACATTTCTGACCGCAAGCGGGTGGAAGCGCTGAGTTCGGCACTCTACCGGGTCGCGGAAAAAAGCAGCAGCGCCCACGACCTGCAGCAGTTCTTTGCCGCCGTGCACGGCATTGTCGATGAATTGATGTACGCCAAGAACTTCTACATCGCGCTTTATGACCCCGCCACCGAACTGCTCAGCTTTCCCTATTTTGTCGACGAGCAGGATTCCGCGCCCTCTCCCAAAAAGTTGGGCCGCGGCCTGACCGACTATCTGATCCGCAGCGGCCAGCCGCTGCTGGCGACTCCAGCGGTGCTGCAGGCCATGGAGGACCGCGGCGAAGTGGCTCGCAATGGATCGCGTTCCCTCGACTGGATGGGCGTTCCTCTCAAAGTCAACAATCATACCTTCGGTGCGCTGGTAGTTCAGACTTACTCCAAGAACATCCGCTATGGCGAGCGCGACAAGGAGATTCTGACCTTCGTCGCCCGGCAACTGGCGAGCGCGGTTGAGATCAAGAGAAACGAGCAGGCGCTCCGCCGCTCCGAAGCACGCTATCGCTCTCTGGTGCAGAGTTCGGTCTACGGAATTTACCGCTCCAGTCTGGAAGGAAGATTCCTGGACGTAAATCCGGCGCTGATTACGATGCTCGGATACGGATCGGCGGAGGAAGTACTGCTTCTCGATCCGGAGAAAGATGTGTTCGCGCACTCCGAAGAGCACACGCGCTTGATCGAAGAGTTCCGCCGCTCCGGACGCCTGGATGGAATCGAAGTGAAGTGGAAACGCCAGGATGGCGGCGCCATCACCGTCCGCATCAGCGGGCGGGCCGTGAGCAGTGCGGACGAACCGGCCGATGTGCTGGAGGCAATCGCCGAGGACGTGACCGACCGTCGCGTGCTTGAAGATCAGTTGCGCCAGGCGCAGAAGATGGAAGCCGTTGGCCGGCTCGCCGGCGGCGTCGCGCACGACTTTAATAACCTTCTGATGGTAATCAGCGGTTACGCGGAAGTAATTCTGACGGAACTCGCCCTCGATCATCCCCTGCACGAAAAGGGACGGGCGATTCAGTTGGCGGCCGACCGCGCCACGACTTTAACTCGTCAACTGCTGGCCTTCAGCCGCAAGCAGTTGCTGGAGCTCAAGGTCGTCGATGTCAACGCCATTGTGCTCGACATGGAGCGTCTGCTCCGGCCCCTGATCGGCGAAACCGTGGAGCTCACCACCATCCTGGCTCCCGCTGCGGCCCATACCCGGGCCGATGCCGGACAACTGGAACAAGTGCTGATGAATCTGGTGGTGAATGCTAAGGACGCCATGCTCCGTGGCGGAAAACTCACCATCGAAACTCGCAATCTGGTCGTGGATGAGACTCATCGCCGCAGCCAGACTTTCATCCGTCCCGGCCACTACGTGCTGCTCTCGGTCACAGATACCGGCATGGGCATGGACAAAGAGACCCAGTCGCGCATCTTCGAGCCCTTCTTTACCACCAAGGAGAAAGGCAAGGGCACTGGCCTCGGCCTCTCTACGGTCTACGGCATCGTGAAGCAGAGCGGGGGATACGTCATGGTGCAGAGCGAGGAACAGCGCGGCACCACCTTCCATATTTATTTGCCTCGCGTCGAAGGCGTCGCCGAGAAACAAGCGGCTCCCGTCGCGCGCGCGGCCTTGGGCGGCAGTGAGACCGTGTTGCTGGTGGAAGACGAAGATTCCGTCCGTCAACTGGTGCGCGAGACGCTGGCCGCGAAGGGCTACCGCGTCGTGGAAGCTGACAACGGCGAGGCCGGCATGGCCGCCGCTGCCCGGCACGATGGCAACATCGACCTCGTGATCACCGACGTGGTCATGCCCGGGATGGACGGCCGCGAATTGGTCAAGCAACTGGCGCAGATGCGCCCCGGCACGAAGGTCCTCTATCTCTCCGGATATACCGAGGATGCGATTCTCAGTGAAGGCACCATCGAGCGCGGCGCCGCGTTCCTGCAGAAGCCCTTCACCCTCCAGAACCTCTCGCGCAAGGTAAGAGAAGTACTGGGCTAGGCGCTTCTTCTGCCGATTCAGTTCTATCCCTTTGCAACTTTTTTCTAACCTCAGCGTCCTATCTATTGGAAGATAGAGGAAGGCAAATCCGTTTGTGGCGGATGCGCGTATAAAGGACAAGGGTTCTCATGCTCATCAAGAAAGCGCAAGACATTCGCTCGTCGGAGATCACTCCGAAGAGCCTGTATCTGAATCGCCGCAAGTTTCTGGCCGGGGTTGCACTTGCGGGAGCTGCGGCGGCAACGGGCGCTGGCCTGCGCGAAATCATCGCGCCCACAACCACGGCCCTGGCGGGAAACAAGATTGACGGCATCCAGAAGAGCCCGCTGAGCACGACCGAGACCGTCACTCCCTACAAAGACGTCACCAACTACAACAATTATTACGAGTTCTCCACCGAAAAAGACGAACCCGCCAAACTCGCCAAGAATTTCCGCACACGCCCCTGGAAAGTAAAGATCGATGGCCTGGTCGACAAGAAGCAGGAACTCGATGTGGACACGATCATCAAGATGGCCCCGCCCGAGGAGCGCATCTATCGTCATCGCTGCGTGGAAGGATGGTCGATCGTCGTCCCGTGGGTCGGCTTTTCGCTGAGCGAACTCATCAAGCGCGTGAATCCCACTAGCAAGGCGAAGTTCGTTGAGTTCACCACGATCCTCGATAAGACCCAGATGCCGGGTCAGCAGCGCGATGTTCTCGAGTGGCCCTACGTCGAGGGCCTCCGCATGGACGAAGCCATGCATCCGCTGGCGCTGCTCTGTTTTGGCATGTATGGCGAGGACCTGCCCAATCAGGATGGCGCGCCGCTCCGCATCGTCGTTCCCTGGAAATACGGCTTCAAGAGCGCGAAAGCGATCGTGCGCATTCGCTTCACCGACAAGCAGCCGCTGAATACGTGGAACATTTCCGCTCCCATGGAGTACGGTTTCTATTCCAACGTGAATCCGAATGTGGACCATCCCCGCTGGAGTCAGGCCAAAGAACGCAGGCTCGGTGAATTCCTGAAGCGTCCCACCCTGATGTTCAACGGCTACGATCAGGTCGCCAGCCTATACAGCGGCATGGATCTGAAGAAGAATTTCTGAATCGGCGTCCGGCTTCCGCCCTAATTATGGATGGGAGCTCAGTGCTTGCCGTTGGATGGGCGAGTTTTCGCCGAAAGCCGGACGCCAGAAGCCGACAAGATGCCCCGCTACTTCAAAACCGCGATCTTCCTAACGTGCCTCGCGCCGCTGGGCAGGCTCATGTGGAGAGCGTTCCACGCCGGACTGGGCGCGAATCCCATTGAGGCGATTACGCACAGCACCGGCGATTGCACCCTGACGTTTCTGCTGATCACGTTGTCCGTGACGCCGCTGCGAAAACTTACCCGCCAGTACTGGCTCATCAGCCTGCGCCGCATGCTCGGCCTGTTCGCCTTCTTCTACGGCACGCTGCACCTGCTGACCTACGTCTGGCTCGATAAATTTTTTGACGTCCACGAAATGCTGGCGGACATCGCCAAGCGCCGGTTCATCACCGCCGGAATGACGGCCTTCGCCCTGATGATTCCCCTGGCGCTGACATCGACCAAGTGGTCGATCCGAAAATTGGGCGGCAAGCGCTGGCAAAGCCTGCACCGCCTGATTTATTTCAGCGCCGCCGCCGGAGTCATCCACTACATCTGGCTGGTCAAAGCCGACCTGAAGAAGCCCCTGGAATACGCCTCGGTGCTGGCGGTGTTGATGCTTTACCGCGTAGTGGACTGGCTGAGGCCAAGCGAGAAGATCGGCGAGCGTGGGATAGCGCCAAAGATCGAAGTCTCGCAGAGCTGAGGGGGCTAGGTCTGGAAGCAGAAAAAGCCGTGCGCGGGAAAAGAGGGCGCGGCTTGTTCGCCGCGCCCTTTGTCTTGAGCGATGGTACTCAGCCTACTTCTTCCGCCAGTGAGCCGCGTTTGGCCGTATCAACGGCCGGACGGCAAACATGTGCGGTCGGGTTGCCGCCGCTGCAGCTGAGGCGCTGGCATCCTGCGTGAAGAATACTCCGGCCGTAACTTGTAGATCGTTCGTGTCCGTTTCTATGAACGGGTAGGTTGTGCCATCCACGCTATAGAAACTGATGTCGAATCCGCCGTTTAAGGTGGTGTTCGAACTGGTGCCGGCGGTGGCGCCGATCATACCGCGGCCGTTACCGTCTGGCGTGGTGTAAGTACCACTGAGCGCTAAACCATAGTTTGGGCTGCCGCCGGGGGCCCAGTTTTCGTCAACTATGCCGGTCACAGTCAGTCCCGTGCTGCTGGAAGCGAACTCGGCGATATCGTCCACTTCGACTCCTTGAGTCAGATTGGCCCCCGTAAAATTTAACCCGTAGCCTGCGGATCCATTAAAGGTGGTTGAGGTCTGCGGCGGGTACGCTACGCCAGTCATGAGTCCAAGGCCGTTGTCGATTTCCAACAGAAGCAAGCCGCCGCTTGAAGGATAAGCGGCATACGCTGAGCCCGCGGAGAAACTCGCGAGGTCGAGTGTGAAACGGCCGACGCCACCGGCGACGTAATTGCCCGAGAAACCCGTCGGAGACGCGGTGACCGTTCCGCTATTGTTGGCGTCCTCGGTGGAGGAATCCGTGATGTTGCCTTGTCCGTCCGTGACCATAAAACCGCCAGCTGCCGAGTAGGTGGTGACGCCCGGGTATGAACCTGCCAAGGTAAATGCCAAGTTGCCTTGAGGAACGGCGGTGCTGGTTTGGGAGTAAGCATCCCCCGAGAGGGTTCCAGCTGTGTCCATCTCGATAAACTTCAAATGCGTGGCGCTAATGGCGTATACATCGTAGGTCTCCGCACCGATCTGCGAACCCAGCTGCGTAATCAATGTCGTGGCTGGCGAAGCCGAGGGGCCCAGAACCACCTGGCCAGTCAGCCCCTGCGCCGGGTAGCCAAAGCCGTTGTCGTTGAAGTCTTCCAAACCGGTGGAGATAGTTCCGCCCGTTCCCAGAGTGAAATTGCCCACCGTCGAGAACAGATTGGCTGTGCCGGTACTGATGTCGAATCCAGAGAAGATGAAGGCGTAAGTCCCAACCGGCGAAACACCTGACGTCTGCACGTCAAGCGTACCACTGCCTGAGCCATTACTGTCGAACTCGGTGACGAGTCCGTGAGAACTGTCTTGGAGAACAAAATCGAGAACGATGGTCCCGAATGGTGCGGGTAACGAGGTGCTGAGGGTTGCTTTTCCTCGTCCGTCCACCTCGACCGAATAAGAACTGCTGTTAATCGAGGCATTGGCGACTGGAGTGGAAACGCCCGGGTCGTTTAGGTCAATTGTTCCCCCAGAGATTCCGCCCTGGCCGTTGCCGCCGCTGCCGTTAGCCGTGAAGGCTCCGACGATTGTGTAAGGGGCCGAGGTGGCGTTGTCGACGCCGGAAACGGAGAACACGTAAGTACCGTTGAGATTGCTGTTGCTGAAGCTCCCATTTGGCGGCGCTACTGGGTTGGTGATCGTGTTGCTGCTCCCGCAACCGGCTAATACGGCAAGTGAAGAAAGAACGATGGGCAGAACGAGGCGATTGCGTAGCGACATAACTTCCCCCTGGTGAATGGTCCTGACACTGAGTTGGCTCTTCTGAGCTGAGCTTAGCACGATTAAACAGCCGCTAGCATCAACCCGAACCGAGAGAATAAGTAGCGCGGAAAGAGAAATATTTCGGGGCTTTACATCTCTTTACGAAACGGTCAGAAAACGCCGTCGAACCGGCCTTTACGGGTGCACCTCAGCCTCCTGCCCGGCCAAGCCGCGCAAAGAGTCTTCATAGGGCGCCCGCGCAATCCCCTTTTCCGTGATAATCGCGGCCACGTACTTCGCGGGGGTCACGTCAAACGCCGGATTCTCCACCTCCACCCCATCCGGAACCATCTGTTTTCCCCCGATGTGGGTGACTTCCCGCGCGTTCCGTTGTTCGATAGGAATCTGGCTGCCGTCGGGACAAGCCAGATCGACGGTCGAAATCGGCGCAGCCACATAAAACGGAATGCCGTGCTCCTTCGCCAGAATCGCCACCGTGTAAGTGCCAATCTTATTGGCCACGTCGCCGTTCGCGGCAATGCGGTCGGCGCCCACCACGATGGCGCCGATCTTGCCCTGACTCATCATCGCCCCAGCCATGTTGTCGGAAATCACGGTGGTCGGTATCCCGTCTTTCATCAGCTCCCACGCCGTCAGCCGCGAGCCCTGCAGGAACGGCCTGGTCTCGTCGGCATACACGTGAATCTTCTTCCCCTGCTCGACCGCCGCGCGGATCACACCGAGCGCGGTCCCGTATCCGGCCGTGGCCAGCGCCCCCGCGTTGCAGTGCGTGAGCACTCCGCCGGAACTCGGCATCAGCGTGGCGCCGTGGCGTCCCATGGCCTGATTGGCCGCAATGTCTTCCGCATGCATGCGCTGCGCCTCTGCAATCAGATCTCGCTTGATCTGCGGAATCGGCCGGATTCGGATGCGTTCGTACTTCTCCTGCATGCGCCGAATGGCCCAGAACAGGTTCACCGCGGTAGGCCGCGTCTTGCCGATCAGGTCGCAGATCTGGTCGAACTCGCGCTTGAGGTCGCCTGTCGATTCCGCTTTGGAATTGCTCACACCCAGCGCAATGCCCATAGCCGCGGCAACGCCAATCGCCGGCGCTCCCCGCACCACCATGTTGCGGATCACATCGGCCACCTGCTCATGCGTTTTGCAGGTCACATAAACTTCTTCGGTAGGCAGCTTCGTCTGGTCGATGAAGACCACGCCTTGGTCAGTCCATTGCAGGGTTTGGATCATAGGTGGAGTTTCCAGCCTTCGGTCTCTGCGGCTTGCGCGGACATTCAATATCTAGCTTCAGAGCTACGGCGCTCGTCTCAACACGTAAATTACCCACGGAGGAATCTTGGTTTCGTTCACCCACGAGGATGACTCGTCCTCTTCAGCCAACGGCCTCAAGACTTGAACCGCTTGCAGACCCGCGCCTCTATACACGAGCCGATAGGATTCGTCAGTCCAGAGAATGTCTTCCACTGGCCTCTGATCCTTGTGGTCGGTAACGACGATGCGCACGACATCACCGCTGCACGCGGCGGCGTTCTCCGGGAAATCCTTGGTCGTAAATGAAGCCCATTCGTGGGTGTAAATCTCAGGCGACGAAACCAGGCTGACGATGGTTCCATTCGGTGCCAGCAGTTTCCCAAGGTCGCAAAAGATTCTCGTCTTCATCGCTCCCGGAATGTTGTCGAAGGTGAAAGCCGCGAGTACGAGGTCGAAGGCCCCAACCTCCAACTTGTCGAAATTGTCGCCCGGCACCAGGCGGTAATCTCCGGAGGGATCGGTCGAACGCGCAATCCTCAACATGTCTTCTGACACATCGACTCCGGTCACATTGAACCCGAGCTTCTGCAAGAACCTGGTTGATCTGCCGGTGCCACAACCGAAGTCAAGCGCTCGCGTCCCAGTTACGTGCTCGGCCAGAATTTTAGGCAGGTCACGGTATGCGAGGTAATACGTGTTGGCGAATTCAAGCGTAGCGTACGCGCCGGCACGGTTCCTATCGGCGTAGCAGTTGACGAAGGTCACAGGCTCCTCAATGAGTTAATGATTCATCATACCCGTGTGCCTCACACCGGTTCCTGGGATTGTTCGTCACCGCCGGCCTTCCGCAAACTTCGCATGCCGCCGCCACCGCAAAGATGCTGGGTTCGGTGTCGTCATTCTGCAGAATGTGTTCTTTGCGCACGTCATTCGCGGTAAAGATGGAAACGAACGGTACTGCCCCCGCTGCCTTCTCCACGTTCGGACGCCCGTTGGCTTCTTCCCGTTCCACCAGGCACATCACGCCCACAGTTTCGAATCCGAATTCGCGCGCCGCTCCAATCGCCTGCACGGTCGATGCCCCCGTGGTGCAGACATCGTCCACAATCACCACCCGCGCGCCCTTCTCGCGGAAGCCCTCAATGCGCTGTCCGGTGCCGTGCTGCTTCTCGGCCTTGCGCACCAGGAAGCCGTCCAACTCGCCACTCACCACCGAGACTGCGACCACTATAGGATCTGCTCCCAGGGTGAGCCCGCCGATGGCCTGCGCCTTCCATCCGCGCTTGCGGATCTCTTCGTAAAAGACTTCTCCGGTCAGCCGCGATCCTTTCGCGTCGAGCGTGGTGGCGCGGCAATCAATGTAATAGTCGCTCGTGCCCCCGGAAGAAAGTCTGAACTCACCCAGCCGGAACGATTTGTGAGCGAGCGTGCTCAGCAGTTTCTGACGCGCGGAATGCATAAAAACCTACGATATCACGAGGGCTGGTTTCCAGCTTCCTGGCATCGCGCCTCAGGCCCGCACTTCGGACCTCCGGCTTGCGCGACAGGAAGTGTTTGCGTGTTAACCTGAAATCTTGCGGTCGGCGCCACGAGACGCGGCAACCAGCAGCTTTAGAAGATTTTGAATCGAGGTATGACATTGCAGAGTTCGCGCAGGATTCCCCATTCCATTCTTGTCGGCTTTCTTCTTTCCACACTTGCGATGAGCGTCTTGGCCCGGGCCGCCTTCGCCGACGGCACCCGCACCTGGGAGCAGTCCAAATTCGACGATCTCACCAAGGGTACCGCCGCGGGCGTGGCCATTCGCAGTTCCGGCGGCCTGGAACTGGCTCCCTCGTTCAAGTTGCTCTACGCAACCCCTTCGACCTACATCTGGGCCGTCGCCTCGGATGATGCGGGAAACATCTACGCCGCCACAGGATCCCCGGCGCGTGTCTACCGGATCACGCCGGATGGCCGTGCGACCATCATTTTTGAGCCGCAGGAACTCCAGGTGCAGACCCTCGAGGTCGGCCCGCGAGGCGTGATCTATGCCGCGACGGCGCCTGACGGCAAGGTCTACAAGATCGAGCACAAGCCGCAAGCCAAAGGCGACGCGCCCAAAGCCGAGAGCAAGAATGATAAAGACGCGCCCAAAGATCCTGCCAAGCCGGCCCTGGATTCGGCCTGGACTTCGTCCGAGTATTTCGCGCCCGGCACGAAATACATCTGGGACCTCGTTCTCGACAAGGCCGGCAATCTTTACGTCGCCACCGGAGATCACGGCGAGATTTACAAAGTCACACCGAAGGGCGAACACACGGTCTTTTTCAAGAGTGACGACACCCACATCCGTGTGCTCGCGCTCGATGTCCAGGAGAACGTCATTGCCGGTACCGACGGCAGCGGCCTCGTCTACCGGATCTCCTCCTCGGGCGAAGGATTCGTCCTGTACAGCGCTCCGAAGAAAGAGATCACGGCGCTCGCGCTCGATCGCGCAGGCAACATCTACGCAGCTGGCGTGGGCGAGAAACGCGTCAGTACCGCAATCTCGCCGGCCGGCGGCGCTGCAACGCTCACCATGGGAACCAGCGTCGTCTCCCCCGGCCCGCAGACTCCGGGCGGGACTCTCACCGTGACGCCCACCACCCCGCCGACTGGTCCGTTTCCGTTTCCCGGAGGAGGTACGAGCGGTGGCTCCGATGTGTACCGCATCGCCCCCGATGGTTCCCCATCACGCATATGGACATCTCATGAAGACATCGTCTACGCGCTGGCCTTCGATTCCCACGACAAACTTCTCGCCGGAACCGGAAACCGCGGACACGTGTTTGCCATCGAGGCCCAGGATGAGTTTTCCGATTTGCTGAAGGCGCCGGCGTCACAAGTCACGGGATTTGCCAAGACGCCCGGCGGCGGACTCTACGCTGCCAGCAGCAATCTGGGAAAGATCTTTGTTCTCGGTCCAGGTCCGGAGAGCGAAGGCACCTATGAAAGCGATGTATTCGACGCCAAAGTCTTTTCCCGTTGGGGCCGCGCCGAGTTTCGTGGCGCCGGCAATGTTGACCTGCTCGCGCGCAGCGGCAACGTCGACAATCCGGATCGCAATTGGAGTCCCTGGAAACAGGTAAATCTCGGCAAGGACTCTGAGATGGCAGTTCCTGCCGCGCGCTATGCCCAGTGGAAAGCCGTGCTGCATGCGGGAAACGTCCGGCCGTCGGTCGATACCGTCACCCTGAATTACCTGCCGAAGAACGTTGCTCCTGAGATCGAGGACGTCTCGGTGCAGGTGGGCGTGCGCTATCAACTGCTCCCCAAGTCGTCCGGCCTCAGTCTGGGCACGGACCTGAGTGGCTCTTCGGGCGGCCATTTCGAGTCGCCCGTACCCAGCACTCACGATCGCGACGCGATCGGAGTGAAATGGAACGCGCACGACGAGAACGACGATCAGTTGGTCTATTCGGTCTATTACCGCGGCGACGGCGAGACTCGCTGGCTCCTGTTGAAGGACAACTTATCCGACAAAGCGTATTCCTTCGATGCCAGCCTGCTGCCCGATGGCGGCTACACACTCAAAGTTGTGGCGTCGGATGCCCCGTCGCATTCTCCGGGTGAAGCACTGACCGCGGCCAAAGAGAGCCACCGCTTCGAAGTGGATACCACCCCTCCGCGCGTCGAGAACCTGACGGCATCGGCGGAGGGCTCGCAGATCCACGTCCACTTCCGCGCGGAAGATGGGTTCTCCACCATCAAGCGCGCCGAGTATTCCGTGGACGCGGGCGATTGGAAGTACGTCGAACCAGTGGGTCAGCTCTCCGACGCGAAAATCGAAGACTACGACTTCACGGTCGCCACGGACGCAGGCAAGGATGCTGCGACGGAGCACGTGATCGTCGTGCGTGTCTACGACAAGTACGACAACATGGGCGCGGCCAAGACGCTGTTGAAAGGGAAGTGAACCGGGGGACGTTCTTTGCCCCGCAGTCCCCGGCGGGCGTTCTTAAGAATCCGGACATGTCCCAAAGGCCTCTTTCTGTTGGGCCTTAGGGTCGCGGACAATTGCGGTACGATGCGCTGCCCCTGTTCAGTCTGGAAGCTTTCCGTTTTTCTCTTCGTACTCTCCGTGCTGGCGCTGGTCTTGACCGCCTGTTCCGGTGTATCAAATTCCGCAGGAAATACGGGTGGAACCGGCGGCGGTTCAGGTGGCGGCACGGGAGGCAGCAACCTGGCCTGCAGTGTCATGTCGGTTGGCCAGACCGCGAGCCTCAACGGCTTTGTTCCTTTCTCCAGCAGCAGTTTGTGGAATACCGACATTTCTTCCGCGCCCGTCGACCCGAATTCCAACACCATCATCAGCACCTGGGTCGGCTCGGTGAATCTTCATCCCGACTGGGGTACCGATCCGACCTACGGCATTCCCTACGTCGTCGTCAACGGAAGCCAGTCATTGGTGAATGTGAACCTGGGCGCCTACGGCGGCGAGAGCGATCCCGGTCCCATGCCGGTCCCGGCCAGTGCTCCGGTCGAAGGTGGATCGTCCAGCACCGGCGATCGCCACGTACTTGTGCTCGACAACGGCAACTGTTTTCTCTACGAACTTTATAACTCGTCCGTAAATTCCGACGGAAGCTGGAATGCCGATTCAACCGCGGTGTGGGACCTGCTGGGCAACGAGCAGCGCCCCTACACATGGACTTCCGCCGATGCGGCCGGACTCCCGATTTTCCCCGGCCTGGTGCGCTACGACGAAGTGGCTGCCGGCAAAATCCAGCATGCCTTCCGCTTTACGCTGCCCAGTACCAGCGCCGCCTTCACTCCGCCGGCGTCTCATTGGGCAGCAACGTCTAGTGACCCGACAGCACCGCCCATGGGCATGCGGCTGCGGTTGAAGTCCAGTTACGACATTTCCGGTTTCGACACCCAGATGCAGGTCATTCTGACCGCGATGAAGACGTATGGCTTGATTCTCGCCGACAACGGCAGCGCGCTCTTCGTGACAGGAGTATCCGACAGCCGATGGGGCTCCGATCTCGATTCTCTGAAAACCGTGCCCGCGTCAGCCTTCGAAGTCGTGCAGATGAGTCCGGTGTACACCAACGCGAACTATCCCACGGGATCAGCGCCCACGATTACCTCGTTCACCCCGTCAGCCACCCATGTTTCCTCCGGAGGCAGCGTGACCTTGTCGTGGAATACATCCAGCGCCGACTATGTCATCGTCTCGCCAGCTCTGGGCGCTGTACGCGGAACCAGTGCAACCGTGAATCCGACAGCCACCACCACATACACGCTGTACGCGACTAACCAGTACGGCCGCACTTCCTCAACGATTACCGTCAATGTGCCGTAGCGCGTGTGTCGCAATTCGATCGCGTTTAACGAGGGGAAGACATGGTTTGGTCCCAGCCCGCGAAGCGGCGAAAAAATGCAGCCCACGGCGTAGGCCGTGGGTGGTAGGTCGCTAACGTGAGCAAGCCCTGGAGGGGCGAAAGAAACGGCGCGACGCAGGCCAATGAGCGGCTCCGCGGACAGGGTTCGTCGTCCCTCAGAACAGTCCGGGAACCAGCGCCCAGGTTTCGCGGCGATACGCGTCGTACTCTGCACCGAACGCCACATTCAAATTCTCCTCTTCCAGCCGGATCTTGCGCCAGTAGGCGAAAGCCGCCATCGCCAATCCTAGGATCGCAAGCCACGTACCCGTTACCAGAGCGGCACCCGCGTACATCGCCAGAAGCCCCGTGTAGATGGGGTGCCGCAACAGCTTGTACGGCCCCGACCGGACGAGTTGATGCTCCACCTTGATGGAAATCTCACCACTCCAGTTTCGCCCGAGTGCGCGCCGCGCCCAGATCGCCAGAAACAATCCGCTAGCCTCTACGGCAACACCAAGCGCCAGGCTCAGAGAAGTCGGGGGCAAGAATCGCCCCAGCCCGCGAATCGGTGCGATTTCCAGCAGCAACGCAACGTTCGCCAAAAATACGTGAACCCCGCGTGATATTTTTGTTTCTGAGCTTTTTGCGGCCGCCGCGTCCTTGGCCGCGAATTCCCAATACATGCTGAACAGCACCCAGGGAATGGCAGGTACTACGTATCGGTGATGGGCGAGCAGCGCCGGGTCATACGCTAGGGCAGGGATGATGGCGAGGGCGAGCCTGCCAAATCGCACCGTCAAGGCCCCGACCACTGCGCCGCACACGGCCTGCAGAAAAATCGCTTTCTTGCGCTGCATCATCGGTCAAGCACCATCACCTCACCGCAAACTCTCTAAAAGCACACGAATGGCAGACTTTCACTGTCCAGTGTCCACGCCCGGTGCATCCTGCAAGCCGGAACTCTTAATCGAGGTTAACTCCCCCGCGTGGCGAAGTTCCGGGAAGAGCCACGCCCACATCGCGATCACCACCAGAGTTCCGATTCCCCCCAACACCACCGCGGGCACGGTCCCAAACCACTGTGCCGTCACGCCGGATTCGAACTGTCCAAACTCGTTGGACGTTCCAATAAAAATCATGTCCACCGCAGTGACGCGTCCCCGCATTTCGTCCGGCGTCGCCAGTTGCGTGAGAGTGGCGCGAATGATCACGCTGATCATGTCGCTCGCCCCCAGCAGCAGCAGCGCGATCAGCGAAACCGTCAGGCTGCGCGAGACGCCGAAGATAATCGTGAAGATTCCGAATCCGGCCACCGCCCAGAGCAGCGTCGGCCCAGACCGTCCCCGCAGCGGCCAGTGCGCCAGCAAGACCGCCATGATCGCCGCGCCGACACCCGGAGCGGTGCGCAGCAGTCCCAGCCCCCATGGCCCCGTGTGCAGGATTTCGCGCGCATATACCGGAAGCAGAGCAACCGCCCCGCCCAGCAGCACCGCAAACAGATCCAGCGAAATCGCGCCCAGAATCAGCTTCTTGCTCCATATGTAATGAAGCCCGGCGAAAACGGTCTTCAAAGACATGGGCTCTCGCGGACGTGCCTTCAGCTCCGGCTTGATGCGGAACGACGAGATCGTCGCGCCAATCGCCGTGACCATCGCCACCACATAGACCACCGAAGGCCCACGGAACGCCGCATAAACCATGCCGCCGAACGACGGCCCCAGAATCGTTGCCGCCTGGAAGATGCTGGCGTTCCACGCGACCGCGTTCGGGAAGTGCTCTCCGGGAACAAGCTGCGGCAGAATCGAGCGGCTGGCGGTGCTGTTAAACGACCGCACCACCCCGATCAGCACCAAAACCACGTAGATCGACGTGATCGAAGGCACCCCCCGCTCGGCAAGTGCCAGCAGCAGTGCAAAGCAGACGGCGTACCCGGCGTAGCAGGCCGAGAGTACATGGCGGCGCTCGAACCGGTCCGATGCATGTCCGGAGATCGGGAACAGCAGAATTCCCGGCAGAAATTGCGCCAGACCCACGTATCCCAGATCAAGCGGCCTCTTCGTGATCTCGTACACTTGCCACCCGACGGCTACGGCCTGCATCTCGACTGCCGCTACGATGAGGAACCGGGCGATCTGGAACAGCACGAACCCCGGGTGAGTAAAAGCGGCGCGTCCAGCTCTGGCGTCGGCGGTGGCAGGCATGAACTACTTACTGTGCCACAGAATGCGGAGGAGGTGCACAGGGAAGAGTCCGCATGTCCAGAAGGACAGGGCGTGATCAGCTCAGGATTTCTCTGACGCCAGATACACCACAAGGCCGCTCAGTAGCGCCAGCACTCCGCAGCCGGATATCAACAGAAGGAGATTCCAGTCGACTTGTCCCGATCCGATGGGCAAAAAATGAACGACTCGCGGTGGCACGAGTTCTGACCACCACGACGCCCAATGCAGGCCATGGCGATATTGCGACGCAACAAAAACTACACCCACGAATACATAGACGAACAAAGCGAAGATCTGTGCGATCGTGATGGGCCGGCTTACGCGTTCGGTCGCCGCATTCCGGCGGCGCAGTTGCGCCCGCCACCACAGTAAGCCCGGCGACCCGCATACCGCCGTGCGCTCCGATTCACTGCGCGCGTGTTGGAAGGTCTGCGTCACTAGAACCAGATCGCTGCAACTCCCGCAGGCATCCACGTGGGCGCGCAATTCCGGGCCGCAGCCTTCGGGCCAGTGGCCATGCTTCAGCGCCTGCGCGAGCTCGTTTTCGTAGGAGCAAGTTCGAAACGTCATGCTCTTCTCCGATCTGCATCGATCTGCTTGCGGAGCAGGCGGGCAATTTTTCGCCGCGCCCGAAAAAGCAGCAGCCGAATGCCAGCGGCACTCAGGCCGGTGATGTCGGAGATCTCACGGTGCGAGTAGCCTTCGGCGTGGGCCAGCCAAAGAAGTTGCCGCTCCCGCGGGCGCAAGCGCGCCATCGCTGGATCAAGTATGGCCTGCGAGTCGATGCGCGCCAGCCCGTCGCGCGCCGCCAGAAACTGCTCGGGCACGTCTTCAAGGCAGGCGGCGCGCGGCCGTCTCCAGTGATCCCGCAAGAGATTGGTCGCAATGCGGAACAGGTAGCGCCGGTAGGTCACCTCGCCGCCTTCAGGGCGCGATGCGCACAGGAAGCGGAGATAGCTTTCCTGCATCAGGTCGTCCGCCAGCGCCGGGTTCCCCGAGACCCGCACCAGATACGCCCGCAGCGCCGGGGCGGAGCGCTGGTAGAAGCCGGCGAAAGCATCGCTGTCCATGGGCAGTTCGTCAGGTCGCGATGCCACGCCAGCGTCAACATTCGGGATGGCATATTCCCCGGTCGTATCGTGTTTCCTCATGGCTGCGTTCCAGAGCAGCCCATCGACTGGCTGCTGCGTGGATCAGGCAGCAATTTGATTTAGTCGCGTGCTCCGCTCTCCGGCATCAGGCCGAGATGGCGCGCCAGCACCCAGGTGATTCCCGCCGAAATAATAAACCCAAGGCCCGGCATCAGCACGACCATGCCGATCACGAGTAGAGCTTCGCCGCCATCAGGAATACTGTGCCGCAAGGAGAGCAGGCCGATGCCGAGCAGCGTCATCACGACTCCGATCTGCAGTGGTGTGAGCACCCGGGCCACCGGACTTGGAACCGGTTGCTGCCGCTCGAAGCCGACGGCGATCGGCGTCGCTTCCAGGAAACGCTTGCCCGCGTCGGTGCTCATGTAGGTGAGCACTTCCTGCGATGTCCCAAATCTCTCGATCAGCCTGCCGTGCACATCCGTCTGCAGTTTGAAGATCCGGTTCCAGCGCCGGTTTTCCAGCAGAACATGCGTCAGCCACAGTAGCGCGCTCAGAATGCAAAGGAAGACCAGGAACGGAATGCCATCGTGCACCAGTTCAGAATCAATTCCCGAGGGGCCCGACTGCGTATGATCGGCCATCTGAGGCCAGAGCTTGCGCTCCAGCGTTTGGCTGGGCTGCTCATTTTCCCCGTGCAGATTATTGAAAAGATAGAAGTCGGGATTTTGTGCGATCTCGGGATGGGCCTGCAGAAAGCGCCCTAGCTCCGGATTGTTGTGGTTCACGTACTCCTCATTCGACAGGAGCGAAGGATCTCGCGCCACCACTTCAGCCAACGTTGGGCTCACCCGCAACAATTGAAGCAGTTGGTCCTGCATGGCGGCCAGATCCTTTTCGCTCATCTGCGGAGCATTGGCAGCCACTGACGGTTGTGCTGGGCGAGGCGTCTGGGCAGCGCTAACAGCGGTGAACAATACCAGAAACGCTAGAATCGACTGAACCATTGCCAGGTACCGCGGCTGCTTGCGCATATTGACGTTCCCCTTGTGAGAGAAGTGCCTTGAAGCATCTCTAAGCACACAACGAACGGCGGGCGGAAATGGTTAACAACAATTTTCAGGCATTGTTGGTCGCTCACGCGACCAGCGGAGCGTTGGCGATTCCCTCGGTTCCAAACACTTTCCGGTAGCGCTCGACCTCCGCCGCCAGCCCCAGCGCCTTGGAGTAATTATCGGAGAGCTTCACCGCCGGGCGCCCTTCGACGTTCGAAACCTTGCAGATCAAGCTGATCGGATCAAACCCTCCGCCATCGTTGGGATTGCATCCACGAAAATCATTCGTCAGCAGCGTTCCCCAACCGGCGCTGAAACGAACGCGGCGCCCGGGCTTCCACTTGTTGCGATCCTCGAAATCAGCGGCACTGAGAAAATCGCCAGCGCCCACGCCTTTCCCCAGCGTCCCCCCAAAATATGCATGCAGCCCCAGGATCGCGTCCACATCCAGCGTGTCCGAAGCAATCAGCAGCTTCTCGCGCGGATCTCTCCCATGCTCCTTCAGCCAGGCAATGTATTCATCCCCCGCGACGTACGGATCCTTACTGTCCACGCGCTGCCCGGTCCAGTCCGCCACCCACTCCGGTGCCCCCGCGAGAAACTGGGTCGTGCCAAATGTGTCCGGAAGCATTACTCGCAATGCACCCTCATACGTCTGCTGCCACAACTCCAGGACGCGGTACTGCGAAGCTTTCAAGGCCACATCATCCGGCGCCAGCGCAGCCATCACCATCGGGATTTCATGCGCGTTGGTTCCAATCGCTTCCAGATCGTGCTTGTGCGCCAGGAACGCATTCGACGTCCCGATGAAATTGCTCCCCAGATTTGCGGCCATCGCCACCACAACATATTCCTGCCACAGAAAGCTGTGCCGTCGCCGCGTTCCAAAGTCGGCCACGCTCAGTCCCGGGACGCCGCGCAGCCGCTCAATCTTGTTCCACAACTTGGTCTTCGCCCGCGCGTACAGAATGTCGAGCCCAAACTCGCTTAGCGTCTTGAGCTGCGCCCGCGTCTTCAACTCATCCAGAATCGCCAGCGCGTACAGCTCCCACATCGTGGTCTCGGTCCACGTGCCTTCAAAGCTCAGGTGGATCTGCCCGTCACTCACCCGCAGTTGATAATCCGACAGCCGGAAGTCCCGCTCCAGCCACTCCAGAAACGCCGGCTCAAAGATTCCACGGTGGCCGTAAAACGTATTGCCCGCCAGCCACACCAGTTCCGACTTCCGAAACCGCCGTCCACGCACGTGCTGCAACTGCACCTTGAGTTCTTCAATGTGGATGATGTCGGCCATTCGCACCGAAGCATGCCGGTTGATCAACGAGAACTGCACGCGCGTCTTGGGAAAATGTTTCCAGATAAACTGCAGCATCAGCAGCTTGTAGAAGTCGGTGTCGAGCAGCGACCGCACCACCGGATCCAGTTCCCAGTTGTGGTTATGCGCGCGTTCTGCGAAATTGACGATCATCGAAGAGAAGCGGCCCTCACCGCCAGTCTAGAAGAAGACGCCTAAAAGATGACAGTCTAGCAGCTTGCCCAGAAGCCGGGAACGCGTGTACTACCATGGAAGAGCGGCGCTTTCAGCGCCGCGTAAGCGAGCAGAATCATGCGGGCTTCAGCCCCGGTGGTCGTATCTCAGGTCGGAGAGCGACTTCTCCGGAGCCCGCTCGAGGACAAGAGATGGCCTCCAGCTTGTCCTCCTTTCTCCCCAGACATGGACTTTGGTGTACTTTCTTCCGCCACCGCCTGATGCATAATCGGACTGCCCGAATCCCTTCACCTCCGCGGAGATCATCGACCATGCAACGCCTCGTACTCGGTTTCGCCGTGTGCCTTTTCCTCTCTTTCAACGTCTCAACCCAAGCGCAAAACAGCCAGACTTCCGCCGCCGACGCATCCGCCGTGCGCGCTACGGTGACCGACTACATCGAAGCCTATTACACCGGCGACGCCCGCCGCATGGAGCAGACCCTCGATCCTCACTACCTGAAGCACATGATTCACGCAAACATCCCGATCCGGGAGAAAACTGGTCCGCAGATGGTACAGGAAGTACGCTCTCACGGCGTCCCCGACATTCCCCAGGCGCAGCGCACCGAACAAGTCACCGTTCTCGACGTCGCGGGAACCATCGCTTCCGCCAAACTCGTCACTCCAGGTTGGGTGGACTACATGACGCTCTCGAAATCCGGCGGTGAATGGAAGATCCTCTCGGTAGTGCAGCGCATCGACAATTAGAAAGGAAGCCCTGCCAGGACGCTCTGTTAAGGTCTCGCCGCGAAGCGGCGGCATGTGGAAGCCCGGCACGGAAGTGCCGGGTGAAAGTGCCAAAACATCCGAGTCCCGTTGGACGGCACTGGCTCACACCAGCACTGAGACCATCCACTAGCTCTTCGCCCCCACAAACTTCTGCTCCAGTCCCTCGTACACTTCCTCGGCCCGCCGTAGTGCTTCCTGCACGTTGTCGCAGATGTTTTCTTCGCCGATTACTTCCGCGAACTCCGCCTGATGAATCAGTTGCGCAGGCTGCTCGCGCGCCCCGCACAGAATTAACGTCCGCTTGCTCGCATGCAGTTGCTTGGCAATCTCCTCGATGGCAAACAGCCCCGTAGCGTCGAGCGCGGTCATGTTCCGCAGTCGCAGAATGACCACCGGCGGCAGCGTGTGCAGGTTCTCCGTGACCGCCCATATCTTGTCGGTCGCTCCAAACAAAAACGGCCCGTGGATGCGGAAGATCGTCGCGTAATACGGAATGTCCTTGTCCTGCAGAATGTGCACCCGCCCGTCTTCCACATAGTCCTCGGTCACTTGTGAAACAGTGGTCGTCGAAGCCACGCGGCTGATGAACAACAGCGCCGCCAGAATCATCCCCGCTTCGACCGCGACGGTTAAGTCGGCAAACACGGTCAAAGCAAACGTCACCAGCCAGATGCTGATGTCCGTCTTGGTCAGTTTCAGCAGTTGCGGAATCTCGCGCCACTCGCCCATGTTGTAGGCAACGACCATCAAAATCCCCGCCAGCGCCGCCATCGGCACATAGCTGACCAGCGGCGCGGCAAACAGCAGAATGCACAGCAGCGTCAGCGCGTGGATCATCCCCGCCACCGGCGTCTGCGCCCCCGATCGAATGTTAGTCGCCGTCCGCGCAATGGCCCCGGTCGCCGGTAGTCCGCCAAACATCGGCGAGAAAATATTCGCCACGCCCTGTCCAATCAACTCCACGTTCGGATTGTGCCGGTCGTTGCTCATCCGGTCCGAGACCACCGCTGACATCAGCGACTCAATTGCCCCCAGCATGGCCACCGTAAAAGCCGGCCCCAGCAGTCCGTGGATGAGGTCTGAGCGGAAGTGGGGAATCTGCCAGTGCGGCAGCCCGCTCGGGATTCCCCCAAATCGGGTCCCGATCGTTTCCACCGGCAATTTGAAAAAGTAGACAGCAGAAGTAGAAAGGAGAAGCGCAACAATAGGCCCTGGAATTCGAGAAGATAGCCCTCGGCAGACAATCAGCGTCAGCAACGTGAACACGGCGAGCGCAGTCGCTTCAAACGAGAGTGTATGAAAGTTGCCGGCCAGCGCCTCCACGCGCAGCCAGAACACGCCCGGAACTTTTTCCAGATGCAGCCCGAAGAAATCTTTGATCTGCGTGCTTGCGATCAGCACCGCAATCCCATTCGTGAAACCGATCACGACCGGCCGCGGGATGAATTTCACCCCCGTACCCAGCCCCGTCACCCCCATGATCACCAGCAAAACGCCGGCCATGACAGTGCACATGAACAACCCGTCTATGCCGTGTACCGCGATAATCCCCGCGATCACGACCACAAAGGCGCCGGTCGGCCCGCCAATCTGCATCTTCGACCCGCCCAGCGCCGATATCAGAAACCCGGTGACGATCGCGCAATAAATCCCAGCCTGAGGCGTCAGTCCCGACGCGATGGCAAATGCCATGGCCAGCGGAAGCGCCACCAAACCAACCGTGACTCCAGCGATCAGATCAAGCAGAAATTTATGCCGGTTATAGTCGCGCAGACACAGCACCGACTTCGGAAGCCAGTTTTCATTCAGGAAAGCACGGGCCATTTTCCCATTATCGCTCCGCAAGCACGAACCGGGTAGATGACCTAGGTGCGCAGCATCCAATTTTCGGTGGCGCAGGGCCGGGTGCCCCAGGTCTCGCGTTCTTTGCGAGCCGGGGGGCTTTTGCATTGACCGCCTTCGACGGTCGCATCTTTGTCGACGAAGGCTTTTCTAAGTTTTGCCCAGTCGAGCCGCTAGGACCTGTAAAATCGCGCCATGCGCTTCCTCCGAAGTCTGGGATGGCTGGCCTGTGTAGTTTATTCGACCATCCCCCTGTTCTGGCTGATGGTTCACCCCAGAGCGCATCGCTGGCGGGCGAGCGAGGGATCGCCCTTCAGGGTGCTGGTGCCTGCGTGGATCGTCATGTGGATCGGTATAGGCACGCTAACCGGCCCGTGGCGCAAGGCAGCATTCTATTCGACGCCCTGGACGTGGCTCCCGGCAGCGCTCCTGTTCGCCGCAGGTATCTTTACTTATTCCCGTGCCAGAGCGCATTTCAGTTGGGCGCAGCTGGGTGGTCTGCCAGAAGTCCGCGCTGGAAATCACGACCAGCGACTCGTGACTACAGGGATACGCTCGCGAGTCCGCCATCCGGTTTATCTCGGCCATCTCTGCGAGATGCTTGCCTGGAGCGTGGGAACGGGTCTGGTCGTGTGCTGGCTTCTGACCGCATTCGCAATCCCTACAGGCGCTGTGATGATCCGGATGGAGGATGCCGAATTGGAGAGGCGCTTCGGCGTAGAGTTTACTGCCTATCGAAAAAGAGTCCACGCGGTATTGCCGAGGTTGCGCGCGTAACCCCGATCAGTCGGGGTCTGATCCCGAGCAATCGTTATAATCCAATTTGGCTGAAAGCTGAGAGCTGACGGCTGATAGCTTCCCCATGCGCTTCGAACTCTTCATCGCGACCCGCTATCTGCGCGCCAAGCGCCGGCAGGCGTTCATCGGCATCATCACCGGCATCTCCATCGCCGGAGTCGCCGCCGGAGTCGCGTCCCTCGTGGTCGCCATGGCCATCACCAACGGCTTTCGCCAGGATTTGCAGCAGCGCCTGCTCGGCTCCACGTCCCACATCAGCCTGCAGCGCATTGCCGATGACGGCATCCAGAACTGGCCCGCACTCATGGACCGCATGGCAAAGCAGCCGCACGTGGTCGCGGCCGCTCCGGCGATCTTTGAACAAGTCCTGATCTCGCGCGGTCCGCGGGCGCGTGGCGCCGTGCTCAAGGGGATGATTCCTCGGTACGAGCGCAAAGTCGGAGACCTGCTCAATTCCGTGAAGGAAGGATCAGCCGCTCCGCTGGAAGAGACAGCCAACGCAGATCCACAACTGAAATCGGGAACTGCAGACGCGAATGAGGGCGCCGGCGCCACGCAATCTCCCGATTCCCTGGAGGCTGTGCAGCAGCGCGTTTCGGCCATGCCTCCCATCGTCTTGGGCAAAGACATGGCCGAGAACCTGGGCGCCACCGTCGGCTCAGTTGTGTTGGTTGTAAGCCCTCAGGGCGAACTCACCCCCTTCGGCATGGTCCCCAAATACAACCGGTTCCATGTCGTTGGCATTTTCAGCTCTGGCTTCTTCGATTACGACTCCAATTGGGCGTTCGTGAGCTTGTCGGACGCGCAGAAGCTGTTCGGGCTGGGGGACCAGATTTCCGTTGTGGAGTTCAAGATCGACGACATTTTTAAGGCCGATGAGATTACCACCCAGCTCGAAGCCGCCGCCGGCAAGGGTTTCATGGCGACCAACTACCTGGAGCAGAACAAGGCCCTGTTTCACGCCCTACGCCTGGAGCGTCTGGTCACCTTTATCACCATCGGCCTGATCGTCTTCGTCGCCGCCCTCAACATCCTCATCTCCCTTATTATGATGGTCATGGAGAAGACGAAAGACATTGCCGTCCTCATGTCGATGGGCACGCGCCGGGCGCAAGTGCGCAACCTCTTTATTGCACAGGGGGTGCTGATTGGCGCGATCGGCACTGCGATCGGCTTGGTGCTGGGCTATGCCATCTCCTATGCCGGAGGACACTTCCACGTCCTCGTCCTGTCGCCCGAGGTCTATTCGATCGACTATGTCCCTTTTGCTCCCCGTGCGATCGACGGAGTGTGGGTGGCGCTGTTCGCCGTGTTGATTTCGTTTGTCGCCACGCTGTATCCGTCATGGTCAGCCTCCCGCATCCTCCCCGCCGAGGCTCTACGCTATGAGTAAGAACTTCTTTGCCACGGATTCACGCGGATTCGCACGGGTAAGGCAAGGGCAGGTGCATACTTATGAGACTGATGCCTGGGGAAACGGCGGAAATGAAATCTGCAAACCCCAGCCGCGCAGCGGCGACATCTGTTAGCCCAGGACGTAAGTCCTGGGTACGCAGCCAGGAGGGTAACCGAGTCCCGGAGGGTCGGCATGGTTTCTCGACCACACACCTCTGCAACCTCTGAGATATTTGGATTGCCCGTGACCTCGGTCACAGGAGCAATTCCGAAGGCGGTATACCCTTTTTGCCATATGGATTCTGGAATGAGCACGCGGAAACGATTTGACGGCGTCAAGCACTAATCTAAGCAATGGCCGATACTGGCCCGACAGTAGGTTTTGATCCGCATCACTTTAGCCTTTGGAGCGAAAGAGACACAACGTGCATCTAACGGAACAAGAATCGATGCTTCGGGTGGAAGGCCTCACGAAGGTTTTCCGGTCCGGCGAATCGGATCTGGTGCTCTTTGAGAATCTGTCGTTTGAAGTGAAGCGAGGGGAAATGCTCGCGATTGTGGGCGAATCCGGGGCCGGCAAGAGTACCTTGTTGCACATCCTGAGCGCTCTTGATCGTGCTTCCGCAGGTGACGTATACTGCGCCCACTTGCGATTGAATTCCTTATCGCACGACGCGGCCGCGGACTTTCGCAATCGGGAGACCGGCTTCGTCTGGCAGTTTCACTATCTGCTGCCCGAATTCACGGCGGCGGAAAACGTTGCCATGCCGCTGCTGCTTCGGGGGCAGACATGGCAACAGGCCGAGCCAGAAGCTTCACGCTGGCTGCGTGAGGTTGGACTGGAGCAGCGCGCGCATCATCGCTCAGGCGAGCTTTCGGGCGGGGAGCAGCAGCGGGTGGCTCTGGCCCGGGCGCTCATCACCGGTCCCAAGCTGTTGCTGGCCGATGAGCCCACCGGAGACCTCGACGGACATACGGCGGAAGCGGTTTTTGAATTGCTCGCGAGATTGCATCGCGAGCACCAACTCACCTCCCTCATTGCTACGCATAACTTATCGTTCGCCCGCCGCTGCCATCGTGTATTAAGGTTGCAGAAAGGGCGCGTGGAGGAAATTCCGCCGGAGTCGCTGCCGGCGTAAGGGAGCAAGGCTGGATCGGAAGAGAAAGATTAGTAAGACAAAGTGCAAGGAATTGACGCAAGAGGTTCTTCCCCGAAGGGGCGTGACAACAGTTCCTTCGGTAACGTGATCAAAGGTCTGTAAAATCGTTTCAGTGCTTGGGTTTTAGGGCCCTTTGATTGCATAATGTAGGGATGATGTAAGAATAAGGTGAGTTGGGCCAGGATTCAGGTTCGGTAGGTCGGGCCAGCAGAGTTCTTCTCGGCCAGGAAAGGTCAGGGGGAAGGGGCATTATGTTTGAACGCTATACGGAGAAAGCCAGGCGCGTCATCTTTTTCGCACGCTATGAAGCCAGCCAGTTCGGGTCTCCCTATATCGAGACGGAGCACCTGCTCCTCGGACTCCTGCGCGAAGACAAAGCCCTGACCAATCGCTTCCTGCGGTCCCATGCCTCGGTTGAATCCATCCGCAAGCAGATCGAGGGACATACCACGATCCGCGAGAAGGTCTCGACTTCGGTCGATCTCCCGCTGAGCAATGAGTGCAAGCGGGTTCTCGCCTATGCCGCCGAGGAAGCGGAGCGCCTTTCGCACCGGCACATTGGCACGGAACATCTGCTCTTGGGATTACTGAGGGAAGAAAAGTGCTTTGCCGCCGAGATCCTGCACGAGCGCGGCCTGCGCCTTTCGACCATCCGCGAAGAACTGGCCCGCAGCACCCAGGAGAAAGCCCAGCCGCAGCGCCAGCGTGAAAGTTCGCTTCTTGCCGAGTTTTCGCGCGATCTGACGCAGGCGGCCATGGACAGCCAGCTTGATCCTTTGGTCGGCCGCGAAGGCGAAGTCGATCGCGTCATCCAGATCCTCTGCCGCCGTACCAAGAACAATCCCGTGCTGATCGGCGAGCCCGGCGTAGGCAAGACCGCCATCGTCGAAGGCTTGGCGCAGCGCATCGCTGACGGCGAAGTTCCGTCGTTCCTTGCCGACAAGCGCATCCTTGCCCTGGACCTCTCGCTGATCGTCGCGGGCACCAAATACCGCGGCCAGTTCGAAGAGCGTCTCAAGACCATCATGAAGGAACTGATGGAGTCGCAGAACTCCATCATCTTCATCGACGAATTGCACACCCTCGTCGGCGCAGGTTCAGCAGAAGGCTCGCTCGACGCCGCCAACATCCTGAAGCCCGCGTTATCACGTGGCGAAATTCAGTGCATCGGCGCCACCACGCCCGGCGAATACCGCAAGTCAATTGAAAAAGATCGTTCACTCGAGCGTCGCTTCCAGGCCGTAAAAGTTCCGCCGCCGAACGAGACGGACGCGATCAAGATTCTGTTCGGAATCAAAGATCGCTACGAGAAATTCCACGCCGTCACCTACACCGACGAGGCCATCAATTTCGCGGTTTCGCACTCGAACCGTTACATCCCGGACCGGTTCCTTCCAGATAAGGCCATCGATCTGGTCGACGAAGCCGGGGCCCGCGTAAAACTGCGCCAGACTTCGCTTCCCGAAGAGTTGACCGAAGTCCAGAAGCGCATCAAGTTCATCGTGCATCGCATGGAAAACGCCATCGCGAACCACGAGTTCGAGAAGGCCCGCTTCTACTCTGACGAAGAACGCAAAGAGCGCGAGAACCTGCGCGCCCTGCGCGAAAAGTATCATCTGGACGAGTCTTCTACCGGGGTCGTCAACCGCGAAGACATCGAAGACGTCGTCTCGCGCTGGACTGGCGTTCCGATCACCTCGATCAAGGAAGAAGAAACGCAGAAGCTCCTTCGCATCGAAGAGGAACTGCACAAGCGCATCATCTCGCAAGATAAGTCCATCAGCGCTCTGGCCCGCGCCATCCGCCGCTCGCGTGCTGGCCTGAAGAATCCCAACCGTCCCATCGGCTCGTTCCTGTTCCTCGGACCCACGGGCGTCGGCAAGACGGAAGTCGCGCGTACCCTGGCGCAATTCATGTTCGGCACCGAAAAAGCTCTGGTCCGCTTCGACATGTCCGAGTTCATGGAGAAACATTCGGTCTCCAAGCTGATCGGTTCGCCTCCGGGATATGTCGGCTACGAAGAAGGCGGCCAGCTCACCGAGCGTGTGAAGCGGGCTCCGTACTCCGTTGTCCTGCTCGACGAAATCGAGAAGGCGCATCCGGATGTCTTCAACATCCTCCTGCAGGTGTTTGAAGACGGCCAGTTGACCGATGGTCTCGGCAACACGGTCGATTTCAAGAACACGATCATCATCATGACCTCGAACATCGGCGCGCGGCATTTGCAGAAGCGCGAAGGCCTGGGCTTCCAGTCATCGAAAGAAGACATGATTTCGGACAAGGTAGAGGAACTGGTGAAGGGCGAAGTCAAGCGCACCTTCAATCCCGAGTTCCTCAACCGCCTCGACGAAATCATCCTGTTCCTGGCTCTGGGCGAGAGCGACCTGATCCAGATTCTCGAGCTCATGGTCACGCAGCTGAACCAGAACCTGGCGCAGAAGGCCATCACGGTCACGGTTGCGGACGATGCCAAGAAGTGGATCCTCAACCAGACCCTCACCGACCGTAGCTACGGCGCCCGTCCGTTGCGCCGTGCCTTGCAGAAATACATCGAAGACCCGCTGTCGGAGGCGCTGATCCAGGGCACCATCACCACGCGCCCCGCTTTCATCGAGGTCTTCTTAGAAGACAACAAGCTCTTCTACCGCCCCGTCGACGCGGAGAAGACAGAAGGCGTCTTGTTGTACGAAAAGTAGTTCGATAGGTGGGGCGAGCGCCCTCGCCCGCCAGCCGAGCGCAGCTCGGCAGGATTTGAAGCCGTCAGCCCAAAGCTGGCGGCTTTTTCTTTGTGTGCCGAGCATGTGCGACCGCTTGGAGGTGTAAGTCCTCTTCCCCACCAGATGGAGGGGAAGGGATAGCGAGGCGCAAGGGTGAAATAACACCCGCCGCGAGGCGGGGCCGGAAAGAAGCGTGGAGCAAAGACGCGAGCCGATGAACCAGAACCGGATAGGAGGCCCACGGTGAGGGGCGAGCGGGCAAACGAGGGCGAAGCCCATATCCATCCAATATAGCGAGGGGTAAATCCGGCGGCTGCGCGTGGAAGGCGGTCGAACTTACCGCGGGAGATCTGCGGCAGGTCACACAACGTGATGGAGGGGGAAGCGCTTCATTCGGACCGTGCCGCAGAAGGCAGGCGAGGGGGTAGTACTCCAGAAACGCGGAGGAAGGCCGGAACGGTACTTCGACTCGCTTGGACTCCCGGCCATGGTCGTTCGGCCTTAGCTTAACCCGCCGAACCGCCGGATGCGGACCCGCATGTCCGGTGGTGTGGCAGGGGAGGAGAGGCGACTCTCCCCCGCCGCCCAGATTTTCATCATTTCATCCCCAAAACTAAGCGAAACTTCCCGATTGACCCTGGGTTAAACCTGTGATTAGATGCGCGGAACATTGCGGCCTCCGCGCCAGAGTCTGCCAATCTTGGGGTGTGCAACCGAGGTGAAGTATGAAGTCCACGTCGCATGCGGCCCTAGCTGTAAGCGTGCTGGGCCTCGTCGTTTTCTCTTTGAGCCTAAGTGCCAGCGCACGGGACGTTGTCCTGCCCGCCGGCACTCTCTTGCAATGTACCCTCAATGAACCCAATTTCTCCTCGGCTACCGCCGACGTCGGGGACCCCGTGCTCTGCCACTTGCGCGGAGTGACCGAGTTCGGGCAACAAGCTTTTCCGCGTGGAAGCTATCTGGTTGGTCATCTCGAATCCGCCAAAGATCCCGGCCACTTCTGGGGCAAGGGATATCTGCAGCTGCAATTCGATCGCATTGGCCTGCCCAGCGGCGACTTGCCTCTGGAGGCCAAGGTCATCGCCACCCGCGGTTACAAAGTCGACAGGCAAGGGAAGATCGACGGCAAAGGACACCTCAAGCGCGACATTGTCGAATGGATGATTCCGCCCCTGTGGCCGTGGAAGGTAATCATGCTCCCGGCGCGCGGTCCGCGCCCCACGCTGAAGGGTGAAACTGTGATCAGCATGCGCCTGATGGATGATGTTCAAATTCCGCAGGAGGCGCAGACCTACGGCCCGGGTTGGCGCTTCTTCGGACGGCCTCGGAACGACTCCTACCAGCCCTCCAGCTATGACAACGGCCAGCTGCAGCCCAGGCTGCGGGAAGCTTCAGTCACGAGCGGAACGATCCAGGTAGGCGCGCAGGTCTCCTACGCGAGTCTGGTCACGCAAACCATAACGCCCGCGCCGGTGAATGCGGCTCCGGGCATGCCCGTCTTCGTCTTGACCACTGGCACCATGTTGTCCGTCAGTGGTTACGGCTACACGGACAACCGCATCACCTACTCCCTGGTTGGCGGAGGCAGCGGCGTCATCAGCACCAACGACGTCGACTGGACCACCACCACGCAGCTCAATGCCCAACGCGGCGTTCGCCTGACGCTCCACAACAGTCACGCGAATGCCGGAACCCCGGGTTTCTAGATGCTCGTGTGGGCCGGGTCTCTGACCCGGCCGCCGAGCGCAGCTCGGCGGGTTTTCAGCCGTCAGCCCCAAAGCTGGCGGCTTTTATTTTTGTCCGATCAGCCTGATCAAACCCACGAAGAAACTGGAACCGGAACCCTACGAAGTTCATCCAATCCCATAAACCAAAACACTCCAGAAATAAACTTGTCATTTACTCCTAATTCACATTGGGGGAATTCCATGAAACGATTCGAAGGAAAGTTGGTAGTCATTACGGGCGGCAACCGTGGCATCGGTTTGGCCACGGCAAAGCAGTTCCACGAGGAAGGCGCGAAGGTAGCCATCTCAGGGCGCGACCAGAAAACGCTGGATGAGGCCGTCAAAGCGATTGGGCCCGATGCGCTGGCGGTTAAGGCCGATGTCGCCAAAACGACGGATCTCGACAAATTCTTCGCGCAGGTAGCCGCCAAGTTCGGCAAGATCGCCGTCCTCTTCGCCAATGCAGGCATCGCGAAGTTTGCGCCCGGATCTGACAGCAGCGAGCCGATGTTCGACGAAACCTTTGCCGTCAGTGTGAAAGGCCTGTATTTCACTTTGCAGCAGGCTCTTCCTCACCTCGACGACAATGCCGGAATCGCGTTGACTTCCTCCGTCGTCACCTCGAAAGGCAATCCCGGAACCAGCGTCTATTCGGCAGCAAGTCGGCAGTGCGTTCCCTGGCTCGCACCTTCGCCGCCGAATTATTGGATCGCGGAATCCGCGTGAACGTCGTCAGTCCCGGACCGATCTATGCTCCAATTCTCGAAAAGGGAGGCATGTCGCAAGCGGGGGGTCGACGACTTCGCAGAGCAAGTCAAAAACCGGGTTCCCAGGAAACGAATGGGCACTCCCGAAGGAGTAGCCCATGCCGTACTCTTCCTGGCCAGCAGCCAGGCTTCCTACATCACTGGAGTCGATCTCAACGTGGACGGCGGACTGGGCCAGATTTGACCGGATCAGCGAACAGACGCCGCGAGGGAACCGATTCCGTCAGCTCAGGCACAGCATAATGTGGAGTGATCAATGCACAAAATCAACATCGCCGAAAAGTTCTCCAAAATTTCCGAATACTACAAACCCCACATCGCCGGTGAACTCAATGGCCAGATGATCAAGCTGGTCAAAGCCAACAGCGAATTCGTCTGGCACCATCACGGCCACGAAGACGAAATGTTCCTCGTGGTCAAAGGCCGCTTCCGCATGGAATTCCGTGACGAAGATTCCCGCGAACGCCACGAATGGATCGAGCCCGGCGAGTTCATCATCGTCCCCCGGGGCGTTGAACACCGTCCCGTCGCCGAAGAAGAAGTTTGGATCATGCTCTTCGAGCCCGCATCCACCCTCAACACCGGCAACGTCGTCAACGAGCGTACTCAACTGCACTTGGAGCGAGTGTAAGAGCCAACCGTTAGAATACAAACATGGACCTCACCGTCTACTCCGCCGCCTGGTGCCCCGACTGCCGCGAGGCCAAGCGCTTTCTGGCCAAGCACAACATTCCATTTAAAGAAGTCGACGTCCAAACCACGCCCGGCGCCATCGACGAAATCGTCAAACGCACCGGCAAGCGCGCCATCCCCCAGTTTGTGATTGATGGCGAGTGGTTCCAGCCCTACGACCCCCGCAAAGGCTTTCTCTACGACGAGATGGCCAAACGCCTGGGCATGAAAACTCCGTAACCGCAGTCATACCCTCAAGATCCTTCTTCGTGATCCTTCGTGTGCGCTGTGATTAGGGCTTTTGTCTCTCCTCCTATCGCACGTACATCGCCTTCAGTACCGTAGCAAACCCGCGCCGGACGGGCGAAGATACCTACTCCAAGTTCTCGGCCCCGCCAGCGTCCCCCCGCTCAAGAGGCTGAAACAGAACAACTTGGAGCGAGTACCCGAGGACGTTACTTCGACGCTCATGGCCGAATCCGAGATCCCCAAGTCGCAGATCAACGAACCTGACTCCTCCGTCCCCGCGCCCGAAGCCCATCCTCCGCGAGAATCCAGCATCGTATGCGACTGCTGGCAGCAGATGGTGCAGGCTGTCATGGGAATCGTGCTGCTGCTGGGCGCCCTCGCCATGGTTCACTATTACGCTCCCACCACTGCTCTCGGAGAGCCGCCCAGCGATCTGCAAAAGCAGGTTCACGAACTGACCGCGCAGGTCGAGCAACTCAGGCAAGACCAGGCCATGCCCGCCGTCGTGCTAAACCGCTATCGCAATTCCATCGGATACATTTATGGCGTCTATCAGGTCGGCTTCGCGAACCAGCGTCCAGTCATTCGCGCGCGCGTTTCCGGCACAGGATTTCTTGTTGGCGACGGCCTTATCGCCACCAACCGCCACGTGGCCGAACCCTGGTACGGAGACGCAGAAGCGCAGAAGCTCATCGATCAGGGTGCCACCGGGATGCTCGAAAGCCTGGTGGTTTTCTTCCCCGGCTCGCCCACTCCCGTGAATCTTTCGCCCGCGTCGGTTTCGAAGACTTCCGATCTAGCCGTCTTGCACGCTGCGAATACTGATGTAGTCCGCGGCCTGCCGGTCCTGCCCCTTGCTAAGTCGCCCGGCGCTCCCGGACAACTGGTTACGGTCATCGGCTACCCCATGGGCATTGCCGGGATGGTTGCCAAGTCGCCCACCGGAATTTACGAGCGCATGGCCTACCGTCACAGCGACATCAATGCAGCCAGCGAGTTGGCCGCATTGTCGCTGATTCGTCCCTCCACCACTTGCGGACACCTGGGCGACCTGGTCGGCGACAAGCTCATCTACGATGCCCCTACTGCCCACGGCGGCAGCGGCGGCCCAGTCTTCAACACAAAGGGCGAAGTCATCGGCGTCAACTCCGCCTACATGGACGGTTTCTCCGGCGGCACTCTTGGAGTCTCCGTAGACTCGCTCCGCCCCCTGCTGCAAGAAGCGCAAAACCCACGCTAGACCCGATACACGCCGTCAAGTGAGGACGCGCCCCGAACCGTCGCTAGAAAAATGCAGCTTTGGTTCGCGCCTCTGTACGGCGCCACTGTCCATTCTGACAGGTTACAGCAGCCGCACGCCGCCCTAGGATTGACCAGTTATTCTGGGAGGTCCACGTGTTGAACGAGCCGAAAACCTGTGCCCATATACCCTGCCGTTGCGTCGTGCCGGCCGGACAAAAGTATTGCAGCCAATCGTGCGAGGATGCAGGATCAAAGGATGTAGAGATTGCGTGTGAGTGCGATCATCCGCCTGCTTGCGCCCTTACAGTCCCGAAAGAGTCGGTCGCTTAGTCGATCGCTCAAGAAGAGCAACGACGAACGGGTGCTCGCAAACTACCGATCCGTCAGACTGTTTGCCCGGGTACATGCCATAGTCCACGTGAAGAAGCGCGTCTTTGTTCCATCGCGGACTTTCGTCGTCGGGCTCCTTGAACAGGCCGCATCCCACGCCGTGGTGGGTCGAACCGCGACGGAATTAGAATTTCGCGTCGGAAGTAAGCCTTCAGGAAAAGAGAGATGAGCCGCCATGATTGAAAGACTCACGGACAGCAGGGGAGCAGCATTCGGTTTCAAGGTGGTGGGCAGGATTACCGCCGAGGAAGTCAAGGCATTTGAGCCGCAAATTGAATTCATCATCCGAGAGCGGAAGGCGCGGCCCATCGGGATCCTCGCGGATCTTTCCCAGATGGACGGAGCGGATTGGGGGGCCCGCTGGAATGAAATGCGCTTTCTCCAGAAATATACCGACCATATCGCGCGAATGGCAGTCGTCGGTGCCGACAAATGGGAAGAAGTGGTGGCTCTGGTACTCGCTGGCACCGCCGTTCTTCAGGCCGAGACCCGCTATTTCACAAGCTCCGAGATGGGCTCTGCATGGGAGTGGGTCAGGACGAGTAAGAACGCGGATCGCGTCCCCGTGCGAACAATGTATGTCGGCACAGGCCTGTTCAAGGACTATTTCCCTGAATACACGGATCTGTAACCGGGCACGACCTGGGGCCGAGCATGGCTCGAGACGTCCAGAGACCTGCCTGAGAATCTGAAATCCAGGGAAACCACGAACTTGATATCCTGAGTCTCCCCGTTTCCGTGGATAATCATCCCGTGGCCCAACTGGAAAACTTCCGCCTCAAAGTCTTTCGCACCGTCGCCGAACACCTTAATTTTCGCAAGGCCGCTGAGCACCTTTTCCTCACCCAGCCGGCCATCACGCTTCAGATCAAGGCCCTGGAAGACGATCTCGGCACCCGTCTGTTCGACCGCGCCGGCAATCGCGTCTCTCTCACTCCGCAAGGATCCCTCCTGCTCGTCTACGCAAAAAAGATGGCCGCACTCGTCTTCCAAGCCGAGCAAAAACTCGGCGCGGAAGACGGCAAGGTCTCTGGCGAGCTATCCCTCGGCGTGTCGACCACGATTGCGCAGTACGTGCTCCCGCGCCTGCTCGGAGCCTTTCTCTCCGAGCACCCGCGCGTCCAATTCTCGCTCCACAGCGGCAATACCGACGAGATCGTGCATCTCCTCCTCGACAACCAGCTGTCGATCGGCCTTATTGAAGGGCCCGCGCGCGACCGCGGCATTCGCACTGAACCCTTCATGCAAGACGAACTGGTCCTCATCATGCCCCCGGTGTTCGCATCCGATCGCATGTCCCGCGCCCAACTCCTGGCTTCAAGTCTGCTTATGCGCGAACAAGGATCTGGGTCTCGCCGCGTCGTCGAGATCGCTCTTGAAAAGGCAGGCCTCAAGCTCAAGTCGTTCAAGAACGTGATGGACCTCGATTCCACCGAAGCGATCAAGTCCGCAGTGGAAGTCGGTCTCGGTATTGGCTTCGTCTCGCGGTGGGCCATCTCCAAAGAATTGGAACTGGGCGCACTGAAAGTGGCGGAGGTTGCGGGCCTCAAAGTGGACCGCCATTTTTCTCTCATTTCGCGCACCGGCCCGGAGCCGCAAGGCCCGGCGGGCGCGTTTCGCACGTTTGCGCTCGAGCGTGCCCGGCTCCTCGCCAACACCGCGCGAAACCCCTCGCGTTCGCTCAAATCCGGCCGATAAGCGCAACTAATCGCTCATCAAAACTACTGCTTGGACGCCGGTACTCCCTCCACCGCAGAATCACTCCGTGAGCAAGAACATATTCTTTCTGGCGCTGATCCTCGCCGCCACCGGCCTGGTTTCGCCACCCCTCGCTCTCCTCGGTGGCCTCGTCTTCGGATTCGCTGCCGTCCATCCCTTTCACGTCGAAAGCAAACGCCTCGCTAAATTCCTCCTGCAAGCTTCCGTCGTCGCCCTCGGCTTCGGCATGAACCTGCATCAAGTGATCCAAGCCGGACGCTCGGGCTTCCTGTACACGGCCGGGAGCATCACCGCCGTCATGCTGTTGGGACTTAGCTTCGGCTACCTGCTCCACGTCGGCAAGAAATCCGCATTCCTGATCAGCGCGGGCACGGCCATTTGTGGCGGCAGCGCTATTGCCGCCGTCGGCCCCATCGCAGACGCCAGCGAAGAAGAAATGGCCGTTTCCCTGGGAACAGTCTTCATCCTCAACTCGGTCGCGCTGTTCCTGTTTCCTCTCATTGGATATGCATTTCACATGACGCAGGCGCAATTCGGTCTCTGGTCGGCGCTGGCCATTCACGACACCAGTTCGGTCGTAGGCGCGACCGCCAGATACGGCGCAACCGCACTGGCCATCGGTACCACGATCAAGCTGGCGCGCGCGCTGTGGATCGTTCCTCTGTCTGTCGTAACCGCGATCACTCTGAAGAGCAAGGCCCGCATCCAGTGGCCGTGGTTCATTCTGCTGTTCTGTATTGCCGCGCTACTGAATACTCTGTTGCCGTCATTCAACCCGACTTTCGGCGTTCTCAATCGTCTGGGCAAGATCGGCCTCACCGTAACTCTGTTCTTGATCGGCACCGGATTGAACAAGGAAACGCTCAGGCGAGTTGGTGCTCGTCCACTCCTCCAGGGACTCGCTCTCTGGATCATCGTCGGGACGGGCACCCTGGCGCTCATCCTATTCCATTGGATTGGCGTGTAGAGAGGTTTGTCGGAATAGCGTAGCTTCACACGCCGGCATTGTAAGAGAGGCCTGATTACCGCAGTTGACCATTCGTTCCCCTACCCATCCGTTTCAAATGCGAGACCTGCACAAGGTCAGTTAACTACGCGGCACTCACAGCGAGCGCACGCCGCTGAATCTCTTCGTAGAGCTGGTAGAACTCCTGCACTTCAGCGTCGTTCAGCACTTCTCTCGAAGCGTACGCGAGCACGCGGGCAAGCTTCTGCTCCAGCTCCTCAATCTGTGCAAGCCTCCAGCCTAGGTTTGTCATTGAGCTTGTCATTTCTCCTCGGAGCGTCATCGCCCCTTCCGGCGTCCCTGCCGTGGTAGGTTTGAAAGAGAGTGGCGTAGTGCTCCGGTCGAAACCCCATTAACAGCGTAGCTTCGGACAAACGAAGCTGTCTGTGACCTCAAACACCTTGCCGCGAGATGGGCGTTCGCGCTCGAACAGTTCTGCACGTCCGGTCCATCGAGGAAGGGTCACGATTGAGTTGAACGTGAGCGATGGACGAGGTTCTCTGCGGACACCTGCCCGACTACGAGCTACTTTGCCGCTTAAGGATGTTCCAAAATCTTGGACGCGGAGTAGGGTTTATCGAGGAAAACAGACCGTCCGTTCCGGTCGCATTTTCTGAACCGCGGTCTAATGTTTCATCTGCTGATCTGGCGCGCTTTTTAGTCAGTTCCTCGGAAGGTAATTCGTCCGAAAGTAGAGAGGCGACGATCCAGAGGCTCTCGATTTCGTGGCGGACACGGGCAAGGTCCGTTTCTTTCTGCTGCAAAACTTCGTAAGCATTCTTCATCGGCTCTCCTTGGGAGGGTGTATGAGAAGAATAGGAGCTCTGCTCCAGAAACTCAACGGGCCGGAAGTACAGAAACCCAACCGTTTGGCGACGCACCTTTGGAACGCCGTTTCATCGAGTGCTTTCATCTGTGCAAAAGCGGTTGGTGTAAACGCTGCAAATACAGGGGTTACCCTCAAGTTGAAAGAGTCCCGGAGGGACGGAACAAATGCTTCAAACCCTCCCCACAAACCTCAAACTTCAAATAAGAAAGCCGGGAAGCATCGCTTCCCGGCTTCGCGTTCTTACCGCGGTTCAGAAGGCCCACCGCAGCGAGAACTGAATCAGCCGCGGGTTGCCGTTGGTCTGTATGATCTTGCCGAATGGGCTGTTCGTGGGATTGGCCAAATACTGTTCGATGTCGGTCACCGTTGGGTCGGCGAAGTTGGTGTGGTTCCACAGGTTGAAGAAGTCGGCCGCAAAGCGTACTTCCTGCCGCTCCCCAATCTTGAAATGTTTCAGGAACGACACATCCCAATTTTGCTGGAATGGCCCGTGGTAAAGGTTGCGCCCCAAGTCTCCGAAACCAACGACGCAAGTATTTCCCGAGGGGTCGGGTCCGGTCGGAGTCGAGCATTGTCCGGGGGGCGTGTTGGGATAGTAGAGGTAAGGGACGGGCGTGAAGGCCGCCGGATTCAAATAGCCATTGGCCACGCGCTGGTGAATATTCCCACTCGACAATCCGCTGGCCATGGTTACTCCGGGAGCCAGGTTTGCGCCCAAGAGCGGAGTGCTGCCCTGTCCGAGGAATGCCGTGCCCGCGCTGGAATCGTAAATCGAGAAAGGCAAGCCGGACTGGAAAATCGTTACCCCGCTGACCTGCCATCCGCCCAGCGCAGCTTTCTTCGCTCCCGTGGCGTGCGCGAAAAACGGAAGGTCATACGCATAGCTGACTGCGAGCCGCTGCGGACGGTTGAAGTCCGAGATGCCCCGCGACGCGTTGATGGTGCTCTGATCGTTGTAGGCAGTGTTAAACGCCGTGTTCCCTGTCGAAGTGGCGTCGATGTTCTTCGAGAACGTGTACGCCGCCTGAAAGTAATTTGCCGCCCATCGCCGCGACACGGTCGCTTGCAATGCGTGGTAGATCGAGTACGCGTCGTTCGCGAAAATCTGGTAGCCGCTGTAGCCGTTCAATCCCGGCGTCGGCGTGCGCGCGATCGCGTTGGCGAATGTGTTGGTGGTGATCGTATAGGTATTGTTGCTGGTATCGCTGACCGTGAATGGATTCGAGGGGCTGGCGTTCAGCGATTGGATTGCGTCACGTGTTTCGCGCAAGTGGATTCCGCGCGTTCCCACATATCCGGCCTCCAGCACCCAGTGCCTGCCCAGTTCACGCTGCAGCGTCAGGTTCCACTGTTGCGTGTTGGGCACGACGAAATGCCGCGGCACCTCCAGCACAAACAGATTCTGCGTGCTGTTCACTCCCGGTCCCGTGCATCCGCCATACGTGGCCGCGCCATTCGTGTCCGGAAAACTCGTCAGTTGCGCCAGGCAAGGCAGCCACGCCGCGGACAGCGTTCCCGCGGCTGGCACAGCGTTAGGATTGGTCGCAGGAGTCCCGGTAAAGAAGTCCGACATGGTGAACCCCGGCGTCTGCCCAAAGAACACAATCGGGATAAACGGCGCCTGGAAGCTCAACTGGTCGACAGCGCCCACGTCCTCGCGCACGTAATAGATGCCGTAGCCCCCACGCACCGTCGTCGTGTGGCGCCCCAGCATATCCCACGCGAACCCTACCCGCGGTCCCCAGCCTGTCGAAACGCTATTGTTGAACGTCGAGCCCGCCGCGTTCCCCGTCAATCCCGAAACCCCAAGTTTGTTGACGCAACTCGGGTAGATGAACGGATACGTCCCCGATTTGGTCAGGTCCGACTCCATGTTGCCAATGTGGCAATCCCCGTCCGTCCACGCGCCCAGAAATTCCGTACGCAGACCGAGGTTCAGCGTCAGGTTGGCAGTCGCCTTCCAATCGTCCTGCGCGAACACCGCGGAATTACTCTGCCGGTACGCGTGGTTGTAAACTCCGCCGCCACCAAAACTAAACTCCGGCGTCCCACCTACGAAGTTTCCGAAGTCGGTCTCCGTGGCGGACGTATTGGTGAAGAAGAGCTGCCCGTTAAAGACCTGGGGGAACTGCTTGTTCAGATTGACCTTGATGTACTGCCCGCCAAACGTGAATGTGTGCGCTCCTTTTACCCAACTCAGATCCTCCACAAAATTGTAGTTGTTTTGTATCTGGTACTGGTTCGCCTGCGGCGTTGGGCCGAACTGAAATCCCGAAGTCGAAAACGTAAACTTGTAAATGCTGCTCGTGAGGTTATCCGTTGGCCGGTCGATTCCCGCATCCGTGACCGTGACCGGATTCACGTTGGTCGCGCTGTTGTTGATGTGAACCAATCCGAAGCGAAAGTCATTCACCAACCGCGGGGAAAACACATGCGTCTCCGAAACTACGAAGACCCGGTCATGAATCGGAAGTTGATAGGGGAAGTTCAAGTCCGTCCCGCTGGCCGCCGCTCCCAGTGAAGCCTGCAGTCCTCCTGCCCCGAACGGAATGTCCTGCTCCGAATCCGAGAAGAAGAAGCGCGCCGCAATCGCATCCCGGGAATCGCGGAACTCGTGATCCCAGTTGGCCGTGAATTGGTCGTCGGTGAACTTGCCCGGCTTGCTCACCGTAAATTGCACGAGTGTGCCTGCGGTCGTCCCCGCCGGAACATTGCTGGGAAGCGGGAACAGATACCCGTTTGCCGGCGCGCCAAACTGATTACTCTGAAACGCCAGCATAGACTCTGCCACCGGATCGGCGCTGGCCACCCCGAAGTCCGCCGCCAACTGCGCCGCCCCTGCCGGGCCACGGTCAGCTGCCGGAACATACGGAATAAAGGTGCTGATCAGCGTTCCCGGAGAATCTCCACTACGCTGCCGCGTGCCCTGATAGTTCACAAAAAAGAATCCCAGCTTGCCCCTTTTGCCCACCGGGCCGCCCAGGCTGCCTCCGAAAATGTTTTGCTGGATGACCGGCCGCGGTGATCCGCTGCCCTTCAGAAAGTATTCGTTCGCGTCCAGCGCCGTATTGCGGAAAAATTCGTAGGCGTCGCCGTGAATCGTGTTCGTTCCCGATTTCAGGATGGCGTTGATGTTCCCCCCGCCGTTGCGCCCCTGGCTGGCGTCGTAGAGCGACGTCTGCACCTTGAATTCCTGGACCACATCCGGATTGGGCAAAGGCGTGTTCGTTAGCTCCGCGACGTTGTAGTCGGTCGCGCTGACGCCTTCGATCAGGTAATTATTGTTGTCTTCGCGTTGCCCGTTGACCTGGATGCGCACCTGGCCGCGCCCCAACTGGGCTGCCGCGTTCAACTCGCTCTGCGCCCCTGTGGACAGCGTCAGCAACTGCTGAAAGTTTTGCGTCGCCAGTGGCAGCGCGCGAATGGTGTCGCTCTCAATGGCCTGGCCCGTCGTGGCGTCGCTCGTATCCACGGCCTGCACTTCCGCTTCGACTACAATCTTCTGCTGCACCGATTTCGTGGAAAGCTTGGCGATCATGCGCGTCGTCTCGGTGACGCGCACCACAATGTTGGGAAAATTTCCTAGCGCGAACCCCGCGCTCTGGATGCTCACCGTATACGTCCCAACCGGCAGCAGGGGCGCTGTGAATGTGCCGTCCGCACCCGTCGTTATCGTGCGCTCCAGAACATTCGTGTCCTGATTTGCGATCCGCACCTCGGCGTTCGCGATTACAGCTCCGCTCGGATCCTGCACGGTCCCGGTGATGGCGCCGGTGGCTCCGCCCTGCCCGAAGGCGGTCACGACTAGGGTGAGCCCGATGAGACTGAGAATAACTAACCTGATTGAATAACTCGGCATGGCCTTCTCCCATTCGTAAAACGGACACGTCACGTGTGATGAGCGCGGATTTCAGAACTCAGAACATCGACAACACCCAACAGCGCATAGCCTGGCGGGGATCCGCGACGGCCGCTTCCGATCGCGTAGTCCAATTAAGAATGGTTGATCCTCTGTCATCGCTATATCGGGTACAGCTTTGCCTGAGGGCGCTTGCGTGGAGTGAAAAAAGCTTACCGAATGGGAACAGCCGTTGGCAAGAGCAGAATTGCACCGAGGTAGCAAATCAGCTTCCCTGGCGCCGCTATACCGCCCGCGTACACTTGCTATCCCTCTCCGAACTCCCGGTAGCGCTCGAGAACGTCCCGCTCCGAGATCACGCCCTCCACCTGCCCGAAGTCGGCACGGCTCACCACGGGCACCAGCGGCCACCGATCCACGTACCGCAGCGCCGTCTCCAGAGGATGATCAGGATGCAGATCAGGAATGCGGCGGATGGGCAACAGTGAACCCAGGGTCGCCCCGCCTTTGCCCTCATCCGCCATCGCAAGCAGTTGCTTTTTCGTGACGCTGCTCCAACCGATGGGGTTCAGTCGAACCAGCAGATCGTCGCTAGCGGAAGGAGCTGCCTTCCGCAGCGCCTGATCGACGGTGTCCTGAGCATCCAGCACCGGACCTTCCACCGGACGCATGGCATCTTCCACCCGCAGGGTTCCTTCTTCCCGCTGTTCCTCCATCGAGGGCAGTTCCAGGCCGTCCTGCCGCGTCAGCAAGTCGAAAATCGCAATCGGTTGCAGTCCGCGGGAAATCACATACGCAAACGTGTTCGCCACGATCACCGGCACGATGATCGAGTAATTCCCGCTCACCTCCAGCACCATGAACACAGACGTCATCGGCGCCCGCAGAAATCCCGCAAACAGAACTCCCATGCCCACCAGCGCGTATGTCCCCGGCGAGCCGCTCAGATGCGGCAGAAACACGTGCTCCGCTCCGCCGACCGCCGCTCCCAGCATGGCTCCAATAAACAAAGTCGGCGCGAACATGCCTCCCGGAGTTCCGCTCACGAATGACAGCAGAGTGGCACCAATCTTCAGTCCCGCGAGCAGTGCCAGGAATTGCCACGTAAAGCGCCCGTGCATGGCCTCGTCGATCGCTTCGTAACCGGCTCCCATGACCTGCGGCGCGCCCAGGATCGCCATGATCCCGATCAGCAGTCCCGCCAGTGCAGGTTGAAAATACTGGGTCCACAGCGGCAGCGCCTTGCAGCGGGGGCGCAAGGTCGCGATGCCCATAGATAACAGAACTGAGGCCAACCCGCCCACCACGCCCAAGATTGCATAGGCAATCAGTTCCGAAGGCCGCTCCAATTGCACCGCTGGAATTCGGAACAGAGACTCGGACCCCAGAAACCACCGCATAACCACCACGCTCGATACCGCCGACAGCACCACCGACCCAAGAATGCCGGCAGTCCAGCGCCCAATCACTTCTTCAATCACGAACAGCACCGCCGAGATCGGCGCGTTGAACGCTGCCGCCAGTCCAGCCGCAGCGCCCACCGGCGCGATCAGCCGCATGCGATCCCGCGACAACCGCATCTGCCTCCCCAACACCGAAGCCAGGCACGCGCCGATCTGCAGCGACGGATCTTCCGGCCCTAACGAGTGTCCCGATCCAATCGCCAGCGCCGCCGTAATGAACTTCCCCAGCGCCGTGCGGATCGGAATGTACCCGTTGTAGATATACAGCGCCGCCTTGGTCTGATTCACTCCGCTCCCGCGGGTCAGCGGAAAGACGTGAATCACCAGTACAGCGATCACCAGCCCCGCCAGCGTAGGCGCCAGCAGCATCCGCGACGGCGACAAGATCGCTCCCGATCCCAACAAATACAGACGGCACCAATCAATGGCAAATCGGAAGCACACCACGGCCAAACCGGAAAAAACGCCGATGAACACCGACAGCATCAGAAAGAAACGGTCTTCTCGAAACACCGACTGCAAAAGAACCTTCGGAGAGTGCCCGTTCCTCGCTCTGGCCGCCACGGGTTGGTCGTCCACCAGGACTCCGGCTTGTGCGTTCGGCTGCAAGTCCAAGTTAGTTTCTCTCGTGCAATTCTGCGATCAGGAGCAGTGCCATATCTTTCCCCGCCGGAGTCCCGCACGTGGTGCTGGTTTGTCGCTCGATGTTGAACACCAGGTCCATGGCCGACTCCACCAGATCCGGATCGCGCTGCAGGCCCCGTTCCGTGACCCGCGGCTTCATCTTCGCCCAACTCTCGGCCAAGGTCGGTTGCGCAGACGTGGACGCAGCCGAATCCTTCTGACTGCCGCACGCCTTGATCCGCTCTCCCGCCGCCGCAAAAGCTTCCACCACAATCCGGTTGCGCTGTGCCATCGAGATCTCGCGCTGGAAGGGATCCATTTGCAGTACCAGGTCCGTGGTCTTGAGGAGATCCGCACTCGCTTTGTCCTGCGGGTCCGCGGTCACCGCGGACTGCAGGTAGCGGTGAGCCTGCGGATAACGGCCCAGTTCGAACGCGGCCAATCCCGCTCCAGCCAACGCCTCCCGATCGTGTCGGTCAGCCTTTAGACTCAGGCGGTACGCCGCAAACGCACGTTCATAGTCCAGCGTGCGCACAAAGAGATCGCCTACCCGCGCCTGCTCCGATGCATCGTCGCCCAGATTTTCCGCCAGGGCAATCAACTCAGACTCCGCCTGAGCCCGGGCGTTCATTCGCAAAAGAAAGGCAATCAACTCCAGGCGCGCGTCCCGCCGTTTCGCCTCCTGGTCGGCAGGCCAAGTGGCATAGATCGCATTGTGGTAATAACGAAGCGCCGGTTCCGTTTGTCCCTTTTCTACGGCGATACGGGCCAGCTCGAGATTAACCAGGCCATCCTCTGGCTGGCGGTCCCACAGGTTTACCAGGTAGGTCGACGCTTCCGCGGTCCGCTTGAGCCCAATCAGCGCTTCGGCCAGATGGAGTTGGTAGGTGTAGTTGTCTCGCGAGTACAACAATGCCGCACGAAATTCCGTAACCGCGCTGTCGTAGTGCTGCGCGCTCAGGTCGGCCACGCCGCGCGTGAACCACCGGTCTCCGAGGAAATCCCGTTGCGCGTGATACACCCGCGATAATCCCGTCACCGCCAGGAAACAGATCACTGCCAGCACTGCCAGCAGCGCGAGCATCACCGGCTGTTGCCGGAGATGGACCCGGAGTTCCCCTAGTTTTCCCGCAGCCATCTCGTCTCCCTGCGATTCGACCATCCCCGAGTTTCCACTGTGATCCTAAACCTTGCTTCATCCCAGCCTCACTTGGCAACCGCAAGCCACCCCGGCTCTCGAACGTGCTCGTCATGAAAACGCAGCAGGCGGGCGGCGAGAATCGTGGCGCGTCCCAGGTACCCCACCACTTTGCGCTCATCCGCGCGATCCACCACCGGCAAACGCCCCACATCGAAGCGCAACAGTTTCCCCGCCGCCTCCGACACCAATTCATCCGGATACGTGACCACCAGGTGCGTGCTGCCCGCCTCCTGCACCGTCGCCGCGCCCGAGGAATCTTTATCCAGTGCGCGCAAAATGTCCCCCCGCGTGATGATCCCCGCGAGTCTGCCCGCATCGTCCAGGATCAGCAGCGCCTCATGCCGCGCCACCGCCGGATCATGTCGCGCAATCCGCTCTGCCAGTTCCCCCACCTTCGTATCGGCCCGGACCACAGGCACTTCCTTCTCCATCGTCTCCCCGACCGTGGCCTGCGTCAGAGCATCCGCTTCGTAGTCCTGATGCACGCGCAACCCCCGCCGCGCCAGTTTCTCGGTCATGATGGAACTGCCGGGCATGAACCGCATCGCGATCCCATCCGCAATCACCGCCACCAACATCAGGGGCAATACCGAGTTGTAATCCCGCGTAATCTCGAACGCGAAAATGATGAAAGAGAACGTCGCCCGCGACGCCGCCCCAAATACCGCGCCCATCGCCACCAGCGCAAACGCCCCCGGAGAAAGATGTGCGGAAGGGAACACGTGATTGGCCACCATCGCGAACAGTCCGCCCATCGCCGCACTCCACATGAACGTCGGAGCCAGCAACCCGCCCGACGTTCCCGATCCCAGAGAAATGACCAGCGCCGCAAACTTTGCGATCATCACCACCAGCAGGATTTTCCACACCAGCTGCCCGTTGAGAATATCGCCAATCGTGTCGTATCCCACGCCAAACACGCGCGGCACGAAGAAGCCAATCACGCCCAGTGCCAGTGCCCCAGTCGCCGGCCACCACAACTCGTCAAACGGAAGCTTCTCGAATAGATCTTCCACCCAATACAGCGCCTTGCTCAATCCCACCGCTGCCAGCCCGCATATCGGCCCCAGGACCAGGTAAAACGGCAGCGCATGCGGAATCCCGAAATCCATTGCCCCCACCTGAAACATGGGCCCCGCGCCCAGAAGCTGCATGTGGACCGCCGTCGCCTGCGTGCTCGCGATGACCAGCGGAATAAACGACCGCGACTTAAACTCAAACAGCAGCAACTCAATCGCAAGAATCACTCCCGCAATCGGAGTGTTGAACGTCGCCGACATTCCCGCCGCCGCGCCGCACGCCAGCAAGACCTTCCTCTCGACCGCCGTGGTATGCAATACCTGTCCCACCAGCGACCCGATCGCTCCTCCCGTCTGAATGATCGGCCCTTCCGCACCAAACGGGCCGCCAGTCCCAATGGCGATCGCCGCCGAGATCGGCTTGAGAATCGCCACCTTCGGCTCGATCCGGCTGCGCTTGGTCAACACCGCTTCCATCGCCTCCGGAATCCCATGCCCTTTGATCTTGGAAGACCCATACTTCGCCATCACTCCCACGATCAGCCCACCCACCACCGGAACCAGAATCACCCACGCCCCAAGATGATGCGATCCCACGCTCCGGAACGTCGTCGACCACTGATGGAAGAAGAACAGATTGGTGAACAGCCCGATCAGCTTGTACAGCGCGTAAGCCACCAAGCCCGCCACCAGTCCAATGGCGGCCGCCAGGAACGACACCAGCACAATGCGAAACTGCGCCGGCTGCGAAACCGTTAACACCGAGTTTGAGCGTGCCTTAATGGTCATGGGAAACGCACGACTTCAGTCGTCCCGTTAAACTCCTACCGGGTGAACCGGGTGCCCCATGTCTCGCGCGTCGCTTGCGCGAGAAGTGAGGATTTGGCTGTTTGTGGAATTACCCACGCGACTTCACCGCCTCTTTCTCCGGCATCAGCCGCTGCAGCGCAGCCGTCAGACTCGGCGCCGCGCTCCGCAACTCCTCGTGATGATGCAGCGCCAACTCCCTCAGCACCCGCTCGCCCTTTGCCGTAAGCGCCAGCAGCACCTCGCGCCGGTCGTCCTGCGCCCGTTCCCGCTGCACGTATCCTCCGCGCTCCAGCCGGTTGATCAACTCCACCGCGCTGTGGTGCTGAATCTGCATCCGGTTGGCCAGTTCCCGGATCCGCGGCCGCACTCCCTCCGGCATTCCCTTGATAGCCAGCATGAGCTGGTATTGCCCCCGCTCCAGCCCGGCTGCCTGCACTGCCTGCTCGCTGAAGTGCAAAAACTTCCGAATCTGGTACCGAAACTCGGCCAGAGCCTGGTAGTCCGACAAGGTGAGCTTCTTCATGCCGCAGATTCTATCGTGCCGCGATAGTCTATGCATATTATATCGTGAAACGACATATAAGAAAATCGCTGCGCCAATTCGAGAATCGGCCTGGGTTCCCCATTGCTCGCGCCCCCTTTGCGCGAGAAGTGGGGATTCTCGCCAGCCGTGTCGTTAAGGCCCGCGCCCGCTGGCACTCTTTCCTGCCCTCCATTTAGAATCTTTAGTCCACAATTTCGCCGCACCCACAGGAGATCCCCACCGTGATCCAGCGCTATACCCGCCCCGAGATGGCCCGCATCTGGAGCGACGAAAACCGCTTCCGCACCTGGCTGGCCGTCGAAGTCGCCGCCACCGAGACCCTCGCCGAAGCCGGGCTCGTCCCCAAGGACGCCGCCCGCGCCATCCGCGAGCGCGCCGACTTCCGCGTCGAACGCATCCACGAGATCGAAGCCGAGGTCCGCCACGACGTCATCGCCTTCACCACCGCCGTCGCCGAAATCGTCGGCCCGCACGCTCGCTGGTTCCACTACGGACTCACTTCCAACGACGTCGTCGACACCGCGCAGGCCCTGCTCATTCGCCAGTCCTCGCAAGTCATCGCGCAAGATCTGCAGCGCCTCGCCGAAGTGCTCGAGCGCCGCGCCTGGGAGTTCAAAGACACTCCCATGGTCGGACGCACCCATGGCGTCCACGCCGAGCCCATCACCTTCGGCTTCAAAATTGCCAACTGGTATTCCGAGACGCAGCGCAACATCGCGCGCTTCATGGCCGCCGCCGAAGACATGCGGGTCGGCAAATTCTCCGGCGCGGTCGGAATCTTCGCCCACCTCACGCCGGAACTCGAGGAAAAGATCTGTGCGCGCTTGGGATTGAAGGCCGCTGCGGTCTCGTCGCAGGTCGTCCAGCGCGACCGCCACGCGCACTATCTCGGGACGCTCGCCGTGATCGCTTCCACGCTAGACAAGATCGCCACCGAGATTCGCCACCTGCAGCGCACCGAAGTCCGCGAGGCCGAGGAGTTCTTCAGCGAAAAGCAAAAGGGATCCTCCGCCATGCCGCACAAGCGCAATCCCGTAACCTGCGAGCAGATCAGCGGCCTCGCGCGCGTCGTCCGCAGCAACGCCCAGGCTGGATTCGAGAACGTCGCCCTCTGGCACGAGCGCGACATTTCGCATTCTTCCGCCGAGCGGGTCATCCTGCCCGACTCGACCACGCTCGTCGACTATCTTCTAACCAAAACCACCAACCTCATCGACACGCTGTTCGTCTATCCCGACCGCATGCGCGCCAATCTCGAAAGCACGCACGGCCTCATCTTCAGCGGACAGTTGCTGCTCGACCTGGTCGAACACGGCGTCAGCCGCGAAGATGCCTATCGCCTCGTCCAATCGCACGCCATGCGGGCCTGGAAAGAAAATCTGGACTTCCACCAACTCGTCCTCGCCGACAAAGAAATCACGCGCAAGGTCCCGCGTCAGCAGATCGAATACGCCTTCGACCTCCCGCGCCAGCTGAACAACGTGGACAAGATCTTCGCCCGAGTCTTCGGCAAGGAAAAAGACGCCAGCCAAAAGCCAGCGCCCAAAAAGACGACGTCGCGCAAAAAGTAGACCGGGTCGCCGGCTGAGTTTGAGGTGGAGGGCCTCTCATTTTTTTTCTTTCTATCCCATCGGCTAAAATGTTTGTTTTCTTTAGCTTGCCGCTGAGAGACTGGTCGGAGTATGTCCAAAATATTGAGCCGCAAGGGCTTACTCGCAAAATATTGCGGAATAAGGGGTTACGCATCGAATTCTCCATTTTCCCGCTCCCACCCCCACTATTCGCGTTCTGAAATCCTCAGTAAAGGTCGTCCGTCACACACTCTCCCTGAGGAAAATTCCCAGTTTCTGTGGAAAACCCCCGCAGGGGACGACCATGCCCGTGTGGGACGTACATTCCTTTCCGTCGCCTTTGCCCCCGATCAGCACAAAAGGCACGGAAGTACATGGCTAGCAGCAACCACACTTCCGCGTCCCGGTCTGGAAGCCCACCGATAAGCCATTTCACTATCGTTCCCAGAATTGGTCTCCCGCCTCACACCCCTGATCGGCCGCAAGCTGACCGCCTATGTCGCGGGCGTCAAAGACGTCCGCACCGTTGACGGATGGACGAAAGGGAACACTCCCTACGGTGAGGCCGAAGGCCGGCTGCGATTGACGTTTCAGGTAGTGCGCACCCTGATCGATCATGATTCCCAGCGGATTGTTCAGGCCTGGCTGACAGGAGTGAATCCGAAGCTCGGCGACCGCATCCCGCTGCGCCTGCTTCGCGAGGGGGACTTGAACATTGTCGGCCCTGAGGTGACGGCCGCCGCGCGCGCCTTCATCGCCGGAGGCTAAGAAGTCCAGTGCTCGAAGGCAAGACACCTCCCCAGACGATCTTTCGCATCGCCCGCCCGCCCGCCCGATCCCTGCGAACCGCCATATTGGTCGCGGGCCAATCCCGACAGCACATTTGGCAATCGCTTCGACGACCCCGAAGGCTATTACCGCGTGCTCTATGCGGCCAGCCAGAAACTGTCCTGCTTTCTCGAAACCCTGGCCCGCTATCGTCCCGATCTCACCTTGTTGGCAGAGCTGAACCAGATCCACGGAGAGAACGATTTCTTTCCCTTAGGCTGCGTACCTCGCGAATGGTGCGACGAACGCCTGGTCGGCTCCGCATCCGTCGACGGAACCTACGCCGATATCTACGCGGCCGAATGGATCGCGCTCTTGCGCCACCGCCTCGCCGGGGAATGCCTCCAGCTCGGCTGGAGTGATCTGGACGCTTCCGGGTTACAGAGACACGCGCCTCGGCGAATCACGCAACTCGGGTCCCTGGAAGTTCGGCGGCACAGTTTTGATGGCATCTACTACCGCTCTCGCTACGGCCCCGATTCGGAGAACTGGGCTTTCGAGCCTTTCCGCATCCGCCGCGCGACATCAGAGGCGTTTGGCAGCAAGGATCGGAATTTTCTGGAGGCTCTTCGAATCTTGGGTTTGAAGCTCACGGATTAAGCCGCAATGCGGTCCTCAGCCGTAGTTCCCACCTTTCGAAAAGCGGGAAAAGGTGATTCAGGGTGGGCCAGCTCCCCACAGCATGACAGAGCCGCATGCAGTGACGTGGAAGAGCGGCGCTTCAGCGCCGCGGTAGAGGCCCAGATAGACCGAATCCCGTAGCGACGGCAGACACGTCGCGCGTTCAAGAGGCAACGCATATTCAGCATCCCGGGACCCGAGTGGTGTCAGGGCTCGGTTTCCAGTCGACCGCCCGCGACCCTTGGTGCTTCACCACTTTCCGCCACTTTCCCCATGGTCGCGACGGCGTCGGTGGGTGGGTGAACCGCGTGCCGCACCACTGGATATTCGTCAGCGCTTCCCGAACCAGATCGTTGTCAAGCAGGTCAGGGTGCCTCTGCCGTACATTCTTTAGTTCCTCGATCTTCCCAGCAAAAACCATCATTGATGGAAGCGACTAAAGTTTCAGCGTTGATTAGTGGATGTCGCTTGTAAGCCCTTAACTGGGTCTCTAACTTTTTCGCAGTCTCAGCCAGAAGATGCCCAATCTGCTTGTACGCTTCCCTTTGCTCGGAGATGACGCCGAGTCGATTCTTCTGGTACTCCAAGGCCGCCGGGTGAGCAACCCAGATACGAGCCTCGACCTGCTGGAGTATCTCGAGGAAGCTTTTTCCTGGGCTCCTCCGATTAGCGGTAAAGGTGGAGGAGGATCTTGGCATCCAAAACGAAGAGACACTTTTCCCAAAGCTTGCGAAACTCAGCTCCGGTTGGTCGGTAGTATCCCGGAAATGATTTTCTCCTGTGCTCACCGCGTCAAATAGATATGGGCACGGCGTTCGCCGTGCCCTCGATTCACAACACAAACGTCAATTCAACCGCCTACGAACTTGTTAACCTCAGCGGCTAAAGCCGGGGAGGATTGTTGCCGGTTACGGCACGGCTGAAGCCGTGCCCTTCCACAAAACCTCAGGGGAGCTTCGCTCCGCGGCCGGGTCAGAGACCCGGCCCCACACGAGCAAGCTTACGAACAGCCGCTGGTGCTGCCGCAGCTCATGCAGCGGTAGCAGCTGCCGTTGCGGGTCATGATGCTGCCGCAGAAGCTACAGCTGGGGGCGTCTCCCATGTCGACCATGCTGGAGAGCGCGTCGGCGGCATGGACCGAGCCGGAACCAGTTCTCAGTTCCCGGTTCTCAGTTCTCAGTGGGTCCGCGCTGCCGTTTGCGTCTCCGGCTCCCTCCGGGCTCGGCACGCCTCCGGCGGGCTTCAGCCGGAGATTGTCGAACAGCATCTGCTGCTGGCCGGTCAGGAAGCGGAGTTGCAGCCAGAGGAAGATGTAGTCGGTGATCGACTTGGCGTAGCCGAGGTCGGGATTGCCGCTCCAGCCGCTGGGCTCGAAGCGGGTGTGCGCGAACTTTTCGCAGAGCAGGCGCAACGGAACTCCGTGCTGCAGCGCGATCGAGGTGGTCAGGGCAAAGCTGTCCATCAGGCCGCTGACCGTCGATCCTTCTTTCGCCATGGTGATAAACAGTTCGCCGGGCTCTCCGTTGGGATAGAGGCCGACGGTGATGTAGCCCTCGTGGTCTCCGATCTTGAACTTGTGCGTGATCGAAGCGCGCTCTTCCTGCAGGCGGTGACGCACGGCGCGGGGAGGAGCGTTCATGTCCTCTTCCTCGACGTGTTGAGCGGCGGCGATGCGGGCGTCGTCCTTGGTAGAGTTCGCGGTCCTGGTGCCGGCGGCCGAGAGCGGCTGCGACTTCTTGCAGCCGTCGCGATAGACGGCGACTGCCTTCAGGCCGAGCTTCCAGGCCTGAAGGTAGGCTTCGGCGATGTCTTCGACGCTGGCGTTCTCGGGGAGATTGACCGTCTTCGAGATGGCTCCGGAGATGAAGGGCTGGGCAGCGGCCATCATACGGAGATGTCCCATGTAGGCGATGGAGCGAGTGCCCTTGGCAGGCTTGAAGGAGCAATCGAAGACGGCGAGATGCTCGTCCCTAATATGCGGCGCGCCTTCGATGGTGCCGGTGGCGTCGATGTAGCTGACAATGGCGTCGGCCTGCTCGTGGTGGTAGCCGAGCTTGAACAGGGCTGTGGGGACGGTGTTGTTGACGATCTTGATCATCCCGCCGCCGACCAGCTTCTTGTACTTGATCAGGGCGAGGTCGGGCTCAATTCCAGTGGTGTCGCAGTCCATCATGAAGCCGATGGTTCCCGTGGGGGCTAACACTGTGACTTGGGAATTGCGATAGCCGTGTTTTTCGCCGTGGGCTAGGGCTTCGTCCCAGCATTGTTTGCTGGCCTCGTAGAGACTGGTGGGGACGTTTGCTTTATTGATGCCATTTACGCTGGCACGGTGCATGCGGATTACGTCTAGGAATGGCTCGCGGTTGATGTACCAGCCGGGACCGGCTCCGCCGGGCATGGTGCCGGGGGCGCTCGCTTCGCTTCGCTGGACGGCCGAGGCGGCCGTCCCCACATGGGCTGTGGTGACGCCTGCTCCTAGATTCGTTTCGGTCAGATTCTTTCTGGTTGCTTCGGTTGCTGGGACTAACGGTTCGCATTGTTCGGCGATACGCGAGCTTTGCAGGTAGGCTTCGCCACACATGATGGCGGTGACGCAGGAGGCGTAGTCGCGGCCGGCGTCGGAGTCGTAGGGGAGGCCCGCGGCCATTAGGAGCGCGCCTAGATTTGCGTAGCCGAGTCCCAAGGGACGGTAGTCATGCGAGTTGCGCATGATGGATTCCGTGGGATATCCGGCGTTGTCGACCAGGATTTCCTGCGCGGTGATCAATACGTCGACTGCGTGACGGTAGGCTTCTACATCGAAGGTGCCGTTCGGCGCGAACTTCAGCAAGTTTAGGCTGGCCAGGTTGCAGGCGGAATCGTCGAGAAACATGTATTCGCTGCACGGGTTGCTGGCGTTGATGCGGGCCGTGTTCTTCGAAGTGTGCCAGCGGTTGACGGTGGTGTCGTATTGCATGCCGGGATCGCCGCAGTGCCAGGTGGCTTCGGAAATTTTGCGGAGGAGCTCTTTCGCTTTGTAGGTTTTCACGACTGAGCCATCGGTCACCGTGCGGGTAGAGAAGTCGGTGTCGCGAACGACGGCGTACATGAAGTCGTCGGTGACGCGGACGCTGTTGTTGGCGTTCTGGAAGAAGATGGAAGAGTAGGCGTCGGAGTCGGGATGGGAGCCGTCGTATCCCATGGAGACGAGGGCGTGGGCCTTGGCTTCCTCTTTCTGCTTGCACTCGATGAATTCGATGATGTCGGGATGGTCGACGTTGAGGATGACCATCTTGGCGGCGCGGCGAGTCTTGCCTCCGGACTTGATGACGCCGGCGAAGGCGTCGAATCCTTTCATGAAGCTGAGCGGGCCGCTGGCGGTGCCGCCGCCGGAAAGAGTTTCGGTCGATCCTCGCAGGGGCGAGAGATTCGTGCCGGTGCCGCTGCCCCACTTGAAGAGCATGCCTTCGGTCTTCGCGAGAGTGAGGATGGAGTCGAGCGAATCTTTCACCGAGTTGATGAAGCAAGCGGAGCACTGGGGCTTGGAGTATCCGGTGACGCCGAATTCGACTTGCTGGGTCTGCGGGTTCCAGTGCCAGTTGCGGCCGTCGGAGTTGGGCTCGATGCGGTCGCATCCGACGTTGAACCAGACGGGCGAGTTGAACGCGGCGTACTGGCGGACGAGGATGTGCACGAGTTCGTCGTGGAAGGTGGCGCTGTCATCGGCGGTCTTGAAGTAGCCTTGCGCCATTCCCCAGTCGCGGATGGTCTCGGCGACGCGGGCGACGAGCTGGCGGACTCCGGTCTCGCGCTCGGCAGTGCCGATCTTGCCGTGCAGATATTTGCTGGCCACGATGTTGGTGGCGGTCATGGACCAGTCTTTGGGGACTTCGACGTCCTTCTGTTCGAAGATCACGTTGCCCTGGGCATCGGTGATCTGAGCGAGGCGGAGATCCCATTCGACTTCGTTGTAAGGGGAGACGCCGGGCTTGGTGAAGAAACGGCGGAAGGAGAGGCCGGAGGACTTCTTCTTCGAGATGGTCGGGGTCGGGGCTGCGGTAGTTTCGGTAACGGTTTTGACTTCTGCCATGGGGCTCTCCAATGATTAGATTCTATGCGTGTTGCGCCGATTCAGGCGTCCGGTTGGCGGGCGGGGGAATCGGGTGGTGCTTGGGTCTGGCAAAGATCTGGTCTTTCGCCCCTTCGGGGCTGCGGCAATCTCGGCGATGAGCGAACGCAGTGCCGTCCCTACGGGACTCGCCTCTTCTTCTGACTTACCCGGGACTTACGTCCTGGGCCAACCTATGCCGCCCCTTCGGGGCTGGATTGCGGGGATTCGATCAGTCTCTCTCCCCAACAAATCCTCTCGCTCTTTCACCGCATTCTGTTCCAAAGAACGTTTGATCGCAGCGCTGGAAGCGCTGCGCCATCCGAAACCCTCCACTAGAAGCCGGAGGGGAAGGGGGAGGGACAGTGAATGTCGATGGCGGCTCCGGAGTCTAGCTGCGGGGCCGTTGCTGATCGGGGTGCCGGGGTGGTGCTTGATTCTGTGGCTAGGGCCTGCGGTTTGGTGATGTCGGCAGCGGCGGACAGGAGTGTCCGCCCCACACGGGCATCGCTGGTGTCGGCACTCGCGGGCGAGGGCGCCCGCGCCACATTCTTTTCCTGCGCCGCATTCTCTTCTTCTTTATTAGGGAAGAGGGATTGCTGCCGCTCATCGGGTTGCGGGATGTATTCGGTTGCGGGAGTCAGCTCCAGGGAGCTGGCGAAGTGGGAGCCGATGCCGGTGGCTTTCTCGGCGGCGGAGACCATCCATTGATTGAGGGCGCTGCAGATGCTGCGGCGCTGAGTTTGGTCTTCGATGACAACGAAACGCACGAAATAGCGGCCCGAGGCCAAGCGGGCGGCCATGGGATTCTGGCGCGAGAGCATGCGATCGAGGACGAAGGCCATGTCGTCGTCTTCGAAGAATTGGGTGACGGCGAGCATGCGTTTGTGCCGTCCCTCCGGGACTTGATTCCCATTGGCCGGTTGTTCCCAGCGCTGAAGCGCTGGGCTAAATTGTGTCGCCGCTGCGCGGCTTGAGTTTGGGAGCTGCGCGGGTGCGGTTGAGCTGGCGGAGCGATCCAGCCGAGCTTCGCTCGGTGGGACCGGGTCTGAGACCCGGTCCCACCAGGGCTCAGCCGAGCTTCGCTCGGCTGGACCGCCGGGGGCGGCTGTCCCCACATGGTCGTTATGCTGGCCGCAGTCCATGATTTCTTCGGCTATGGCGAAGACGCCGGGTTTGCTGGGGACGAAGAGGAGGCTGTGATGAGACTGGCAGCGGAACCAACGCGACCAGTGAAGGCGGCGATAGTCCAAGGGACGATCGAAACCGTGGCGCGCGAGAGACTCTGAGACGAGGCGAGTTAAAGCTTCCATTACGGGCTCCTGGGTCCTGCTGCCGCGCCGGAGAAAAGGAAGTTCCCTTATCTGCCGAAGGGGCAGTTGCAGATTGACTGCCTACTTCATTTCGTTGCTGCGTTCTTTCAATTGTTGTCGTGCCCCGGGGGAGGGTCGGGGAACGGCCACCGCAGTTTTGTCGGCTTCCGGCTTCCCGACTTTCGGAAAAGCTGGAGGCTTGTTCCATTTAAGGTTTCGGGCGCCGGGCTTACGGATCTGGAAGCCCGGGCGCCTGAGCCTTTGCTTGCTGCGGAGGGTGCCGAGTCACCTCTGGCTGGGCACCGGACCGCGTCCTCTTTGTTCATTACTGCGTTCATTACTGCCAGGGAATTCCGTCCCATTCCCGTGAGGCGGAATTTTTGGTGCTTGGGATTGCAAAGTTACTCCCGCAGATTGTGCCTGTCAAGAGGGAAACACTATAGGTTGTATCCCTAGCAATGACGGGCTTGATGCCGGGTTCGGGGTCTCTTTTTCCACATTGTGGAAAACCGAGGGCGGTTGTGATTTGTTGAGTCTGGTCAAAGATTCCCCTTTTGGGACCGTATCGCACGGCAGAGGCTGGGTTGCCGTGGGTTTCTTGCGCCCCCTCCGGGGGCTTGTCGGCCCCGGACGAATGCGTCCGGGGCTACGGGTTGAGGTCGGGCTCACATCAGGCCAAAGCCTGAGGAAGCGGGGCGGACGCGGCAGGGTTGCGGGAGTTTGCGGCGGATGCGATCGGGTTCCTCGTGACCGATCTCCCTTCCTGCGGCGACTCGGTCGCGGGCGGCTGGCGCCTTGGCGAGCATTACCTCTTCGATCGCGAGTGGCTCAAAGTTCCGGCGGTCGAGCGTGGGTTCGGTGGTCGTCGGTTCGTGCGTGGCCGGTTGGCTGCTGCCTGGTTCGTGACGCAGGGTCATGGGGACGTAGATGTCCTCGAAAATGCGGCGAGGAGCGATGCTCAGCACTCCGTCGGAGGATTCGACGAGGTAGTCGCCTTTGCGTCCGCAATGCTGGCGGCCGAGGTGATCGAGGAAGCTGAGACTGGAGCTGAGCTGTTTGGCCTTGACCAGAAAACGCGTGCGGTATGTCTTCCATTGCTCTGATTTCATGTGGCGCCGACCCGAGTACGAATCTTTCTGTGAGGTATTGAGTGCGATCGCCAGCCGGCTTTGGCCGGCTGGAACGACTTGGATTTTTATGAAGGCGAAGGTGACTGTACGAGCGAAACGGGCGCGGGTCAATTCAGTATTTTTGGTGCAATTGAGGAAAAACGCGGCCCCGGATTTTCGCGGATGGACGCGGATGAAGCAACGGCTGAGGGACGGGTCGTTCTACTACTGGATGGCGGTAGTTCTTGGCTAGACGGAGTATCGCCGAGGAAATCTGGTAGAGTGGGCAGCCGGAATATCCACAGAGGGTGCACAGGAAATGCAGAAAGGCAGTAGCGCGCGATGGAGCGGTGCGTGGATGTCTCTGGCTGGACGGTCTTGGATCGTAGGTCTTAGGTCGCACTCGAGGAGGCTCACTTGATTCGCAAAATTTCTGGTGTGGTGGCCGCAGTTTGGTTGGCGATGAGTGCTGGTGCTCTGTTGGGACAAACCGCGGCGGGGACGAAGGTTGTGGCGCTGCGGTGTGGGAGTTTGTTTGACGGGCGTGGGGATGGGCTGCGCAGGAATGTTGTGGTCCTGATCGAGGGAGAGAAGATCAAGGAGATTGCTACGAGCGTGCCCAGTGGGGCGGATGCGATTGATCTATCGCGCGAGACCTGCGTTTCCGGGCTGATTGATACACATACGCATATTTTGCTGCAGGGGGACATCACGGCGGCGGATTATGACGAGCAGTTGCTGAAGCAGTCGCCGGAGTACCGGACGATTCTGGCCACGGTGAATGCGCGGCGGGCGCTGGAGTATGGGTTCACGTCGATTCGCGATGTGGAGACGGAAGGCGCGGGGTACGCCGATGCGGATGTGAAGAAGGCGATCAATAACGGAGTGATTCCGGGGCCGCGGATGCAGGTGGCGACGCGGGCGCTGGACGTGACGGGAGCGTATCCGCTGCAGGGGTATGCGCCGAATGTGGTGGTGCCGCATGGCGTGCAGATCGTGGACGGAGCCGACAACGCGCGGCAGGCAGTGCGGGAGCAGATCAGCCATGGCGCGGATTGGATTAAGGTGTACAGCGACCGGACGTATCGGGTGCGGGAAGATGGAGTGCTGGACGATATTCCGACGTTCACGCTGGAGGAGTTGCGGGCGATTGTGGACGAGGCGCACCGCGAGCGGCACAAGGTTGCGTCGCATGCGATGGCGTTGTATGGAGTGCACAACTCGGTAGAGGCGGGCGTGGATACGATCGAGCATGGGAACTACATTGCGGAGGAAGATTTGAAGACGATGGCGGCGCGGGGAATTTTTTACGTGCCGACGATTTTTGTGGGCGAGTATGTGGCGCAGGGGCGGGCGGCGGCAGGGGCTCCGGTGTGGGTGAAGATGATTCAGATTCATGAGGACACGTTCCGGCGGGCGATGAAGGCGGGAGTGAAGATTGCGTTTGGGACGGACGCCGGCGGGTTTGACTGGAAGATCAATCCGGCGAAGGAATTTGCGTCGATGGTGAAGTTTGGAATGACTCCGGCGCAGGCGATTCGGGCGGCGACGGCGACGGCGGCGGAGTTGTTGGGGATGCAGGATTCGTTGGGGACGATTGAGGCGGGCAAGTTGGCGGATATTGTGGCGGTGCCCGGGGATCCTCTGGCGGATGTGTCTGCGATGGAGAAAGTGGATTTCGTGATGAAGGGGGGGGTGGTTTACCGGGAGCCTTCGAGTGAAACGCAAAAACCTTGAACCACAGGGGACACGGAGGTTAGTGGGGGACGAACCAAGAAAGAATGCGGTGTTCGAATTCTTCTGGGGCGGTGCTGAGGGCGCCGCAGTGGTCGGCTGCGGGGACTTGCCAGAGTTGCGTGTTGGGATTGCGGGCGTGGATGATTTGCGAATGACGGAGTGGGATGTTGCTGTCGACTTCGCCATGAATCAGGAGAACCGGAATCGTCGTGGTTGCGACGGAATCTTCCGGCGAGATGTCTTCCATTTTCAGGTGATACTTCAGGCGGGCGCGAAGGAAGGCGACCTCTACGAGCGGGCGGAGGATGGTGCGTCCGACCCAGGGGCCCAGGTGGAAGGGCTGTCCCATGCGGTCGTAGGCGATCTCACGAAAATTGGCGAAGGGAGACTCGGCGACTACGGCGCAGACGTGTGGATGGGTGGCGAGGGACTGAAGCAGTTGCGCGGCGCCCATGGATTCTCCGAGGGCGAAGATGCAGCGGGGATGAGTTTGCGTTTCTAGAAAATCGAACCACTCATGGATGTCGCTGCGCTCGAGGAGACCATACGTGGCGAGGGGGCCGTCGCTCACGCCGTGGGCGCGGGCGTCGGAGAGGAGAACGGTAAATTCGTGAGTGAGGAGGAGTCGAGCGTATCCGGTCATGCCGATGCGATTGTCGCCGAGGCCGTGGAGGAGGAGGACTGCGTTGCCGTTGGGGTGATGAGGGTGGATTGTCCAGGCGCGGAGTGTGACGTGGTCGGGCGTGGTGATGGTGGCGTCGGTTAGTTCGGCATCGAGGGTGTGGGCGGAGTCGCGCATCGCGGTGGTGTCGTCTTCGGTGAGTGGGCGGCGGGCGGGGCGGAGTGTGCCGTCGGCCAGATTGATGCCTCCGATGGTGCAGAGGGTCAGGTAGAGGATTAGCCCGAATGTCTCACAGCTGGGGAGGGTAGCGGCGAAAAGTAGCTCGATCCGGCGACGGAGGCAGGTCAAGACCCGGAAATCATCGTACGGACCTTCATCGGCGGTCTTGCTCGCCGTCCT
>Ga0181532_10000053_pt1 | contig 117399 bp, 104 predicted proteins | sample PEATcosm2014_Bin_33_FD_119768 | JGI IMG/M metagenome (GOLD analysis project Ga0181532, IMG submission 119768) | Peatland microbial communities from MTU Mesocosm Facility, Houghton, MI, USA - PEATcosm2014_Bin11_30_metaG | ecosystem: Environmental > Terrestrial > Soil > Wetlands > Peat | place...
CAATAATCGACTCGATGCCGTTGTGCCCCGCCGAACTTCGCCGCGTATGAATCCGCAGCGTGCCGAGCGGAAAATCCAGCTCGTCCTGAATCACAATCAAGTCCGACTCCGGCTTCGCGTCATATTCCTGCATCAGCTCCCGCACCGCGACGCCACTCAAGTTCATGAACGTCTCCGGCTTGGCCAGCAGCACCGTCTGATCGGCAATCACTGCCCGCGCCGTCAGCGCCCGGCACTGCCGGTTTCTCACTTCCACTCCCAAGCTGCCGGCAATTCGATCAATCGCCAGAAAGCCCAGGTTATGCGGCGTGATCTGATATTCGATACCAGGATTGCCGAGACCGACGATCAGTTTCACGCCACCATCCCAACCCATGTGGGGACAGCCGCCTCGGCTGTCCGGCCAGGCGAAGCCCGACCTGCCGTGGCACGCCCTGCACGGAGTTATTTCTTCTCCTTCTTCTCGCCCTTCTCCGGCTTCGCGGCCGGAGCCTCAGCGCCTTCTTCCTCAGTTTCCTGCTTTCCCTTCTTGATGACTTCGGGCTCAGCCGGAGCCGCCGCTTCCGCCGCTGCCGCGTCAGGAGTGGCCACAACTTCTTCCTTCACCGAGGTGACGTGCGCCACGGGCTGGTTCTCGTCCGTAATGAACTTGATCTTGTCCGAGTGCGGCAACTCCGAAACGCGCAGCACCTTGCCATATGTGAGGTGGCTGACGTCGGCATCGATGTGGCTCGGAATGTCCGCCGGCAGGCACTCGATCTCGACTTCGCGCAGCATCTGTTCCATGATGCCGCCCTCCTGCTTCACCCCAGCAGCCTCGCCCACTAAGAAGATGGGCACGCTGACCTTCAGCACCTTGTCGAGAGCGATGCGCTTCAGGTCGATGTGCAGCAGATGCCCCTTGATGGGCTCGTACTGCCAGTCGACGATCATGGCCTTGCTACGCTCGCCGCCGCTCAGGGCGAGATCGAAAATCGTGTTGTGGCCGGTCTCCGAGTTCAGGATGCGCGCCACGTGCCGCGGATCCACGCTGATGGAGAGCGATTCTTTGCCCGCCCCATAAACCACGGCCGGAATCTTTCCGTCACGGCGCACGCGGCGGGCGTGGTTCTTCGTTCCCGCTTCCCGCGGTTGCGCTTCGAGTGTGTTCTGTTCCAATGTATTCGCCATAAATTTCAATTCCTGTGTGAAAAGTTCTGCCGCCGATGCGGCGTCTAAATGAATAACTTGCTGACTGAAGTCTCTTCGTGATTGGCCTGAATCGCCCGGCCAATCAATCCCGCAATCGAGAGGACGCTGATCTTGCCTCCCTTTTCGGTTCGTGCCGCATCCGCCTCGGCGGTCAACGGGATCGTGTTCGTGACCACCACTTCCTTAATGACCGAGTTCCGGATGTTCTCTACTGCCGGACCTGAAAGCACCGCATGCGAAGCACAGGCGAACACCGAGGTCGCCCCGTTCTCTACCAATGCCGCCGCGGTCTTGACCAGCGTTCCCGCCGTGTCAATCAAATCGTCGATGATCAAGCAAGTGCGCCCGTTGACATCACCGATCACGTGCATCACTTCGGCTACGTTCATCTCGACGCGCCGCTTGTCGACGATGGCCAGGGCTGCATCGACTTTCTTCGCGAAAAACCGCGCCCGCTCCACGCCGCCCGCATCCGGCGAAACCACCGTCAAGTTCGGCAGCGCCAGCTTGCGAAAGTGATCCACCAGCACCGGCGAAGCGAACAGATGATCCACCGGGATGTTGAAAAAGCCCTGCAACTGCGGTGTATGCAAATCCACAATCAACGCCCGGTGTGCTCCCGCCGTGGTCAGCAGATCGGCCACCAGCTTCGATGAAATCGGGCTGCGCGGCTTATCCTTGCGGTCCTGCCGGGCATATCCAAAGTACGGAATCACCGCCGTGATGCGCCGCGCCGAAGCGCGCTTCAACGCATCGATCATCAGCAGCAGTTCCATCAGGTGCTCGTCGACCGGACGGCACGTGGGCTGCATCACGAACACATCGGCGCCGCGTACGTTCTCCTGAATCTGGACGTAACACTCGCCGTCCCGAAACCGGATCACCTGCGCCTGCCCGCGCTGCATCCCGAGAAAGTGGCAGACTTCATCGGCCAGCTGCTCGTTCGCTGTGCCGCTGAAAATCTTGAACTTCTCGTCAGATCGCGGGCGCTGCTTCCGCTCGGTCTTCTCGTCAGTCACAGGCGGAGTCTTCTTTTCAACTTTCTCTGTCTTGTCGGTCGGCGTCACCAAAGTAGCCATGGTTGTCTCTGGGCTCCTGGCCTTCAGTTTGTACCGTTCAACTGCAGCTCTCAGCCCAACGGCCGATCGCTCTCCGGCGCGAACTGAGAGCTGACGGCTGAAAGCTAACCGCTGATTTTTCTGGCTGGGCCGCTAGGATTCGAACCTAGACAAAGTGCTCCAAAGGCACTTGACCTACCATTAGTCGACGGCCCAGTGAACCAATCGTTGATTGTCGACTTTCGATTGTTGATGGAACCCCAGCGGGGCACATCAATTGTCAATCAACAATCAAAAATCAACAATCAAAATTCTCGGCCGGTTCCCGGTCCATGTGGCGACGGCCACCTCGGCGTCCTGCGAAAGCTTGCCCTGAGCCTGCCGAAGGGCCGAAGGCGAGCGCCCAGAGGCAAAGCCCTAGCCCACGACGATCCGCTTCCAGTACGGACGCCGCGGCAGCGTCGCCGTCGCCTGCGCCGCCCAGCCTTGCTTGCGAAGCCTGGCCGTCGCCTGCACGGCCGCCTCCCGCGAGGCAAACAGCCCGTACAGGGTCGAGCCGGAGCCCGACAAGGACGCATATTTCGCGCCCGCGCGCAAAAGCGCGCACTTCCCACTACTCAGCTCGGGATATTCAGGAAAGACGACCTCTTCGAAGTCGTTCTTGATCCCGGCCCGGACAAGCTCGAGAAGCGGATTCTCGGCCCGGCCCCTTCCAAAAGGAGCACCGGAGTACAGCTCACTCAGCCACGCCGACAAGCCGCGACCAAGCTCACTCATTCTATCGAAGCCAGCAGATACCGTCAATTTCGGCGCACGTTGGGTTGGGTTCGCTTGCGTGGGGCCGGGTCTTGGACCCGGCCGGGCCGAGTGAAGCTCGGCGGGCTTTTGCTCGTCGCCCTCCTCAAACCTCGCCGGCAGAGACGCTGCCTCGCGGGCGTTGGCGCCCGCGCCACATAACCGATCCCAATCCGCGAACGCTTTCGGCGTCGACACCCCGACCTTCGGAGTCAGTACCACGCAAGCCAAGGCCGGCAAATCCGGCAGTGGATAAACCTGCTCCCCGCGCCCAACGCCCAAGACCATCCCGCCCACCAGAAACAGCGGAAGATCCGACCCAACTTCCGCGGCCATCCGCAGCCTCTCAGCAGGAGGTAGCGTCTTCTTTAGCACCCGCTCCAGCCCGAGCAGCGTACCTACAGCATTCGCCGAAGCCCCGCCCTGCCCCCCCTGCACCGGCAGCCGTTTCTCAATCTCGATGACCACGCGCCCTTTGGCGCGGAGCGCCCGCATGGCTTTCTCCACGATGCGAAAGCAAGTATTCGATTCGTCTTTCGGCACACGCGGGTCGGCACATCGAATCTCGATCCCCTTCCCGCGCCCGACACTCACGCGAATCACGTCATGCAGCCCGATCGTCTGATACACGGTCAGCAGGTCGTGGAACCCATCGTCCCGCACCGCACCAATGCGCAACCCGAGATTGATCTTCGCGAACGATCGAACCGTTACAGTCATGGAGGGATGATTGTAAAGGCTCGATTGCCGCTTTTCGATGGGATCTTCAGTTGCGCCCCGTGAGCACGTGCCAATCGCTTTTTCGGTTCGGTATGCCTATACTGGCGGGCATTAAATTCCGAAAGGCTCCGCCATTGGCTCTTTACACAGCTTGCGGGGACGACACCTTCACCGCGATCTTGCTGATCGCCCTCATCCTGCTGGTCATTCGGGGTCTGGCTTGGAACCAGGTGAAGGCTCTACTGGCCCGCGGATGGCTCACTCACCAGGGGACTGTGGAGTTGGGAAGCGTCGACGAGCGCAGAACACGCCACAAGAACCTCTACATCGCACGGATCGACGACTCCTACTCCGTCAACGGCGAATACGACTCAGGCTACCTGGGACGATTGTTTTTCCGGGAAAGCTCGGCCGACCGACTTGTCGCGGCCATGAAGGGGCAGATGGTCTTTGTCCGCTCCAACCCACGCCGCCCGGAGCGTTCGGCATTATTGAAGCAGGACCAGCCGGGTGGTTGGCCCGCCTGAGGTCCCCATCCTCTCGCGTTGTTTGCGAGAGGGTGAGGATTTTGACTGTACAATCCTCATTCAAGTTTCAGTCCAAAAGTGATCCCCCGCTTCAAAGCCCGTTGCTCCTGATTGTGGTTGCAGTCGTGATCGCGATCGTCGCAGTGTTGATCCCGCCGATCCCGCAGCCGCTCGCTTACCACGACTTCGCCGACCAGCGGGGATGGCTTGGCATCCCGAACTTTGGAGATGTGGTTTCCAATCTCGCCTTTGCGATCGTTGGAATCTGGGGCCTGGTTGTTCTGTTCACGCCTCATGCTGCCAAGTTCTCAGATCGTCGCGAGCGCTGGCTCTACCTCGTCATGTTTGCCGGACTCTTTCTCACCGCGTTCGGTTCGGGCTACTATCATCTCTCGCCGGGAAATGCCCGTTTGGTGTGGGACCGCATCCCGATCATGATTGTCTTCATGGCGTTGCTGGCGGCCGTGATCGCGGAGCGGGTGAGCGTGGTCCTCGGACTTTGGCTGTTCCCCGCGTTGCAAGCCGCCGGCATCGGCAGCGTGGTCGTCTGGCGCGCCGGCGAACCGCAGAGCCACGGCGATCTGCGCCTCTACGCTGCCGTGCAGGTGTATGCCATTCTCATCCTGTTACTGCTGTTGTTGGTCCCGGCAAAGTACACCCGTGGCTCCGACTTGGCGGTGGTGGTTGGCTTCTATGTGCTCGCCAAAATTCTGGAGGAGAGTGGTCGCCAAATCTTCGCGCGCGGCCACATCGTCAGCGGACACACGCTGAAACATCTGGCCGCCTCCGCCGCGGGCTACTGGATTCTAAGGATGCTGCAGAAGAGAGCCGCTGTTAGAGCTTGATCCGTGGAAATCCGTGTGATCCGTGGCGGAAGAAGCTGGACTTCAGCCGCGGCGTTTGTAGAGGACGGCGAATTCGAATCCCGTGTTGGGTGGGAACAACTCCGCCACTTTGCGCAGGCGCTCGGCCAGCGCAGACGGGGCTAGCAGCGGGTAGTCGCGCTCGCGCAGATCGTAGTAGTCGACATCTAGATACAGCGACAGCAGATAGATCGAAATCGTGTCCGAGAAAGTCGCGTCGAGATATTCGTTCTTGAAGCGCTCGGCGTCCGGGCCTCCAGCGGTGGCCAGCTTGCGCGCTTCCCAGGCATCAAGAGAAGTTTCACCACGAACTCCAGCTTCCACCTGGCTCCATGCCAACTCGCTGAAGTCGCGCGAGACTCCGGCGCGGTCGACCAGGGCGTGGCCAACGTTGATATAGAACTCGAAGGCCACAGAAAACTTGTCGTCCATCAATCGCGTGGAGATGAACACGCACTGCGAGTCGCCCAGATTCAGGTTGCGATGGCAGACGGCGTTGTCGCTGAGCGCGACGTCGTAGCGGTCGGCGATGAGCGTTTCCTCTCCCTGACTCACAGTCAATGGGACAAAGTAGTACGCCTTGCGCTCGAGCGCGGCCGCGACCTTGGTGGGAACGGCGGCGATCATGCGCTCCAGATCAAACGAGTTGACCGCGACCTCGCCGGCGACGGCGTAGCAGACGCCGTTCGGTGCCTGGGAAACAGGAGTGAGCCGAACGACCTCGGCGGGACTGCGCGTGATGGCTGGGGCTGCCTGCGACATCGCGTCTATTCTACACACAGCGGACATCGCTCCGGTCCGCGGCGATATTCGCGCCGGGAAGCCCACAGATCGGGAAGGGCACGACTTACAGTCGTGCCGACAGATGGCCGAAAAGGCTGCGGGCTTCAGCCCCTGGGGCAGCAACTGAAAGTGGCTGACAAAAGCCACACTAACCCAGCAATCTTTTCCACAGCAAGAATCGCAATTCCTGTGACGAACAACCTTTGCCGAGAATTCTGGAAAGCGCAGCCTTGCTACATGCGCGAGGGCTCTCCCAACAAGTTCTTCACCATTCACCCACTGAGCGGCTCCGACTCCACAGCTAAGTCCTTATTCCGGAATGTTTTAGCTGTAAGTCCTTCCCGCTCAAGATTTTGCGGACAGCCGACCATGCCGCTGTCCCCTAACCTCAACGAAATCAATATCTTGGCTCATGGCCAAGAAAAAATCTGGAGGGATATCCCATGCTTCCAGGCACTGCCTCCTCCGTGGCGTCTGATTTAACATAGCGAGAATGGCATCGCCAAGGAGCATCCCGCCATCATGAAAGCATTCCCGGAGTTCATGAAGCAGCCGGTCAACAGGATCGCTACGAGCAGCCAGGCGACTCCCGGCGTCGAAGGCTATGTGTTCGACGGAGCGGATGGAAGCCAGATGGCATTCTGGACGTGCTCCGAAACGACGCCGTCGGCGCCGCATGTGCACGAGTTCGATGAGTACATGATCGTGGTCGAGGGCTGCTACACGTTGATCATTTATGGGGCGGACGGCGGCGAAGAAAGGACGCCGATCCGAACGGGAGAGGAATGCTTCATTCCGCGCGGCGTGCGGCATGGCGGGGAAGTTGAGGCTGGGACCAGAACGATCAATGCATTTGGCGGGCACCGCGCGAACCGGAGTACAGAGGGTGCAAAGCGGTAGATGCTGAGACCGATATACCCCCAGTGTGGCGACTCGTCACAAAGCCAGTAGAGTACAGCCAACCGGAAATCCTTTCTACAGTTGGCTCAGCGTTCTTGTCTTCGGCGTGTTCGCGTTCGGTTTTTTGGGCAGTTTTTGGAGCGGTTACATTGGGCAGCGTCAGTTCGAGGCGGATATGCGGAAGTGGGAGAGTTGGCCTGCCACGCGGGGAAGCCCGGTTGAGACGCGAAGCGTAGAACAACCTCTAACCAAAGTGAAGTTCCGCGGGTTCGGCGGGAAGCGGTACGTAGTCGAATGTCTTGCAGAGTATGCAGTGTCGGGAAAGCGGTACTCCGGGTGGGCTCGAGCAGATCAGGGCACCGACGTGCTCCGGCTCGCTGACGAACTGCGCACCTGTCCTTTTCTTCCTTCCTACACTGTCCATTACGATCCGCAGGAGCCCTCGACCGCACATGCCTTCATCGCGGGTCCCGCGAGCCCGTAGAGTTCCGCGCCGGCCTGGGATGATTTATCGTAGGAGTGATGTCCTCGGGTTCCCCATCTCGCGCGCCCCGTTGGTACACCATTCCTGTGCGCGTTGGTGTGGTGACGTTTATCGGGACGCTGCTTTGCTTTGCGGTGAGCTTGCTGTTCGCCATCTTTGGCACGGTGATTGTGGCGGCGCTGCGGGGAGTGCATCCGGACATGCGGATCGCCTACCGGCACATCGCGCTGCCCATGGCGCTGATCGCGGGAGGCATCATCTTCGTGCTCGTCCTGGGGATGGAGATCCGTCACTACCGCCAAGCCAAAACGCTGTCGGCGATTGAGAGGCTGGGCTAGACGATGCCCGCTAAGATCGTGGCGCCGCGCATTGCCATTCCGATGCCGCACTCGACGAACCACGAGTACGGGGAGCGGGCCATTCCGCAGTACGAACGCGCGGTCGCGCTGGCGGGAGGCGAGCCGGTTCGCGTTGCGCTCGATCAAACTTCTGACGAGGTCAGGAAAGTAATCGGGCGGTGTGACGGCGTGCTGCTGCCGGGCAGCAACGCCGACGTGGATCCGACCAGATTCAATGCTCCGCGGTCACCGCATACCGCGGCCGCTGATCCGAGGCGCGATGCGGTTGACGATCTTCTACTGGAGGACGCCTACCGACTACGGAAGCCGGTGCTGGGCATCTGCTACGGATTGCAGAGCCTGAACGTATACCGCGCGGGATCTCTGGTGCAGCACATCCCGGATTTTCTGCCGGAAGAGACGCGCGCGAAGGTCAACCACGAGGCGGGAAGGAAGATCGCGGTCGCACATGCAGTCGAGATTGAAGCGGGCTCAAAGCTGGCGGAAATCGTGACCAAAGACGTCCGAAGCCCGAGGTCCGAGGTCCAACACCCGCTGGTCGTGCCCGTGAACTCGTCCCATCATCAATCCGCAGAGGCCATTGGCGAGGGCCTGCGGGTTGTCGCCCGCTGTCCGGACGACGGGATCATCGAAGCGCTGGAAGGAACGACACCGGATCATTTCGTGCTGGCGGTGCAGTGGCATCCGGAGCGCTCGGTCAAAGAGGATGCGGCTTCACGCGCCATCTTCCGCGCATTGATCGAGGCCACAAGCCAGCAACGCTAAACTTCGGTCGACTGCAAGGAGTAATCGGTGAACTACGCCAAGCCGCTGCGCGTCGTGCTCTTGACCGCGATGGTCGCGTTGCCGGTTACCCTATCCCATGCCGCGTCTCCCGATTCTCCCAAGCAAGTCATGGCCTACCTGGAGAGCGCGCGATCGTGTTACGAATCGCTGACCGCTTTTTACACTTACATGAACCAGATGCCCACCGACACTTTCGCGGTGGACGTTCATGGCACGGTCCGCGGAACCGCGCCGGCGCAGGCGCTGCAGTTCGCGAAGTCGAAGGACATGATGACGTTCGCGACAGTGTCAAATTTCGGTGCGATCGGATTCGATCCGAAGATCACGCATGCGATTCTCAACAACTCCAGGCCCAGGACGCGGGCGATCCATCAGCTGCTGGCACTCGTCCAGCACTGGGGCTATACCGGAATCAATATCGACTTGGAGTCGGTGGACCGCACGGATCGCGAGGCGTTCAGTTCGTTCATTCACGACGTGGCGCAGAAGATGAGGACTGCGGGATTCCTAACCGTCGTTTCTGTTCCGGCGGAACTGAAAGACAATCCCGATGATTCGTGGACGGGCGCGTTCGACTTCGCCGCGCTGGGGCAGAGCGCCGACATTCTGCAGGTGATGACCTACGACGAAAATGGTCCGTCGGGATCGCCGGGGCCGGTGGCAGGGTTGAACTGGGTGGAACCGCGCATCGCTTACTCGGTGTCGGTGGTGGACCCGAACAAGCTAAGCCTGGGGATTCCCGCGTACGGGTACGACTGGAATATGACGGCGAAGACCGGAGTGCAAGTGTTCTGGAAAGATCTTCCTGGGCTGATTTCGAAGACTGGCGCCACGCCGCAATGGGACAGCGCGTCGTCATCGCCGTTTTTCACTTACCATGCGGCCGATGGATCAAGCCATGTGGTCTGGTATGAAGATGAGAGCATCCCGCTGAAATCGGCCCTCGCCGTTTCCTACAAACTGGCGGGTGTGTCGGTGTTTGCGCTGGGATACGACGATCTGAGCTTCTGGCAAGCAGTTCACGCGGGCGGATTTTAAGCAAGCGCGAGATCCCGCAGCGATTATTTCTGCTTTCGCGCTTTCTTTTTGTGGCGCGGGATTTTCTCCAGCAGGACAACTGCGTGCGCGATGGCGGCGTTTTCGAGATTCAGTCCCTCGGGCGTTTTTGCCTTCAGACCCACGCAATCGCTATGCAGGCCCAGCAACTCGGCGACGCGGGTGCGAATCGTGGCGGAGTGCGGACCGACCTTCGGCGCGGCCAGGATCAAGCTGGAGTCGACATTAGCGACGCTGTATCCGGCTTCGCGCACGCGCTTCAGGGCTTCGCGCAGGAAGATGACGGAATCTGCGCCCTTCCATTTGGGATCCGAGGGAGGGAACAGAGCACCGATGTCGGGTGCGGCGATGGCTCCGAGCAGGGCGTCGGTGATGGCGTGGAGCAGGACGTCTCCGTCGGAGTGGCCGCCCAGGCCTTTTTCATGCGGCAGCGTGATGCCGCCGATCTTGAGAGGAATGCCGGGACGGAATTCGTGCGAGTCGAAGCCGTAACCGATTCTCATGCTGAAACCTCCGCCACGGATTTGCACGGATTCTCACGGATCTCTTTTCTTTCATTGTCGAAAAGCAGGCGGCGGAACTGCGGACGCAAGCCGAAGTTCAGCAGTAGGCCGACTTCGATTTCTGTTGCCCGCCGGTAGTGCAGCAGTTGGGCCTCGTGAGCGGATTCCAGAGTTCGTGCTGCTTTCAGTTCTAACAAAACTCGATCGTCTACCACCAGGTCTGCGTGATACTGCCCCACTTTCTTGCCGCGGAACCACACTGGCACGGGCAGCTTCCGCACAGCCGTGAGTCCCGACTGCGCCAGCGCGATTACCATGGCTTCAGCATAGGTGGATTCGAGAAACCCGTGCCCGAGTTCGTTGTAGACATCGTAAAACACCCCGATGACCTGGTCGGTCAGTTCAGAGTGTTTCAGGCCGATGGGGGGGGAATCCATCACCAGCGAGTTTACGTCCATGAAACGGAGTTGATCCGTGGGAATCCGTGCGAATCCGTGGCTCATTTCCGCAAATAGAACTCCGCCAACTCCATGTCTCCGGGGTTGGTGATTTTGATATTTCGAGGCGAGCCCATGACGACTGCGACTTCGTGGCCGCTGCGCTCGGCGAGCGAAGCTTCGTCGGTGCCCATGAAGCCGTCGGCGGAGGCCTCGTCGAAGGCTTTCTTGATCACGCTGTAGTGAAATCCCTGCGGGGTCTGGGCCAGAACGACGCCGGCGCGGGGAATGGTGGCTTTGACGATCGCGCCTTCGGAGGTGCGTTCGACTTGCTTCACGGTGTCGATGGCGGGCAGGCCGGCGATGGCGGCGCCATATTTTTTCGCGGCTTCGATCACGTCGTGAATAATTTCCGCGGTGACCAGCGGACGGACGGCGTCGTGCACCAGAATCACGTCGTGGGGCGCGGCGGAGATGGCGTTGAGGGCGTGCTCGACGGACTGCTGACGGTGCTCGCCGCCGACGACGAGTTCGATTCTCTTCTTCACGTCTTTCAGGTCTCTGGCGAGGCGTTCGCGGAATCCTTCGATTTCGTTTTCGCGCAGGGCGATCCAGATTTCGCTGACAGCCTCGAGAGCGGCGAACTTGCGGAGGGTGTGAATCAGGATCGGAGTGCCGGCAAGATCGTTGAACTGTTTCGAGGGATGGGGCTTCTTGGTCTTGGCGTCCCTGGCGCTGGGCATGGGAGCCATGCGCGTCCCAAGACCCGCAGCTGGAATAATAACGACCACCTTCATAGCGGGGTGTAAGTATACGAGCGCGGGGACGGGAGTTCAAATTGGGCTTGTTACACCGCCGGGGCACGCCCGAGATTGCGGGGAACATTCGGCAGGCGGGAAGTTTCTTCCCCGTTCCAGTTCCCAGTCCGAGTCAAAGCCGCTCGAGGGGAATTATCCAAAACCATTGCTTCTCAGGAGCTTAGGCTTTGGTTTGGCAAGACTCTCATGCTGGCACGCTACTTGCAGCTTCCTTCCCAAAGGCTCCCATGAAAGCAACCCGATTCTGGATCGAGATTGTCGCGCTGGGCACTGCCATCGCCTGCGCGCTCGCACTTGTGATCGCAACTCTGGGAGCCGCAGCGGTGGCGGTCGCGGGACATCAAGAATCAAGTCATGCTTCATCGACTGAAGCTGCATCGGGACCGGTGAAGGAATCGTCTTCGTCCCGGCAGCAGAGTCATGAAGGAATGGTGACCTGTTCGCGGTGCGGCGCGAAGCATTCCGCCGATCTCGGCAAGACTGCCGGGGACTGTGCGCGGCAATGCGTGCATGGCGGTGCCACGTTCGCGCTGGTCGACGGCGACAAGACCTACGTGCTCGACGGCGATTTGAGTGTTCTGAAAAGGGTTGCAGGACAGCGCGCCCGCATCGTGGGTGTGGTACGGGGACGCACGATCAAGGTGTCATCGGTCTCGGCGCAAGCTGACGCGACTGGGAAAAATCCTACCCCGGCCACTTGATCGCGAGGCCGCCCTGCGGATGGAGGCCGATGGCCAAGCCTCCGACAGAACGCAAGCCGACCGCCAATCCACCGACGGCCACGCCCCCGATGGCGAGACCTCCCAGAGCCACCAGGCCCAACGTGAGTCCGCCCACGCCGATGACGCCGAAACTGAGGCCCCCGATCGCGATGATTCCGGCGGCGATTGCCCCCACGGCAATGATGCCAACGGCGACATCGCCCACGGCGATCACGCCGACGGCGCGGCCACGCAGTTGCTGAGTTCGGAGATCGGGTCCGAATGCGATAGACACTACAGGAATGTCGCCAACGGTAGCGGTTGACTGGTAGCGCATGATGCGTTCCTCCTACGGGAGACTACGAAGGCGGCTTGGTCTCGGTTCCCGAAGAAACGGACGCCCCTGGACCCGCTACCGCTACAGGCCCCGGCGGAGCTGGTACCGGGACGGAGACTGCCTGGCGCGGGTAGGAGGCGCGCTCGTCCCACTTGCCGAAGATCATCTTTCCGGCGGTGGTCTGCAATACCGACGTGACTGAGACGTCGATGGTCTTGCCGATCATCTTGCGGGCGTTATCGACAACGACCATGGTGCCGTCGTCTAAGTAGGCGACGCCCTGGTTGTATTCCTTGCCTTCCTTCAGGATGAAGACGCGCATGGTCTCGCCGGGAAGCACGATCGGCTTGAGGGAATTGGCCAGCTCGTTGATGTTGAGGACTTCGACGCCCTGGAGTTGCGCCACCTTGTTTAAGTTGAAGTCGTTGGTGATGATCTTGCCCTCGTAGACCTTGGCCAGCTCGATCAGCTTGAGATCGACTTCGCGAACAGCCGGAAAATCGTCTTCCACTATTTGAATGGTGAGGGTGGCGACTTTTTGCAGGCGCTGGAGAATGTCGAGGCCGCGCCGGCCGCGGTTGCGCTTGAGCGAGTCGGCGGAATCGGCGACGAGTTGCAGCTCGCGCAGCACGAACTGGGGCGTGACGATGATGCCGTCGAGGAAGCCGGTTTCGGCGATGTCGGCGATGCGCCCGTCGATGATGACGCTGGTGTCGAGAATCTTATAGCTTTTCTTGCCCTGCTTCTCGCCGCCGAAGATGCCGCCCAGGGCTGCCAGGTTCAGCAGGTCTCCCTTGTTGGCGCCGACGATCAGGCCGACGTAGGCCATCAGGAGCATGACCAGGATCTGCAGGAAGCTCTGGGTATGTCCTTCGGGAATGCTGTTGCGGATGACCAGGGCGAACAGGTAGGCGCCACAGATGCCGAGGAAGCTTCCAATGGCGGCGCCGATCAGGCGCTTGAGGCTGACGGTGCGCAGCTTCCATTCGAACACAACGATTGCCACTCCGATCACCGCACCCACGCCCGCGTCCACATTACGGGTCAATCCAAAGGGCTCAATGACGAAGCAGGTAACCGCTACTACGATGACAAAAAGAAGACGTACAAGAATAAGATCCACGGTGAACCTCCCCGCGGATGCAGTTTGCCCATATGGCCAAACAACCCAGGCGATGCACCCGTGCCAATCCGCGCCGCCCCCGGCGGAACCGGCCTTTCGCATGCGGGGCGGGCAAGATTTAGGGGAATGAATGTACGCCCCGTTCCGGCCTGATGGGGCTCGGCCGGACGATCAGTAAGCCAACGCCAAGAGTATATACCTGCCGGTGAATGACCGGGGGAAAACCAGCCCCCGGACGGCGGAGCTCAGGCGTCGGACCTCGGGCGCCTGAGGTGTTGGCGTCTTAGGTCTTAGGTCTTAGGTCTTAGGTCTTGGGTCTTAAGGTCTTGGGTCTTAGGTCTTGGGTCTTAGGTCTGGGGTCTGGGGTCTGGGGTCTGGTCCAGAAGTCTTCCTGCTAAACTTTCCCCATGAAAGCACTTGTCCTCACCAACTTGTCCGGACCTGACGCGCTCGCCATTCAAGATGTTCCCGAACCCACGCTGAAGGCTAACCAGGTGCTGGTGCGCGTGGGGGCTGGAGGGCTGAATTTTGCCGACGTGATGACGACCAAGGGGGGCTATCCGGGGACGCCACCGCCGCCGCTGGTCGTGGGGCGCGAATTCGCCGGGGTCGAAGAGAGCAGCGGCCGGCGGGTTATGGGATACGCGCAGTGGGCGGCGTTCGCGGAGAAGACCGCGGCGTACTCCAACATGTTGTGGACGGTTCCGGATCACTGGACCGAAGAGCAGGCCGCCGCTTTTCCGGTCAATTACTTCACCGCATACCTGGGATACTGGCAGGCCGGCTTGACGAAACCTGCTGCCGCCGGAAAGAAACATCGTGTGCTCATTCACGCCGTCGCCGGAGGAGTGGGCACTGCCGCGGTGCAGATCGGGCATTGGCTCGGCATCGACATGTACGGGACGTCGTCGTCGGACGAAAAGCTGGCGCGCGTGAAAGCGCTCGGCCTGCAGCACGGCATCAACTACAAGGCGCACGACTATGAAGAGGTCGTGAAGAATCTGACTCACGGCGAAGGCGTGGACGCCGTGTTCGAAATGCTGGGCGGGGAGCACACCGCTAAGAGCACGCGCTGCCTGCGCGACTTTGGACGCGTCATCCAGTATGGGACGGCGACGGGCAAGTCGCCGAAACTCGACCTGCGCGCGATGTATGCGAAGTCGGCCAGCGTGCAGGGGTTGTGGCTGACGTATCTGTCACACAAAGCCGAGATCATCGATCCGGCGTGGCAGGAGCTTTCGGCTTGGATCGCGCAGGGCAAGCTGACTCCTCAGATCGGGCACGTGTTCCCGCTGGATCGGGCGGTTGAAGCGTACAAGCTGCTGGAGGACGGCAAGAATTACGGGAAGGTGGTGCTGAAGATCGGGTGAGCTAAGGCCGACACCTTCTTTCCAGCCTCCAAAGCGGCATCATGGCGCTGGATATAAATCCGAGCGGTGGCACAAGCTCCCTGCGGTGCCGGTTATTCCGCAAACAGCAGGTCCTTCGACTCCGCCGGGCGATTCACTTCATGAATCGCTCTGCTCCGCTCAGGATGACAGGATGTTTTTCTGAGGAACTTTTTTCGAACACCCACGTTTCGCTTACTAGGAAATTGGCCAGCGAGCACAGGGTGATGGCAATTGCGTTGGCGAGAAGGTAGTTCACATGTGCCTGACCGACCATCACTTTCATCAGGGCCAGATTGCCGAGGATGGAGACGGCTCCGTTGGTGAGATTGAAGCGCAGGAGGCGGGGCAGCGAGCGGCGCCAGCGGGGCTGATTGCAACCCGACTTCGTTCGATCTGGCATTGTTCGATCGACCCAGGTGAACTGTTCGTGCCAGACGAAGTTGTGGACTACGGTGGCTTCGACGGAGATGGCGGTGGCGGCGAGGTAGTTGAAGTGCATCACGCCCTTGACCAGGAACAGCGCGGCAAACTGTACTCCGATTCCAATTCCACCTACCAAGTTGAACTTGCACCATCGCAGCAGCGTCGATGGTGGAATGTCGCGTCCGCAGGAGTTCGTCTCCGTCGTCTGCGTCTTCATTGCGGGATCCTTTCCTCGCGATAGAGGCGGATGGTGTTCTGCAGGGTGAAGACGACGACCATCAATCCCATGCCGACGAGGCCAATCGCGCCGCCCACGTCGAATAGTCGATATTTCCCGCCGAAAAGATGCACCACCGGTTTCCAGAACAGGGCCAGGTTCCCGACTGCGAGCAGGATGCGCAGTTCCGTCGGGCCGAAGCGCCAGAACGAGATGCGGAATTCGCCGAGCGCGTGCGTCGCGAGATAGGACTGGATCGAGAGCATCAGGAAGGCGATGAGCAGGCTGATGGCGATCGAGGGATGCATGTATCCCGAGAGGGCGAGGCCGCCCATAAGAGCGAGGGCGCCGAAGCTGTCGACCATGTGGTCGACGTAGAAGCCGTAGCGCGGACGCAGGCGCTGGCGCACCCGCGCGAGGGTGCCGTCGAGCGAATCGCCCAGCCAGTTGAGCGCGAGGCAGACGATCACGCCGAGAAGCGCATAGCGATTTAAGGCAGCCAGCGCGTAGACCGCCCCTGCACCAATCTGCGCGGCCAGGCCCAGGGCAGTCAGGTGGTCGGGGCCGATGCGGTCCGGGGTGCGCGCGGCCAGCCAGAGCAAGGCGCGCTTTTCGGCGGCGGCGACCCAGCTTTCCTGGACCCGCAGCATGTCGGGGAAGGGACGGGTGCGGCGCATCTCGAGGAGGACGCGAGGGTTTACCTGCTCACAGAATTCGGTCATGGTTTGAGAATTGAGAGTTGCCATGGTTGCCTCCGGTTTTCGCTTCATGGTTCGCATCTTGCTGAGGGTTTTGCAGCCGCCCTCGATTGCCACTTTGCCGCGGCGGGCGGCGGGCGGCAATGCACTGGCGGTCATTCGCAGCGCAACTCGTCATCAACCGCAAAGTCCTTCCGGTACAGGCGCTTAGATCGCCAGATAATCTCCTGGACGCTTGCCGGGATGCGACCGATGGGTTTTCCTTCCGTGTCAGGCAGCGCTGGCGACACCGTCCAATCTCAAAAAGGATTTTCGTGAACTGGTTCTTTCTCTTCTTTTTTTTCCTCTCGGGTTATTGCATGGTGCTTTACGAACTGGTATGGCTTCGGGTATCGATGGCCCAGTTCGGCGTGACGACGGCCATGGTTTCGATCGTGCTGTCGGTGTTCATGGCCGGCCTTGGATTGGGCTCGGGGGCCAGCGGGAGGTGGCTGCGCCAGGGCGGCGACGCCGGCCTACCATTCCCGGCGCTTCGTCTCTATGCGCTGATCGAACTGCTGATCGGAGTCTCGGGGATCGTTGTGCCTTACGAGCTGGGGTGGGGCCGAGGCATCCTGCTGCAGCCTTATTTGAGCGAGCGCTGGTCGCTGATCGTGCGGTCATTGCCGTGGCTTATTTTTGGGCTGCGGGGGCTGCGCCCAAGCTCTGGCTCGACTCGGGTCGCCGATTATGCTCTGGTGCCGCTGGCGGGCCTGCTGATCTTCAGCATTAATTAAGGGTTACGACGAGGCCTACCCGCGGCGGCAGGTGCCCAGCGTGCCGCCCATGATCGGCTATTTTCATAACGACGGGCCAGAGGCTCTGCAATCGCCTCTGGCGCAAGTGGTCATTGACGATGGACGCCGCTACCTGGAGCGCACGACACAGCAATACGACCTGATCACAATTGATCCTCCGCCCTCTTTGGAGGCAGCAGCATGCTGTATTCGGAAGAGTTCTATGCTGCGGCCAGGAGCCGGTTACGCTCGGGCGGGATTCTGGCGCAGTGGCTGCCCAACGGCGACGTGGAGGATTTCGCCTCGGTCGCAGGAGCTCCCCGCAACTCGTTTCCCTACGTCCGCGTTTTCGTCAGTGTCGAAGGCGAGGGCATGCACTTTCTGGCTAGCGAACATTCACTTCCCCATCGAACCGCCAAAGACTTGCCACGCAAGCTGTCGGATGCTGCCACCGCCGATCTCACCGAATGGGACGTTCCGCCGGCAGGCGCGCCTACCGCGTTTCGCGCCTTTGATACCGTGCTGAAGAATGAAGTCCCCATCGAGACGCTGATCGCGGCCTCTCCTGCTACTCCTGCTCTGCGCGATGACCGGCCAATCAATGAGTACTGCGCGCTGCGGCGATTCCTGCGGTACTGAAGCAGCACGAGTGCGCAGAGAGCGGCTTGAGTCGTCCAGTTCTGACCAGGCAGGGTTAGAGCGAAGTAAAAGCCTGCAGCACGGCCGCTCGCAACTGCTCGACGGCCCAGGCGATCTGTTCGCGGGTGATGACGGCGGGAGGCGCAAGGAGCAGGTGGTCGCCAGAGATGCCGTCGACGCTTCCCTGCATGGGATAGACGAGGAGGCCGCGCTTGAAGGCGGCGGCGGCGACGCGTCCGGCGAAGTTCTGGGTGGGCAGGAAAGGGCGCTTGGTCGGTTTGTCGGCGACGAATTCCACGGCCCAGAGCAGACCAAGGCCGCGGACGTCTCCTACGGATTCTTCGGCGCGCAGAGTCTCGAGGGCTTGCTTGAAGTGGGTGGCAGGAGTGCCGGGGCGGCTGGAGTCTGCGGCCTCGATTAAGGTCTTCGCCTGCAGATGGCGCAGGACGGCGCGTCCGGCGGCCAGCGAAATGGGGTGCGCGTTGTAGGTGAAGCCGTGCAGAAACGCGCCTGAGCCTGCGGCGATGGCGTCAACGATCTTCTGGTTGGCGATAACGGCGCCGAGCGGGGCGTATCCGCTGGAAAGTCCCTTGGCGGTCACCAGAATATCCGGCGCAACATTCCCGTCTCGACCCAGCCAATGTTCCACAGCGAAGTTGCGGCCAGTGCGGCCCATGCCGGTCATGACTTCGTCGGCGATCAGGAGCATGCCGTGACGGCGGCAGATTTCGGCGACGGCCTGCAGATATCCGGGCGGAGGAACGACCGCGCCCAGAGTGGCGCCGCTGACCGGCTCGAAGATAAAGGCGGCGGCCTCTCCGTTGGTGGTTTCGATGGCGCGTTCAAGGTCGGCGGCGTATTGCTGGCCGCAGTTGTGGCAGCCGTCGGTACAGTCGAAGGCGCAACGGTAGCAGTAGGGCATGCCGACGTGGGAGAACTCGCGCACCATGGGCAAATACATTTCGCGGCGGCGCTTGTTGCCCGACACCGACAGGGCGCCCAGGGTTGATCCGTGGTAGCTCTGCTGGCGGCTGAGAATCTGGTAGCGGGAGGCTTGTCCGATTTCGACCTGATATTGCCGTGCGAGTTTCAGCGCGGTCTCAATCGATTCGGAGCCGCCGCAGGTGAAGTAGACGGCGCCGCGGCGGAAATGTTCTCCGGCGAACGCGAGCAGTTCCTCGGCGTACTGTTCGGCGACCGGAGTGGTGAACTGGCTGGTGTGTGCGAACTCCAGCTTCGCGGCCTGTTCGGCCATGGCTGCGGAAATTTCTGGCACGCCGTGTCCGATGAAGTTGACGGCGGCGGAGCCGGCGAGATCAAGATATCGGTGGCCATCCGAGTCCCATACGTAGACGCCTTCGCCGCGGACGGCCGCGGGGAAACCTTTACGGAAGGATCGGCGGAGGACGGCGGAACGGGATTGGATGGTTGCGCAGTCGGCCACGTCTGAATTATCGCACCCGTTTTCATGGAAGGTCCTCTTTCGTGGCTGAAGTGCGAATGTCCCACCTTTTTGCTTCTTCGGAACATCTAAAAGGTTAGGACGTGGCCCTGCCGGCCCACTGCAAGTTTCGTGAGCCAGGGCCGTTTTGAAAGGAGCAACCATGAACCAACGTCGTTTTATGGCTGGCGCAGTATTGAGTCTGGCGGTTTGGGTATGCGAGGCGCGAAGCCTCTCGGCGCAACAGGCTCCGGCAGCAAACGGAGTTCCCGCGCACATGGTGGTCACGGTTGAGCCTCATAAGGGTTCCGGGGTGCCGACCGTCAACCGCGAGGACGTCATGGTGTATGAGGGGAAAGATCGCGACACGGTGACGGAATGGATTCCGGCGCAGGGCGACCGCGCAGGTCTCGAACTCTTCATTCTGCTCGATGACGGATCCGGCAGCAGTCTGGGCTTGCAATTGGACGATCTTCGGAAGTGCATCAATGCGCAGCCGGCCTCCACGAAAATCGGGATTGCGTACATGCAGAATGGTACGGCCAAGGTCGTACAGAATCTGACCGACGATCATGCGCAGGCGGCAAAGGCGCTGCGCCTGCCGATGGGAGCGCGCGGAGCCAATGGCAGCCCTTATTTTTCACTGAGCGACCTGATCAAACACTGGCCAGAAAGCCGCGCGCGGCGGGAAGTGATCATGGCCTCGGATGGAATCGACCTGTATTACGGCAGCGGCGACCTGTCGGATCCGTATGTGAACGAGGCGATCGCGGATGCGCAGCGCGCCGGCATCGTGGTCTCTGCGATCTACACCCCGGGAGTGGGACATCTGGGGCATGACTACTGGCAGACTTACTGGGGGCAGCTTTACCTGGCGCAGGTTGCGGACCAGACTGGGGGAGAATCCTATTACATCGGATTCAATGGGCCGCCGGTATCTTTTGCTCCCTACCTCGACGACTTCGCGCTACGGTTGAACCATCAGTATTTCCTGACATTTCTGGCCAAGCCCCCGAAAAAGTCAGGGTGGCAGCAAGTAAAAATAAGAACGGAAGTGCCGAATGTGGACCTGGTGTCGGCCGACAAGGTTTACGTTTCGGCTGAACCAAAGTGACGGCGGAAAAATGGTTGGCCGCCGCGGAGGACAATGTCGGAAGCGGCGGACGGAGCTCCGCCCTGAGCTTGTCGAAGGGAGTGTCTGCCCCACAACTGCCTGACGGATTGAGATTCCGATAAGATTGAACGTTTGAGATTGAACCTTCTGATCGGGTCTCGATGACGAAATTTCTGCGTTTTTTCCGGCCGTCGCACCAGCACACGGCATTCTCGGCGACCCTGCTTCTGATTTCGGCGGTCATGCTGTCGCGCGTGATCGGGTATGCGCGGGATGCCTATATCGCATGGGCGTATGGGGCGGGCGGGCCGACGGACGCCTACGTCGCGGCCTTCACGCTGCCGGATTTCCTGAACTACATTGTGGCGGGAGGCGCGGCTTCGATCACGTTTATCTCGATCTACACGCGCTTTCTGGCCGAGAAGCGCGACGTCGATGCGCAGAAGACGTTTTCCATCATCATTACAGTGATGAGCACGGTGATGATCGTGGGGACGATCCTCACTGAAATTTTCGCGCCCCAGTTTGTGCGCTGGTTCGTGGGGCCGGGTAGCAGCGGAAAGGGATTTTCGCCGGACAAGATCGAGTTGTGTGTTCACCTGACACGCATCCTGCTGCCGGCACAGATTTTCTTTTATGTGGGCGGCGTGGTTTCGGCCGTCCTCCTCTCGCACCGGTTGTTCTTATTCCCTGCGTTTGGACCGCTGATCTATAACGTGTTCATCATTCTGGGCGGCGTGTTGGGCGGGCGGCACTTTGGGATCGCATCGCTGGCGTATGGGGCCCTGATCGGCAGCGTTGCCGGGCCATTTCTGGCGAGCGTGATTGGGGCGGCGCGCATTGGGACGGGATACAAGCCCTCGTTCGATGTGATGAATCCGGCGTTTCGCGAGTGGGTGAAGCTGTCGGTGCCGCTGATGCTAGGCGTGTCGCTGGTGACCGCGGACGACTGGATCCTGCGGCATTACGCGTCGAGCGGCGTGGGCGACATCACGCGGCTCACGTTCGCGAAGCGGTTGTTCGCGGTGCCGATTGCGGTGCTGGGACAGGCGACCGGGCAGGCCTCGCTGCCGTTTTTTGCACGGCTGTTTAACGAGAAAAAGCTGAAGGAATTCGCGGTCACGGTGAATGATTCGGTCTACCGGGTGTCGGCGACGGCGTTGCTGGCGACCGGGTGGATGATGGTGGCGGCTCTGCCCCTGATCGATCTGGTGTACCGGCGGGGAAGATTCCTGTTCGCGGACACGCAGACCAGCGCGATTTATTTTTTCTGGTTCTCGCTCTCGCTGGCGTTGTGGTCGGCGCAGGGACTGTACGCGCGCGCGTTTTACGCGGCCGGGGACACGCTGACGCCGATGGTTGCGGTCACCGTTATTACGGCGGCGTCTTTGCCGGTTTACGCGACGCTGTTTCATACGTTCGGAGTGGTGGGGCTGGCGTGGGCGTCGGACATTGGGATTGGAGCGAACCTGCTGGCGCTGGCTTTGCTGCTGCACTCCCGCAAGCTGGTTTCGCTCGGCGAGTTGCGCTGGGGGGAGTTGGGAAAGGCAGCGGTAGTGGCCGCAGTTGCGGGAGGGATCAGCTTTGAAGTGGCGAAAGTTGTGCCGCTGGCGACTTCCGGCCATGGTAGCCGCCTGGCCGATCTGACACAACTGGCGCTGGTTTCGGTTACGTGGGCGGCGGCCGTGGCGGCGGGATTGTGGCTGCTGCGTTCGGAGTTGCCGGGGGATTTGCGGCGGCGCAAGGGAGCGGTGTATCCCTCAGTCGCCCAGGGGGAGAGCAAGGAAATCTTGGGGTCGGGCACGCAGCCGTAGAAATGCGGTCTTGCGGCATAGATCTTCGCCTTAGATTCGGGAGCGGCTCAACCGCGGCCGTTAAACTGTGGATCCTCGAAGGTCTTTGTAGCGACGCGATCGACCATTCCCCAGAATGCAGAGCCGCCATCGCCAACGCCGACGGGTTGCTTGGATTCGCTGTCTGCTGCGCCGCGTTGCAGCGCGTAGTCAGGATAAATGTTGCCGTAGATGAAGCGCTCGCTGTGATGGATAGAGCCCACTGTACTCACAAAACCAACATATTGGCGGTGATAAGTCGCATCCGTAGGCGGACGTGGTTTCCCCGCTTTTTCCCGCTGCTCCCGATACTTCGCGAGAGAAACCTCAAGCTCCTCGACTTCGCCGAAGGTTGCCTGTATTCCGTAATCCCCGTGGGCACGGGTCGCGAGCACTGGTGAAAGAGTTCTTTCCCCAGTGACGGAGGCAGAATAAATCGCCCCGACGCTGGGAAGTTGAAGGATTCTGCGGCAATCGATATTAGACCCGCTGATAAGACGAATAGCAGGAGTGAGGCGCGGAATATCTTTTCGTATCTGGATTTCGCCACGTTGCCCGCTAACTGGCGTCTGCCGGTTTTTGAATTTCGTAGAACCTTATACGGCGAGTTCGTGGCGGGCTCGAGTTCTACGTCAACGTCTACAACCGCGAATAGGAGTGTCCGCTCTTTTGCTGCGCTATACTCATTTTCCGGAGCCCAATCAGTGAACATCGCGGTAAAGCCTGTTTCCATCGAAGCTCTCGTCGAAGGGCTGCGGCAATTGCCTGAGTCCGCTTTCGGCCCGACCGAGCCGGTGCGACGCTTTCTTCAAGACACGCCAGTTAGCACGGATTCGCTTGCGCCCTACCTGAACTGGGACCGGCAGCACTACACACGGAATCTCATCGATCGGACACCGCTTTACGAATTGATGGCCATCTGCTGGGAAGTCGGGCAGGCAAGTTCAGTGCACAATCATCGCGACCAGAATTGCTGGATGGCGGTTCCGATCGGGCGCTTGCAGGTAGAGAACTTTCATCTCGTGCACCAGGATCTGGAAGGTGGAACCTGCCGGCTCGAGCCCACCAACGTTGTCGAGATGAATATCTCCCAGCCTTGCGCCGTGAATCCCGCCGATCCGGTGCATCGCGTACTGAATCCGCGGGAATTCCACCAGCGCGCGGTCAGCCTGCATGTGTATTCGCGGCCCTTCGATACCTGCGTGGTGTACTCGCCAGAACAGGGGACGTGCGGGGAAATTCAGCTCCACTTCAACACCGAATACGGCAAACCGAAGTAACTTCCACCCCGCTGGCAATCACAGACAACACTGGCAGCACCTCGCTAATATTTACGCCGAAGGGGCGGAATATGAAGACAATGTTCGGGTGGCTGGTGGCAAGCTGCGTTCTGGTGCTGGTTGGCTCTTACGCCTGGGTACATCGAAATCATCTGGCGGCAGCAGTGGCCGTGCCGGCCACGGAGGCAGCTCCCTCGATCATACCGTCGAACTATGAAGAGGCGCAGAAGGCTCGGCAGGCCGCTCCCATCGCCGGGCCGCTGGCGCAATACATGTCGCACCAGAAAGCTTCTGACATCGAAACGCTCGATCCCGTTCCGCCGACCCAGGCGATCTCGTATAAGCCCACGGCCTCCGATCACGTGGGAGGATCGGTGGTGGGCACCAGCAACGAGATCCTGCACCAAACGTTTGGGGTTGCCAAAGTCGTGAGGCTGGCCTTTGAGGTCCCAGCGCATGCTTCCAATCCGCAACTGCGGGGAACCTACCGGTCGTTTGTGAAGCCGGGGAGCGCGCCATCCAGCGACGCGGACGTGGAGTTTCTTGTGTTGAACGAACCGCAATTCGGGGATTTTCTGAACGGACATGGCTCTGAAGCCGTGTTCTCCGCCGAAGACTCTCACGAACAGGAAGTGACCGCGAGCTTGCCGCCGACGATCAATCAGCCCGTCACGTACTATCTGATCTTCCGGAACAATTCGCACACGGCGGGGAAGAAACTGGTGCAAGCCGACTTCCGCGTCGACTTCTAGCGGCTTTTCTGCCGCCACTTTTCTGCTGCTACACTAAGCGGGTTGCCCCCGCGTAAGAAATCATCGGAACAGGCCCCGCCCGCGGCAGATTCGAACGATAGAACTTCGAACCGCAAAGCCGCGACTGGCGCGCCGGCTCAGGCCAAGCCTGAGCACGGCCGCATCTATCTGATCGACACCATGTCGTTCATCTTCCGCGCTTATCACGCCATGGCGCGGCAGCGGCCCATGTCGACCAAGACCGGGCTGCCCACGGCAGCGACTTACGTCTTCGTGAACATGCTGCGCAAACTGCGCGAGGATTTTTCTCCGGAATATTTAGCGGCCGTGTTCGACGTTGCTGGGCCCACCTTCCGCGACGAGCAGGCGGAGGCCGTGACCAGCATCCGCAAGTTCGACATCAAGACGCAAACCTTCACGGAAGTGGAATACAAAGGCTACAAGGCCAACCGCGCCGCCATGCCGGAAGACCTGGTGCAACAGGTTCCCTACATTCGGCGGGCGCTTGAGGCTTACCGGATTCCGATTTTGGAGGTGGTCCGCTTCGAGGCCGACGATGTGATCGGCACTCTGGCCCGCAAGGCGGCCGAGGCATCGCATCCCGTGTACGTCGTTTCCAGCGACAAGGACATGATGCAACTGGTGAACGACAAAGTGCAGATTCTGAATCCGCCGAAGGACAACTTAATCTGCGATGCGGCGAAGGTGGAGGAAATTCTCGGCGTACCGCCCGAGCGCGTCATCGACGTAATGGCGCTGCGAGGCGATGCCATCGACAACATTCCGGGAGCGCCGGGCATCGGCGACAAGGGGTCGGTCGAAATTATTAAGCGTTTCGGGACGGTCGAGCGGGCTTTGGAGCGCGCCGCCGAAGTTGAGAAGAAAACCTACCGCGAGTCTCTGCAGAACAATCGCGAGGCCATTCTGTTCAGCAAGAGCATGGCGACCATCGATACGTATGTTCCCATCGAGTTGGATGTGGAATCCATGCGCGCGGGCGATCCCAATGTAGACGATCTGCGCACGCTCTTTACCGAGCTGGAGTTTAGCTCACTGCTGAAGGAACTTTTGCCGGTGGTCGAGGTGAGCGGGACCCACTACACGGAGGCGAAATCGGCGGCGGAGGTCAAGAGCGTGGTTCACGCTGTCACGGCTGGACACGCGCTGGCAGTGGCAGTCGAGCAGGAAGAGACAGCGGCCGCCCCGGAGGAAGAAGAAAAGGAAGACGAGCCGCAGGACGCACAAATGTCTTTCATGGGGAGCATGGGAGGGTCGACGGTCAAAGCGCTCCCCGAGCCTGCGGCACGGCGGGTCGCGATCTCCGCTGCGGCAGGATCGGCTGCGATCGTCAAGCTCGATTCCGGAGGTGCCGCCTCGCAACTGCGGTCTGTGCTGACCGACGCTGGCCCGCCCAAAGCGCTGCACGATTACAAGGCGGCGATTCACGCGCTCGATCCGCTGGGAATTTCTCTGGCGGGGGTACGCCACGATCCGATGTTGTATTCGTACTTGCTCGATCCGACCTGGTCGTCGCACCGGCTGGCGGACGTGGCTCTGCGGCGGTTCAACCTGAAGCTGTCGGGCGAGCTTGCCGAGTCGGCCGACATCACTGGACGGCTGGCGGGCGCGCTGCGCAGCGAGGTCGAGCAGGCGGGACTGACCAAGCTCTATGAAGAAATGGATTTGCCGCTGGTTCCCGTGCTCGCGCGCATGGAACAGGCCGGAGTGAAAATCGACACGGCGGCGCTTGCGCAGATGTCGAGCAAATTGGAGCGCGAGATCGCGGCCAAGGCAAAAGAGATCTACGAAGTGGCAGGGGCGGAATTCAACGTCGGCTCGCCGAAGCAGCTGGGCGACGTTCTGTTCAATCGCATGAACCTGCCCAAGCCGGTGAAATACGGCAAGGGACGCACCATCTCAACTGCGGTCGATGTGCTCGAAGAATTGGCGGAGAATCATCCCATCGCGCGCATGGTGCTCGACTACCGCCAGCTCACCAAACTCAAGTCCACTTACGTGGACGCGCTGCCCGCGCTCATCAATCCGGCGACCGGGCGGCTGCATACGACTTTCGGGCAGACCGGAACTGCGACGGGACGGCTGTCTTCGGCCAATCCGAACTTGCAGAACATTCCGATCCGCACTGAGCTGGGACGGGGAATTCGCGCGGCTTTTATCGCGGAACCTGGCCATGTGCTGCTGACCGCTGACTATTCGCAGATTGAATTACGTTTGCTGGCGCACTTTTCGCGCGATCCGCTTTTGGTCGAAGCCTACCGGCGCGGCGACGACATTCACACGCTGACCGCTTCGCAGGTGTTTGGTGTGCCGCCGCTGATGGTCACGCCCGATCACCGGCGGCAGGCCAAGGTGGTGAATTTCGGCATCGTCTATGGGCTTTCGGCGTTTGGACTTTCACAGCAACTTGGCATTGAGCCTGGCGAGGCCAAGCAGTTCATCGCCGCGTATTTTGAGAAGTACAGCGGCGTGCGCGCTTTCATCGACAAGACTTTGGAAGAAGCCCGGCGCGAGATGAAAGTGAAAACGTTGTTCGGGCGCGTCCGGCCGATCCCGGACATCAACAGCAAAAACGCCAACCAGCGCGGATTTGCCGAGCGCACGGCGGTGAACACGCCCCTGCAGGGAACCGCGGCGGATCTGATTAAGATTGCCATGATCCGCATTGACGCCGCGTTGCGCGAGCGCAGCATGAAATCCAGAATGACGCTGCAGGTGCACGACGAACTGGTGTTTGAAGTTCCCGAGAACGAAGTGGACATCATGCAGCCGATGGTGCGGGAGCACATGGAGAAAGTCCACGCGCTGGCGGTGCCCCTGCAGGTGGATATGGGCGTCGGCCGGAACTGGAGAGATCTGGAATAGCTCGCTTGACGTTTCATTGTCATCCTGAGGCCCGCGCCTTTAGCGCCGAAGAACCTGCCCTGAGCCTGCCGAAGGTACCCATGCACTCCGCCGCGGACTGCATAGGTCCTTCGCTTCGCTCAGGATGACAAGGCGTAGATAGTCCCGGCGGTAGTGTAGAATTGTTGAGTGAACCCCTCCACTGGAGGCTGACGGGATGTCTTAATGGCGACCGTCGCATCGGTGGAATCCTTCCTTGTCGGGACGTGGCTCAGCCTGGTAGAGCACTCGCTTGGGGTGCGAGGGGTCGGCAGTTCAAATCTGCCCGTCCCGACCATCAATTCTCGTGCCTTCCTTTCAGAAACTTGCGGGGATACCATCCTTCACTTTTGAACTGACCCCAAGACGATTCTAGAACCGAGCTGAATCTGCTCATCGCAGGTGGTTGACAACCAAAACTCCTTTGCGAAATACGGCGGCGGGTTGACGGAGCGGAGCGAGACCATCGAGCGGATTGGAATTGAGGAGAAGCAAATCGGCCTCGCAGCCCGAGTCAAGGCATCCCAAATGGCCAGCCTGGCCGAGGTAGGCCGCGTTGTTCCGAGTGGCGAAGATAAGGACCTGCTGCGGCGTGAACCCCGCATGTAGGAAGTAGTCCAGCTCATCGAGGAAGCCAGAGCCGTAAGCGACGAGGGGAGCGTCCGTGCCGACGGTCAGAGTGCCTCCCGCCTTCGCGACAGCCTGGATTGCCGCATAACTCTGGTTGAGGCGATCCGAGATTTGAGCAGAAGACATGTGCTGCAACTGCATGACGGTGACGTCCTCGCCGAAGGTCGGGTCCACGAAGGTGTGGTGCGCGACGATTTGCTGGATGAGATCGGCAGGCACCGCTCCAGCCATGGACACATGCTCGACGCCAGTTGCGCCGTCGTTGACGGCATCGCGGATTTCCGCGTTGGTTTCAATGTGAACGATGCTAATGGCGTGATGGTCGTTGGTCCATCGCAACCCTTGCGCGAGGAATTGTTGACTGAGCTGTGCCTGGGTCATTCCGATCGTGCCGTAGATAAATTTGTAGGCATCTACGCCTGCCTGCATGTTGGCGTTGAGACCGGCGATGAGCGATTGCGGTGTGGTAACCAGAACGGCACCCTGGCGCGCCAGAAAGGGGAAGCTCTTCCAGATGGTACCGACGGGGTGGCCATCGGGAACAGTTATCAAGCGGCCGACGGTGAAGAGCCGCGGCCCCAGCAACTTTTGTTGGGCGATCGAGGCTTTCCAGGCGGCGATATGGTTGGCCGGGCCTCCACTGTCGCGAACCGCGGTGACGCCTGCTTCAAGGTAAGCGCGTCGGTGGTCAGAGACGGCGGAGAACTCCTGCTCAAGAAAATACGGAAAATCGAATTGAGTCTGGATTGAACGGAGAGGCGTATCCATGTGGGCATGGATATCGATCATGCCGGGCATCAGATACTTTCGAGCGGCATCCAGCGCGGGCAAAGAGATTTGGTCGCCCTGGGCGCTGACGATCTCGACAATCTTGCCGTCGCGCACATGCAGATGAAGATTGTCGCGGACTGTGCGGTGTTCAAGATCGACGATGCGCACGTTGACCAGATTGAAGGACCCAGGCGAGGACGAAGGCCAGGTGTAGTTGTCTGTTTTGAGCCAAATGGAGATGGGCCACGCCGTTTCCGCAGCGAAGAGCAGACAGCTGAGAGCGAGTGCTGCCCGAAACCAGGCAATGCGAAGCCCGGTGAGGCTGACGGCGAGAAGAACAATCAGAAACATCAGCAAACTGGCCCCGAAGAGTGCCGACCACATGGAGATGCCGTGGGGATCCAGTTGAAAACCGATCAGGGGCAGCGAGAGCGTGAGGCAGAGAAAGAACAGAGGTATGGAAATGAGATAGGCACGAAAGATGCCGACCGGCGTTCGCTTGGGGTAGAGCAGCAACCAGCCTATGGGCAGCCAATATAAAAAGGTGAAAACTGACCAGCGGAGAAGAGTGATGGTGAGCTGATAAAGTCCGCCTTCCTCATAACCGAGCATGGCATAGAGCACGATTGGAACATTAGGCAGAATGAGCGCGAATGCCCACCAGCGGTGAAAGCGCATTGCAGAGCCCATGAGAGAACGTCTCCGATAAGCTTTGAAATGCGAGGATGATTGCACCCCGTCGGCAAAAAGTCTAGGCTCCGGCAGTTGATAAATCTCCGCCAACACACTCGCCAAGACACGCATTGACGCCTGGCAGAAGCCGGATTCATGCCGTAAACTGCTGAAAAATGGACTCAGAGCTGCCTGCCAGCGCCAGAAGAGTTCGAAAATCGTCTGCTAGAGCCGACCAATAACTCTTTCAAGCTGTTATGCGAATTCCATTGCTCTGCATTTGCTTCTTGGTCGACCACTGTGAGCGGAACCGATCCTCAGGGCAAGAAGTTGACCTACACGGCCGTATATGACAAGCAGTAGCGGGTATCTTTTGGATCTGACCACAAATGACGATGCCCTCCCAAGTTCGACTGGGATGGGAGGGCACCTTCCAAGATAACGGACTGAAGAGTTCGAAGATCATCTGCTAAGACCAATCCGTCTTCTTCAGCCGTCGGCTTTCATTTCTCAGCGGATACGATAGACGAGTCAACCTGACGCATGGCACGCGGTCTACTTCAATCCCTTGACCACGTACGCCTGCGACAGAACTTGGGAATACAGGTAGACGTAGGCACTTCCGTCGCTGGAAAGAAGCATGGAGCCCGCATTGGCTCCCGTCGGCAGGGTATCCCCGAAGGTTTTCCAGAAATCCATTTTCCCGGTGGTCACATTGGCGCGATAGACCTTCTCGGTACGTTCGTGCGCGTGAGTATCAACCACATACACTGAGGCTCCATCGGGTGCCCAGCCGATCACGTAGTATCTGGAATCAATTCCCGGGATCGGTCGCAGGCCACTGCCGTCTAATGGCCAGACTTCCCATTTCCCGTCAGGTCCAGTCACCGCGACGCTGCGGCCGTCAGGAGATAACCCCGCGCCTTCTACGCCCTCGGGTGTGATGGCCTTGGCGTTGCCATTGCTCAGATCGATGATGTAATCGCGCGCTCCGTGTCCAGACTCAATTCCCCGCGCCAGCACCTGTTTGCCGTCCGGCAGGTAGCGGACCTCGTTGTAGCTTACGTTGTCGTGGGTTAACTGCCGGGCCTCGCCCGCGCCGGTGGGAACCACACTCAACGGCCCCGCCTTGGCCGGTTTTGTGACGACCCATTTGTTGTCCGGCGAAATCGCCAGCGCTCTGCCATCCCCGATCCGCACCGGAGGTGAGCCGTCGGTGTCGCGCAAGAACACTGTGTAATTCGGTCCGCCCCCATCGGCCTCTTCCTCGAACAGAATCTTTCTCCCATCCCGGCTGATGTCGCCCGGAATCGCCCATCCCAGCCACCCCAGTTCTCGCTCCTCTTTAACTCCCGGAGGCACGCCACGAAGCCCGAGGCGTTTTTGGTCCACAAGGATCAGGGGCATTCCGTTGCGTATATCTTGCAGCCACATCCCTCCCGGAACATTCGTGATGGTCCGCAGCTTTCCGGACAGCGTTACTCCGCGCAGGTTTTCCGCCGAGCCAGTATCCGAGGAAGTGAACCAGATCTCATCGCCCGCGGGAGACCATACGATCCCTTGTGCCGAAATCCATCCTGACGATAGTTTCTTCTCGTGCCCCGCCATGTCCACGACCGCAATGGAACCTTGGTCGTCGCCGACGGGATTCTCGTGATCGGCAAAGGCGATCCACTTGCCGTCGGGGGAAATTTTCGGATGACTGAACCAGTTGATGCTGTCCAACAACACGTGGCCGATCGGATACTCGACCCGCCAGTGGCTGTCCTCCGGGACGAAACGCACCACCGCCATGCTGTCGCCACGCGCCGACCAGTCGGCGTCCTGCACGTTCTCCAGCACTTCGCGCGGCGTACCGCCGCCTAGCGGAACGCGCGCCAGCGTGCCAATGCGGGCATAACCGTTGAGGAATACCGTGTTGAGCCGAACCGCCAGTTCTCCACTCTTAGAGATCGCCAGAAGTTCCGCGCGCTTCAATCCGAGTTCGCGCGAGACCGTATCGTCTGTGCGCGCCTGGTAAAGCTGAAAGTCTCCGCCGTCCCACGACGCGCTGTAAACAATGCTGCCATCCGGGGTGTACCGGGCATTGCCGATGAAGCCAGTTCGGAATGTGACCTGCTTGTACTCCGCAGGAGGTGCGGGACCGTTGCCTCGGCCCAGCCACCAACCCAAGCCGAGCATCGCCGCGGCGATAGCGATCACGCCCGCCGCGGCCGCCAGTTGGCGACGCAAGTTTCCAACTCTGGCTTGTTGCACCGCGGCTTGCGCCCCTGACTTGGTAGCGGAGAGTTCCGTTAGGGCTTCCAGGTCGAATGCCAGGTCTCCCGCCGACTGGAAGCGCTGTGCCGGATGCTTTTCCAGGCAGTGCCGCACAATTCGTTCCAGGCCCGGGGGAACATTGCGCGCGGTTTCGGAAAGCTCCGGGGTTTCTTCCTTGAGGATCGCGCTCATCGTGTCGGCCGAGGTTTCGCCGTGGAAGGCGCGCTTGCCGGAAATCATTTCGTACAGGATCGCTCCGAAGGAAAAAATGTCGGAGCGGTGATCGGCCGATTTTCCGCGAACTTGTTCTGGCGACATGTAACCGGCGGTGCCCATGACCAGGCCTGCCTCGGTCGCCACCTGCACGGTTGGAGCGTCCCCGCTGCCATCGTGCGCTTCCGGCCGTGTCAGCTTCGCCAGGCCGAAATCGAGAATCTTCACCCGGTTATCGCTGGTGAGGAACAAGTTTTCCGGCTTCAAGTCGCGATGCACGATGCCCTTCTCGTGCGCCGCAGCCAGCCCCCGCGCCACTTGCAGCGCATAATCCACCACTCTGCGGATGGGGAGCGCTCCATTCCTCAGGCGTTCGCGGAGAGTCTCGCCTTCCAGCAACTCGGAAACGACATAGGGCGTGCCCTGCTCCTCGCCGATGTCGAAGATGGAAAGAATGTTGGGATGATTGAGCGCCGCCGCCGCGCGCGCTTCTTGCGCAAAGCGCTGCAGACGGTCACGATCCGCCGAAAAAAATGCGGGCAGGACCTTGATCGCGACCGTCCGGTTCAGGCGGGAATCGTGAGCGCGGTACACCTCGCCCATGCCGCCCGCACCCAGCAGGGATTGAATTTCGTAAGGGCCAAGTTTCGTGCCAGAGGTGAGTGCCATGGGTCGCGGCGATTATACCTGTACTCGCCTGGTTCGGCATGAGCATCTACCCGCCACTTACTGCGCCTTCTTCTACGTCGCGTGCTCCTGGATTAGGTTGAGACGCTGCTGATGAGGCGGGACCTGCACGAGATAGCAGCAATCGTCTCACCGTTTTGCGAACTCAAATTCCCCGAAGGGTGTGCATGGAACCAGTCAGGTTTTCACTGTCCGGTTATCGCTCTGTTCAGGCTTTGGACCTGAGTTTGGTGCTTAGTTCTCCCTGCCCGACAGCCACGACTTAGAGCCGAGCGGTTGCATCAGTTTGCGGAGTTCGTCGCGGTCGTAAAAGAACGGGTTGGAATCACGGTCGGAAATGTTTTCTGGATTGGTCTGGTCTGCTATCGGCCCTCCTCCCATGATCGCTAGACTCTATGAGAAAGATTATCCGGGCGTGACCTTGGTGATTGCCGATCACACGGGATGCGGTAATTGGACGCCTCTAGCGAAATACAACGACGAATGAGGCGCGAATGGCGTCCTGGCCCGTTCCGTCGCTTGTGCAAGAGGTGAAAGGCACTTGGCTGGCAGGCTTGTTGTCTACCGGGGCCGTCGTCTTCGGGGTAGCAGTGGAGGCTTATCTCTATCTTGCCGGTCCCAGCAGAAGTTAAATTCTCGGAAATGTGTGGAGAATAAAATCGTCGAGATCCTTATTGCCGTGCGCTGCGCCCATTCCAACGACTTCGTATTTGTCGAACGCAGAGAGAAGAGCCCTTTCGGCATCCCCGGGTTTCGGATTGCCTCCTTTGGGATTCGGAGCTGGCATATCGGTTGTGCCCTGAAGGGGCAGCGGGCTTTGAGCAGGTTCTTGCGCCCGAGACTGCCGCGCGGAAAAGCATCGCCAGAAACAGAAGCACAAGAAAAGGAGCTCTATTCACCAGCCTTTTCGTTAGGAATCTCCTCTTTCGGGTCCGATTCACTTGAATTGTATCGCTGACGCTTCGTTGTTTATGAAACACGCTCTAGCTTGCGGCTTCCAGTTCTTCTGCGATGGCAAGCATTTTGGTGACGCTGTTCCAGTTGCGGGCGGTGCCTGTGGTCTGCACCAACTTCTCGACCTTCGACCAGGGGAGTTTGGATTTGCCAACACCGTCGGGAAAATAGATGTAGAGTTCGCGGCCTTTGAGATGAAGCTCCTCGGGATACCCCTTCAAGCCGAGAAGCGTGCCATGGACGTCCGGGCCGGGCTCGGCGGTCAAAAAGGTCACCAGGATTTTGCTCGGCTCCAGGTTGCGGCGGCGCGGGAACGGGGTGGCAGCGATGGCGCTTCTCAGCTCGTCCGTTGTGCGGAGGATAACCTCCGGGCGAAAGCCGAACTGGCGCTCGATCGCATTCTGGATCTGTTTCGCCAGGGCGGCGGAGTTCTTTCCCTTGGTCCGGAAGATGACATTGCCGCTCTGGATGAAGGTGAGCGGGTCTTCGAACCCGAGGGATTCGTAGAGGGCGCGCAGAGCCTCCATTTTGATTTTGTTGCGTCCCACCACGTTTACGCCACGGAGCATGGAGATCAGTACGGGCATAGCAGAGGCAGTATAGCTTCTGCAGCGAAGGGATGACCTTCCGAGTATGTGGAACCAAGAGAATCACTTTGACTTGATGTTGATTCGCTCGGAGAATCAGGAAGAGCTCTGGTCGCGGCCCTCATCAGCGCCGTTGTTTCGGATTGATCTTTTCAGAAATCTGGCCAAAGTGATGTTTCCAAGTCGATCGCGACTGAGGGGCTTCCGGGCCCGGGGAGAAGTGCTATGTCGGGACAAGTGGTTTTGTATTTCGAGGATCAGGCCGATGCGCTGCGTTTCGCTCTGGCCGCGGGTTCGGTGATGGCGGGCGAAGGCGCGAAGTTCACCAGCGATCTGGTGCAGGAAACTGCGCGAGTCACGCGCATACGACTCGACGCGGTGAATGCGGGCGGATCGAAGAAGCCGAATCCCGGGCGCGCGGCGTGATCACCGATGGTTGATTCAGCGCGCTGGCTACAAATGCCGGGCTGCGCCCGGCGGACAGCCAGGAGCCTGCCCTGAGCGAAGTCGAAGGGGCGGCTGTCCCCACATAAAGTATCGCAGCCCTAAGCAATTCGCTTACGCGGTGCCGGCGTTTGTGAAAGCTTCCAATGCGTCGGAGAGTGTGGGGAACATCAGAAAAATCTGCTCGACCTTGGTGATCTCGAAGACTTTCCTTACGCGTTTGTTCACGCCCGTGAGCGCCATGCGGCGACCCGCCTTGGTGCATGTCGTGCAGGCGCTGACCAGCGATCCCAGCCCGGAAGAATCTAAATAAGGAACATTGGTGAAATCCAGAATCATGGTGGGAGCGTCTTCGCGTCGGACCGCATTGAGGAACGGAGAAACGTTCTCCATGGTCAACGGGCCGCGGAAGCTCAGCACTCCCCGGTCGAGTCGCTCGATCTCCAGCGGTTCCGATGCCATTGCGCAGCGATTCTAGGCTAGATGGCAAGCCGGGTTCAAGTCGGCGTGCACCTTTGAGGGTTCTTTAGTTACCTTCGGCCACTGTCCTGCCTTTGTAATCTTTTTGTGTTTTCTTCGCGCGGGAGGCTGCAGCAGGCACGCGCACGACTACGATTGCAGTAACGGCATGTGGGGAGAAACGGATGATGAAAAGAATTGGAACTTCTTACCAGCGATGTTGCAGCCAGCCCTCATAGCAGCCCTTCCGGCGGTTTTGCGAAACATCCCAAGGGGTCGCAAGCCCGGATTCTGCTGAGCTCGGTCTTCGGACCGTACGCGCAGGACGACGAATTCGGCAGCCGCTCCATCAACCCGATGGAGCTGTATCACAATCAGGTCACGCGCGCGCAGGGCAGCTTCTCGCTCCGCATGTTTCATCGCTCCTGGGGCATCATGATGATCCAGGCGAATATTACGGCGCCGTGCGCGGTGCTCGACTTTCCCACACGCGATGACTTCGCGCGCCAGTTGAAAAACAATCAATATGACGTAGTGGGGATCACGGGCATTATCGTGAACGTCGCTAAGGTACGCGAGATGTGCCGCATGACCCGCGAACTCTCACCCCAGTCGGTGATCATCGTAGGCGGACACGTGGCCGCCATCCCCGGAATCGAAACGATGATCGATGCCGACCACATTGTGAAGGGCGAAGGCGTTTCGTGGATGAGGCGCTATCTGGGCGAAGACGAGAGCGCGCCGATTCGGCATCCGTCGATTGTTTCGGGAATGCGCACGCGCATCATGGGGATTCGTCTGCCCGAGCGCAAGGGCGCGACGGCGGCGACGATTATTCCGTCGGTCGGCTGCCCCATGGGCTGCAACTTCTGTACGACGTCGGCGTTCTTCGGCGGCAAGGGAAAGTTCGTCAACTTCTTTGAGACGGGCGACGAATTGTTTGCAGTCATGAGCCGGATGGAGGACGAGCTGAAAGTGAAGTCGTTCTTCGTGATGGACGAAAATTTTCTGCTGCATCGCGAGCGCGCCATGCGCCTGCTCGAGCTCATGAAAGAGAATCACAAGAGCTGGGCCTTGTCGGTGTTTGCCTCGGCCAATGCGATCCGCAAGTACACCATGCAGGAGTTGGTGGAGTTGGGCGTGTCATGGCTGTGGATGGGCCTGGAATCCCCCAAGGCGGGCTACAGCAAGTTGCAAGGGTCCGACACGCGGGAACTCACGCGTGAACTGCGCGAGCACGGGATTCGCGTGCAGGGCTCGACCATCATTGGGCTGGAGCACCATACGCCGGACAACATCGTCTCTGAAATCGAGCACGCCGTGTCGCACGATACCGACTTCCACCAGTTCATGCTCTACACGCCCGTACCGGGAACTCCGCTATACCAGCAGATGTCGGAAGAAGGCCGTTTGCTGAAAGATGTGGACTATGCCGACGTTCACGGCCAGTTCAAATTCAATTTCAAACATGCGGCGATCTCACGGGAGGACTCGAAACGCTTTCTCGATTGGGCCTTCTGGCGCGACTTCCAGCTCAACGGGCCGAGCCTTTACCGCATTTCGCGAACTTTGCTGGCGGGTTGGAAGCGCTACAAAGATTCTCCCGATGCGCGGGTGCGGGAACGCTTTGCGCGCGAAATGGGAAAGCTGAGTGGTGTTTACAGCTCGGCGTTGTGGGCGATGGAACACCAGTTCAGGAAAGTGGATCGCAACGTGAGCGAAAAGATTCGGGCGCTGCGGCAGGAGTTCAAGCAGGAATCCGGAATCGTTTCGCGGATGCTTCCGGCATTGCTAGGTCCGGTGCTGCTGTGGACGACGCGGCGCGAGGAACGACGGCTGGCGCGAGGAACGACGTACGAGCCGCCGACGATTCTGGAGCGGAGCAACTGGGTGGAAGCTTAGCGGGCTTGTACGCTTATGCCGCAACTAACCCGTGCGGCGCGCCGACAGCATGCTCAAAATCTCGCGCAGGCCCTGGCGGATGTGCTGGATCTCGGGCGCTGAATGCGATGGGAAGGGAATGGCGGTCTGCGTCTTGTCGGTCTTGCTTTCCGTGCGCAGTTGCTGGCGCGCGCCGGAGATGGTGAATCCCTGTTCGTAGAGCAGTTGCTTGATGCGCAGCACGCTTTCGACGTCGCGCTTGCGGTACATGCGCTGTCCCGTGCTGCTCTTGACCGGCTTCAGTTGCGGGAACTCGGACTCCCAGAAACGCAGCACGTAGGCGGGCAGGTGGCACAGCGTGGCCACTTCGCCGATGCGGAAATAAAGCTTGTCAGGGATGAGGATTTCATCCGCCTTGTGCTTCGCCGTGCTTTTCTTGCGGGGCGCCATTTCCCGGTCACCGCGGCAAAAGCCGCTTGGTCTGCCTATTGTGACACACCGGGGCGGCGGAGGCATCGAAGAATTTCGCGCCGGAAGTGCAAGCTGCGAAGTTCAGGGGCACGTCAGCTGCGCAGAGCCAAAGACTTTCAGCTGCGAGCTTCCATCGGGATTCACCATCATGGAAGAGGGTCCCAGCGAGCACTGTCGCCGTTCCCACAAATGACGGGCCGCACTGTGCCATGCCGTTCTGGTCCACAATTACGGGAGGCACGATGTTGTAAGTCCGGAGTCAATATATTCTCGAACATCCATCGGCATCGGCCAAAAGGAAAAGCCCCTCAAGAGGTGCTTCTCTTAAGAGGCCAGTGAGAAATCGTGGTGTAAGCGAGGTATGCCTCGCTGACGGTTAATGTTTCTTCTTTTTTGCCTTCTTCTTCGTTGCCATGAAGGTTCCTCCGTGAACGATTTTCCCTTGCAAAGGTTGTGGACTACGGGCCCTTGTACTTGAAAGACCAACCCTACTTGTAGTATGGGAAGGTCCTATATCACAAGATATTGCGGCAGTATTAATAAAGTGTCAACACAATTCTGCAAGTGCGGGCACGTTTTGCGCGCGGGAGGGGTTGGGCGTCCGGTCTCAGGTGTTGGGTCTTAGCTCTTAGGGCACAGAAAGCAAATTCCTCCTCAGGCAACCTACTTCAAGACTTCTCGTCATTCCGAACACCTAAGACCTGACACCCAAGACCTAAGACCGATCCTGCGGATGCAGTCTGACCGCAAATCCATTACACTGCGCCTCATGCGGCGCGATCCGGTCGAACTGGAAATCTTCAAGAACCTTTATCACTCGATCGCCGAGGAAATGGGGGCGGCGCTGCGGCGCACGGCGTTTTCTCCAAACATCAAGGAGCGTCGCGATTACTCATGCGCGGTGTTCGACGGAGCGGGTGAGGTGATCGCCATGGGCGACCACATGCCGGTACATCTGGGATCGATGCCCATGTCGGTGCGGGCGGCGATTGATGCTGGCGCGATGGATCCGGGGGATGTGGTGATGCTGAACGATCCGTTTCGCGGCGGGACGCACCTGCCCGACATCACCCTCGTCGCGCCGGTGCACGTGGAGAAGCGCGGGCGAGTCGCCCGCGGCCGCACGAGTCCGGATTTCTATGTGGCTTCGCGGGCGCATCATGCGGATGTGGGCGGGGCTTTTCCCGGATCGATGGGGCTCTGCCGCGAAATCTACCAGGAGGGAGTGCGCATTCCTCCAGTGAAACTGCTGCGGCGGGGCGTGATGAATGCGGATGTGCTCGCGATGCTGCTGAACAATGTGCGCACCCCGGCGGAACGCGAAGGCGACCTGGGAGCGCAGATGGCAGCTTGCCATACCGGCGCGCAGCGCCTGCAAGAAGTTTGCTCGCGCTATGGCGTGGAGCGGACCCGGCGTGCGGCTGCGGATCTGCTCGACTATTCCGAGGAACTGATGCGCGCATTCTTGCGGCGTGTGCCGGTGGGAGTGTACCGGGCTGAAGATTTTCTGGACGGAGACGGAATCAGTGAGGGGCCGATCAAGATCGCCGTTTCAGTCACGGTTCACCAGGGCGCGCAAGAGCGTGGGCGGGCGCGCCCGCGCCACATGATCACAGTGGATTTCACGGGCAGCGATCGGCAGGTTGAGGGGAGCGTGAATGCGGTGGCGGCGATTACCTACTCGGCTTGCTTCTATGGGTTTCGCTGCCTGCTGACGGAAGACGTTCCAGCTTCGGCGGGGCTGATGCGGCCGATCGACGTCATCGCGCCGGAAGGCACCATCGTGAACGCGCGGCCTCCCGCGGCGGTGGCGGGCGGGAACGTCGAGACGTCGCAGCGCATCGTCGACGTCGTGCTGCGGGCGCTGGCGCGGGCGATTCCCGATCGCATTCCGGCGGCGGCCTCGGGAACGATGAACAATCTGACCATTGGCGGCATCGATCCGCGCACGGGTGAGCCCTTCGCCTATTATGAAACCGTGGCCGGCGGGATGGGCGCGCGGCCGGGCAAGCCCGGCGTTTCTGGAGTCCACACGCACATGACGAATTCTCTGAACACTCCGGTCGAAGCACTGGAGTATGCGTATCCGCTGCGCGTGCGCCAGTATTCGCTGCGGCCGGGCAGCGGTGGCGAGGGAAAATTCCGCGGCGGTGACGGGATTGTTCGCGAGATTGAAGTGCTCACCGACTGCGAAGTAACTGTGCTCGCCGACCGGCGGTCGCGTGGGCCCTGGGGACTGTCCGGAGGCTCAGACGGCGAACCGGGCAGGACCTTCATCACGCGACGAGACGGCTCGATCCACCCGATGCCCGCAAAGTTCAGCACTCGTCTCCGGGAAGGCGAACGGATTACGATTGAGACTCCGGGCGGCGGCGGGTGGGGCCATGCGTAGCCGTTCACTTTCGATCATGCACGCAGAAAGTGAATCTGAAAGGACAGCAATTTATGCACATCGTTAAGTCAGTGGGAGTGATGTCGTTCGCCAAAATCATGGGCTTGATCTACGGCTGCATGGGACTGATCTTCGCTCCACTTTTCCTGCTCTTCGGCCTGTTGGGATCGTTGGTGGGCCAGGACAAGACTCCATTCGCGGGGATTTTCGGCGTCGTGTTCGCCATTCTCATGCCGGTTCTGTACGGCGTCATGGGATTCATCACTGGAGCGATCGGGGCATTGCTGTACAATCTCTTCGCGAGGTTGGTGGGCGGCTTTGAATTGGAATTGGACCTGCGGCCGACCGCGACGGTGGCGCCCTATCCGATTGTTCCTCCGCCAACCCCGAGCATCTAAGATTCGTCGGAGGCAGCAACTCATCAAAACTGAACTCGCGACCCACTATCTCGAGGAAGCGCGCCGGCAGATGCGCGGGTACAAACGCATGGGCGAAGGAGCGATGGCGCAACTTGGCGACGACGATTTTTTTCTGACGCTCGACCCGGAGTCGAACTCGGTCGCCATTCTGGTTAAGCATCTCGCGGGCAATATGCGCTCGCGCTTTACCGATTTCCTGACCGCGGACGGCGAGAAGCCAGATCGTTTTCGCGATCGCGAGTTTGAAATCACCGGCGCAAGCACGCGGGCCGACGTCATGCGCTGGTGGGATGAGGGCTGGGCTTGCGTGCTGGGCGCTCTCGAAGCGCTCAAACCGGAGGATGTAATGCGCACCGTGACGATCCGGGGTGAACCGCAAACCGCACTGCAAGCCATCAACCGGCAGATCGCGCACTACGCGGCGCATGTCGGGCAGATTGTGTTTCTGGCCAAGCATCTGCGGTCGAGCGAGTGGAAGACGCTGACCATCCCGCGGGGAAAATCGGAAGAGTTCAAGACGGTGGCGCCGAAGTCTGATAGAGGTCTGCCGCGAGAGAAGTGAATTTTTTCCTGTGCTTAGGCTCCCGGCCCGAAGTACCGGTAGTGTCCGGTGATCCTCCAGTTGAAGAGAACGTCTTCCATCTTCGGTCCCTCGCCAATGTTGTGAACGATCATATCGCGGCCGCTCCAGCGCGACTTCTGATCGACGACGATGCCGATGTGCGGCACATTGCCGCCGAGGTCCGGCGTCACCAGATCGCCCGGCGCATAGTCTTCCGCGCGGTCGGTGATGGACAAACTCTCTCCCTTACGCTGGAAGAACACCATCAGATTCGGGACGCGGCGGTGATCGATATTCGCATCGGGATGCGCGAGCAACCAGCGGTGCTTGTTGGGATAAGCTGCGAAATTCTGCAGCATATCTTCGTGGACTTCCTTTTGCAGGTCGACGGCCACGGCGCGGTAACTGCGAATGATCTCGTCGGTGCAAACGCCGGTATCGGAAGGAACGTCGCCGCCTGGGTAGGGAATGTGGACATAAGCAGAAACGTAGCGAACCGAATGGTGGGTACGCTCGATCGCGGCGGCAACCAAGCGGCGCGTGAACTCCTGCCGCGAAACCGGCGTTGCAGGCTGCACTGGCGCGAGACTCCCCAACGCGCATGCGGAAAGTACGACCAGCACAAGCCAGCCAGATCTCGCCTTGAGAACAGCTCGCATGTCAACCGATTGTAACGGCAGCCGCGACGGCAGAGAATAGATTTAGATGCAGGTGCCCCGGGCGGATCGACCGCCGGTGCTAGAATTACGGGTTTTGTGTCTTATTCAGTTTTCGGTCTGAAACCGGACTTATAGGTGGCAATCATGGCTACAACAATGATGGCGGTGGTGAAGCCGGAAGCGGCGGCGGGCGCGGAGATTCGCCAGGTAAAGATTCCGGCTTTCGGCCGCACCGACGTGCTCGTGAAGGTGAAAGTCGCATCCATTTGCGGCACCGACCTGCACATTTACAACTGGGATCGCTGGGCCCAGAAACGCATCCATCCGCCGTTGATTCCGGGGCACGAGTTTTGCGGGGAAGTGGCCGCGTTCGGCGACGAAGTCAGCAGCGTGAAGGAAGGCGACTTCGTTTCCGCTGAGATGCACGTGGCCTGCGGCAAGTGCCTGCAGTGCCGCACCGGCGAGGCTCACATTTGTCAGAACGTGAAGATCATTGGCGTAGACGCCGACGGCGCGTTCGCCGAGTACGTGGTAATTCCCGAGTCGAATATCTGGAAGCTCGATCCTGCGATTCCGCTGGACTATGCGTCGATTCTCGATCCTCTGGGGAACGCGGTGCACACCGTGCTGGCCGGGGAGATCGCGGCCAAGAGCGTAGCCATCACGGGCTGCGGTCCGATTGGATTGTTTTCGATTGCCGTGGCCAAAGCCGTAGGCGCGACCTCAGTTTTTGCGATTGAAGTCAACGAGCACCGCGCCCGCATCGCGCGCGAGATGAACGCGGACTACGTGCTCAATCCCGCCAAAGAAAATGTGAACGCGATTGTGATGGAAAAGACCGGCGGCCTGGGCGTAGACGTGGTGCTGGAAATGGCGGGACATCCGGATTCGATTCGCACTGCCTTTGATATCGTCCGGCGCGGCGGCAGAATTTCCCTGCTCGGGTTGACGTCGAAGCCCATCTCCCTGAACTTTTCCGAGGACATTATTTTTAAGGGCATCACGGTACAGGGCATCAACGGGCGCCGCATGTACCAGACCTGGTATCAGATGACGGCGCTGCTCAAGAGCGGCAAGCTTAATCTGCACCCGGTGATCACCGATCGCATCCCGATGAAGGATTTCTCCCAGGCCATGGAGCGCCTGAAAACGGGCGAAGCCAGCAAAATTCTGGTGTATCCCAACGGCGTCCGCTAGGTGTTTATGTGGCGCGGGCGCCCTCGCCCGCGACTGCGTCAGCTAAAGATGTACTCCGGACCCCAGAACCGCAGACGAAAGTGAACTATGAGTCTCGACGCATTCGTACGTTGCACGTGCATACGGGATGGACGGGCCAAGCCGCATCCGCTTCCGGAAAGGTTTATGTGGGACGAGGCGGGTTCGCCGCCACTATCGGGCGATCCGACCGAAGACGAATGGGAGGCGCACGACCGCTGGGTACAGGAGTCGTGCGAGCACGAGGGCCATGTGATTTCCGAACCCCTGGGCAACATTACGCGGATCCAGCATGTGCGGGAGTTTCTGCGCGGCCTGCAAGGAGACCCCGGACCCAAGTTTCCTATTCTGCTCAAGAAAGTTGTCTACGACGGCACGCATACGGGCGACTGGCTCCCCCTCAAACAATCGCCCGCGCTTTTGCGGGTGGTAGATCTCGTGCTCGGATCCAGCGACATTCTGACCGAGGGAGAAAAAGAGTTCTTCCACAGCATGAAAACGCCTGTGTCAGGCCAGCATGGCGACGGGAAATCCGATCGTGTTCTGAGGGCAGAACTTGTTGGCCACGGATTCACCCGGATCAATCAAGTTCGAAACAGACTACCTTGGCCGTTATCATTCTCTGCCTTGCTGGGATTAGACTTATAGGTTCGCTTTGATCTGTGTAGCTCCGTATGATCCGTGGCGAGGTTTTTCCCATGACCACCGCAACCCGCACCAATCCCCTCTCCTACCTCACCGACCAGCTCAACGAACTCAAGGCCAAGGGCACGCACTTCAAGCTGCGCGTGCTCGACGACGAGCAGGCGCCCGTCTGCACGTTTGATGGCAAGAAGGTCATCAACCTCGCGTCGAACAATTATCTGGGATTAACCACGCATCCCAAGCTGCGCGCGGCGGCGTTAGAGGCCACGCGCAAATTCGGCGTGGGCTCGGGCGCAGTGCGCACCATTGCCGGGACGATGAAGATCCACATGGAACTTGAGGAAAAGATCGCGCGCTTCAAGAACGTGGAAGCGTGCGTCGTCCTCCAGTCGGGCTTTGCGGCAAATGCCGGAACAGTTTCCGCCGTCCTGGGCAAGGACGACTTCATCATCTCCGACGCCCTGAACCACGCGTCGATCATCGACGGCGCGCGGCTTTCGAAGGCGAAGATTCTGGTCTTCCGCCACAAAGACATCGCGCACGCAGAAGAGCAGTTAACCAGCGTCAAGAGTGAACCAGGCAAGAAACTGCTGATCACCGACGGCGTCTTCTCCATGGACGGCGACATCGGCCCGCTGCCCGCGCTGTGTGACCTGGCTGAAAAATACGGCGCCATCATGATGGTCGACGACGCGCACGCTTCCGGCGTGCTGGGCCGCAACGGACGCGGCACCATCGATCACTTCGGCATGCACGGCCGCGTGGATATTCAGGTCGGAACGCTGTCGAAGGCGATTGGAGCGCTGGGCGGATACGTGTGCGGCACGCGCGATCTGATTGATTTTCTCTATCACCGGGCGCGGCCGTTTCTGTTCTCGACGTCGCATCCGCCGTCGGTGGCAGCGACGTGCATCGCGGCCTTCGATGTTCTCGAGAACGAGCCCGAGCGCATGGAAAAACTCTGGGAGAATACTCGCTTCTGGAAAAAAGAACTCGGCCTCCTGGGCTTCGACATCGGTGGACGCGCCACTCCGGCCAGCGAAACTCCGATCACGCCGATCATCATCGGCGACGGCAAACTGACCATGGACTTCTCGCGCGAACTGTTCAAAGAAGGCGTGCTGGGCACGGGCATCGCGTTTCCGACAGTGCCAGAGGGTAAGGCACGCATCCGCACCATCATGACGGCGACGCACACAAAGGAAGAGTTGGAGCAAGCGCTGGGCGTGCTGAAGAGCGTCGGGAAGCGCATGGGGATTCTGAACAACTGACGAAGTGCACCGCCGCGCTTCGCTCGGCGGACGGGCAAGAGTGCCCGTCCCACACGAGCTAGCGCCACACCAAGAATCCAGACACGAACATCAGCTTCACCCTTCGCGGTGAACGATCTTGCCTCCAACGATCGTCGCCACGACTTTCCCCGCGAACTGCCAGCCGTCGAAGGGAGTGTTGCGCGACAGCGAGCGCGAATTGGAGGCTTCGAAGGTCCAGCGCTTTTGGGGATCGAAAATGGTCACGTCTGCGAAACTGCCGCGCGCGAGGGATCCACGGCCAGGGAGGTCGAAGACTCGGGCGGGGCCTGCGGTGAAAAGTTCGACAATGCGCGTCAGCGGAATTTTGTGATCGCGATGAAGTTTCGTAATCGCCAGCGCCAGCGCTGTTTCCAGTCCGGTGATACCGAACGAGGCGCGCTCGAATTCGACCTGCTTTTCGTGGGCGGCATGCGGAGCGTGGTCAGTAGCGATGGCATCCACGGTGCCGTCGGAAAGCGCGACCACGATGGCCTCAAGGTCGGTCGCAGAGCGCAGCGGCGGATTCATCTTGAAGTTGGTGTCGTACTCACCGACATTTTCATCAATCAGCGTGAAGTGGTGCGGCGTGACTTCGCAGGTGACTCGGGCCTTGGCGCGCTTCCCGCGGCGCACGGACTTCAGGGCATCGGCAGTGGAAAGATGCGCCACGTGCAGGCGCGATTCGCAAATCTGCTGTGCCAGCGTGACGTCGCGATCCACGATGGCGGCCTCGGCGGCGGCCGGCATGGCATAGAGCCCCAGGCGGAAGCTGGTGGGTCCAGCGTGCATCGAGCAATTCGCGGTTAGGCGCGTGTCTTCCGCGTGCTGCACGACGGGGAAATTCAGTTCTGCGCCCAGGCGAAGCGCCATGCGCATGACCTCGTCGTCGAGGATGGGCTTGCCATCGTCGGTGACGGCGACCGCTCCCGCGCGCTGCAGGGCGCTAAAGTCGGTGAGCGTTCCTCCCTTGCTGCCTCGAGTAGCTGCGGCGATGGGAAATATGTTGACCACGGCCGCGCGCTGGGGATTGCGCAGCCAGCTGACCCACTCCGCTGTGTCGACCACGGGTGCGGTGTTGGGCATCGTGCAGACCGAGGTGAAACCCCCAGCCGCGGCGGCGGCAGTACCACTGGCGATGGTCTCTTTGTATCCCTGGCCGGGCTCGCGCAGGTGAACGTGCAGATCGATGAAGCCGGGCGCAACAATGAGCCCGTGCGCATCGAACTTCTCATCGGCGCTGCCGCGGAGCTTATTGGGCAGAGCGACCTCTGCGACGCGGCCATCGCGCAGCAGAATATCCATGGGCGCATTGATCTTCGCCGCGGGGTCGACGAGGTGGCCGCCTTTGATCAGCAGGCTCTTGTTCTCCGGGCGCGTCATCGGACTGCCCCCACCAGATTCCACTTGTCGTCCTGAGCGCGCTCTTGGTGCGAAAAGCCTGCCCTGAGCTTGCCGAAGGGACCTATGCAGTTGTGCTGGCCGCTAAGAAATTGCACAGGTCCTTCGCTTCGCTCAGGATGACAAGACTCCCGAAGATGATGAGGGGCGTGGCTCATTTCGCCTTCCCTAGCGCTCGCGCCAAAATTGCCATCCGCGTGGGGACTCCGTTGTGGACTTCATCCACGATGACAGACTGTGGACCGTCGGCGACTTCGGCGGTCAGTTCCAACCCGCGGATAATCGGCCCGGGATGCATCACGATCGCATCGCGTTTAGCCAGCTTCAGGCGCGCGGCGGTCATCTGGTAGCGCGGAATGTAGTCCTGCAGGCGGATCTTCTGTCCGGCGAGGCGTTCTTTTTGCACGCGTAGCAGCATGACCACATCGGTACCGCGCAGGGCGTCTTCGACGTGGCGAGTCACGCGCAGGCCGGGCGCGAGCGTGGCGGCCAGGTCGGGCACGAACTCGGGCGGGCCGCAAAGGGTGATCTTCACTCCGAACTTGGTCAGCAGATGGCAGGCACTGCGGGCCACGCGGCTATGAACAATATCGCCGATGATGGCCGCCTGCAGGCCCTTGAGCGACTTCTTGTGCTTGAGGATGGTGAAGGCATCAAGCAACGCCTGGGAAGGATGCTCGTGCATGCCGTCCCCGGCATTGATGACCGGGATGTCCAGATGCCGCGCCATCAGGTGCGGGGCGCCCGCCGAGGGATGGCGCATGACGATGCAATCGGCGCCGATGGCGCGCAGAGTGTATCCGGTATCGAGCACGGACTCGCCTTTTTCAATGCTTGATCCCGAGGACTGCACCAGCGTGGTCATGGCTCCCAGGGATTTCGCGGCGAATTCGAACGACGAGCGGGTGCGGGTCGACGATTCGTAAAACAGCAGCACGACGCGCTTGCCGCGCAGCAACGGCCGGGCCTTGAGCGGATTCATGCGGCGGGCCAGCTTGAGCAGGCCCAGGATGTCCTTCGCGTCGAGGTGTTCGATTCCGAGCAGCGAACCGTGTGCCGGCATATTCATCGGAAAAAGTGCAAACGGTGCATCATACGCGGCAGGCGCGGCCACCGCAAGGGCACAGAAAACACTCGGCTGAGGAGCGCAGACCGCCGTTGGGGAATCTAGGATCTGGGGCGGCGGCCCAGGATCGCCCCGCCCAATGCGCCGCCGAGACCTCCGAGGGCGAGGGAAGCTAGAAATGCGAAGACCAACCCGGCCAGCATCAGGAACTCAAGGCCGGCTGGGGTTTTGAAGCGCTCGAACACGGACAGCACTTGTGGGTCGCTGGTTTGAGAAGCCGCTTGCTGGATTTTTGCGATGAGGGCGGCGCGCAGTTCCGGCCCCTTGTGCAGAAAGATCACAATCAGCGCTTCGACGACGGACGACATCGCGAACCAGAGCAGTCCTGCCATGGCACCGAGCCCCGCTCCCGCCCCGGGTTTGATCATGATTTCCGGCCGGCGCTGACGATAAAAAACGACGGCCAGGAATCCGACACACACCATGGCCACTAACGGGTTGAGGCCTAGATACATCAGTAGGGACGCGACCACAGCCGCCAGCGCGCAGGGCTTTAGCGCCTGCGACCACTGCATGGGCAGGGCTAGGACCGGAACGGTCTGCGACGCCGGGAGACCGGCTTGCGAGGTTTCGGCGGCCAACGCTGGGGGCGGCGGTGCAGGTTCAGCGATCACGACTCGAATCTGTGGGGCCGAACAGTGCGGGCAAAAGGGAATGCCTTCTTCCACCGTCTGTCCGCATTTGTAACAAGGTTGTTCCATCAGAAATCAGAAGGGTTCGCCTTTTGGAAGTATCGCAGAAAATATCGCACGGCGGCAGCCGGCCCTGGATGTCAGTAGCGGATCGGTCTGGCGCTGGAAGAGAGAGACCGTGAACCACGAAGAACACGAAGTATCACGAAGGCTTTATTTCTAGCTGTTTACTTCGTGCGACTTCCTGTCCTTCGTGGTAAAGGTCGTCAAAATGGGCCACTCGCTAGATGTCTCCGTGCTTGCCGCGGGTATAAACGTAGACGATCGCGAAAGTGGATCCCTTGCCCGTATCGCGAGGCTCGACGGCGACCACGTGCTGGTTATCTTCAGTGCCGACTTTCAGTTCGGTGACCGGACCCGATTTCTCGTCGCATTTCAATTCTTTGCTGTCTTTGGAGTCCTTGTCGTCGTCGTGCACGTCGACATCGCCGCCATGTTTCTGGGAATGGCACTCCAGAACCTTGCCGTACTTCTTCAACTTGTCGCGATAGTAAGCGACCAATTTGTCCGGAGAATCTTCCGATTCATATTTCGCAACCACTACTTTGAGACCAAAGCTCTCGGTCAAGATGCCGAAGTTGACCGGGTCACTGTCCTTCTCCACTTTTGGGCGTGCGCCCGGATATAAGGGAAGCCCAGCCTTCTTCGCATCGGCATCCTTGCCGACGTGCAGGTCGCCGATCGAGCTTTGAACGTCGAAGGGTTTGTCTTGTGTGTCGGATTGCTGTGCCAACGCTGGCAAGCTCAGAATTGCAACGGCTAGCGCAGTGGTCAGATGGCGAAACATTGGTACCTCCCATACAGAGTTTGGCGGCGCGCCTAGATATCCGCATCCTTGCCGTGGGTGCGGACGTATACCAGGGAAAAGCTGGAGCCGTTTCCATCGGGCTCGACCGCTACGATGTGCTGGTTCTCATTCGTGCCGACTTTCAGCTCGATGTTGTTGCCGCTGGATCCCTCGCAGGTCAGTTCATGAGATTCGTGATCCGACCCTTTGATATCCGGGTGCACTTCAAAGTGACTGGTATGGCACTCGAGCACCTTGCCGTATTTCTGGAGTTGGGCTTTGTAGTAGGCGACCAGCTTGGCGGGAGCGTCGTCGGACTGATATTCCAGCGCGACGACTTTCAGCCCGAAGCCGAAGCTTGAGATGTTTACGTTGGCGCTCTTGTCGTTGCCCTTGGAACCGTCCTGCTTCAGCCGTGCGCCGGGGTAGACGGCAAGGCCCACGTCGGCCACGTTGGCATCTTTGCTGACGTGAATGCCACCCACGGGCGTATTGATGTCGACCTGCTTGTCTTCGCCGTTCTGTTCTTTCTTTACGTTGATGCTGTAGGCGGACAAGAGTAGAGCCGCAAGCGCCGCGCATCCTAAAGAGTACGTGCCAACGACTTGAAATTTAGTTTTGCGCATGTGGAGACCCTCCCTCGGCAGCTTGCGCCGGGCGTTCCAGGCCGGCGCCGCGCTGGGCTACATTTGGAATGGTGACGGGCAAATGACCGCGAATCGGAATCTCCCCGAACAGCGCTTTGATTCCGGCCACTTCTGACACGGTCGCATTGGAAAACGTACACATGTAATTCTCGATCTTCGGGAAATCACTGGCCAGGTACGGATTTCCCATGGCGACAACCGCCGTTTTTCCCGCGGCATGATCGAGCACCTGTTGCAGCAGAGTGCCGGTCGCATCGGCCATGCCCATCGCATTGCCGATGTTGCCCGCCGTCGGAATCACATAGACTGCAGCTACCACAGTTTGCGCCTCGTCGACTGCTTTCAAAACCTCGTCGCTCATACCGGCGGCGATGCGCGGATCCACATAAATCACGCGCGCGTCCGGGATGCGGGTGCGGAACTCGCGCCCGAAAGCGCGGCCCGACTCGGTGCGCACATCATCGGAAAAAAGGACGGCCACTACCTGATTGTGGGTCTCCTCTCTTGTCATATACGGAAGGCCAGCCTTGGCGGTTCCCTTCGATTTCAGGGGGAGCACTTTGCCGTTGTCGCGCACCAGGGTGATGGCCGCATTGGCCACCTGCTGGCCGAAAGCGATGTTTTCCGGCTTGCCGACGGCGGTGTCAATGGCGCCGAGATCGACCGTGCGCGATTTGTTGAGGCCGAGTCCGCCCTTTATTTTCAGGATCTTGAGGACAGAGTGGTCGAGGCGCTCCTGGGAGATTTCGCCCGCGCGAACCGCTTTTAGCATCGACTCGTAGGAAGCGCCCAGATCAGCTGGGATGATGAGCAGGTCGTTGCCGGCTTTGAAGGCCTCGACCGCGGCACGGCCAATGTCGTTCGCGAAAAGATGCGTCAGGCCTGCCATGTCGAGGGCATCGGTCACGATGAGGCCTTTGAATCCCAGCTGCTTTTCGAGCAGATCGGAGACCACGGCCGGTGAGATGGTGGCCACGTGATTAGGGTCAGGATCGAGGGCGGGTACGGTAACGTGCGCCACCATGACGGAGTCGACGCCCGCAGCGATCGCCTGGCGGAACGGTGGAAGTTCGATTGAATCCAGATGCGCGCGGTCCACGTTCACGCTGGCAACGCCGAGATGCGAGTCGGTCGCAGTGTCGCCGTGACCCGGGAAGTGCTTCACCGTGGTCAGCATTCCCGCCTCATGCGCGCCCTTGATGTAGGCCGTAACCAGATCTCCGACCTGCTTGGGATCTTCTCCGAAGGAGCGCGTGTTGATGATGGGATTGGCGGGATTCGAGTTCACGTCGGCGTCGGGGAAAAAATTCCAGTGCACACCGATGGCGCGGGCTTCCTGGGCCGTAATGCGGCCGAACATTTCTGCGTCGGGGAGGCTGCCGTCGGCGCCGAAGGCCATGGCGTGCGGAAAATTTGTGGTTCCCAGCAGGCGCGTCGAAGTGCCGCGCTCAAAGTCGGCCGCAAACAACAGTGGCAGCTTGGATTCCTTCTGCAATCGGTTGAGCAATTCGGCAGCTTCGTAAGGCTCGGTTCGCAAGAGGAACGGGCCATCGACATGCACCGACATGGCGAACGAGCCGACGTGATATTTCTTCATAGCTTCGAGCCATTGCAGGTACTCAGGGCTCTCCACGTTGAGAAAGCTGGCGCGGCACCAGATCATGAAGACCTGGCCGATTTTCTCTTCGACGGTCAGCGAGCGGAGCGTCTTCGCGGCCCACTTGTCGCCCTGTGTGGCACTGACGGGCGCGGGGCGCGGGGACTTTTTGGCGAATGCGGGCAGGGCAAGAGTCAGAGCCAGAAACGAGACGAGGAAGATTCGCGGCATAGGAGGAACGATAGCAGAAGGGCAGGTCTTGGGTGTTAGGTCTTAGGATTTCCGGGATGAAGGGCCCACACCGACTAACTCGCAACACCCAGCTCCGCCACGCTGCGCAGAGCTTGCTGCTGGACTTGCTGATCGTCACCGAAGCCCTTCAGCCAGGTAACTTCCGGCTCGCGGCGGAACCATGTCATCTGGCGCTTGGCATAGTTGCGGTGCGCCTGCTGCGCGGCTTGCACGGCTTGCTCGTGGGTGCTTTCGCCACGCAAGAGTTGAGCAGCCTGCTTGTATCCGAGAGAAGCCAGGGGGCCCGCAGCTGCTCCATATTTCTTGATCAGGCGCTCGGTTTCTTCGACCAGCCCGGCCTCGAACATCTGGCTCGCCCGCTGGTTGATGCGGTCGTAGAGTGCGGCGCGAGCAGGGTCGAGGCCCAGGCGCAGAATGCGGAAGCCTTGCAGCGGGTCGCGGCCCTGCTGCCAGAGTTCTGAGACTTTCTGTCTCGCGGCGAGGCAGACTTCGATCGCCCGAATCAGCTTGGGGATATCGTTGGCGTGAACTTTTTCAGCTGCCGCGCGGTCGAGACGACGGAGAATTCGATGCAGATGATCGGGACCGCGGTGCGCGGCACTCTCGCGCAAACGCTCGCGCAATTCTTCCGAGCGCTGCGGGCCGGGGAAAAGTCCTTCGAGCAATGCGCGCAAATACAATCCGGTGCCGCCAACCACGATCGGCAAGTGATGGCGCCCGCTGATTTCCCCCAGCACTTGGCGCGCCTGGCGAGCATATTCCCCGGCAGTCATATACTGCGTGGGATCGACACAGTCGAAAAGATGGTGGACAGCGAGAGCGCGCTCTTCGGCGGTGGGCTTGGCGGTGCCGACGTCGAACTCACGGTACATCGCGACCGAATCGCAGTTAACAATCTCGCCGTCGAACTTCCGCGCCAGCGCCAGAGACAGCGCCGTCTTTCCGCTGGCCGTGGGTCCAAGAATCACCAGCAGCGGCTGGGACGCGGCGATTTCGCGATGGTCGTTGAGATGGTTCGGGCCCACGTTCAGCGCAGGCTCCAGTGGATGTCGTACCAGTAGCGAACCAAGGTGAGAACCAGCAGCAAAAATACAATCGGGAGCAGCCCGGTAGTCTCCGACGCGTAAACCGCGTGGCGACGATGCTTGTGATCGTCCTGGGGAGCAGTATCGGGCACGCGGATATTGTAGCGAAATCCGGTGCTTGGGTCTTAGGTCTTAGGTGTTAGGGTTAGGCCCGGATCTCGAGAGGATTAGCCTAAGACCTAACACCCAAGACCCAACACCCTGCTACACTACGGCGTCGTGCCGCAAAAAAGCAGCCGAGTCGCGCGGTTCGGATTGTTTGAGCTCGATCTCAGCGCGGGCGAACTGCGCAAGAGCGGCGTCAAGCTGCGCCTGCAAGGGCAGCCATTCCAGGTGCTGGCTCTATTGCTGGAGCGCGCGGGCGAGGTGGTCACGCGCGAAGAGTTGCAGCAAAAGCTCTGGCCCTCTGACACGTTTGTCGACTTCGACCACAGCCTGAACACAGCGATCAATAAAGTGCGCGAGGCGCTGGGAGATTCCGCTTCCAGTCCGCGCTACGTCGAAACCCTGGCCCGCCGCGGATACCGGTTCATCGCGCCGGTGCAAGCGGAAGCTTCGGAAGAAGTTCCGTCTGGCGACAAGACATTATCGAGTAGCCAAGCGTCTGCTCCAACGCCGGCCACGTCGTCGGATCCTTACGCGTCGCCGGCAGCGCTGCATCCTGAACTCGAAGTTCCCATTCCGCGTCGAGCCATCACCCGCAGCCTCTTCGCGCTGATTCAGGTGATGTACCTGTCCTTCTATCTGTCGGCCTTGTTTCTCCTGCGGTACGTCCAGGAGATTGGAGATTCAGTTCGCCGCCCAGGGGGCGCGACGGTTCTTGCCGGAGCTGTGCTGATCACCGCGGGCGTGGGCATTCCCTTACGCCTCTACTTGCTTTCGGCGGTGAGCTTTGACTACCAGGGTCTGGGCGAAAAGTTTCGACAGATGTTCCCATTCATCCTCGCGCTGGACCAACTGTGGGCCATCGCACCGTTTCTGCTGATAGAACAGATCGGCTTGGGCGCGGCCTTCGCGGTGAGTGCGGCGTTGCTGTATCTGCCATTTTCCGAGCGGACCTTGATTCGCATGGCATATGTCGGGCCGCGGACCCGCTAGCTGGCAATTTTCCATGGAACGAACCTCACCGATTGTCCGTAACCACGTCTAAGAGGCGGGGCAGAAGTGTGTGTGCCCCGCTGGAGGAACTTATGAACCTTGTTGCGCTGAAGCGCCTGTCCCTCGCTGTCCTGGCTCTCGCCGTCGTTGCGGTTCTGCCCGCTCGCGCCGACGAATGGTCTAAGACTTACAACCTCAGCGGCAAGCCCGACCTGCGGATCGAGACGTCCGACGCCAACATCCGCGTCACCACCTGGGATCAAAACATGATCGAGGCGAAGGTCGAAACCTCGCACTACAAAATCGGCGATGGCGGCATCCGCGTCGACGAGCACCAGAATGGCGACTCGGTCGAGATCGACGTGCACTACCCGCACCACAACTTCAATATGGAATGGGGCAACCATCGCGTGGACATCATCATTCAGATGCCGCGCGAAGGCCGGGTCAACCTGCGGACGGGCGATGGCAAGATCGACATCGCTGGATTGAAAGGCGAGATGGATCTGCACAGTGGCGACGGCTCCGAGAACCTGGAAGGCGTCGACGGCAAGCTGCACGCCGACACGGGCGACGGGCACATCACGGCCCACGGCCGCTTCGATGAACTCGAGCTCAAGACGGGCGACGGACACGTCGACGTGCGCGCCACCCAGGGGTCTACGCTGGCCGCGGGCTGGCGGCTTGAGACTGGCGACGGTAACGTTTCCCTCGAGATCCCCAGCGAACTTTCGGCCGACGTGAGCCTGCATACCAGCGACGGCCACATCGATCTCGACATGCCCATCGTCACCGAGGGCAAGATTCGCGAGAACGAAGTTCACGGCAAGCTCAACGGCGGTGGCAGCCTGCTGACCATCCGCACGGGAGATGGATCGATTCATTTGCGAAAGGGCTGAAGTTCCAAGTGTCTGACATGTGTGGTATACTGTCTGACACCACGGCCTCACACCGCATTACGGTCCGCGTCTCCAAGAATCTTGGTACTCTTCTGCGGGACCGGTCCCGCGCCAAGGGACAGACTCCCTCGCATCTCGTCCGTATTGCGCTGGAGACGTATCTCGGCCGGGGAGGCAGCCCAGGTTCGGCCTATGAATTAGCCGAGGAAGCGGGATTGATTGGTTGCGTGCGCCGCGCGCCGAAGGACCTGAGCACGAATCGCCGTCATTTTGAAGGCTTCGGAAAGAGCAAATGAAGCGGATTCTGGTGGGCACCGGTCCGCTGGTCGCGATTCTTTCCCGCGAAGACGAGTATCATGCTGCCTGCGTAAGGGCGCTCAGGGACATGCCGGGGCCGCTCCTTTCATGCTGGCCGGTCATAACCGAGGCAGCATGGCTGCTTCGAAAATCTCCGCGAGCGGTTCAGCAGCTGTTGCGCAGCATCGATGGTGGTTTTCTAGAGTTGTTGCCCCTAGCGGGAGCAGAGGCCGAAGCAATTGCTGCTCTGCTGAAACGGTACGAGGATATCCATCCTCAGCTCGCCGATGTGGCCTTGGTTTATCTTGCCAATCGCGAGAAGATTGAGACGATTTTTACGGTGGACCAGCGCGATTTCTCCATTTACCGATCTGGACGCAAAACTACTTTCCGTATTGTTCCAGAGGTGGAATAAAGTACAAGCGCTGTATTTCTCGTTCTAAGAGTTGATGGAAGGACATTCCATGTCACTCAGACACACCGGCCTTCTCGCGATCGCGCTCGTTTCATTCCTTTCCTTAGCCGCCGCACAGCAGCCGGGCGCGGCGAACTACACTCCAGCCCTCGATGTTACGGCGATGGACCGGACCATCGATCCGTGCGTGGATTTTTTCGCGTATTCCTGCGGCGGGTGGATCAAGAAAAACCCGATCCCCCCCGACCAATCCTCCTGGGACACGTATTCCAAAATGCAGGACGAGAATCTCGCCCAGTTGCGCGGCATTTTAGAAGCGGCGTCTGTGCCCGACGCCAAGCGCAATGCAACCGATCAGAAGATTGGCGACTACTACGCTTCCTGCACGGATGAGAAGGCCATCGACGCCAAGGGAGCGGACCCGCTGAAGCCGTCGCTCGAACGAATTTCCAAGATCAGCTCCAAGGCGGAGCTCGCCGAGGTGGCTGCGGCGATGATTGATGACAACGTCCTCTTCCGTTTTGAATCTACGCAGGACCCCCACGATGCCAATCAGGTCATTGCCAACGCCGATCAAGGCGGACTCGGTCTGCCCGACCGTGACTACTACCTGAAAGAAGATCTCAAGTCGGTCGAACTTCGCGAAGGCTATCTCGCACACGTTCACAAAATGTTCGAACTTCTCGGCGACAAGCCCGAGACCGCCGCGGCCGAAGCGCAAACCGTGATGCACATCGAAATCGCGTTGGCCAAAGGTTCGATGACGCGCGTCGAACGGCGCGATCCGAAAGCTCTCGACCACAGGATGACCAGCGCGGAGTTTAAGCAGATTGCTCCCGAGTTTCAGTGGCAGGTTTATTTCGCCAAGGTCGGAATGCCTTCGCTCGCCTCCTTGAATGTCAGCTCACCCGGGTTCTTCAAGGCACTGAGTGAGGCGCTCGACAAGGAAAGTCTGGCGGACTGGAAGACGTACCTGCGCTGGCATCTGGTGCATTCCGATGCGTCCCATCTTGCGGCGCCATTTCTGAATGAAAATTTCGCTTTCTATGGAAAGACTCTCCGCGGGCAAGAAGTATTGCAGGCGCGCTGGAAACGCTGCACCGAAGCGGTCGACGGCTATCTGGGTGAGGCTCTGGGCCAGGCGTACGTCGAAAAGTACTTCAGTCCGGAAGCCAAGCAGCGTGCGCAGAAAATCGTGAAGGAGATTGAAGCGGCAATGGAGCAGGACATCAACGGCTTGCCGTGGATGTCGGCTGCGACCAAGCAACAGGCGCTGGCCAAGCTGCATGGCATGGCCAACAAGATCGGCTATCCCGACAAGTGGCGCGACTACAGCAAGCTTGAGATCGTGCGCGGCGACGAACTGGGTAACGTGGAGCGGGCCCGGAAATTCGAATTCGACCGCCAGTTGGCGAAAATCGGTAAGCCCGTTGACCGCGGCGAGTGGGGCATGACTCCACCGACCGTGAACGCGTACTACGATCCGCAGATGAACGACATCAACTTTCCCGCGGGCGTGCTGCAGCCCCCGGCGTTCGATCCCAAGTCTGACGCCGCTCCCAACTACGGCGACACGGGCGGCACCGTTGGACACGAACTCACCCACGGCTTCGACGATGAAGGCCGCCAGTTCGATGCCCAGGGAAACCTGCGTGACTGGTGGACTCCCGAGGACGCAAAAGAATTCGAGAAGCGCGCCAGCTGCATCTCCGATCAATACTCCAGCTACACGATCGTCGACGACATCAAGATCAACGGCAAGCTGACGCTGGGCGAAGATGTCGCTGACCTGGGCGGTTTGCTGCTGGCGTACGTGGCGTGGAAGGCCGACACCGCCGGTCAAACCCTGCTCCCGATCGATGACCTCACGCCCGACCAGCGCTTCTTCGTGGGGTACGGCCAGAGTTGGTGTGGCCAGACTCGCGATGAGACCAAGCGCCTGCGCGCCACCGTCGACCCGCATTCTCCGGAAAAATATCGCACCAACGGCGTGGTCTCGAACATGCCGGAATTTCAGGAAGCTTTCCACTGCAAGGCCGGCTCGCCCATGGAGAATCAGAATCGTTGTCGGGTTTGGTAGCAACAGTCGTAGCGTGGATCTTTTCAGGCGTTCGGTTCTGGCTCTGGCTTGCGAGCCTGCGCCAGGAGTCGCCCCAGCGCTGCCTGCTCGAACCGAAAAGGAGGTTCCGGTTTATGCCTTCTCGCATCGCTGTCCTTCTTCTAGCCGCCGTCGCGCTGAGCGCGCAAACCACCGTTTCCACGGCCCCGCCCAGCCCTCCCGTCACGCCGAAGCACGAGGTCACAGATGAGTTCTTTGGAACGAGAATTGTCGACTCCTACCGCTGGCTTGAGGACCTTAAGAGTTCTGAAGTCGTGGCCTGGATGAAAGCACAGAACGATTACACCCGATCGGTTCTGGACGCGATCCCCGGCCGCGACAAATTGCGCTCTCGCATCGCATCCCTGGATGACACCGGCGTCCGGGTGAGTGGATTTCAATCCCTCGGCGGGCACTGGTTTTATCTCAAGCGCATGCCCGGGGAAGACAACTCCAAGCTTTATACCCGAGAGGGTGCGAACGCGGCGGAACATCTGCTGTTGCACCCCGAGGCTCTCACCGCAAATGGCGTTCACTACTCGATCGACTACTATCTGCCTTCGCTGGATGGAAGCCTGGTCGCGGTCGGCATTTCACCCGGCGGCTCCGAGAACAGCGTGTTGCATGTGCTGGAAACCTCCTCCGGCAAAGACCTGGGGGAACGCATTGACCGGGCCCAGTTCGGCGCCGTTTTTTGGCTGCCTGACAACCATTCCTTTTTCTACAATCGCCTGCGCAAGCTCGGCGCTGACGAGCCTCGCACTGCTTACTATCTCAACAGCCGCGCCTATCTCCATCATTTGGGCGACGACCCTGACAAGGACATCCCCGTATTTGGGAATGGACTCTCGCCATCGGTCTCCATGATCGACAGCGATTTCCCGATCGTCTCGGTGCCTCCCGGATCCAAGTATGCTCTCGGGGTTGTGTCGCATGGCGTCCAGAATGAAGTTACAGTCTATGTCGTGAAGCTCTCCGATCTTCACGACGCAAGCGCGCCCTGGCGCAAGCTGATCGATGTCGCGGATGAAGTCACCAATTTCGACATTCACGGCGATCACTTGTATCTCGTCTCTCATCACAATGCATCGCGATTCAGGGTGCTGCGACTGAATCTTCCGGACGGCGATATCCACAGCGCCCAGGAGGTGGTGCCTCCTTCGGATGCGGTGGTGATTGCGGTCGGCGTAGCCTCAGACGCTGTGTACATCCAGAAACTCGACGCCGGACTAGGCCGCGTGTGGCGCCTGCCGTTCGAAGGCGGCGCCGCGAGCGAGATCCGTTTGCCCTTTGACGGCGCCATCCAGGAGTTCTTCACCAATCCCGCTCAAGCGGGAGTTTACCTGCGCGCTGCTTCGTGGACGAAATCGCCCGTCCTCCTGCATTACGATCCCCCGTCAAACACAGTCGCCGACGCCAGAATCATTCCTCCCTCTCCCGTTGATTTCTCCGCGATTGAATCGGAGGAGGTCAAAGCCAAGGCTCCCGACGGCTCTCTGGTGCCCTTGTCCATCATCCATCAGCGCGGCCTCAAGCTTGACGGGTCTCATGCCGCCCTGCTGCATGGATACGGCTCCTATGGCATTACCTATGACCCGGCTTTCGATCCGTCGTCATTGGCATGGCTCGAGCGCGGTGGAGTCCTTGCGGTAGCGCACGTGCGCGGCGGTGGAGAATACGGCGAGGACTGGCACAATGCGGGCCGCAAAGCCACCAAGCAAAATACCATCACCGACTTTATTGCGTGCGCCCAGTACCTCATCGAGCACAAGTACACCTCTCCGAGCCATCTCGCGGGAGAAGGCACGAGCGCGGGAGGGATCACAATTGGCGGCTCCATCACCGAGCGTCCCGATCTGTTTGGCGCCGCTCTCGATAACGTCGGGATGTCCGACGACCTTCGCGCCGAACTCCAGATCAACGGCCCGGCAAACATTCCGGAATTCGGCACGGTTAAGAATGAAGACGACTTCCACCACCTGCTGGCGATCAGCGCCTACCATCGCATCAAGGATCAAACCGCGTATCCCGCCGTGCTGCTGACTACGGGAATCAACGACCCGCGTGTCGATCCCTGGCAGATGGACAAGATGACCGCTCGCCTGCAGGCCGCAACCTCTAGCGGCAAGCCAGTGCTCTTGCGAGTGGATTACGATGCCGGTCACGGTGGAATTGGTGCCACGCGTTCCCAGCACACCGCGCTGCTCACGGACCAGTTTTCTTTCTTGCTTTGGCAGCTGGGCGACCCCGACTTCCAGGGGCCAAAGGGGAAAGGCTCCCCAAGCGCAAAGCAGGGGCACTGAACTCAACCCGACAGACGCTATACGTCGAGCCCGATCGACCGCATCAGTTCGAGGCCGTTGCTTTTCGTAACCACGCCGTCGCGCAACTTGTAGTCGAAGGTCATTCGTCGGTTTGCCAACTCGTCCTGGAAATGGACATTGCGCAAACGGCCCGCCACCGATCCTCCGATATCGGTCAGCGCCAGGTCGTGCGTGCTCACCAGCCCAATCGCGCCGCGATTCACCAGCGCGCGCACGATTCCCTCGGCGCCAATCCGGCGATCGTTCGAGTTCGTGCCTTGCAACAATTCGTCCAGTAAGAACAGCAGCGGCGGATTGCCGCGTGCGAAATTGCCGCGTGCGAAATCGCCGCTTGCCAAATCGAAGAGCTGCCGCAGCCGCGTGATCTCCGCATAGAACCGGGAGCTGCCTTCCTGCAGAGAATCGTTGACGCGAATGCTGGCTCCGACTTGCAGCGGAGTAAGCCGCAAGCGGCACGCTCGCACGGGCGCTCCCGCCATGGCCAGCACCACATTCATCCCAACGGCGCGCAGCAGCGTGCTCTTCCCCGACATGTTGGAACCGCTGACCAGCAGAACCCGCGTCTCTCCACAGATGTTCACATCGTTGCGAACGCACAATTCCGCCGGCACGAGCGGATGTCCCAGCTCTTCGCCGTCGAACGATGCCGGACCGTCTGCGAATTCTGGAAACGGATCGGAAGGATGCTCGAAGCTGTACGTCGCCAGCGAAAGCAGCGCTTCCATCTGCCCGATGGTATTCACCCACAACCGCAGCGCGCCGCCGTGAGCCTGGCGCCAGCGTTCCGCCGCAAACGCTACTTGCACGGAGTACATGAGCGGCGCATCGAGGATTCGTACCGCGATGTTATGGCGCGAGTTGATCAAGTCGACCAAAGTCCGAAGGTGCGCGATCGCTTGCGATCCCGGCACGCCGCGCGACAGCAGTTCTCGCTGCAACGCCTGCAGGCGGGGCGCTCGAAAGGTATGCGCCTGCACGCGGCCGAGCACGCCGGAAAGCAAATCCAGGTCGCGAAATGCGTGCTCGGTTCCATGCAGTATTTCCTCCAGCGGTTTCTTGAGGCGGTAAGTGAGGACGGCTTCGATCACAACGACCACTACCAGCGGCGTCGCGGTCCCCCAATGGGCCCACGCCACAGCGCCAGCAACAGCCAGCGCCGCGAGCATGGGCGCCAACCATCGAATCCACAAGGGCTTCATCTGGTTCGGCGATTCCGCCCACTTCAGCAGCGCATCGGGATGCACGCCCACGCCAACGTCTTCGCCCAGCACCGCCAAGTCTTCCCAAAGATCGAGTTGATCGCGCAGTTCATCCACGGCGGCGTGCCGTTCGCGGATTTGTTCTACGGTTGACGGAGAAAGCAGCCACTGCGCCAGCGTGTCTTCCCCCATGCGAGTGCGCGCAGTCGATAGAAGCTGGAACAGGCTGCCCTTGCCGAACAGATCGAGATCGCCGGCGTACCCGTGATGCGGATCGTCGAAACGCTCGCCAGTTTCTCCCGACCCGGCCCAGCGATCCTGAACTCGGGCCAGGGCCTTTTCATAAAAGGAGGCAGCGCGCTCGGCCAGTTCGCGGGCCCGAAGAATCTTCGAGTGATACCACGCGATGCCCACGAACGCCGCTACCGGCACAGCCACCCACCAAGGCGAGACGAAATGCGCTCGGAACGAGGCCCACGCCAGAATGACAGCGAGCATAGCCAGAAGAAGCCGCACGTTGCCCAAGCGAATGTGGAACTTCTCGTAATGCGCAACGCGCGACTGGCGAGCGTTTCGACGCTGCACGTACTCTTCGGAGGGAACCACGGCTCAAAATGTAACAGGTACGCCGAGCGCTAGGAAGCGCTCCGTCGCAGCCTTTTCCTGAAGGCGTCATCCTGACCGGAGCCGTTCTTCCGGCGAAGGGAAGGATCTCGCGCGGATCTACTCGCCCGTCTTCGGAGCTCCGAACAGAATCATTCGCATCGAGATGCTGCCGAAGTCGAAGCCTTCATACGGATACGAGACCGCGTCGCGTTCATCCGTGCTGCCCATGCAGTACAGCAACGGCAGGTAGTGCTCCACCGTAGGATGGGCCGTGGCCAGCAGGGCCTCGCCCCACTTCTGCGGCTGGGCCAGCGAGTTCGCATCGTGCGCGTCGACCGCTTCCTGGACCCGGGCGTCAAACTCCACGGCCCAGTCGTACGCGCCCGGAGGATTGTTCCAATCGATGCGGCGCAGGTTATGCACGATGTTGCCGCTGCCCAGAATCAGAACTCCGCGCTCGCGCAGCGACTGAATCTCACGCCCCAGTTCGAGATGCTCTTTGAAACTCCGGCGAGCGTCGAGACTCAATTCCAACGCTGGCACGTCCGCGTTCGGATACATATGGCACAATACGCTCCACGACCCATGATCGAGTCCCCACTGGTCGTTGGGCACAATCTCAGGGTTACTGGCCAACTTGTTAGCTTCGGAAGGCGCGCCGGGCGCGGGATATTGCACTTCATAGAGCGGACGCGGGAAGCCGTAAAAATCATGGATGGTTTTCGGATGGCCAGACGACAGCACCTGCGCACCCGTCGTCACCCAATGCGCCGACACCACGCAGACTGCCTTCGGCTTCGGCAGCCGCGCGCTCAGGCTTTGTAGCGACTCGGTAAACGCGTTGTGCTCAATAGCGTTCATCGGCGAGCCGTGCCCGACGAACAAAACCGGCATCTTCTCCAATGCAGCCTCTCTCCGCCAGAGGCGCTCGGCGCGCGCTCTGCAGCCACTCCTCGGTCTCAACGATTTGATGGTCGACAGAGAAAAACGATTCGCCGCGCAGGAAGGCGAGTGCGGGCGCTATTGGATCTCGCCCTTATCCGGGTTGTAGTAGAAGCGGAAGCGCAGCGCGAGGTAAGGTCCAGTGAATTCGGTGGGCAGTGGCGGGAACGGATTGGAAGCGCTGATGCCGGCCCAGGCCGCGCGATCGAGAGCGACGTCGTTGGAAGTGGCGACCAGGCGCATGTCCGCAACCTTGCCATCTTTCGTGATAGCAAACTCAATCGCGAGCTTGCCCTTTTTCATCTCGGCGGATTCCGGAATTGCGCGATACCAATTCTCGCGCACATCCTGCAAAATGCGCTGCAGGTACGGGCCGAAGTCGACGCCCTGGGTATCGCTGAGAACATCATAAGCACCGTACTGGCGGCCATGTGCTCCCGTGCCCAGTCCGAAACCGCCATCCTGTCCGCCCCCGCCGGTCGCACGGTTGGCTGCCGCTCCTTCCGCGGCCTGCTGAATTACCTGTCCGGGAGTCATCGGGTTTCCATACTTGGCGAACGCATTGTTGGGGTGAGCCGGCATCTGCAACTGCGCCTGCTGATCGCTCTGGAACTGCGGACGAGGCGTCTGCTGCTGTCCTGGCTGTGGCGCAGGTGGCTGATTTTGCGCCATGGGCTGCGGGGCCTGTTGCGGCGCGCGCGGACCGGTCATGCCGGGAGTTCCCGGCGGAGGCGTCGCCAATATCTTCCGCAACTCCTTAGGATCAAGCTCCGGATGCCGCGACATCGCAATGCGGTCCTTATCCGAAGCGATGTTGGTATTGGGCCGGCGTGTGGCCTTCTGCAAATCCGGCGGCAGCGCCAGGAACGTCAGATTTTTGTCCTTGGAGTCCATCGGCACAACCACCGCGGTGTGCCAGCCAACAAACTTCTCGATCAAGTTGAAGTTCCACAGCACAATGGTCAGAACCATGTGCACGATGATCGAAATCCAGATGGCCTCGCGCCAGCGCGAGCGCTCCAGATCGTCCTGCAACTGGATGAGCAGGTGCGGCACATGCGCGTCCAGATCACGGTAAGCGGTTTCCCAGTCTTGCCGGTCGTAGAGGCCGAGCTGCTCCGGTTGGGGCTTCTCGGGAGCAACCGGATCCTGGAATGGAATTTGCGTGATCGGCATGCGCTGGGTTCTAAGAACGCTTAACTGTAAAAGCTAGTATCCGTCTGTCGTTAGACACCGAATACACTCGCGGCGTTGCATCCGGCCTTCTAGGAAGTCATGCAATGTGCGCGCGTTGCTCTACAACCAAGGTAGCTCTATTTTCGCATCTTTCGGAGGATTCTGCGCAGCAACAAATCGGCCGCGACTTAGGTGTGTAAACATATGTAAATACGAGCGGAAGCGGTTAGAAAGACTCCTGTAGGGACAGCCGCCCCCGGCTGTCCGCCGGGCGCAGCCCGGCAAGTCGCGCAACCCTGTTCAATGCTTCGCTTTAGCGATGCCGGCCAGGTCGACTTTCTTCCCGTGTTCGCCAATCGCAGCCACAATCTCCAGCGCCAGCGCTAGCGCGCGCCGGCCGTCTTCGAGCGGAACCACGGGCGCGGAGCGCTCCCGAACGGCGCGAAGAAACGACTTCAATTCGGCGTGCAGCGGTTCTTCCGACGCCACCGGAGGCTTGGTAACGCCAATCTGCGGATTTACCGACGGCGTTCCCGACGGCGTTCCCGACGCCGTGTCGTGCCCGACGGTGAAGACCAGCACTTCCTGCCGTCCGTAATCGAGCGCAACGTACTGGCGCGGCTGGAAAAAACGCAGCTTGCGCACCCGCTCGGTCGAAACCCGGCTGGCTGTAAAGTCCGCGATGCAGCCGGACTCCAGTTCCAGACGCACGTTCGCGATGTCCACCTTCCCCGACAAAATCGGTAGGCCGACCGCGCGAACCTCTTTGACCGGAGAGTTCGCAAACGCCAGCACGATGTCAAGATCGTGGATCATCAGATCGAGCACGACATCCACATCGAGCGAACGTGGAGTGAACACGCTGAGCCGGTGCACCTCGAAAAACATGGGCTGCGTCAGCAACGGAACCGTGGCACGCACCGCGGGATTAAAGCGCTCGAGATGCCCGACCTGCGCGATCCGCTTGTGCTTGGCCGCGAGTGCAACCAGCTCCTCGGCCTCCGGCAGCGTGGCCGCCAGCGGTTTTTCGATCAGCACATCCACGCTGGCCTTCATCAATTCGCTGGCGACTTCCAGGTGATGAACGGTGGGAGCTGCGACCGAAGCGGCCTGCACCTCGCTATGCGTGGTCAACATCTGCTGCACCGAGCCGAAGCCCTTGCACCCGAACTCGCGCGCCACGGCGTCCGCGCGGCTTACGTCAGGGTCGACCACTCCCAGCAACCGTACGGCTTCTCCTTGCTGTTCGAGTTCCTTGTAGACTCGGGCATGATTGCGCCCAAAGACGCCCACGCCCACCACGGCGACGGAGATCGGGCTTTGCGATGGCAGGAGAAATTCTCGATGGCTGGTTGCCGGAAACAAATTGTAAACGGAATTCAGGGAAAGAGCATCTGGATTAGGACCGTGTTCATGGATTCCGACAACTCAACCGCAGAAAGGACTGAATCGCCCTATGAGGACGATCGCGCTGCTCACCATCTCCAACATCTTCATGACGTTTGCCTGGTACGGACACTTGAAGTACCGCGAGGTGCCGCTCTACAAAGTGATCGTGGTGAGCTGGCTGATTGCATTCTTTGAATACTGCTTCCAGGTTCCCGCGAACCGGATCGGCTCGTATGAATTTACCGCGGCACAACTCAAGACGATTCAGGAAGTGATTACGCTGACGGTCTTCGCCGCGTTCTCGGTGATCTATCTGAAGCAGCCGCTGCGCTGGAATTATCTCGCCGGCTTCGCTCTGATCGTCGCCGCGGTTGCGGTGATCTTCAAAAAGTGTGAGACGAGGATTCATGTGGCGCGGGCGCCCCGCCCGCGAACGCCAGGTGCAAGGCACGGCGTCTAGTGATGAGCTTCTTTTGCGCAGAACCTAAGAGACCCGCCCTATCTGCTGGAGGACACCTGCGCCTTCTTCAAGATCGCAATCTGTCCCGTATGGTACAGCTCGTGCTGCGCAGTCCCATGCAGCATGTGATAGAAGTCGTACCGCTTGCCGGGAACCCGGTCCGCGAGCCGCGAATCAGAAAGAGCAGCGACCGTTTTCACCAGCCTATCGTGCGTGCGTTTCGTCGCCGCAACAGCCTTGCGCCACGCCGCTTCCGTCGGTTTAGTCACCAGCGGAAAGTTCGCCAAACCAGTCGGCTGCCATTTCTTCCCGTCGAGTCTGCGCAAAGCTGCGTCGTCCCACACCGCAACGTGCAACACCAACTCCCAGATGCTGTGAACCTCGGGCAGAGGCTTGGCCGCGGCCGTGACGGCGTCGACATCTTCCAGCAGTTCGAGCAGGGCAGGCCCGTGCCACGCGCTGCCATAAAAAGCGCGGCGAAGTTGATCGGCAATGCGTACGCCTTCGGACGTTCTCGCTTCTTTCGCTCGCATGAACTCTCTAGCTTCCCTCTGCGGCAATCGCGATTCCCGCCACATTCGCCGCGTCGATAATCTTCTGTCCATCCAGCAGCAAACACTTGCCCGCATCCAAAGCGAGGCAACTGGCTCCCGCCGCCTGCATGACTTCGATCGTCTTCACGCCGATGACGGGCACATCGAAGCGCATGTCCTGATTCGGCTTGGCGATCTTCACCACGGTAAGCGCGCGGCTAAGCGTGGAAGCATCGCCATGCAGCGATCGCATGATCTGCCCCGCACGCTCGATGGTGGCATCGGTACCCTCCATGGCCTCAACCGCGACGCACGCCGATTCCGCGATCACCACTGTCTGCCCGATGTCATGCTCGGCCAGCCGCCGGGCCACCGCGCGGCCGTACTCAATGTTCTTGCGTTCCTGCTCGCTGGGTTCGCGCTCGTTCAGTGTTCCCGGCTTGACCAGCAAGGGCTCGAGCAGCCATGTGGATTTTTCCAGCGTGATGCCTTCATCGGCCAACACCTTCGCCACCCCCCCCAGCAGAGAGTCGGTATTGCGCGTCGTGAGCGAGAGCAAGAGCTTGGCCAGCCGCCAGTCCGGCCGGATGCTGGAAAAAATCTGCTTGTGCCTCACCTGTCCCGCCATGATGGCGCGCCGCACGCCTTCCCGCTGAAACATCTCAATCAGCTTGGACAACTCGCCCAGCGAAAGCCAGTGCACCGCAACCGCGCCATGCGATTCGATCTCCGGGAAGGCTTCCTCCTGAATCGCAGCCACCACCACTTCATATCCCTGCGCCCGCGCCGCATCGAGCACGAGGAAAGGAAACTTGCCGTTGCCGGCGATAAGCCCGAGCTTTTCGGTGTGCGAAGGCATGAGGTCGGACGCCAACAGACCGGCGCGGAGCCAGTCTAGCACTTAGCGTTTCGAGCGGATCAGTTCCTGCCGCCCGAAGCCGGGTAGCCCTGCCAGACATACTGCAGCGCTTCGGGAAGCGTCTGTTGTCTCACCGCCCGGTCCACGTGTCCAGCGTTCCGGGCAAATACGAACTGGTAGTGATAACCCTGAGCCGCGAGTACCTTCGCCATCTGCTCGTTGGCGAGCACCCAGTCGTGCATGTTGTCGCGCATTACGCCCGGATTGAACAGATCCTGGTCCCCCACTTCCATCCATAGTCGTATTGGCTTTGCCGGACTGCCGGGGATGAGATGCTCATGAAACTCCCATGCACCATGCGGCGTTTGCGGATTGGAAGGCCACTGCTGGTTCACAAATGTTCCGGAGTAAGTAAGCACGCGGTGATAAAGCTCAGGGTGATACCAGGCCATGATCAAGGCGCAAGAGCCTCCCGAGCTGCCGCCCATGGTCGCCCTGAGCTCGGGATCCTTAGTCAGCTTCACGTGGGCCTGAGTTTCAACCAGGGGCAAAACTTCCTTTTCCACAAACTCGGCATACACTCCCGACATCGTGTCGTACTCCAGGCCGCGTTCGCTCCCCTGCGCGTCTCCGCTTCCGTTGCCGATAGAAATGGCAATCATCACCGGGACCTTGTGTTGGGCAATCAAAGTGTCGAGCACGGAAAAGAGCAACTGGTCAGGACCGTCCGCCCCCACGATGAAAGGCGCGACGCTCCCCGCGACGTACTGCTTGGGGACATAGACCGCCACCCTCCGCGTGTAGGGAGCGGGATGGCTTGTCGTCACGATGAGCTTCGCTGGGTCCGCAGGATCTGGGGTCCCGAATGTGCCCGCATCCCGCGCAATCCCCGGATAGATCTTGCTGTCCGACGAGTTCATCGTGAGCTCCATCACGGTGCCCTTAGGAATAACATCCTGCGCAGAGGCATCGGGGGTGACTTCATGCGTAGGCCCGAGGATGAAATTACCGTCCGCATTCGCAGGAGGGCTTGAGCCGTCGGGCAATTCCTTCGCCGTAACATAGCCGGCAGTATTGGGGTCACGCGTTGGCGGCGCCGGGCGTGCCGCGGGTTGCGCCGGCGGTGGAGTCTGTCCGGGAAGTGGATTTACAACCGCGAAAAGTCCAACCAGAAGGCAGAGGCTCAAACAACGCGGGGATGAAGTCATGCGGTCATTTTGCATCATTTCGAAATTTATCCGCCAACCCGCTCACTTAATAATTCCCCGCTCCGAGGCTTCGATGAAGCGAATAAGCATATCTACATCTTCGCCGCGATCAGGTTCGGACTTCAGCTTCTCCAGCGCCTGCGTGGTATTCATCTTCGAAGCCAGCAGAATCTTGTAGGCGTGGTGAATCTTCGTAATGCGCTCTTTCGAAAATCCGCGCCGCTCGAGGCCAACTTTGTTCATCCCATAGGCACGCGTGTCGCGCGCCGCGGACGTCATGGAGTACGGCAGAACATTCTGCGTGATCGTCGTGCCGCCACCGATATACGAGTGCGCGCCGATGCGCACGAACTGGTGTACCGGGCACAGCGCTCCCACCACCGCCCATTCTTCCACGGTCACGTGCCCGCCCAGCGTCGCGCCATTCACAAGCATGGCGTGATCCTCGATCAGGCAATCATGGCCGATGTGCGTGTAAGCCATGATCAGCAGGTGGCTGCCCAGCTTGGTGAGGCCTCCGCCCTTCACCGTTCCGCGATTGATGGTCACAAACTCGCGGATCTCGTTGTGATCGCCGATCTCAAGCCGCGTCGGCTCTCCTTTGTAGGTGACATCCTGCGGCGCCATGCCGATAGCGCAAAAAGGAAAAAAGGCATTGTGGGCGCCGATTTTCGTCGGCCCCTCGATCGCCACATGCGACCCGAGGCGGCAATTCTCCCCGAGTTCGACGTCCGCGCCGATCCCGCAATACGGTCCGACCTTGCACGACGCGGGAACCTTCGCACGCGAATCGATCAGGGCCGTGGGATGTACGTTCATGGAAGCTGAATTCATGGGCGAAGAACGCGCCGAGTGTTTCCTTCGTGTGCCTTCGTGACCTTCGTGGTAACGATCTTCAAACTGACCACGACCAAATTTCTCGACAAACTAATCGGCGCCGAGCAATCACGATCCCGCATCGCCGTCGTCCGAGGCCCGTCCGCGCGAACGGTCTATCAACTGGCACGAAACCGCCGCCTCGGCCACGCGCCTCTCGCCCACGTATGCGTAACCCTGCATCTTCGCCGCGGTCATTCCAGGCACCGAGCGCCAGCCTTTCACTTCTACTTCCAGCCGCAACTGGTCGCCCGGGCTGACCGGCCTGCGGAACTTGGCCCGATCGATCCCGGTAAACACCATAACTTTGTCGCTGCGATCTTCGACCTCGGTCAGCAGGAGCGCACCGCCGGCCTGCGCGATGGCTTCCACAATCAAAACGCCCGGCATGATGGGCAGCCCCGGAAAGTGTCCCACGAAGAAGGGTTCGTTGATGGTCACGTTTTTGATGGCGACGATGCGCTCTTTCCGCTTGAGATCCAGCACGCGGTCAATCAGCAAAAACGGATAGCGGTGCGGCAGGATCTTCAGAATGTCGTGGATGTCGAGCGTGATCTTCGTCGAGCCCGGCGAAGGTTCCGGCACAGGGGTACTCTCATTCATGTTCGTCTCAAACTCGTTCGTCCAAATCGGTTCGTCTCAAAACGGCTTGAAGATTATACTGTACGACTTGGCCCGCAGGTGCGCCCTCTGCCCGGGCCGGAGACGAGCGCACAATGCCGGGCAAGAGAACTGCACGTTCAAAACCGAGCCGAACTCAAGCATTCCAATCGGACCCGATCTGGAGCGAACGGCTGCGCTACTTCGAAGCGCGGCAGGAACCGATCGTTCAGACGATCCGCGAGTTCGTCGAGATCGAATCCCCCAGCGACAACAAGCCCGCTGCCGACCGCATGGGCGCCTTCCTCGCGGGGAGCTTCGAGGCGGTCGGCGGGCAGGCGCGCGTACACCACGCCGAAGATTACGCCGACAGCGTGCAGATCGATTTTCCCGGCCGCGAAAAGACCAAGCCCGTCCTGCTGCTGGGCCACTTCGACACCGTCTATCCCCTGGGGACGTTGGCGACCATGCCGTGCCACGTCACCGACGGACGCATGCATGGCCCCGGCGTGCTCGACATGAAGTCGGGCATCGCACTCATGCTGTACGCGATCGCGGCGCTGCAAACCTGGCATGGAGCCCTGCCACGCCCGGTAACTGTTTTTCTAGTCTCGGACGAAGAAGTCGGCAGCTACTCTTCGCGCAAAATTACCGAGGCTCTCGCCAAGGAATCCGCTGCCGTGCTCGTGCTCGAACCCGCGGGCCCCCGCGGCGCCGTGAAAACCGCGCGCAAAGGTGTCGGTGAGTACATTCTGAATGTGAAGGGTATCGCCGCACACGCCGGGCTCGATCCCGGCAAGGGACACAGCGCCATTCTCGAACTCGCCCGGCAAATCACCGTCGTCTCCAAGCTCAACGACCTGCGTCACGGCCTGTCTGTGAACCCGGGCGTGATTCGAGGCGGAACCCGCACCAACGTGATCGCCGCCGAAGCCACCGCCGAAATCGACGTGCGCATCACCCATGCGAAACAGGCCGCCGCTCTTGATCGAAAGCTTCACGCCCTGAAGCCCTTCGACAAACACTGCAAGCTAAGCATCGAGGGCGGCATCAATCGCATGCCCATGGAGCGGACCGCGGGCGTCGCCGCGCTCTACAGCAAAGCGCAGGCGATCGCAAAGCATATCGACTGGAAACTCGAAGAGGCCGCAGTCGGCGGAGGCTCCGATGGAAATTTCACCGCCGGCATGGGCATCCCCACCCTCGACGGCATGGGAGGTTCGGGCCAGGGAGCGCACGCCCTCCACGAACACATCGTGATCTCCGAATTGCCGCGCCGTGCTCTGCTTCTGGCCGGAATGATGGAGAGCGCCTGAGCCTTGCGACGCGAACACAAGCAGGGAGGATCTTTGTTTGCGCTGATCCCCAGCGAACGCCAGGGTGGGACGCGGTGGTCGAGCTCTACTTCGACGATTGGATCAGCATGGAGGCGGCTTGGGCCAGTCCGCAGGGTGCGGCTTCCGATGCCGACCTGCCGGCCTTTGCTGACTTGACGCGAACCGCCTGGTCGGCGGTTGACGAAGTTACCGTTCTGTGGTGAAGACCAGAAAGTAATCCATCTTGTCGCCCTTCACAAAATCGTACTGCTCCAGCAGTTTGTAGCCCGCCTCCTGCGCCTCGCGAATCACGACGTCGCGTCCGACTCCATGGTCCTCTCCGTTTCCATTGCGGTCAATAACTCCCACTTTAGCGCCCGGACGCAGCGCCGCGCCCAGGTTCCGCAGCAACGCCACCGGCTCCGCAACTTCGTGATAGGTCTTGAGCAACAGCACGGCGTCAACCGAACCAGCGGGCAGAAGTGGATCGTCGGCCTTGCTCACGATAGTCTTCACATTCCGTAGCTGTTCCTTCTGCGCCCGCTCGCCGATGTAGCGGATCGCCTTCGGATTGATGTCGACCGCATACACCAGGCCGCCTGCACCCACGCGTCGCGCCGCGCGAACCGTGAACCAGCCCGACCCGGCGCCAATATCGGCCACCCCCTTTCCGGGCGTGATGCCGAGAATGTCCATCACACGGTTGATTTGAAGCCGCTCGTCGCGCCCCGGCGAATCAAAAACCGAGAGGTCTCCCGTGTATGGTTCGCTGGTCTTACGCTGTTGGCTGGGCGGAGCGACGGGTGCCGAAGCCGGGTTTTGCCCCGCAGCACCCTCGACAGGCTGGAAAAAGAACAGCAGGGTGAGCGCAACCACACAGGGTCTGAACATCCGAACTGACCTCCGGAGACAGCGTGTTCTTCGAGAATAGACTCTCAAGACCACGGCGGGTGAGCATTTCGTGACCAGAGCGTCGGCCGAGTGGGCCGGACTCTTCTCTCTCTTCTCTCCGCCGCCTTTGACTCCGCCAGTGGGGTAGCCTAGAATTTTCTTAGTGACCTCGGCTGGCTGGCAGCAGCGTTCGCTGGGGATTCCTGAGGAGGAGTTATGGGTGAGTTTCAGCCCTTGCATTGGCTGTTGGTGATCGCGATCGCCCTTCTGCTCTTCGGCACCAGCAAGTTCGCCGCCGTAGGCAAGGGCCTGGGCGAAGGTATCCGCAACTTTAAAGCCGCGATGAAAGAACCCGAAGCCGAAAAGAAAGACGCGCCGAAGGAAGAAGAAGAGAAGAAGTCGTAGCCATCCGATCATCCGCCTCGACCTGTGCTTCGTGTGCGCCCCTGGGTGGTTGACCTTCCGGTGAGCGCCGCGACCGAAATTCAAACTCCTCGCCGTTCTCGCAGCATGCAATAAACCAGCGCCACCGGCAGTCCCACTACATTGCTGTAGTCGCCCTCAATACGCGGGATCCAGCGCGAAGCCAGCCCTTGAATCGCATACCCCCCTGCCTTATCCATAGGTTCGCCAGTAGCGACGTAGTCGCGAATCTCAGCATCCGACAACTCGTTCATCGTCACCAACGTAGTCTCGGAGGCAGTTCTCAGTTCTCCATTCTCAGTTCTCAATATTTCGTAGGAAATTTGCGCTGACTCGACGCGCGATTCGGACTGACTGACAACTGGCAACCGACGGCTGTCAACCGCCTCCACTACGCACACGCCCGTAATCACGCGATGCACGCGCCCGGACAACTGTCGCAGCATGCGTGCGGCATCGGCGGCATCGACAGGCTTGCCGAGAATGGCCTCATCCACCACGACAATCGTATCCGCGCCCAGCACCACAGCCTGCGGCCTAGTGACCCAGACCGCAAGCGCCTTCTCCCGCGCCAGTCGCTCCGCACACTCGCGCGGTAGTTCGCCCGCGCGCGGACTTTCATCAATATCCGCTGGCTGGACAGCGAACGAAATCCCCGCGTTGCGCAGAAGTTCCTGGCGTCGCGGCGATGCGGAAGCGAGAACGAGCATGGGATTTTTACTTTACTGACAACTGGCCACTGGCAACGGTTTCTATCGGCTGCCCACCACACCCCGCACCGATTCAATCAGCTTGGCCGAGTCATAGCCGACGCCGTCTTTGAAAACCGTCTCCACGTTTTCAATGTCTTCGATCTTCTTCGAGGGATCGCCTTTGATCACCACCAGGTCGGCCTGCTTGCCGGGCGCAATCGTTCCGATGCGATCCGAGTCCCCCAAAAACTGCGCCCCATTCGCAGTGGCAATGTGGATCGCTTCCAGCGGTGTGAATCCCGCTTCCACCAGCAATTCCACTTCACGCTGATCGCCGAAGCCCGCAATTACGCCGCCCATCCCGGTCGGGTCGAGCCCGGCAAGCAACAGGCCGCCCGCTTTCGAAAAGGCATACTCAAATTCCATTTCCTGCTTGAACGCTGCCGGCCAGGGCGAGACGTCGCTGCCGTACGCCTTGCGCAAAATGCCGTCGTCGCTGGAGCGCACTCGATTCGCTAGCACGGCGCTACGTGCATCCGGAGACAAAGCATCGAGCACGCGTTCTTGCAGCGTGGGCCTTCCTGAAAAACTCCCCATCTCGAACACCGGCAGAGTCGACGTGACGGCGACGTGATGCTGCACCAAATACAAAATCATTTCGTGAAGCGGCCCCCCCTCCGCATCGAGCTTTGCAATCAACTCAGGATTCTCCGGATTGTCCGGGCACTCACCCGGCTTCTTCCCCGGAAGAAATTCCGTATCCACCAGCAGCCCGTGCTCGAGATCGTCAATGCCGAGATCGGCCGCCTCGCGAAAACCAACCGCACAGAGGTGTCCGGTGACCTTCGCTCCGCGCTTGTGCGCCGCCGTGATCGCGGCCCCAAGCTCCGCCGGCGTAATAAACATGTAAGCCTTGAAGTTGTCGACGCCCTGGTCGAGCCAGAAGTTCACGGTGCGGGTCGCATCCTCCGGCCCCGTGAGCTGGTGCATCTGAATCGCCCACGAACCCTTGCCTTCCAGATATGGCCCGGTCACGTGCATCTTCGGCCCGGGAGTCTCTCCCGCGTCGATGGACTTCTTGAGCTCGAGATCCGTGTAGGGTTCGAGCGCACCGGTCGTGCGAATGGTGGTCACGCCGCCCGCAAGGTACAGCCGAGGGAAACTGAACGCCATCTCCCCAAAAACCGCGTTCCCCATGGGATAAAACATGTGATCATGCATGCCAACCAGGCCGGGGATCACGCTGTGCCCATGCAGGTCGAGTACCTGCGCATCGGCTGGCACCTTCGCCGTCGAAGCATCGCCGACCGATTCAATCTTCCCCTTGCTGAGAATGATGGTTTGATCCTCGCGCGAAAGCGCGCCCGTGCCGTCGATCACGCGCACGTGAGTCAAGGCGACCACCGGCGCATTGACCTTGACGAAAGCCTGCACTGCGGGCGCCAGAGTCTGAGCCGCACACGCGACTCGGCACAGGAGCAGCAACAGAAGCACAACCGGCACTTTGCGCATGTTTCTTCTCTCCAGGTTTCTTCGAGCCGGTTCAACTCAGCAGGTTCAACCAAGCAAGATTGGCAGAGCAGGATTCTACCGAAGAAAATTGAACTCTGCCTGCGCAACCAAAAATATGTCTCCGCCCAAAATGAAGCAACTGAGAACTGAGAACTGAGTCCCGAGAACGGCTCTCCCCCCTGTTAGAATTGAACATTAGCTACTCACCCATGGACGCCGCCTTCATCCGCAATTTCGCGATCATCGCGCATATCGACCACGGCAAATCCACACTCGCCGACCGCTTGCTGGAGCTCACCGGATCGCTCACCGCGCGCGAAATGCAGGCCCAGGTTCTCGACTCCATGGACCTGGAGCGCGAACGAGGCATCACCATCAAAGCTCACGCCGTCCGCATGATGTACACCGCGCAGGACGGCCAGACCTACCAGCTCAACCTGATCGACACCCCGGGCCACGTGGATTTTTCCTACGAAGTCTCGCGGTCGCTCGCGTCGTGCGAGGGCGCGCTGCTCGTAGTCGACGCGTCGCAGGGCGTTGAAGCCCAGACCCTGGCCAATTCCTATCTCGCTATCAATCATGGCCTCGAAATCATTCCCGTCATCAACAAGATCGACCTGCAAAGTGCCGACATCCCGCGCACTAAAGAAATGATCGAAGGCGCCGTCGGCCTCGATGCCTGCGACGCCGTCCTGATCAGCGCCAAGACCGGCCAGGGCGTTCCCGATGTGCTGGAAGCGATCGTGAAGCGCGTGCCTCCGCCCAAGGGCTCGCCCGACAGCCGGCTCCAGGCGCTGGTTTTCGACTCCTGGTTTGACGCCTACCGCGGTGTAATCGTGCTCGCCCGCATCTTTCAAGGAACTCTGCGCAAGGGTCAGAGAATCCGTCTCATGTGGAACGGAACCACCTTCGATGCAGAGACCCTCGGCGTGCTCACGCCCAAGCCGGTCGAGATCGACCAGCTGGTAGCGGGCGAGGTCGGATTCCTCATCGCCAATATCAAGAACGTGGCCGACACGAAAATCGGTGACACCATTACCGACGATACCAATCCAGCCATTGAGCCTCTGCCCGGCTTCGAAGAAATCAAGCCCATGGTCTTCGCCGGCCTCTACACGGTCGATGCCCACGAGCACACCCAACTGCGCGAGGCGCTTGAAAAACTTCGCCTGAACGATTCGTCTTTCTTCTTCGAACCGGAAAGTTCCGCCGCCCTCGGCTTCGGCTTCCGCTGCGGATTCCTCGGCCTGCTTCACATGGAGATCATCCAGGAGCGCCTGGAGCGTGAATTCAATCTCGACCTCATCACCACCGCTCCCGGTGTGCGCTACAAGATCACGAAGACCGACGGCGTGATGGTCGAAATCGACAACCCTTCCCGCTGGCTCGATCCCAGCGAAATCGAAAAGATCGAAGAGCCGGTCATCCTTGCCACAATTCTTACCAACGAAGAATACGTTGGCGGAATCCTCGCCCTCGTCGAAGAAAAACGTGGCAAGCAGAAAACCTTCGAGTACGTCAGCTCCTCGCGCGTCATGCTGCACTACGAATTGCCGCTGAACGAAATCGTCCTCGATTTCTACGACCGCCTGAAGTCCGTCTCTCGCGGCTACGCTTCGCTCGACTACCATCTCGCCGATTATTGGGAATCGCCGATGGTGAAACTCGACATCCTCGTTGCCGGCGAACCCGTCGACGCCCTCTCCATCATCGTGCACCGCGACTTCGCCTACGAGCGCGGCAAGGCTCTGGTTTCGAAAATGAGGGAACTCATTCCTCGCCAGATGTTCGAGGTCCCGATCCAGGCCTCGATCGGTGCCAAGATCATTGCCCGAGAGACCGTCCACGCCATGCGCAAGAACGTCCTCGCCAAGTGTTATGGTGGCGACATTTCGCGCAAGCGCAAGCTGCTCGAAAAACAGAAGGAAGGCAAAAAGCGCATGAAGCGCATCGGCCGCGTCGACATTCCCCAGGAAGCTTTCCTGGCGGTCTTGAAGGTTGGCGAGAGCAACAACTAGCCAGTTCGGCTTTCGTAACGAGGCTTGGCCCAGCCTATCGCAGAAAACGATGGCTCCCATCAGCGTTTCGCAGCGAACCCACACGATCCAGGGGCACGAAAAAACCGCGAAAACCCAGCCGAAAACGAAAGTACAATGACCCCAAAATGTGCAAATCTCAAAACAGGAATGAAACCAGTCGCCTCTAGCCCGGGGTCATGTTAATGTCCGATGAATTGCATAACTGGTTACTACTCATGCATTTAAACGCGAAGACAATGTCTTCCCGAAACCGACCGGACGGTTTTTGCCAAAAGCCATCTCGAACATGATTTTCAATTCCACAAGCTTTTCCACAGGCAAGTCGTGTCGTCAGGCTGCTGGCGCAAACCCAAGGTCCTAAGGGACTTACCTAGACACTTCTCCAGTGTCCGCTGTGCGGGAATACTTACTCTTGGGAGTCGGTTCCACCCTCGGCGAGTGACTCAAATCTGGTGCTATGTTTCAGGAACGCCATGCGGACTTTTCCGATGGGGCCGTTGCGTTGTTTGGCAATAAGGATCTCGGCCTTACCCTGCAATTCCGGATCATCCTGCTTGTAGACTTCTTCGCGGAAGATGAACATCACGAGGTCGGCGTCCTGCTCGATCGATCCCGACTCGCGCAAGTCCGCAAGTTGTGGACGATGATCCCCGCCGCGGCTTTCTGGAGCGCGGCTCAACTGCGAGAGCGCAATGACGGGAACGCTCAGTTCTTTAGCCAGTGCTTTCAGTCCGCGCGAAATCGCCGAAACTTCCTGCGTACGATTCTCGAAGCGCTTCCCTCCGCCCGACATCAACTGCAAATAATCCACGATGATTAGATCGAGCCGGCCACCCTGCGCCTGTTTCAAGCGCCGCGCCTTGGCCCGCATCTCGCTCAGTGAAATGCCGGGAGTGTCGTCGATGAAAATCGGAGCATGCGCCAGTTGCTCCATCGCGCGCACCACTTTCCTCGTGTCGTCCTGCCACAACGAACCGGTGCGCATCTTGTGCGCGTCGACCCGCGCCTGCGAACACAACAATCTCATCAGCAGCGCCTCCCGCGACATTTCCAACGAGAACACTCCCACCACCTGCTGATCCTCAATCGCGGCATTCTCCGCGATGTTCATCACGAACGCGGTCTTGCCCATCGAAGGCCGCGCCGCAATGATCACCAGATCGGAGCGCTGCAGCCCCGACGTCATTTCATCCAAGTCGGTATAGTGGGTCGCCAGTCCCGTAATGCGCTGGCCGCGCTGCAGCAGAGCATCGACCGAGCCAAACGATTCGCGGACGATTTCCTGCACGCCCATGAATCCGCGCCCAATGCGCTTTTCCGATAATTGAAAGATCGCCGCCTCGGCGTCGCTGAGAACATCTTCCGCGGCGTCTCCCTGGTCCGATGCCCGCGCAATCGCCGTGCTGGCCGCGGAAATCAGTCCGCGCAGCAGCGCCTTGTCGCGCACAATCTTGACGTAGTGCTCAATGCTCGGCCGGTCGGGCACGCCATCGACCAGGCTCGACACGTAGGCCACGTCGCCGATGGGCTGCAGATCCTTGTGCCGGTCGAGTTCCTCGATCAGCGTGATCATGTCGATTGGCCGAGACGACTCCGCCAGATCGACCATGCGCGAGTAAATGCGCCGGTGCGAGTCGAGAGAGAAATCCTCGATCCGCAGATGTTCCGCAGCCTGGTTGTAAGCGAAGTTGTCGAGCAGGATCGCGCCCAGAATCGAGCGTTCGGCCTCTACGTTCGCCGGAAGCGTGCTGATGCTGTAATCGGTAGTCGCCAATGATTTCTCTCTCGCGAATTTCCCTGGGCTGCAGAACGAACACTATCCGCAAACCCCTTGTGCATGCGACGCAGATCCTATGGAAAACTCAGGCCAAACCAAAAAAAGTTGGCGCTCGGTTTCCCGGCAGTCCGTGCGTGGTTTCAGTGTAGGAGAACAAAAGACGAAGGTCAAGCCGGGTCAGATTCGCCCCACATAGAAATGCGGCCCAGGCCAGCCACCCGAGCCGCATCCGTACGTGGTTTCCTGCTCTGCTGATCACCGCGTGGCGGCGGAATGACCGCTTCAGCCCGACAGCGCTCCATAGGAGCGCCGCATTTGCCAAAGCGAGTTGACCATTCGTCATCTCGCGATCACGAACTGGCAAGCCTGCGGTGGCCAGCGGTCCGTCCTGCTCTCTGCTCCTAAGAGCAACGAGCAGGTGGGGGAGGAGGCCGCAACGCCCGGGCAACCAGTCGCGCTTGCGCGCGTTTTCTGGAGTATCCCCCGGCGATTCACCCTCGAGAATCGCCGGCTGCCGCTGGCTCTGCCGCAATCATTCGGCAAGCTCAGGAAGCTTCACGTTTCGCTGAACCCACTCTCCGTCAGATTGTTGCGCCTCGCAACACAAAAAAGTCAGCCCCTTGTGCAGAAGCTGTGGACGTTGAGACTTCCCTGTGGAAGACCGAGGAAAACGAAGAATGAATTTCGCCGGAGGAATTATCTCCGCCAGCCCCTTCAATAACTTGCACACCGTAAAGAAATCATGTAGGGACGGACGTATTCGTCCGTCCGCGAAGGATGACAAGAACACTGACCCGTTTTGCTGATTGGATACAGCCTCAGCGACCTCGACCAAAAATACAGGGAACTCCAGGGCCAGAGTCTCGTCGGCGCAGGCCTGGATGCGGTCGACCTTTTTCGAGCCCTTGGGTTTGTCTTTCAGCAGATGCCATGCCTCGCGATACTTCTCATAATCGCCTTTCTCCGAATTTGGATAGAGCGAAACATGCTGCTTGCCCAGTATCTCCTGCAACGGAATGATGTACCAGGCGCCTCGAAAATGACGCACGCCGCGAGAATGTCAAAGTCGCCCCGTTGGTAAAGCCGATTCTTGCCTCCGTGCACCGTGCACAAATAATGCCCAAATAAGTCTTCGATGGTGGACTTCACCTGCACCGCCACAAAGTACCCCGGCCCACCCACCACCACGTCATAACTTCCCGATTCTCCCAGGGCTTGCGCACCTGCAACCCAGGCTCCGTGGCGTGCGCCATGAAAACCATCTCCGCCCACTCGCCCCGCTTTTTCCTGTCAATGATTACCGGGTTCCGTTTTTTCATTCACCCACCTCAGAATTAAAAAGGACGGCATCCAGCGAAATCTCGCGAATGCCGCCTTATCTTTTGATTCGACAGGGATGAAAAGTCGAAGGCAAGAGAATTGAGAGAAAAAAGTGGAACCGATTCCCAAAATGGGAAGGCAAATACCTAATGTGGAGACAGCCGCTCTCGGCTGTCCGTCGAGCGTAGCTCGCCGGAATCTTCCTAAACGCTCCTTTAAAGGCGGTCGGCGGTGTCTATACTCCTAGGATATCTGTCTGTTGAATTCGACAGGGGGCACCATGCTTGAGTTGCGCCGTGTGTCCAAACACTTTTCGGGCATTCCCGCAGTGGCCGATGTCAGCTTCTACGCACGGCCAGGCGAAGTCACTGGCTACCTTGGCCCGAACGGTTCGGGCAAGTCCACCACTCTGAAAATGATTACTGGCCTCATCGAGATGACTTCAGGCCATATCTTTTTCCAAGGCAAACCCATTCAAGACGATCTGATCGCCTACAAGCGGCGCATGGGCTATGTACCGGAAGAGCCGTATCTTTATAACCACCTATCCGGAGCGGAGTACCTGACGATGGTGGCTCAGCTCCGCGATTTGCCGGCGAAACAATCCTCGGAGTGCATCGATGGGCTGCTGAGCCTCCTCTCTCTCTACGACGATCGTCACGCTTCCATCTCCGGCTACTCGAAGGGCATGCGCCAGAAGGTCCTCATTGCTGCGGCCCTTATGCACAATCCCGAACTCATCTTGCTCGACGAGCCTTTCTCGGGACTCGACGTCAGCTCGGCTCTGGTTCTGCGAAGTCTTATTCAAGAGCTTGCCGCACGCGGCAAGGTGGTGCTATTCAGCTCGCACGAACTCGACACGGTCGAACGCGTGTGCTCGCGCGTCGTGATTCTCCACCGCGGGAAGATCGTCGCCGACAATTCGATCGAACGCCTCCGCTCGTTGATGGAGCTGCCGACGCTCGAGGCAATTTTTTCGCAGCTTGCCGTCGAGCAGGATACCGACTCGACGGCGCGGCAGATCGCGGACCTGATCCATGCCTAAGCTAACCGAACTCCTACCGCTTCAGTTTCGCGTCCTCTATCGCCAATTCCTCTTTCGCGTGGTTGACTTTGAATCACTGTCAATGCAGGCCGACATACCCAGATTCCTCGGCCAGTTTGCCAGCGTCCTCATTTTCATCAGCCTGATTGGCGCGATAGGCCCGTTCATGGCCCACGAGGCGTTAACGGCTACGCCCGAAGCGGCCTTGAGCTTCGCCTGGCGCGGCGAGCAGTCGCTCATTTCGGGCATGATGCTGGTCGTCGGGCTGGTTGCTGTCATTAGCTGGGACTCGACCTTTCCCGATCGGCGTGACGTGATGATACTTTCGCCCCTACCCGTTGCCCCACGCACCATCCTCTTTGCGAAGGTGGCGGCCTCCGCCGCGCTACTGGGTCTTGCTGTTCTGACACTGAATTTTGCGACCGGCATCACGTGGCCGATGCTCATAGGCTCTCAGCACGATTCGAATTGGGGCTTCTTCCAATCGTTCGCGGCTTACTGGTTTACGATGGCCGCCGCCAGCGTCTTTCTTTTCTGTTCGGTACTCACCGTGCAGGGATTCACCGCGCTGCTGCTCCCGCGCCGCCAGTTCCTCCTTCTGTCTGCGATCTTGCAGATCGTCGCCTTCGGCCTCTTTCTCGGAGTTTATTTCCTCCAGCCGTCGATCACGACGCCCGCAGCAATGGCACTGCCTGAAAACCATTGGGTGCTGGCTTGGTCACCGCCCTTCTGGTTCTTCGCGCTATTCAACCAACTGAATGGCTCAATGCCCGTGGCGCTCGGATGGTTGGCTCGTCGAGGGTGGATCGGCCTGGTAGTTGTCGTATCAGGAGCGATCGTGTCCTTACTTCTCTGTTACCTGCGCACCCTGAAGAAGACCGTGGAGGACCCTGACCTTGTACCAGCAACACGCGGCTCCCATTGGACGCCGCGTTTCGGCAGTCCACTGCAAACTGCAATTGTGCTCTTCAGCATCCGGTCGCTGACCCGCAGCCGCCAGCACCGTCTTGCTGCTGCCTTGTATCTCGCACTGATATTCTCGATTGCACTTTCCTTGCTGCGGAGCGACCTGTCGAATGCAGAGCTCCGTCCGCTGAACGCGGACTTTCTTACCGCCACCTTCCTGATGATGAGTTTCGCGGTCTTCGGGCTCCGTAGCGTTTTCTCGCTGCCTATTTCTCTAACCGCCAATTGGGTATGGCGAATCACGCAGCTCCAGCCTTCCGAGAGGTACGTAGCTGGAACAAGAAGATCACTGCTCTCCTTTTGCGTCATTCCTATCTGGCTCATGTCGGTTGTACTGTCGGTCTCCTTCCGGCCGTTGCACCACGTCGCCGCTCACCTCGCAGTTCTTGCTCTGGTCGGATGGATCTTCGTTGAGCTCAGTCTGATTGGCTTCAACAAAGTTCCATTCACGTGCTCCTATTTGCCCGGAAAGGTACACATTCAAGTCGTGTTCGGCTGCTTCTTGCTCCTTGTAGCGGTCTTCGCGATGTCAACGGCAGAGTTTGAGCTACCTTCGCTGAATGACCCCCTCCGATGTGCCGGTATGACAACCGTTCTCGTTGCTGTAGCTCTTGGACTTTGGGTCTTCAACCGTCATCGCGCAAAATCTGCGGTTCTGTATTTTGAGGAGCTTCCCCCAGATGTGATTACGACGCTCGGACTCGTCTGGGTCCGGCCCTCTGCTTCGGGGGCGGCCCCCTCCTTGCACCACCACCACTGAGGCTGCCCCATCCGTCGCGGTTTTCGACGGACGGGAAACACGAACGACGCACAACACAAAGCAAAAGCCCCGCGAGTCACTCGGGGCTTGAAATGGGGATCAAGCGTAGCCTTCCAGACAGCGCGCGGCTGCTCCAGAAGATGCGATGCGGTAGACCCACCTTTTTCGCAAAGGCTGCGACACAGGTGTTTGGGAACTTCGTGTCGTCCCTACGGGTGACTTGGTCCCATTTTTGGGGACTTTACCCAGGACTTACGTCCTGGGCTATCGTATGCCGTCCCTACGGGGCTGGAGTCTACTGACCCACTCTGTCCCTTCGCGCGGAAGTGCAGTTTCTCAGGCTATCCTTTAACGCCAGGAAAAAGGCACGGCCGAAGGCGGCCGTCCCCACATGGTATTTACTAGTCTCGCACCCCATCCATAAACGCGCGCAACTTCCGCGAGCGCGAGGGATGGCGCAGCTTGCGCAGGGCCTTGGCTTCGATCTGGCGGATGCGTTCGCGGGTGACTGCGAACGACTGCCCGACTTCTTCCAGCGTGTGCTCGCTGCCGTCTTCGAGGCCGAAGCGCATCTTGATGACTTTCTCTTCGCGCGGGGTCAGCGTGCGCAGGACCTGTCCGGTTTGGTCCTTCAGGTTCACGTTGATCACCGCCTCGGCCGGAGAAACCACACCGCGGTCTTCGATGAAGTCGCCCAGATGTGAATCTTCCTCTTCGCCAATCGGCGTTTCGAGAGAGATCGGCTCCTGCGCGATCTTGAGCACCTTGCGCACTTTCGCCACCGGAATGTCCATGCGCTTGGCGATTTCTTCCGACGTAGGCTCGCGTCCCAGTTCCTGCACCAGCTGCCGCGAGGTGCGGATCAGCTTGTTGATGGTTTCGATCATGTGCACCGGGATACGAATCGTACGCGCCTGATCGGCAATCGCGCGGGTAATGGCCTGCCGAATCCACCACGTGGCATAGGTCGAAAACTTGTAGCCCCGGCGGTATTCAAATTTGTCGACGGCCTTCATCAGGCCGATGTTGCCTTCCTGAATCAGGTCGAGGAACTGGAGTCCGCGGTTGGTGTATTTCTTGGCAATCGAAACCACCAGGCGGAGGTTGGCCTCAATCAGCTCGCGCTTGGCCTGCTCCGCGTCCATGTCGCCCTGGATGATCTCGCGCTGGGTGCGCTTGAGTTCCTGAAACGACACCCCGGTTTCGAGTTCCAGCTTTTCGACTTCGCCGCGAATGGCGCGCGCCTGCCGGCGATACTCTTTTTTCTGCTCTTCGCTGCGAGTGGCGTCGGCCTTGCGCTCGAGGTTCTGCGTCTGACGATCGAGCGAACGCATGCCGTCGACGGTCTTGTTCAGGCGTTCAATCAGGCGCTTGCGCTCGGCGTTGGTGAATCCCAGCTTGCGCACCGCCTGCGACACAGCAACAATGCCGCGCGCCAGCTTGCGCCGGGCCCGGCGATGATCCTTCGGCTTCTTTGTCTTCGAAACTTCGTGATACTTTTCCTCGAGCAGCGCGGCCTTTTTGTACAGCTTGGCCATGTCGTCGATCTTGCCGGTGAACTCATTCAGGCGGTTCTGCAGGATCTCGTCGGTGATCTCTTCTTCATCGAAGGTGACCACTTCCTTGATCGAGCGCACGCCCTTCTTGAGATCTTCACCCATCGCCAGCAATTCGCGAATCACGATGGGCGACCGCGACAGGGCCTTGAGCACGCGGATTTGGCCGCGCTCGATGCGTTTAGCGATTTCCACTTCGCCTTCGCGAGTGAGCAGCGGCACAGTTCCCATCTCGCGCAGATACATGCGGACGGGATCGTTGGTTTTTTCCAGGGCTCCGGGGGTCAGGTCAAGTTCTACGTCCTCGCCTTCCTCGGATTCGTCGAATTTTTTATCGAGCGTGGCGGAGGGCAACTTGGGCCCCTCCAGCACGTCGATGCCTTGCGTACCGATCGTCGTGAGCAGATCGTCCAGGTCTTCGGGACTGTGCACATCGTGCGGGATCAGGTCATTGACCTGGTCGTAAGTGAGATATCCCTTCTCTTTGCCTGTATCGATCAGCTTTTTGATGTCGTCGAACTTGTCGTCAAGAGCCAAAAGGTGTGTCCTCGAACTGCTTTAATTCCGCTCCACAGGAGCTTGTGATAATGTTCCGTAAAGGGTGGGAATATGGGTCTTGCGGGGTCGTGTATACCGCACAAACCTATAGATTTTAGCAAATAAGTGCTATAGCGTCTATCGGTTGCCCGCCTGATCTCCCAGCATCCGCCGCTATCTTCAATTCCTTTAAATACTTAGATGGTAGCGGAGGGCTTTTTGTTTCAAGCGCTTTTCTTCTTTCCAGCGTTCTTGAGGCCATCCTCGGCCAAGCTCGGATCGCGCAGGGCGCGGCTGATTCGCTCCAGTTCCGTCAGCAGTTCCCGCAGCCGGGCATTGTCGGCGGCGAGGCCGGGCTTCTTAAGTTCTTGCTGAACTTCTTCTTGACGCCGGCGCAGATGAATGCGGCGCAAGGCGCGGACCGCGGCTTCCAGGACTTCGGCCGTGAGTTCTTCGTCCTCCTTGAGTAGGATTGATGCCAGCATGCGGCGATCGCTCTCCGTCGCCGGCACTTCGAGAACATCGGCAGATTCGCGGCCTGCGTTTAGCAAAGAATCGTTGAGCAGAGACTCGGCCAGGGATTCGGTGGCCAGGCCGCGATGCAGACCTTCGTTCTGCAGGACAAACCGGGCCTGGCGGGCGGGATCGAATTCTTCCTCGGCGCCGTCGCGAGCGGAAAGATGTTCCTCGACGGATTGCATCTGTCGCGCCGAGGCGAGGGCGCGGATCAGAACTTTTTCCGCGTCGGTTACCTGCGCTTCCGCGGTGGCTTTTACGGCGGAGGTCGCGCGCGTGGACGCGGCATGCCGCAATTCTTGCCGCAGGACTGCAGAATCAATGCCAAGTTTCTGCGAGATTTCGTGTGCCAGTTCATCGCGGATGATCCGACTCGGCACACGCTGGATATGAGGCAGCAGGTAATTCACGGCTTTCTGCTTGCCCTCGCCGCTGCGCACGGGGAATTGCGTGCGCGCGCGTTCGATCAAGTAGTCGAAATACTTTTGCGAATGCTTCAGTGCCTCTCCATAGGCTTCCTTGCCTTTGCGGCGGATGTAGAGATCGGGATCGAATCCCTGCTCGAGCGTCAGGACCTTGATCGTGAATTCTTCTTCGACCAGCAAGCCCAGGGTGCGCTCCGTCGCTTTGGCGCCGGCCGTGTCGGGATCGAAGTTCACGACTGCGTTCTTGCTGAACCGGCCTAGGAGTTTCGCCTGGAGTTCAGTGAATGCGGTTCCGGAACTGGCGATGACGTTGTGGAATCCGGCGGCGTAGACCGAGATGCAGTCCATCTGGCCTTCGACCAGGATGGCGTAGTCGAATTTCTTGATCCATTCTTTGGCTAGATCCAGATTGAACAGCACGCGGCCTTTGGAATAGATCGGCGTCTCGGGCGAATTCAAGTACTTCGGCCCGGACTTTTCGTCAGCGGCCAGGGTGCGGCCGGTGAATGCGATCACCTTTCCCGCTTCGCTGGCGATGGGGAACATGACGCGGTTGCGGAACTTGGAATACATCGCAGAGACCGGCGTCCGGGTTTCGGCTTCCGGCTTCCGGCTTGAGTCAAAGTCCCCCCCCTGTCCGTCCAAAGAGCGGACGGACAAGGACGGGGCACCCGCGTTGTCAGGGCCTTGCGGAAGCCGCTCGTCCTGCTTCCACGAAAACAGCCCGCTTTCGCGCAGTACTTCTTCGGTGAATTCTTCTTTCAGGCGGTCGCGAAGGAGAAATCCGGAATCGGGGGCGTAGCCGATGCGGAAGCGCACAATCATCTCCTGATCGAGGCCGCGTCCCGCGAGATATTCGCGCGCCCGGGCGCCCTCCGGACGGCGCAAGCACTCCTGGAAAAATGCCACCGCACGCTCGTGCACATCGAGCAACTGGCCGCGCAGCCGGGCTTCCTTGGCTTCGCCCGGGGTGGAGTAACTCGCCTTAGGCAGAGGAATGCCCAGCTTCTGGGCCACCATCCGCACAGATTCGGGGAAGGTGATGTTTTCGATTTTCTGGACGAAGCTGAACACGTCCCCGGACACGCCGCAGCCGAAGCAGTGATAAAACTGGCGCGTGGCGTGGACCGAAAACGACGGCGTCTTCTCGCCGTGAAACGGACACAGTCCGGAATAATTCTGCGCTCCGGCCTTTTTCAGCTTGATGTAGTCGCCGATGATGCGGACGATGTCCGCCTGCTGCTTGACCGTGTATGCGAAATCGCCAGGGTTCGCCATTTTCGGGACAGAGTTCTCCCCAGGAATTGTGAGGGAAAAGGCGACTGAATGAAATATACGAGAATGGGATTGTTGTGGAGAAGCTGTGGGAATCGAGTGTTAGTCGTTGAAAGGGACGGATAAATAGCCCTGAAGGCGCTGGGGAAAGCGACCCGACGGGGTGGTTTCTGTCGACCCTTCGGGACTCGTTACGTTTTTTGCGGTTACCCAGGACTTACGTCCTGGGCTACCATATGTCGCCGCTCTGCGGCTGCAGTCGAACGGGATTCCGCTTCACAGCCTAGCCAACAGGGGGCTAAGACGACTTTAGTCGCGCTTCATCGCGGAAATGGTTCTTGCCGGAATTTGTTCCACGGCCCTACACATTCAATTCCACCAGAGTCGCTCCGCCCCCGCCTTCGTTTTGGGGGGCTTCGGCTACTGACGCTACGTGGGGATGCTGTTGCAGCAACTGGCGGAGGGCTTTGCGGAGGATGCCCAGGCCGCTGCCGTGAACTACGCGGACTCGTGGCAGGCCGGCCAGGAATGCCTGGTCCACGAACCTTTCGACTCTCGATGAGGCTTCGTCCACGGTCTGGCCGATCACGTTGATCTCGCTGGGAACGTTCGCGCCCTCGTTTTCGAGCGAGACGGAAATGCCGCGCGCGCGGGCGGCTTTCACGGGAGTATCTGCGGCGTGTCCGTGGGCGCTCGCCAGTACTTCGGCGATGTCGTCGCGCGCGATTTTCATCTTCATCGCGCCCATCTCGACTTCGAAGTGATTGTCGTCGACCTTGCGCACCACCCGCGCGGGACGTCCGGTCGACTTCAACTTCACGGTGTCGCCCTCGGAAACGTGCTTGACGACCTGCGGCTGGGCGTGCGGATCGCCGTGGTCGGCTCCGGTGGAATGGGCCACCACGGTCGAATCGAACTGCTCGCGAAACTCGCGGCGCATCTTCGCGATTCGGCGCTCGGCGTCTTTCGAGAGCTTCTGCGCAGCGGCCCGCTCCTGAACCGCATTCACAGCTTCACGCGCGTGATACTCGAAATCGCGGAGAAGACTCTCCAGCTTCTTTTCCATCTCTCGGACTTTGGCCTGCTGCTCTTTGCGTCCTTCCGCGGCTAGTTGCGCTTTTTCGCGCTCCAGTTCCTGTTCGCGCGTTTTCAGGCGCACGCGTTCGTTGTCGGCTTCGCGCAGGTCAGCGTGAAGCTTGTCGAGGAAATGCCCGACGTCGCGGGCCTGGGTTCCAAGGCGCGAGCGCGCGCTGTCGATGATGGCCGGATTCAGGCCCAGGCGGCGCGCGATGTTGATGCCCGCCGATGCGCCGGGCACTCCAACTTTCAACTCGTAGGTCGGCTGCAAGGTCGCCTCGTCGAAGCCCACCGCGGCGTTCACCACGCCGGGTGTGTTCGCGGCGTAGACCTTCAGCGAGGTGTGATGAGTAGAAATGATCGTCATGCATCCGATTTCGCCGAAGTGGCCAGCGATCGCGACGGCCAGAGCCGCGCCTTCTTCTGGATCGGTCGCGGAGCCCAGTTCGTCCAGCAGCACCAGCGACTGCGCGGTTGCGGTGCGCGAGATGAGATCAATGTTGGTGACGTGCGCCGAGAAGGTGGAGAGATTTTGCTCGATCGACTGGTAGTCGCCGATGTCGGCGAGGACCGCGTCGAACACGGGAAGCTCGGCGCGGTCGGCGGGTACCGGAAGGCCGGACTGGGCCATCAGGGCAAGCAGGCCTACGGTTTTGAGGGTGACGGTTTTGCCGCCGGTGTTGGGGCCGGTGATGATGAGCTGGCGGCGGTCGCCTTCCAGCTCCACAGTAACGGGGACTACAGCGATGTTTTTAAGTTTGAGATTGCGCTCCAGCAGCGGGTGCCTGGCATTGTGCAGTAGCAGGCGAGCGTTGCTCGCCCCGGACGGGCGAAAGCGCCCGTCCCCACACGAGTCTTGTCGCTCTCCACTCAGTTGGACTGCTACGGCGTTGTAGTCTTCCGCGAATCTTGCTTTGGCGAATTGCAGTTCCAGTTCGGCCAGCACTTCTACGACGGCGAGAATCTGTTCGGCATACTCCCCGATACGTCGCGTCATCTCCCGGAGGATGCGGTGGATTTCCGCCAGCTCTTCTTCGAGAAGGCGCACCAGTTCGTTGTTCTGCTCGATCGTCTCCAGGGGCTCGACAAACACGGTCTGGCCGCTTGAACTGGCGCCGTGCACTACACCCTGCACGCGGCGTTTCTGCTCGACCTTCACGGGAATGACGAAGCGTTCGCCGCGGATAGTGACCAGTTCATCCTGCACCGTGCCGCCTTCGGACAGACGCCGTAGATATCCGCGGAGGGATTCCTGAATCGAGCGGCGTTGTCTTTCGATCTCGCGGCGAATGCCTGCCAGCTCGGGCGAAGCTTTGTCTTCCAGGGTTCCATCGGGCTGGATCTTGTTGCGGAACCAGCGCAGAAACTCCGTAAAGTCGACGATCTGGTCGGAGAGAGCGCGCACCCGGCGCCAGTCGGACTTCATATTTGCGGGGGGATGCAGCACGATCTCGCGCCATTCGGCTGCGCGGTCGACTACCAGGATCACGTCGCGAATCTCAGTGGTCTCGAGAGCGGCGCCTGCGATGCGCGATTTCTCGACGAGGAGAGTGATATCGATCAGCGCGGAAAAATCAAATCGCCCGCCCACGCGGCGGTATTCCCGAATCTCGCTCGCGAGTTCCTGCTGACTCTCAATCCAGTCGCGGTCTGTGGAGGGAGCGAGCGCGGAAATGCGCTCGTGCCCGAGGGGCGAGGAGGTATAGGCGCGCAGGAGTTCGCGTAGAGAGTCGAACTCCAGCACGCGCGCCGAACTATGGATCAGATCGCCCATCGCAATTCATGGTAGCAGGAGCAGAACTTGCAAATGGAGGTGGGAAGTTGAGAGGCAGAAGATCGAAGGGAGATGCGACTTGAGGGCTCAGTCCGCGCCCGCGCCGGCACCTTGCACGGCAGATTCAACCGCCGCCGGGATTCTCACGATGAACAGTGCTCCGCCTTCCGGCTTGTTCTGGCAGGTGATCTGCCCGCTGTGGTCGCGGATTACGCCGTACACAGCGCTGAGGCCGAGGCCCGTACCTTTGCCGACAGGCTTGGTGGTGTAGAAGGGATCGAAAACCCGCAAGGGATCACGCACCCCTGGGCCGGTATCGGAGAATTGCAGCATCGCGTCATCGCCGAGGCGGTGGGCTGTGATCTCGAGCGCCCCTCCGTCAGACTCTTCCAGGGCGTCCATGGCATTCTCGATGATCTCGACAAACGCCTGAAACAATTGGTTGGCGTTGCCCTGCACGCGGGGAAAATTCGGGGCAATGGCCAGGCTCACGCGGATCTTGCCGCCAGGGCGCCTCATTTCCAGCATTTGGGTCGCACGCTGGAGCAGCACACTGAGGTCGACCAGGATTTTTTCGCCTGGCGACTGCTGGGCAAAGCGCAGCAGGTCAGTGACCAGATCGCGCGTCCGCCGGGCCTGGTTCACAATCTTGCGCACCAGCTGGTTCTGTTCGTCGGTGAGATGCTCCTTCGCCCAGAGTTGCTCCGAGTAGCTCACGATGGCGGTCAGAGGATGGTTAATCTCGTTGGCCGCTCCAGCCACGAGGTTGCCCAGGGAAGCCAGCTTCTCCTTCTGCACCAGCTGGTTCTGCAAACGCTTCTGGCTATCATATCCGCGGCGCGACTCCTGTAGCAGAGAAATCAGCGCCTGGTCCTGGAAATACTGCCGCAGGAACACGAACGCGCCCAACAACAACATCGCAGCCAGCACGATAAAAATGCGGAAGGCCCGCGAAGGGCCGGGTGACTTGTCCGCCAGCACCGTCCACACGCCCAAGACCGGAAGCGATAAGAGTGCCAGCATGGCGAGCCGCGGAACGACCGTCTTCCACCAGATGGGGTGCAAGCTGGACGGACGGCTTTGCAAATCCCATTGCCGCGCCGACAAGGACACCGCTGCCATCCATGCCAGAGTCGCGATGACAGGAATGTCGTACGGGCTCCCAGAGTAGTACGTGCCCCGGATGCCGGCGGCTGTGAGCAACTCCGACCCGATGCCGTAGACCAGGCCAACGGCGAGAAAATGCAGATAAAGCCGCCGCCATCCGCCTGAACTCGTGAATGCCGCAAGGCTCAGCACAGCGAGCAGCAGGACATTCTGCAGCAGGTAGAGCCGGCCGTAGTAGAGGTTGTAGAGATGGGCATTGACCACTACGTATTGGTGCGGAAACACGATGAAGGCGTAGAGAAAGATCCACCATCCCATCAGCATCAGAAAATTCAGCAGGCTAAGATGGATTCTCCCCTCTTTCTTTGCCAGGTCCGGACGCCACGCCACGGCCGCGATGATCGGCACCGCATGCATGAAGAGGATGACGTCAAAGAAGAATATTTCTGGAACGGGGCGACGCAGCACGATCTCGCAGTACGTCCCGGCCGCGCCGTTGCACGCCCAAAGCGAGAACCCGAGAGCCATCAATGCCCAGAAACTGCGCTCCTGCCCCGGACGGGTGAGAGCGTTGGTCAGCGTGATCGCGGTGGCCGCCAGAATCAAGGCCAAGCCCGTGAAATCCGAAAATGCGGTCAGGCCGTAGCTAGGGCGCGCAAACACGGACACCCCGGCAAAGACCAGAATGATTCCGGCTGCTGCGGCAAACCAACGGTGGCGTTGGAACAGACTCATCCGCTTACCATTCTATGGGAGTGAATCAGCGAATCCGAGGACCGGCTGGAGCCCCGCAGGTTACTTCCGTCACATCCCCGATCGACGCACGAAGCAGAAACGCGGATGCCCATCCCCGATTCTTGGGTAGACAGAGTGGGGAGTTGAGCTGCTCCGCATGTAAAGATGTTCTAGAATCAACATAGGAAGGCGCATTTACCTCACCCTTCCCCCTGGTGACCTCATGGCATTCCCTGTGACCCGCCTCCGCCGCCTGCGCCGCACTGCGGAGCTGCGCAACCTGGTGTGTGAAACCCGCCTCACACCTGACGCCTTTGTCTACCCCATGTTCGTGTGTCCCGGAGAAGGCGTCCGCAAGGAAGTCCGCTCGATGCCCGGCGTGTACAACCTGTCGGTGGACGAAGCGGTGAAAGAGGCGCAGGAAGTTCATTCGCTGGGCGTGCCGTCGGTGATCCTGTTCGGTCTGCCCGACAAGAAGGATGAAGTCGCCACCGGAGCCTGGGCTGACGACGGCATTGTGCAGCAGGCCGCGCGGGCGATGAAACGCGAGGTCCCCGGACTCATCCTGATGGGGGACGTATGCCTGTGCGAATACATGTCGCACGGACATTGCGGGATTGTGAAACCCACACTGCCGCGGTCGCTCGGAGCGGCTGCCCTTGATGCGATGAATCAAGTTCGCGTGATGGCAGTCAAGAAAGTCGAGGACAAGGAAAAGGCCTTCGACGCGTTGGCTGCGGTTGCCGCGCGGGCCGCTGAGTCGAATTATGAAATCGTAAACGACGCCTCGCTGGAACTGCTGGCCCGCACTTCCGTCTCGCTCGCCAAAGCGGGGATCGACGTCATCGCGCCCTCTGACATGATGGACGGGCGCGTCGCCGCCATCCGCCGCTCTCTCGACGAAGCTGGCTTCATCAATACACCTATCCTTTCCTACGCCGCCAAATTCGCCTCTGGGTTTTACGGCCCGTTCCGCGAGGCCGCCGACTCGGCACCACAATTCGGAGACCGCCGGTCTTATCAAATGGATGGAGCCAACCTGCGCGAGGCCATGCGCGAAATCGAAGCCGACATCGAAGAAGGCGCTGACATGATCATGGTCAAGCCGGCTATGCCGTATCTCGATGTGATCGCCGCCGCCCGCGACCGCTTCGAGTTGCCGCTGGCCGCCTATCAGGTCTCCGGCGAATACGCCATGATCGAAGCCGCCGCCCAAAACGGCTGGATCGAACGCGACCGCGTCATGATGGAGTCGCTGCTCAGCATCCGGCGCGCCGGGGCGAGCATTATCCTGACCTACTACGCTAAAGACGCGGCCAAGCTGCTGGGGTAGACCGAGCGTTCTTGTGCAGCTGGCAGTGGTCGAGAAATTACTGAAGGCCTATCCGTAAGCTTTCGTTGCAGTGCCCCGCACTGGGGGAACGAGAATCGTTGGCGGATCTTTGTGCGAGGAGGGGAACCCGCGGCCCGAGATGCACCAAGAAACGGCACCCTCGCGAACGGGCAAGCGCACGATCCAGAAAAGAAAAAAGCCACGAGCATCCGCGGCTTTCGTCCTGAAGATGGGAAGTCAGACAGCTTGAACTATTTCGCTTCGTGCTTGTCTTTGTAAATCTGCTTGCTCGTCTTGTTCTGCTCTTTGTTGAGCTGTTTCTGCTCGCCCTTGGTCAGGTGACCGTTGTGAGCGGCCATATCGGCCTTCTCCTGGTTCTCGGTCTTCTGTTCGCGATTTTCCAAGTGCGCCGTCTGGCCAGGCGTCAGTTTGTCGTTCTTGACGCCGTTCGCGATGCGGTCCTGCTGGTTCTGCTCACGGGCATTGACTTCGTTGACGCGAGGATGACCGGGATCGACTTGTCCCGCGCCCGCGCCGGATGTGTTGCTGTCTTGGGTTTGAGCAGAGGCGGCAGCAACGAACATCAGACCACCCACTGCCAGGACTAAGAGCGACTTCGTGATTGTGTTGATCATAGATTGAGCAAACCCCCGCGTGAAAGCTTAGTTGTGAACCGTTGCGAGGAGCTAGTTACGGAGGTCGGCACACTACTGCCAAAGAGCAAGGACGAGATCGTGCAGGTAACTAAGCGCTGGTTACCAACGGGCTAAAGCCCGTCGACTATAGGGGTCGGTCGCGGCACAGGCTGGAAGCCCGTGCCCTTCCCAATTACGAGGCGCGGTCTAGTGATGAGATCAGCGCTAGGCGCCGGAACCCTGGCTGCTCGCGAACTTCACTTCGACCAGCTTGCGGTCTTCGTCGGAGACATTGAACATCTGGCGCGGTTTGAGGCTCATGAAGCTGGCCACGAACACGTCGGGGATCTGACCGATACGGGTGTTGTAGGTGGTGACGTCGTCGTTGAAAAACTCGCGGCGGTCGGCGATGCGCTCTTCAAGTTCGCTGATGCGGGTCTGCAGCTTCAGGAAATTTTCGTTGGCCTTGAGCTGGGGATAATTCTCGGCCACGGCGAAAAGTCCGTGCAGCGCGCTCGCCACCTTCAGATCAGCCAGCGCCTTCTGACCTATGCTGGCCGCGTTTATGGACGCGGTGCGCGCCTGCGTCACGGCAAGCAGCGTTTGCTGCTCGTGCTGCATGTATCCCTTGACGGTCTCGACCAGGTTGGGGATCTCGTCGTGACGCTGCTTGAGGAGCACATCAATGTTGGCCCAGGCGCGGTCGTTCTCATTGCGCAGGCGCACCAGCCCGTTGTAGAGGATGACGGTGTAGGTGAGCACGCCGGCCACGAACAGGAAGAATGCCAACTCGGTGATGATGCTGCTGTCCATTGCTCCTCTCTGTCCCCTCGCCTGTGACACTCCAAGGTGCCAGTAGAGGAGTAAGCGAGGCAAGTGCCAAGGGGGTTGCGCGGGGTTGCGCAGGCGGTAGAGAGGTTGTTTTGGCCGGACAAGCCCGCAGACTTACCGGGACGGTTCCGCCGCGCTTCGCCCCTTCGACTTCGCTCTGGGCGGGCGCTGGCGGGACGGCCGAGGCGGCCGTCCCTACAGGAGCCTATTTAGTCTTTGCTGGGTTTCTTTGGGGTCAGATCACAGGCTTGCCGGACGCGGTCCAGATTCAGGCCGGCGGGCGAGAATTCGGCAATCTGGCGTCCGCTCCGGGTTGGAAGCGCGATCTTGAATACCTGGGCGCCAATCAGACCGCGAGTGGTGCCTTTGTCCATCGAAAGGAAGTGGCCGCTCACCCAGTTCCAGCCCTTGAAGTTGTGCACGTCGTCGATGCGGACCTCGACTTCCAGTTGAGGCTGGCCCCAGAAACCGGGACGATTGGGGGGAGGGAGGCGGACGCCGGGATTGAAGTCGGCCAGCTTGAGCTTGCCGTCCTCACAAAACAGATCGACTCGTGGCTTGTAGTTTGGATCTTCGCGGAAGTAGTTGTCGGATAGAAGCTCGAAGCGGACTTTCTTGGCGCCCGTCATCTTGTCTTCTGATTGGAACTCCATCCACTTGCCACCGGCGCTGACGCCGTCCTGTTCGCCCTGATAGGGGCTCATGGCGCCGCCCTGGGCCAAGGCGGATGCAGCCGCACACAGCATCATCGCGGACGCCAACACGGCCTTCGCCGCCAGGGCGGTGCGGTTGGGTTTATGAGAAGTAGCAACTAATCCGTTCACAGTGTCCTCCAGACAGATACCCCTATGTATATTGAACCCGGAAGTGCAGTGAAAAGTTGCACAAAAGGTGCGGGTTTTACTTGGAATCAACTTTCAGGTCGAGGTAGACCTGGGAGCGGTCGTCGAACTGGCTGACGGACTTGGTTTCGCTCTTATGGCCCTTGTATTGGGCATAGACCTCGTAGTCGACGGCGGTGGAGAGCGCAGGGAAGCGATAGGTGCCGTCTGGACCGACGATGTAGGTCTTCACGGCGCGGGTGCGGGTGTTGGTCACATAGACGATGGCATCGGGAAGCGGGTTATCCTGCGGATCGAGCACCTTGCCAAACAGCAGGCGCCCCACGGTCTTGTCCTTTTTGTCAGGCGACGCACTGGAAACCGCACCCAGAGCCAGAAGCAACCCGCAAGCCACAGTCACAGCCGTGATCACAAGTCGTTTGCGATTCATGCTGGTGCTATTGTCTCACGGCTGCGCCGAAGGGCACACCACTGCCTAGTGGGTTAGATGCAATCCAGTGTCTTCGCGTTCGTCGTTATAAATATGGACGGTGACTTCTTGAACCAGGCGCAAAGGTTGGCCATCGGCGGTTTTGAGGCCTTTGAGGTCGGCAGAAAGGATGTAATCCGCTTCGCCAGCCGGTACTCGCTGCGCAAACTCGCCCATGTGGTCGGAGTAGACTTCCCAGCGGACCTTCTTGGCTTTGTCGGTGGCGCGGCGGATTTTCACCGTAATTCCATACACAGGACGATCGTCCGGACCCCAGACTGTGCCGGCGATCACAGCGTAGGGCTTGCCTTTGGCATTCGAGGCGGCGAGGAGAGCCTGCTGAGAGCTGAAGACCAGCAAGAGGAATACGATCAGGAGGAAACCCAGGGCGAACGACCTGGAAACAGCCTGGCCCGTGCGACGTTTAGGAAAAGTCACCGTCTTCGCTTTCCTCCGCTTCTTCTTCCTCTTCTTCCACGTATCCTTCCTCCACAGCTTTCAATTCAAGCGGACTGGTAGTGACGACTTCAAAGTCGGTGCCACACTCGGGGCAGGAGATTACCTCGCCCTCGTCGACATCTTCCTCTTCAACATCCAGATTGGTTTCACATTCGGGACACAGAACCATAAAGCCTCCCTCGCCTATTAGAGCCTCCTGATAATATTTAGATTCTTCCCGCCCGTTCGGTCAAGAGGGACAGGGCGGGGACGCGAGATTTTCGTGGGATCGGGAATCGCTCTTCCATAGTGGGATTTGTCTGGACGGGGACCATCAAGCCATGCTCCATTTCCGCGAAATCATGCGCGTTGCGGCCACGGGAGTTTTGTTGGTGGCAATGCAATGTGCGGCACAGTCTGCCAAGACGGAACCGGCGCCCGCTGTCGATCCGCAGATCGCGGCGGCACTACGGCAGATTTCCGCGCAACGGATTCAGGCGAACATCGAAAAACTGGTGAGCTTCGGGACGCGGTCAACGCTGTCGGCGCAGGATGCGGCGTCGATTGCCGCAGGGCGCGGAATTGGCGCGGCGCGGGAGTGGATCCGGTCGGAGTTTGAGCGCACTTCGAAAGATTGCGGCGGATGCCTGGAAGTAAGAACCGACAGCTTCACCGAAGAGCCCACCGAACGCATTCCGAAGGCAACAGAAATAACCAATGTTTATGCGGTTCTGAAGGGTACGGACGCCGCGAATGCGAAACGCATCGTGCTGGTGACCGGGCACTACGATTCGCGCAATGGCGACACGCTCGACGTGAGCGGAGACGCGCCCGGAGCGAACGACGATGGCAGCGGAACCGCCGTCAGCCTGGAATGCGCGCGCGTACTGAGCAAGATGAAGTTCCCGGCAACGATTATTTTCCTGACCGTCGCGGGCGAGGAGCAGGGGCTGAATGGCAGCCGTCATTTTGCAAAGATGGCGAAGGATCAGGGCTGGGAGCTGGAAGCAGTCCTCAACAATGACATTGTTGGCGGCGACAAAAACGCCGAGCAAGATCATTCCGTGGTGCGGGTTTTCTCCGAGGGAGTGCCGGCGGCGGCGACGGAGCAGGACCTGCGGCACATTCGCGGTCTGGGCGGGGAGAGCGATTCTGGATCGCGGCAACTGGCGCGGTATATCGCCGAAGTTGAACGGACCTATGATACGGGCGTGAAGCCGATGCTGGTGTTCCGGCTGGATCGCTATCTGCGCGGCGGCGATCATTATTCGTTCCTTCAGCAGGGGTTCGCGGCGGTGCGCTTTACGGAATTTCGGGAGGATTTTCATCATCAGCACCAGAACGTGCGGCCGGAAGACGGCATCGAATATGGCGATTCACTGAAATTTGTGGACTACGACTATGTGGCGCACGTGGCGCGGCTGAACGTGGCGACACTGGCTTCGTTGGCGTCGGCCCCGGCGCCTCCGGCGAATGTGCATCTGCTGACGAAGGATTTGGAGAATGACTCGACGCTGACGTGGGAAGCTTCGCCGGGCGGGCAGGCGGCGGAGTATGAAGTCGTGTGGCGGGCGACGACCAGTCCTGAGTGGGAGCACGCGGAGCGGGTCGGCAGCGAAACCCGTGCCACGCTTAAGCTTTCGAAGGATAATGTGACTTTCGCGGTACGGGCGGTCGACCGTGCGGGCCATCGCAGCTTGCCGGTTGTGCCGGTTCCGGAGCGTTGAGGGCCTTTCTGATGTTCTGCTCAAAATCGGAAAACAACGCCGGTTGAGATCCGGAAGTTGGTGTGCTGCCCGGGATGTGCAAAATACCCGGGTACGGTGTTGTTGTTCCTGAAATAGTGGCCTCGACGCGGTCGCTCGGTTGCGCGCTTGCGCACAGCGGAGCAGGAAAACGAAGAGCACCAGCAGGCATCTTACTTTCATCCCTGGCTCCTTTGGCTTTTAGGCGCCACGTTTCTGCTGAGTGGAATGAAGAGATAGATCAGGCCGGCGTGATTCCCGTGAACCGGCGTTCGTCCGCCCCAGGCTGATAAAATCAGAAGCGGTCAGCCTTGGAATATTTGCCTGGCGGCGATCTCTTGCAGTTACGGTCTTGAGATCAAGTTGCGCCCGGCAGCAAACGAGTAGAATTGGAGGAGAGGTAACGCTGTGCGGCGAACCGGCGAACCGATGACATTGAGCCTGCCACCGTTTACCAAGGCGGTGACATGGCTGCTGGGGATTAACACGTCGATTTTCCTGCTCATGGCACTGCTGCCGCTGATCCGGCTGGGAATCGTCAAAGACTACGTCGACTACTACTGTGATTTGACGCCCATCGACGTCGTTCATGGACAGCTCTGGCAGCTGGTTACCTACAGCCTTCTGCACTTAAACATCGGGCACCTGCTTGGAAACATGCTCGGCCTCTGGATGTTCGGCTCCAGATTCGAGGACGCCTGGGGCACACGCCGCTTTTTGGAACTGTACTGGGTAGGCGTGGTCGGCGCTGCGCTGACGACAGTTGCGCTCTCTTATACTCACTTGCTGGGCGACCCCACCCGCCAGACGATTGGCGCCTCGGGCGGAATCTTCGCGATCCTGATCGCGTTTGGCATGTTGTTTGGGGAAAGCGAAATCATGATGATTCCGTTTCCCTTTCTGATCAAAGCCAAATACTTCATCGGCATTCTGATTGTGGTGGAGCTGGCATTGTCCATGTCTGGTGGCGGCAATGTCGCCTACGTGGCACACCTGGGCGGGTTGTTCTTCGGCTGGTTGTACGTGCGGCGCGGTCCTAAGCCGGCGCTCGTGAATGTGGGACTCGCGGAGCGCTACTACAGCATGCGCAATTCGTACTACCGCTGGAAGCGTCGGCGGGCGGCGAAGAAGTTCGAAGTCTACATGTCGAAGCACGACCGCCAGGTACACTTCGACGAGCATGGCAACTACATTCCGCCGGATGATGACACGCGTAAGGGGAATGGCGGCGGGAAGTCGGGATGGGTCAACTAGAACACGGTAGCCTGTCATCCTGAGCGCAGCCAAGGATCACATGCCCTCTTGAATAGCTGCCGGCCTTCCAAGGCATGTCCGTCGCGGGCCGTTGTGAGAACGCCTCGCCGCGTCTGCTGTTACTCCTGTCGTGCCAGGGATCTTTCGCTGCGCTCAGGATGACAACTCCAAGAATTCGTGGAATTCCGAGAAGATCAGACTCGGAAGATCTTCCTTCTTTGCTCTACCTTTGCATCCCAGATCGTGACCGGCGCCATCGATCGTCAGTAGCTTCGTGTTCGCGGGAATCATCTTCAGGGCGCGCTCCATCTCTTCGATGGCGCCGAAGGGATCGCGGGTGCCCTGGACGAAGAGGGTGGGCGTGTGCAGGTCGGGCAGATGCTGGGTGCGTTGCTGCTCAGGCCTGCGCGGGGGGTGCAAGGGGTAGGAAAGCAGGAGCAGCGCGGCGACGAGCGTGGGTTCTTTTTCCGAGAGCTCGGCGCAGAGCATGCTCGACTGGCGTCCGCCGTAGGAGTGGCCGCCCAAGAAAACTTTCCCGGTCACCATTTTCTTCATCTCAGCGATGGCGTTCTTCAGACCGGCGCGGTCGCGGGCGGCGTCGCCGGGGCCCGGTGGGCCGAAGGATCTTGTCTGGCGATAGGGCAGGTCGCAGCGCAGTACGGTAATTCCTGCCGCGGCGAAGGTGTCGGCCAGCGCACGGAGCAATGGGGCTTGCGCGTTCCCGCCCGCGCCGTGGCTCAGGACGAGGGCATTGCCCTTCGGCGTTCCGGGGGCGTGGAGAAACCCTCGGACAGCAGGATCGACGGCGTTATCGAAGAATTCGCGGATGGAGGAGTCAGGCAAGAGATCATTTTAAACCGGGCATGCGGGCCGTAGCCGATCACATTTGCTCCCGGACCGTAAAGCAGGAGGCGTCAATACGGGCCGAGAGAGATGCTCAAACCCCACTCGCTGCAGAGCTTCGGGAAGGACCTCGGCGAAATGCTCCTTGCTCTCGACCAGTTCGTGCAGTGCCTCATCTCGCGTTAGAATTCCCGCTCGGATTTGATTACTGAGGAACCCGTCCGTGTATGAGACGCCCAGCGCACGTTGAAACATATACTCCTTGAATACGTCAAAAACGCAGTCGGAGTGCCAGTCGTTCGGGCGATTCGTCGGCTTCTTCCAGCCCGTTTCACTGATAATGGTGGAATCGATCTCCTGGGGATTCCAAGGCCAATAGTCGAAGAACAGGAGTTGCTCAACGGATGGAAATCGCCATTTGAGAAACGGAGAATCCGGTGCGAAGGCCAGGCATCCCAACGCCGTTATCGTGAAATTTCGTACGCTGCCTTCAAACAACTTGGGAGACGAGAGGCCTTCCTGGGTCAGTAAAGCCCCACCCCTCAACCGACCCTCACGCCCGCCCTTCTCGCTATCGTATTTCAGAGCCAAGAAAGGCCAATCCTCAACTGGACACTTCGCCCAAATGATCAAGGGGGCACTTAGCTTCTCGGCAAGTCTAGTACCAAACAGGTGGAGATGTTTGCAGGCCACACAGGTCATGCCAGCGCTCACCGCGCTGGGATGCTCGAGCCAGGCGGAAAAGTAGTCTCGAAATGACTGCAGGTGAGTTTCCGGACCGAGGGTCTCGACCGCGAGTGGCACCCCTAACTAAACCCTCCGCGTGCGAGGGCTACTTGACCCGGTTTGTGGGAATTTCAGTAAGCGTCTCGTAGACCTTGACGATCTGAATCTCATTACCCAGCTTCGCCCAGCAGCGCTGCATGTCGGGATCTTCCAGGGCGGCTTGGCGGGCCTCTTCGGACTTCCAGTAACGCAGGAAAACATAGTGCGATTCGCGGTCGCGGTAGAGCATATCGCGGCCGTATCCCTTGGCGGTAACGATGGACGTGAGTTCACCAAGAGTGGCGAGCGACGCGGCTTCCATGTCAGGAACTGGTTCCCAGACGGCCACCGAGAGTATCTCTTGCGGCATAAGGGGCGATTATAACTTGCGGCGGCGTACGGGGCGCGGTTTCTTGTGGTCCGGTTGTTGCGGGTGAGCGATGCGCTCGGCTTCTTCGTCGGTGACCACATGCAGGCGCATGAGATTGGTGGAACCGGAGGCCTGGCGTGTGCCGGCGACGACTCCCAGCACATCTCCGGGTTTCAGCAGGCCGCGGCGGACAAGGTCCTGCTCGGCCATCGTCACCATCTGTTCCGCGGAACGCGCCTGGCGGCAACTCACGGGATGCACTCCCCAGTAAAGATTCATGCGCTGCACCACGGGCGCCATGTGGGTGAAGGCGTAGATGGCGGCTTTGGGGCGATATTTCGAAATCATGCGGGCGGTGTTGCCGGTCTCGGTGAAGACGGCGATCGCGCCCATGGGCAAATCTTCGGCGGAGTGAGCGATCGATTCGCAGATGGTTTCAGCCACGGAGAGTCCGCGATGTTCGCGGCGGCGGCGATACTGGACGAAGTCGCCCATGTTGCATTCGGCTTCGACGACGATGCGTGACATGATGGAGACCGATTCGCGCGGATACTGGCCGCTGGCGGTTTCGGCGGAGAGCATGACGGCGTCGCTGCCGTCGAAGATGGCGTTGGCCACGTCGCTGGCCTCGGCGCGCGTGGGGCGCGGGTTTTCGATCATCGACTCCAACATCTGGGTCGCGGTGATGACGGGTTTACGCCATGCGGAAGCGCGGCGAATGACGTGCTTCTGAATCACCGGGACTTTTTCCGGCGGCACTTCCACACCGAGGTCGCCACGGGCGACCATGACTCCGTCGGCAGCTGCGAGAATTTCTTCCAGGTGATCGATGGCTTGCGGTTTTTCGAGTTTGGCGATGAGGGGAACATCGCTGTGGTGCGTGGCGATGATCTGCTTGACCATGCTGACGTCGGCGGCGGTGCGGACAAACGAGAGCGCGATCGCGTCCACTCCGTGGCTGAGGCCGAATTCGAGGTCCTTGCGATCTTTGTCGGTCAGCGCCGGGATGGAGAGCGCGATTCCGGGAAGATTGATGCCTTTGTGTTCGCCTAGCATGCCGCCGTTAATGACGTCGCAGAGGACGTCTTTGCCGCGGACTCCCCGCACGCGCAACTCGATCAAACCATCGCTGAGCAGGATGCGGGCGCCGGCTCTGAGTTCGCGGGCAAGATCAGGGAACGTAGTGCAAATGCGCGTGGCCGTGCCGGGGATATCTTGTGGCGTGATGGTCACCACCGAACCGGTTCTTAGTAAGACGGGCTCGTGGCGCTCCAGCGGTCCAGTGCGGATTTTCGGGCCTTGCAAGTCCTGAAGGATGCAAACGGTGCGGCCCTCGCGCTCGGCGGCGCGGCGCAGGCGGTGGATATGGTGGGTGTGATCCTCGTGAGTGCCGTGGGAAAAGTTGAGGCGGGCGATGTCCATGCCAAGGCGAAGCAGGTCGCGCATGGCCACTTCGGTGTTGCAGGCGGGACCGATGGTGCAGATGATTTTCGCGCGGCGGAGAGAAGGCTTGACCGTCGAGGGATCTGCGATCGATTCCGGCTTGCTGGGTTTCAAACTGTCTCCGCCATCGGGTCTTGCTGAACTTCGGGATCATCATCGTAGAGACGTTGCAAGCAACGTCTCTACAGCTTGGGGCCGTTTACGGCTGTCAGCTCTTTCCCCAGCATCGCACGCGGAAACAGCAGGGCATTGAATTCCGCGCCCACCAGGACGACCAGGGAAATCAGATACATCCATACCAGCAGTGCCATGGCGACTCCGAGCGATCCGTAAATCGTTGCGAAGTTGCCCAGATGCTGCAGGTACGCGCGAAATCCGACCGTGGTTGAGAACCAGAGCACGGTCGCAAGCATGGCGCCCGGCATCACGCTGTGCCAGGGCTGGGTGCGCGGGACGGCGTGATGGTAGATCAGGGCAATGACCGCGATGCTGGTCAATGTCGCGATCAGCCAGCGGGTCGCGCCCCACAGCAAGAAAACGTAGACACTGAAATCGGGATCGATGTAGGGCAGCAGGCGAGCCTCGAATTTGCTGCCCACCGCAACCAGAAGCGTGGAGAAGGTCATGGGGATCAGCGCGAAAACGACCAGCAGGAATGCGATTAGGCGCTCTTTCACCAGGCCCCAGGTTTTCGGCAGTTCATAGCAGCGGCGGAACCCGTCCATCCAGGAGATCATGACGCCGGATGCGGTCCACAGCGTGATCACGGATGTCGTGGTTACCAGGCCAACGGGGTGCTGCGCGGCTCCCTTAAGATAGCTCAGCGCAGTGTTGCTGCCTGCCGGCAAGATGCTGCCGAGAGCGTAGGAAATTTCCCGCAAGTAGGGTGCGCCCTTGCGCCAGTTCGCCAAAAGCGACCCAACAATCAGCAGCACCGGAAAGAAGGTGAAAATCATGGAATAGGCCGAGGCCTTGGCAGTAGCAAAGGCGTCGTGGACGAAAGCCCGCCAGAACGCGAGCCGTAAGAGGCGGAAGAAGCGTAACATGCGCTGTTCTAGCTTAGGCTGGGGAGGCACCGGGCGCAAAGAAGGAAGTTGGCCGGGTTCCTCAAAGTGCAATCGCTGGGGGGTGGCGTGCATTTGTAATTACGATGACTCCAGAAGCAGGTTCGGGGGCGAAGTGGTTCGCCCCCGAAGCCGGCTTCAGTCTTGATCACTCGGCCGCGGGGAGTTCCGCGGGCAGATCGTCGGTTTCGCCCTCGTGGCGCATCATCTCGAGAGCGCGCTCAGCTTCTTCGTACGCCGCCGAGACTTCCGCCTGTACCTTGGCCGCGGCCTCTTCCATCTCTGGCGAGAGGCGCACGTTGCGGTAGTACTCCATGCCGGTGCCGGCAGGGATGAGGCGTCCGACAATGACGTTTTCTTTCAGGCCGCGCAGGTGATCCACCTTGCCGTTGATGCTGGCTTCGGTGAGCACACGCGTGGTCTCCTGGAACGAGGCCGCCGAGATGAACGAGTCGGTGGAGAGCGATGCTTTGGTGATGCCCAAAAGCAGCGGCCGTCCTGTAGCCGGCTTGCCGCCCTGCGCAATCACGCGCTCGTTCTCTTCGCGGAAGGCGAACTTGTCGGTCTGCTCTTCGAGCAGGAACCGCGTGTCGCCCACGTCTTCGACCTTCACCCAGCGCATCATCTGGCGAACAATCACTTCGATGTGCTTGTCCGAAATGTTGACGCCCTGCAAGCGGTAGACTTCCTGGATTTCGTTCACCAGGTAAGCCTGCAGTTCTTTTTCTCCAAGCACGGCCAGGATGTCGTGCGGGTTGAGCGGGCCGTCCATCAAAGGTTCGCCTGCTTTCACGCGCTCGCCTTCCTGCACGTTGATGTGAACGCCACGCGGAACCGAGTATTCCTTTTCGGTGCCGTTGTCGGCGACCACGTAGATCTTGCGCTGGCCCTTGGAGACTTCACCGAATTTCACCGTGCCATCGATTTCGCTGATGACCGCGGTTTCATGCGGCTTGCGGGCTTCGAACAGCTCGACCACGCGCGGCAGACCACCGGTGATGTCTTTGGTCTTCGTTGTTTCGCGCGGGATCTTTGCCAGCACGTCGCCCGGTGAAGCGGTGTCGCCGTCCTGCACCATAAGGTGAGCGCGGGATGGCATGAGGTAGCGCTTGCTCGCCTTGCCCTTGATGACGATGGCGGGCTGGCGCTTTTCGTCGGGAGAATCGCCGACCACGTGACGCGACAGGCCGGTGACTTCGTCCACTTCTTCGTGGAGCGTGACACCTTCCTGCAAGTCCTTGAACTGCACAGTGCCGCCGATTTCCGTCAGGATGGCGAAGGTGTAAGGATCCCACTCGACCATGACCTGGCCGAGCGTGACCGGATCGCCATCGTTGACCTTCAGCTTGGCGCCGTACACGACTGAGTAACGCTCGCGTTCGCGATTCTTGTCGTCGACCACCGCGATCGAGCCCTGGCGGTTCATGACCACCAGATCGCCCGACTTCGCTTTGACGGTCTGCAATCCGATGAAGCGCACGTTGCCGTTGTTCTTGGCATCGAGGCGCGACTGCTCGGAAACTCGCGATGCCGTACCCCCGATGTGGAAGGTACGCATGGTGAGCTGGGTTCCAGGTTCGCCGATGGACTGCGCCGCGATGACGCCGGTGGCTTCGCCGAGTTCGACGAGGCGTCCGGAAGCCAGGTTGCGGCCGTAGCACATGACGCAGACGCCGCGTTTCGATTCGCAGGTCAGCACCGAACGGATTTTCACGCGCTCGATGCCGGCAGACTGAATCGCTCCGGCGAGGTCTTCGGTAATTTCCTGGTTGATGTCGACAATGACGTTGCCGTCATAGTCTTTGATCTTCTCGAGCGAAACGCGGCCCACGATGCGGTCGCGCAGCGGTTCGATGATCTCACCGGCTTCCACGATACCTTGCACGTAGATGCCGTCGACGGTGCCGCAATCGTACTCGCTGATGATGACGTCTTGTGCGACGTCGACCAGGCGGCGAGTGAGGTAGCCGGAGTCCGCCGTCTTGAGCGCCGTGTCGGCCAATCCCTTACGGGCGCCGTGCGTCGAGACGAAGTACTCCAACACCGTCAGACCTTCACGGAAGTTGGCCGTGATGGGCGACTCGATGATTTCGCCGGAAGGCTTGGCCATCAATCCACGCATGCCGGAGAGCTGGCGGATCTGCTGTTTCGATCCGCGAGCGCCGGAGTCGGCCATGACGTAAATCGGATTGAGTTCGCCTGCCTTGTCGCGGCGTTGCATTTCACCGAACATTTCGTCGGCCACTTTTTCCGTGATGGCCGACCAGATTTCGATGACCTTGTTGTAGCGCTCGCCGTTGGTGATGGCGCCGTCCAGATATTGCTGCTGCACGTTGACGACCTGTTTCTCGGCGTCTTTGACCAGGACCTTCTTGCTGTCCGGGATGACCATGTCGTCGATGCCGATGGAGAGGCCGGCGCGAGTCGCGAACTTGAAGCCCAGGGTCTTGACCTCGTCGAGCATCTTGACCGTGGTCTCGAGTCCAAAGCGCAGATAGCCGTAGTTGACCAACGCGCCGATGCCTTTCTTCTTGAGCAAGCCGTTGATGTACGGCATGCCCTCAGGCAGTTGGTCGTTGAGAATCGCGCGGCCCACCGTCGTGTTGATGAAGGCGCGCTCCACTTGTACCGGCTCGGTGTGAATGATGTCCTGATCGTCGTACGCGGTGGTCAGGTCGATCAGTTCGCCCGAGTAACGAAGGCGGATCGGGCTGAGCGTTTCGACTGCGCCCGCATCCAGCGCCATCAGCACTTCTTCAATGTTGGCGAAAGCGCGGCCTTCACCCTTCGCACCCGGCTTCGCTTTGGTCAGGTAGTAGAGGCCGAGCACCATGTCCTGCGTGGGCACGGTGATGGGCTGACCCGAAGCGGGCGAAAGGATGTTGTGCGAGGCCAGCATCAGTACGCTGGCTTCGACCTGAGCTTCCGGAGACAGCGGAATATGAACCGCCATCTGGTCGCCGTCGAAGTCGGCGTTGAACGCCGTGCAAACCAGCGGGTGAATCTTGATGGCCTTGCCTTCGACGAGTACAGGCTCGAAAGCCTGAATGCCGAGGCGGTGCAGCGTAGGAGCGCGGTTCAGCAGGACGGGGTGATCCTTGATGACTTCTTCGAGGATGTCCCAGACGATCGGTTCCTGCTGTTCGACCATTTCCTTGGCTTGCTTAATGGTGGTGACGTTGCCCGTCTGTTCGAGGCGGTGATAAATGAACGGCTTGAACAGTTCGAGTGCCATCTTTTTGGGCAGGCCGCACTGGTGCAGCTTGAGTTCGGGACCGACCACGATGACGGAACGTCCGGAGTAGTCGACGCGCTTGCCGAGCAGGTTCTGGCGGAAGCGTCCCTGCTTGCCTTTCAGCGTGTCGGAGAGCGACTTCAGCGGCCGGTTGTTGGCGCCACGCAGCACGCGGCCACGGCGTCCGTTATCGAACAAGGCGTCGACGGCTTCCTGCAGCATGCGCTTTTCGTTGCGCACGATGACTTCGGGAGCGTGCAGATCCATCAGCTTCTTCAACCGGTTGTTGCGGTTGATGACGCGGCGGTAGAGATCGTTCAAGTCCGAGGTAGCGAAGCGGCCACCATCGAGTGGAACCAGGGGGCGAAGCTCCGGTGGAATGACCGGGATGACGTCGAGGATCATCCAGTGCGGCTTGTTGCCGCTCTTGCGGAAGGCCTCGACCACTTTCAGGCGCTTGGCATACTTGAGCCGCTTCTGCAGCGAGCTCTCGTTCTTCATCTTCTCGCGCAGTTCGGTGGACAGGCCGTCGGTGTCGACGCGCTTGAGCAGTTCCTTGATCGCTTCAGCGCCCATCATGGCCTTGAATCCGGCCGGACGGTACTGCTGGTCAAGTTCGCGGAACTTGGCTTCGTCCTTGATGACCTCGCGCTCTTTCACCGGAGCGTCGCCGGGTTCGACCACGACGTAGGCTTCGAAATAGAGCACGGACTCAAGATCACGCAGAGAAATATCGAGCAGGTGACCGATGCGGCTGGGCAGTCCCTTGAAGAACCACACGTGCGAGCAGGGCGAGGCCAGCTCGATGTGGCCCAGGCGCTCACGGCGAACTTTGGACAGCGTGACTTCCACGCCGCACTTGTCGCAGATCACGCCGCGGTGCTTCATGCGCTTGTACTTGCCGCACAAGCATTCCCAGTCCGTCACCGGGCCAAAGATGCGCGCGCAGAACAACCCGTCGCGCTCCGGCTTGAAGGTTCGGTAGTTGATGGTCTCGGGCTTGGTGACTTCGCCGTGCGACCAGCTCCGGATTTTCTCCGGAGACGCCAGGCTGATACGGATGGCGTCGAAGTCCGCGATCACATTTGCCATTTCGAAAGGGCTCGAACGAAACAAGGTGGTCCTCCGCTTCCTGCGGCTCTAACGCGTCCGCTGCGGGCCCCTAAATCAAGTTCTCAGTTCTCGGTTCTCAGTTCTCCGTAAAACCGAGTTCGAACTCTTGCCTTTCATGCGGCATTGAGGCCCGATGCCGCAGCGGCATGTATTTCAAAAATCTCTTTCTATGTCGGCCTCAGCTCTCGATTCCGCCTCAGTGCCACTGAGAACGGAGAACCGAGAACTGAGAACTCGCTCTTAATCTGCTGCCGCGCTGGCCGTGGGCTTTTTCTCGCCTGCCTTGATCAATTCCACATCGAGGCAGAGCGACTGCAGTTCGCGGATCAGCACGTTGAACGATTCGGGTACGCCGGGCTCCATGGCGGCTTCGCCCTTGACGATGGCCTCGTAAATCTTGGTGCGGCCGTATACGTCGTCGGACTTCGCCGTCAGCAACTCCTGCAGGATGAACGCTGCACCGTAAGCTTCCAGCGCCCAGACTTCCATTTCTCCGAAACGCTGTCCGCCGAACTGCGCCTTGCCGCCCAAAGGTTGTTGGGTAATGAGCGAATAAGGTCCGATGGAACGAGCGTGAATCTTGTCGTCCACCAAGTGCGACAGCTTCAGCATGTAGATGTAACCGACGGTGACGGGCTGTTCGAACTTGTCGCCTGTCATGCCGTCATGAAGAGTGGTCTTGCCCGAAGTTGGCAGACCGGCGTGTTCGAGCAGCGCCTTGATCTCGCCTTCCTTCGCGCCATCGAATACGGGCGAGCCCATGAACACGCCCTTGGCAAGGGTTGGCGCCACGGACTCCAGTTCTTCCTCGCTCATGTCGGAAATGATGTCAGACAGTTGCGAGTCTTTGAACAACGCCTTCAACTCGCGCCGGATGGCTTCGGTCCGCGTGTTCTCTTTGAGCAGTTGCGTGATCTTCTCGCCGAGCACGAAGCCCGCCCATCCGAGGTGGGTTTCGAGAATCTGGCCCACGTTCATACGGGAAGGCACGCCAAGCGGGTTGAGCACGATTTCCACCGGCGTTCCGTCTTCGAGGTACGGCATGTCTTCTTCCGGCAGAATGCGGGCAATGACGCCCTTGTTGCCGTGGCGGCCGGCCATCTTGTCACCGACACTCAGCTTGCGCTTCATGGCGATGTAGACCTTGACCAACTTGATCACGCCCGGCGGCAGTTCGTCGCCCTTGGTGAGTTTTTCTTTCTTCTCGTTGACGATCTTCTTGAGCACGTCGATCTGACGAGAAGTCATTTCTTCGATCTCGTCGATCTGCTCGTTCACCCGCGGGTCTTTATCCGCATACTTGATGCGCTTCAGGTTGCGGGTGGAGATGCGCTCGATCTCGTCACGCGTGAGCATGTTGCCCTTGGTCAGAAGGCGCTTGTTGGTGCGCTCGTCGTGCAGGTCGGCCTGCACTTCCTTACCGCCCAGGATGCTCTCCAGGCGCTTGAGGCGCTCGTCGGTCAGAATCCGGATTTCGTCCGAGAGGTTCTTTTCCAACTTCGCGATCTGCGTGGCTTCGATGGCCTTCGCGCGCTCGTCCTTTTCCTGACCCTTGCGCGAGAAGATCTTCACGTCGACGATGACGCCCTCAATGCCCGGCGGGCAGTAGAGGGAAGCGTCGCGCACGTCGCCGGCTTTTTCGCCGAAGATCGCGCGCAACAGTTTCTCTTCCGGCGTGAGCTGGGTTTCACCCTTGGGCGTAACTTTGCCTACCAGAATGTCGCCCTGCTTGATGCTGGCACCGATGCGAATTACGCCCGCTTCGTCCAGATTGCGCAACATGGACTCGCTGACGTTGGGAATGTCGCGCGTGACTTCTTCCGGTCCCAGCTTGGTGTCGCGGGCTTCAATCTCGTACTCCTCGATGTGAAGCGAGGTGTAGTAATCCTCTTTCACCATCTTCTCGGAGACGAGGATCGCGTCCTCGAAGTTGTACCCGCGCCATGGCATGAAGGCGACCAGGACGTTGCGTCCCAGCGCCAACTCGCCGTGATCGGTGCAAGGACCGTCCGCGATGATCTCGCCCTTCAGAACGCGCTGTCCCTTTTTCACCACTGGCTTCTGGTTGATGCAAGTGTTCTGGTTCGAGCGCTTGAACTTCGTGAGCTGGTAGATGTCGCTGCCAACTTCACGAGAGAGCTGCGTGGGATGGTGTTCGCCTTCGACGCGCACGATGATGCGCTCGGAGTCGACCGAATCGATGATGCCGTTGCGGCGGGCGAGGACGACCGCGCCCGAGTCGCGGGCGGTGACGCCTTCCATTCCCGTGCCGACGATCGGCGCTTGCGCGCGGAGCAAGGGCACGGACTGGCGTTGCATGTTCGCGCCCATCAGCGCGCGGTTCGCGTCGTCGTGCTCGAGGAACGGAACCAGCGAGGCGGCGACGGAAACGAGCTGCTTCGGGCTGACGTCGACGTAATCCACTTCGTCGCGGCTGACCAGCACGAAGTTGCCGGCCTTGCGGGCGTTGACCAGTTCGGCGACGATCTTGCCCTTGTCGTCGAGTTCCACGTTGGCCTGCGCAATGGTGTGGCGATCTTCTTCCCAGGCCGAGAGGTAGAAGGAGAACGGTTCAATCGTCGCCGGCTTCTTCCGCTTCTCTTTCAACTCGCTGTTGATCTTCTCGATCTCATGCTTCTCGACGTGATCTCCGACTTTGAAATCGCTATCGCCTACGTTGACGATGGTCGAGTAGTCGATGACGCGTCCGCCTTTGATCTTGCGATAGGGCGACTCGATGAAGCCGTAGTCGTTGATGCGGGCGTAGCAGCTCAGAGACGAGATCAGGCCGATGTTCGGACCTTCCGGCGTCTCAATCGGGCAGATGCGTCCGTAGTGTGTGGGGTGAACGTCGCGGACTTCGAATCCAGCGCGTTCCCGTGACAGACCGCCCGGCCCAAGGGCCGAGAGACGCCGCTTGTGCGTGATCTCGGAGAGCGGGTTGGTCTGATCCATGAACTGCGATAGCTGCGACGATCCGAAGAATTCGCGGATCGCGGCCATCACGGGCTTGGCATTGACCAAGTCGTGTGGCATGGCCGTCGACATTTCCTGGTACACGCTCATCTTTTCCTTGATGGCGCGTTCCATGCGGACCAGGCCGATGCGGAACTGGTTTTCCATCAACTCGCCGACCGCGCGAACGCGGCGGTTGCCGAGGTGATCGATGTCGTCGACCGCGCCGATGCTCTTGCGCAACTTCAACAGGTACGCAATGGTGGCGTAGAAATCGTCCGGATCGAGCGTGCGCTTGTCGAGACTGGTGGCTTCCTGGTTCTCGAACAGCTTGATGTTGAACTTCAAGCGGCCCACGCGCGAGAAGTCGTACTTGCGCGGATCGAAGAACATGCCATGGAACAGCGCCGTGGCCGTGTCGAGCGTCGGCGGATCGCCGGGACGCAGCTTACGGTAGATCTCGATCAGCGCTTCCTGCGGAGTCTTCACCGCGTCGCGCTTCAGGGTCTGGCTGATCACCGTGCCCACGTCGTCGCGCTCGGGGAAGAACAGGCTCATTTCGACCACACCGGAATCGAGAATCTTCGACACCTTGTCGGCCGTCAGCTCGGAGTTGGCTTCGAGCATGACTTCGCCGGTGGTGGTGTCGACGATGTCGCCGGCAGTCCATGCGCCTTCGAGGTCGGTGATGTCGACTTCGATTTCCGTGATCTTGGCCTTCTGAATGTCCTTCAGAATCTGGGCATTGATCTTGCGGCCGGAATGCGCGATTTCGTCGCCCGACTTGTTCTTGATGCTGTGAGCGAGCTTCATGCCCAGCAGGTTCGTCGGCTTCTCGCTGGCCGGGTCCAGCGTCCAATAAAGCTTCTTGTCGCGGACGACGATCCGATCCGTGGTGTAGAACGCGCGCAGAATGTCTTCGCCGGAGCGCAGGCCCAGAGCGCGCAGGAAGATCGTGCCCAGGAATTTGCGCTTGCGGTCGATGCGGACGTAGAGCACGTTCTTCTGGTCGTACTCGAATTCCACCCACGATCCGCGATAGGGAATGATCTTGCCGAGGAAGTAGGTGCGATTGTTGGCGGTCTCGAAGAACACGCCGGGCGAACGGTGCAACTGGCTGACAATGACACGCTCGGTTCCGTTGATGATGAACGTGCCGTTCTGCGTCATCAGGGGAACGTCGCCGAAGAAGACTTCCTGTTCTTTAATATCGCGGATGGAGCGGTTGCCGGTCTCGGCGTCCTTGTCAAAAATCGTCAGACGCATCGTGACCTTGAGCGGGGCGGAGTACGTCATGCCGCGCTCTTCGCACTCAGCCACGTCGTACTTCAGTTGCAGTCCCACTGGGTCGCCGCACTTGTTGCAGAAGTCGGGCGTGTTGGCGTTGTAGGTGCCGCACTTGCCGCACAGGACTTCGCCGGGATGAAACGGATCGGTGATGACGGTGGATCCGCAGTTCTTACAAGTGGTACGGAGGTGGTGCAGGCCTTTCAAGTGGCCGCACTTGCACTCCCAGTTACCAATGGCGTAATCCACAAACTCAAGTTGTGATACGTTGCGGAAGTCGGTGATCGGAAAGACGGACTGAAACACCGCCTGCAAGCCGCCGTCTTCGCGCTCGCTGGGCAGTTTGTCCATCTGCAGGAAGCGGTCGTAAGAACGCTTCTGAACCTCGATCAGGTTCGGGATCTGGATGGTGGCCGGAATTTTGGAAAAATCGAATCGTTTACGGAAGGCATTTTTCATCGTCAGAAACTCCCAATCTCACGCGCAGCCGAGGGCCACGCTTAAACCGCGGAATGTGGGGCGCGTCGTTGTTGCCGCGCCGCGGGACGTACGTTGCGGTACCGGAATAACCTGGAACCTAAAAGACAGCGGGGCGCCCGCAGGGACAGTCGTTCCCGCAGACGCCAACCAAGGCGTTTCGCCATTCTAGATTTGAACTCTTTCGCGCCAGTTCGTCGGCCTGTTTTCCGCCCCGCCTGCCCGCGGAGCAGCCTGCCCAAAACTATCCCGCGCGAGACTACCTCGCGCTCGAGTGAAGCCCTGGGAGGCGACGTTATATAGATGCTAACATCGCCGCCCAAGGTTCACAAGTAGGAACGTGCAACATAATCGATTTTGCACCGCTTTCGGTGCGATATACAGACCGGAAGCCGGTCGCGGATGCCCCCCTGAATCCCGAAAGACCTGAGGAAGTTCCAGATCCTTCGCACAAACCGCTCAGGATGACGCCAGTGGGGCTGCCGCTTCGCTCACGCCCCGCTAAACGGCGTCACTTCACTTCGACAACCGCGCCCGCCTCGGTGAACTTCTTCTTGATGGTCTCGGCTTCGTCCTTGGAGACGCCCTCTTTGACGTTCTTGGGAGCTCCATCGACCAGTTCCTTGGCTTCTTTCAGGCCCAGGCTGGTGACTTCGCGGACGGCCTTGATCACATTGATCTTGTTGGCGCCCACTTCTTTGAGGACGACGGTGAACTCGGTCTTCTCTTCCGCCGGAGCCGCTGCCGCCGCACCGCCGCCGCCGGCGACCATGACCGGGGCCGCTGCCGCCGCCGATACGCCAAGACGCGATTCGAGCTTCTTTACCAGTTCTGCCGCTTCGAGCAGCGACAAGCCTACGATGGACTCTTCCAACTGTTGCAGATCCGCCATATTAGTTCTCCACTTGTTTCAGTTTTTTTGATTTCGTTATCCGTGGGCCGGGGTTCCAGTGCGTCCAGGTCCTACTTCCTTGCGCCAGACAACGCTCGGAACGAACCGCGCAACCCCCGACTTGCCGGTAACCAAATCTCTTCGGATGACTCGCGCCATCCAGAACTTGTGCCAGCCCTCAGTTTCTGCCGGCAAAGAGCCGGTCGAGCTTCGCTCGACCGGACGGACGAATGCGTCCGTCCCTACACGAGCCGTTAAGCTTCTTTGAACTTCTTCTGCTGCACGCCCTGGTCGACAACTACCGCCAGGTTGCGGCCCACCGCGTTCATCGCGGTGACCAGACGTTGCGCCGGGGCATTGATCAGGAACAGGAGCTTCGAGTACAGCTCTTCCTTCGACGGCATGCTGGCCAGAGCTTCGATCTCTTTAATGTTGATGACTTTGCCTTCGACCACGCCGACCTTGAAGGTAAATTCTGGCGTGTCTTTGGCGTACTTGGTCAGCGCCTTGGCCATCGCGACCGGATCGCCCGTGGTGTAGGCAATCGAGGTCACGCCAGCCAGATCCTTCAGAGCGCCTTCGACCTTGCTGCCTTTGGCAGCGCGCTCCGCCAGGGTGTTCTTGACGACCTGATATTTCGCGCCCGCGCCGCGCAGAGCCTTGCGCAGTTCGTAATCCTGGGGCACGGTCATCTTGGTGTAGGTCGCGACGACCACGTTCGAAACGTTCTTCAGGTCTTTGCTCAGCTTTTCGACCTGCTGTGTCTTCTTTGCTTTGGTAACTGGCATTGTCCAATCCTTCCGATCTCGTGTAGGGGCAGCTGCCTGGGCTGTCCGCGCCGGACGTAGCCCGGCAGTTCTCGCTTACGCCTTGGCTGCGGCCTCGATGGGGGCGACATCCAGCAGAATCCCAGGACCCATCGTCGAACTCAAGGTGCAGCCCTTGATGTACTTTCCCTTGGCGACCGACGGCTTGGCCTTGATCACGCTGGTGATCAGCACGGTCGCGTTCTCAATCAGCTTGTCGGGCGAGAACGAAATCTTGCCGACCGGGCAGTGCACCAGCGCCGTCTTGTCGGTGCGGAATTCGACTTTGCCAGCCTTCACTTCCTGCACCGCCTTGCCCACGTCGAAGGTAACCGTGCCCGTTTTCGGGTTCGGCATCAGGCCTTTGGGACCGAGAATCTTACCGAGGCGTCCGACGGATTTCATCACGTCGGGGGTGGCAATGAGGGCGTCGAAATCGGTCCAGTTTTCCTTGGTGATTTTCTCGACCATTTCTTCGCCGCCGGCGAAATCAGCGCCGGCCGCTTCCGCTTCTTTGATCTTGTCGCCGGTCGCGATGACCAGGACTTTTTTTGACTTGCCCAGCCCGTGCGGCAGAACGACCGTGCCGCGCACCATCTGGTCGGCATGCTTGGGATCGACTCCCAGACGCAGCGTAACCTCGACGGTCTCGTCAAATTTTGCGTACTTCACTTTCTGCAGGAGAGGAACTGCGTCCTGCAGAACATAAGGGCGCTTCTCGACTGCAGCGTGCGCCTTGGCGATGTTCTTTCCTTCTTTTTTCATTGCTTTTCCTTGTCTCCCACCGCTCATCGCTGAATCGAAGAGCCGTGGTGTTTCAACCGAGACGTGGCAAGCTACGTCTCTACCAATTGATTAGCCGACGACTTCAATTCCCATCGACCGGGCTGTGCCGCGGATGCTCTTGATCGCGGCTTCGACCGACGCGGCGTTCAGGTCGGGCATCTTCTGCTTGGCGATGTCTTCCACCTGCTTGGTGGTGACTTTGCCGACTTTGTCTTTGTTCGGCACACCCGATCCCTTGGCGATGCCCGCGGCGCGCTTCAACAGGATCGAGGCCGGAGGCGTCTTGGTGATGAAGGTGAATGAACGATCGCTGTATACCGAAACCACGACCGGGATGATCAGTCCCTCCATCTCTTTCTGGTTGGTTCTGGCGTTGAACTGCTTGCAGAACTCCATGATGTTGATCTGCGCCTGGCCGAGCGCCGGGCCCACGGGGGGCGCCGGAGTCGCCTTGCCGGCGGCGATCTGCAGCTTCACATAACCTGTAACTTTCTTTGCCATGATCTCTCTTCCGTCTGCAGTGTGAGTCTAGGATTTTCGGCTCAACCATCTGCGGACTTTTTCTTGAACTACATCGCTCTTAGGAAGCCCTCAGGGGCTAAAGCCCATTCTTCGTGGCTACCTTAGCGGCACGACTTGAAGTCGTGCCCTTCCAAAACAACTTCCCAAGAAATCCAGAAACAACTACTACGCGACCTTTTCCACCTGGTTGAACTCGAGTTCCACCGGGGTGGAGCGGCCGAAAATTGTGACCATCACTTTGAGGGTCTCGCGGTCTTCGTTCACTTCGTCGACGATGCCGGTGAAGCTGGCGAACGGGCCCTCGGTGATTCGAACCGATTCCTGCTTCTCGAACTTGACCTTAAGCTTGGGCTTCTCGCGGCTGTCGGCGACTTTGTAAACGATGTGCTGGACTTCTTCTTCCGAGAGCGGCGTGGGCTGCTGACCAGTGCCCACGAATCCGGTGACGCGCGGAGTGGACTTCACCACGTGCCAGACGTGATCGTCCATGTCCATCTCAACCAGCACGTAGCCGGGATAGAACATGCGCTCGGAGGTGTACTTCTTGCCGCCGCGCACTTCGGTGACGGACTCGGTCGGGATCAGCACTTTGCCGATCTTTTCCTGCAGCCCGAAGGCCGCGACCCGCGACTCTAGAGACTCTTTCACCTTGCGCTCAAAGCCCGAGTAGGAGTGGATGATGTACCACTTCATGTTCGGGTTCTTGGGCTCTCCGGCCGGGGCGGCGGTTCCGTCCGCGGCGGCGGTCTGCGGCTCGCCTGCTGTGCTGGTTGCCACTTCGTTTTTTTCTTCGTCCTGCATATAGGGTGTTTCTTCTCAGCTAACCGTTTCTTCTAAGCAGCGCTCGGCTGCGATCTTGGCGCTCGACTCTAAAATCAGTGCACCTTGAAATAATTGAACAACGCCGTCACGCCGTGTTGAATCACGAAGTCAATCACGGCAAAGTACAGCGCGAAAATGAAAACCGTGATCACGACCACGGTGGTCGTGGCTCGAACTTCCTTCCACGACGGCGCGGTGACTTTGCGCATTTCGGTGCGCACGTCGTTATAGAACGTCTTGATGCGCTCCGGCCAGGACTTGATCTGGTCGCCGAAATTGCCACCCGCTGCCGCTAAATTCGCCATTTTCTTCGTCTCGACTGCCATCCTTACTCCTGAATCTTCCCAAACCCTCAAAACTCTGGCAGGGGCGGAGGGATTCGAACCCCCAAGTTCGGTTTTGGAGACCGACAGTTTAACCGTTGAGCTTACGCCCCTAAAAACAGTTCTCAGTTGCCAGTTCTCAGCGAATACCGAGACCTGGCCCTGGTACTGCTTATTTCACTTCTTTGTGCGGCGTGTGCTTGCGGCAACGGCGGCAGAATTTCTTGAATTCCAGCCGCTCGGTCGTCGTCTTCCGATTCTTGGTCGTCGAGTAGTTCCGCTCTTTGCAGTCACCGCACTGTAACGTCACGATTTCTCGGGGCATTTCAACAGCTCCTAAACTCTAGCTCTTAGCTTCTAGCTCAAACCCTTGTCATCCTGAGCGAGACGGGTTTTGTCTCGCGAAGGATCCATGTATCGCTTTCCTGCCGACTTCAGAAGCTCACAAAGACGTCGCTTTGGGGCTTGGAGTCAACTTCTTCCTTAACCCAATCGGACTGGCCGCCCAAGAGCTCCCGCAGGAATAAACCAACTCCCAAATTGCCTCGAACAACCATCCCGTAGAACACCGCACCGATGGCGTCGAGAATGAAAACTACTGCACAATCTCCGCGATCGTTCCCGCGCCCACGGTGTGGCCACCTTCGCGAATCGCGAACCGCAGGCCCTTTTCCATGGCCACCGGCGTGATCAACTCAATCACCAGGCTCACGTTGTCTCCCGGCATCACCATCTCCGTGCCCGCCGGCAACTCCGCCACGCCCGTCACGTCCGTCGTTCGCAGATAAAACTGCGGACGATATCCCTTGAAGAATGGCGTGTGCCGCCCGCCTTCTTCCTTCGTCAGGATGTACACCTCGGCTTTGAATTTGGTGTGCGGCGTGATCGATCCCGGCTTCGCCAGCACCATGCCGCGCTCCACGTCTTCCTTGCCAATGCCGCGCAACAGCAGACCGGCGTTGTCGCCCGCCATGCCTTCATCCAGCTGCTTCTTGAACATTTCGACGCCCGTCACCACCGTCTTGCGCGTCTCGCGGAAGCCGACGATTTCCACTTCCTCGCCCACCTTCACCTTGCCGCGCTCGATACGGCCCGTCACCACCGTGCCGCGTCCCGAGATCGAAAAGATATCTTCGATCGGCATCAGGAACGGCTTGTCCAACTCACGCGCCGGCTGCGGCACACTCTCGTCCACCGCCTTCATCAGCGCGTCAATCTGCTTCTCCCACTTCTCTTCCCCGTTCAGCGCACCCAGGGCCGACAACCGGATCACCGGCACATCGTCGCCCGGGAACTTGTAGCTCTTCAGCAACTCGCGCACTTCCAACTCGACCAAGTCGAGCAGTTCGGGATCATCCACCGCGTCGCACTTGTTCAGCGCCACCACGATGTAGGGCACACCCACCTGCCGCGCCAGCAGCACGTGCTCGCGCGTCTGCGGCATGGGACCGTCGGTCGCCGCCACCACCAGAATCGCGCCATCCATCTGCGCCGCGCCCGTGATCATGTTCTTGATGTAATCGGCGTGGCCCGGGCAATCGACGTGCGCGTAGTGCCGGTTCGCCGTCTCGTACTCCACGTGCGCGGTGGCAATCGTGATGCCGCGCGCCTTCTCTTCCGGCGCGTTATCGATCGAGTCAAACGAACGGAACACAATCTTCGGATTGTGCTTCTGCAACACCTTCGTGATCGCCGCCGTCAACGTGGTCTTGCCATGGTCGATGTG